>Ga0307509_10008867_pt1 | contig 12688 bp, 9 predicted proteins | sample 10_EM_MG_FD_202245 | JGI IMG/M metagenome (GOLD analysis project Ga0307509, IMG submission 202245) | Populus trichocarpa ectomycorrhiza microbial communities from riparian zone in the Pacific Northwest, United States - 10_EM | ecosystem: Host-associated > Plants > Roots > Unclassified | place...
AATCCTTGGGTCAGAAATGAACCAGAGGTTATATACGTGAACGGTCCAACTGGGACTGCCGTCGGGACTTACTATGGAAAGACTGGGTACACGCTGAATGTTAACAGCCCAATGTACGTTTCAGAGTTGAAGCTCATTCGTTGACTGATGCAAGTCTTTTTTTTTTCAACAGCGCCATGGTATGTAAAATTTAACATTCGAATGATAAGGGATGCTGCTCACAGTTTTCAAGTGATCTGATCGCTGTTGTGTCGTCTTTCGATGAGCTTTTGTTTACGATAGCATAATCTCACTTGACTTGTACTGTCACTATTGCTCTCAGTACATAATACTATTTGAATACACCTTTCCTTTCTGCAGCTAATCGGCCACGTCGCTAGCATCTCCAAATGTGAAGTTCTCTCCTACACCCTCGAAATAGACGCAGGCCCGGAAGGGGCAGATGCATTGTACGAAACTGAAGTCGAAGGGGATTTTTGAAAAGGCATCGCGACAGAGGGGGGGAAGTGAGTTGTGTTGCTGAATCACTGCCATAGTTGGGTGTGTGAGTGTGCAGGGAAAGAAGCTTCGGCTTGTAAGTCGTCCTGAAATAAGAAATGAGAACATGGACTGTGAGGTTGAATAAGTATGACCTTACGTACGCAAAAATGAAAAGAGACTCCAGCCCTCCTCTGGTTCAGCATCAGCAGCGAGAGCTGCTAACCACCAGCCGCCATCGAAAATACCTGCGACTTCTTCATGGGAATAGTGGCATTATGATTGATAAGATAGCCAACAACACAATAACTAAAAAGAGTTCAGATTTGTCAAAATATATAGTTAAAAAAACCCACTAACGAAAAAAGGGTTACGTCCAGGAAAAGGATATCTTTTCCATCTACAGCAAAGACACCACCCCAGATAGCTGCGCCAATTTGCAGCGGCCTCGTCAGGGTTCAACGTTCAGCCCCTTAATTCCTCACCGAAACAAAGGTTTACAGCCACGAGTCATGCCACCGATAAATATTGCTAGCGTTTACTCCTGAAGTTCTCTTGTAAGGTTCGACAGCACACTTGACAAGAGGCGATTCCGGATCTGAAAGCCAGGTAGAAACAAAGGTCGTAGAACGGATTAAGGTTGAAACACGATTCCGAAGTCGGCAAAATGGCCGCTGGGAGTCGTGGGAATTAAAGGGCGCTTGTGTTATCAGTCCAATAGCAGACTATGTAATCTCTTCCTGAGATTTTTAAAAGCTGCGTGTAGGTCGGACTGAAAACGTACTGAGCCCTACGTAAATTTTCACTCCAGGTTCAATCTGGCTTGCGGTTTCTCCCCCAGAATGAATTTGCCAGCAAACAAGTCAACTGGACGAGACCTTCACCTCCTTTCCATCGGCAAGTGTAACACCGAGTTGTTGTACCAATCATGAATACTTAGAATAACTTCCAGAAGGTCGGGGTATCTGTGGATTAACGGCCCTGATCACTCTGAAGGACATTCTCTGGCAATATCAATACGCTCACAAGTTACCCCAACTTCCCCGTCCATGCGATGTGTTTGATCTTGCGGGCGGCACAGGTACAGGAGGGTAAGTGATCAGCCCATGCTAAAGATTTTAGAGTTCACGTAGGATTGGTCAGAATGAATGCCATCATGCTCTTCCGACTCGGAATGACTGTCGATCAAGCTATCACGGCCTACACAAGGCTTTCGGAAGACGTATTCTCCAAAAAAGCCGTATTGTCGCGTAAGAAAACAAATGCTTCTCTGTTAGAGAATGCTATCGCAAACATCATCCTCAATGTTGACAAGAGTCAAGCACAGAAGATCTGCATGTTGGATGATACAGGGCCAAAATGGCGAGTTGCGCACCTTTGGTTTGCGACTTTCATTGACCTTTTCTACAGTTTCATTACCGCTTCAGCTGCAATGAACTTGTCATCTCCAACATTGTTCCGTACATACATTCCACCTCGTCACGCAAGTTACAACTGCACCATTGTGGAAGCAATCAGGGCATCGATGGCTGAAGAACCTTTCTTCCCGGGTGTTGATATCGGAGATCCGAATGTCAAAGAGACATTCATTCATGTAGGCTCGCGCATAAGCAATCCCGTGAAGGCTATCTTGGAAGAAGCAGCGTCAATCTTCCCTGGTCAATCAATATCTTGTGTGCTTTCTATTGGAAGTGGATCACAGGGAATTATTCGTTTCGCAACCACCTCGATTACAAAGCAGGTCAAAGGACTACAGAATCTCATAAACGACGGCGAACACATTTCGGATGAAGTAGCGAAAGAGTTATGCGATAGAGACGTGTTTTATTGTCGGCTGAATGTGGACCACGGGCTTGAAGACATCGGTTTTGATGATTGGGAAAGACTTGGAGATGTCAGAACGCACACGCAGAAATACCTTGAAAAGTACGATACTTCGCAGAAGGTATCTCGACTTATGCAGATTTTGAATCGGCGTACGGGTGCGTTCTGGTTCTAGGTAACTGAAGAGACCTTGCTCATGTCTGGATTTACAGCAATTGCGAGTACCGTCGCAGAGACTCTGCTGGTTCTCGGCAAATTCCTGGATGGTTCAATGTCCATATTACCTGGAGAAATTTGGAGTGAAGTGATCCCCAAATTCATTCGGGTGGTTGAGGTATTCAGGTCTACCCTTCATCTTGCGTGCATTCCAAACCAGTGATGATTAAACAGCCCAGCAAGGCGACCACAGAATCACTCAATATGCAGTGTGCGCTTCTACAGGATACCCTCGAGAGTTGCATGCGGGGAAAGGATTTTGCGGAATTGCCAGAGGAGCTGAAGAGAAATATCCAACAGTTACTCGAGTATGTTCATCGACCATTATGACCAAGTTCTTTTTGTTGAACCTGTTCAGGGGATTGAAAAAGGTGTTCGAGAGTTCTCCTGGTCAAGAAGACCCAGTGGTGCACGTTATTGCGAACATTCAAAGGCTACTGCAACGGTTTTGGGTAAGTCTGGCTAGCGCTCTTGCCATTCACAGAAGATACATTTGGATTGACGAATTTCTGCTAGATGCAAAATCACATTGCTGGGAATATCATGGTGCACGACATCCTGAAACATATCCCTGAAGATGACTCAATGAAGAAAACCTTCACGCACTGGCATCACGAGCAACACGATATAGTAAGTACCCTATCGGCATGCTACATTTCTCTCGCTGATCGAAACTAGAATCAAAATCTTGACAAACTCAATGCTGCACCATTTGCGGCATACGACTCATCCGAAGTCTCAGAGAAAGTGTCGTGTTTCAAGGGAACTCGTGTCAGATTGCTAAACGAGATAGCGAGTTGGATAGCAGGCGACGATCCGAGTCTTGCACCAATATACGTTCTTGATGGCGTAGCTGGAATAGGGAAATCAACAATCGCAAAAACGGTAGCGGAACATGCAGCTGGAATAAACGCACTCGGTGCCAGCTTTTTCTTTTCTAGAAACGATGACAAGAGAAAGACAGCCAAAACATTCTTCCCGACCATTGCTTATCAACTTGCCTATTACGATAAGGCCTTCGCCAACGAGATCAACGAAGCACTGCTCCGTACCCCCTACGTTGTTACAAAGACGCCCATGAAGCAATTCTCTACATTGATTATGGAGCCACTGAAGGAAGTGGAAGGGAATCCCATTCTCATCGTCATTGATGCACTGGATGAGTGTGAACATGATGGTGATGCCCTCTTGAAGATTTTTGCCGATTCGATCCAGAACATCCCTCGACTTAAATTATTCATCACCACCCGCCCCGAGTACCACATCCGAAATGTTCTAGACCGTTATCGACATCTTAAGCGATTCCACTTGCAAGACATAGAAAAATCAGTGGTCCAATCCGACATTCGGCTATATCTGGACTTCCATTTATCAAGAGACCAAGTGCGGGACAAGTTCCCCGGCCTCCATTGTACTTGGAACCCTGCCGAAAAGGACATGAAGCTGTTGGTCGAGGCTTGTGGGACGTTATTCATTATCGCGTCCACCGCAGTGAAGTATATACTAGACAACAAGCTATCAGATCCGGGAAAACAGCTGTTTCGGTTACTCAAGGCTGTCTCCCGCCGGAAATACGCAACCGCTATGGATTCTCTCTACACACAAATTCTCCTTTCTGCTGTTCCCGACGGCAACGACGACAGCGATGACGACGACGACAACTGGTTTACACGTTACCAAGTTGTTGTTGGAACCCTTGTCGCCCTGCAATATCCACTGCCTTGTGTTGCATTATCGGCAATAGTCGGCTTAAATCCTGATGATGTTAAACGCGCACTGTCCCATTTATACTCTCTTGTTGCCCCTACCGGTCAGGACCTAACCTTTCGAATACACCACAAGTCATTTCCGGATTTCGTGACCAGTACTTCGCGTTGCGAACCAAGGTTTCTTGTCGATCTGACAACGCGTCATCTGGAACTTGGTAAAAGTTGCTTGAGAATTATGAATTTCCAGTTGAAACCAAACATCTGCAACCTTAGCCCAATGGACCGCTTCAAGGATCGCACCAATAACCAGTATCCCATACGCGACTACATCCCACAGGAGCTTGTCTACGCTTCGACTCACTGGGCAACCCATTTGGCAAATGTTTCAAAGCTCGATAGTGGGGCCAAGCTACTTCTTGAAGACTTTGCGCGCACGCATTTTCTCGCTTGGTTAGAGGTGCTAAGCATCATCGGGCAAGTGGAGATTGCATATCCAAGTCTGGATAGGATTAGCAGGGTTCTTGTGAGTTATATCCCTTACTATAGTGTTTTCTGATACTGATACTGTGTAAGGTCCAATTGAAAACAACGGCAGGGATAACGAGCGAGATTTTCCAAGATGGTTGTCGATTTATTGCATTGAATATTGACCTTATAAAAGTTGCTGCGGGCCATGTCTTCTCTGCACTTGCGTTCGTACCACAGGATACAAGATTATTTCGGACATACGGAGGAATGAAGGGGATAAACCTGGGAGTAGTTTCTGGTTATGACCGGAAATGGAATTCGACGATTTCAGTAATGACAGGACATACAGGTGCTGTTAATTGTGTCACATTCTCCGGAGATGGCGCGAAACTGGCCTCGGCATCTAATGACGGAACGGTGCGACTGTGGGATGGCCAAACAGGCGCCGAAATTGCCGTCCTTCAGACTCACTCCAAGCGGGTCGAGTCGGTGATGTTTTCCCCAGATGGCATGAAACTGGCCTCGGCGTCTGGTGACCCAACCATACAACTATGGGATGGTCAAACTGGCGCTGGAATTGCTGTCCTTCGAGGACACTCCAAGTCGGTCAACTCAGTAGCATTTTCACCGAATGGCATGAAACTGGCCTCGGCATCTGACGACAGAACAGTGCGACTGTGGGATCAGACAGGCACCGAAATTGCTGTCCTTCAAGGACACTCAAGCCGGGTCAACTCAGTGGCATTTTCACCGGATGGCATGAAACTGGCCTCGGCATCTGATGACGGAATGGTGCGACTGTGGGACGGCCAAACAGGCGCCGAAATTGCTGTCCTTCGGGCGCGCTCCAAGTGGGTCAACTCAGTCATATTTTCACCAGATGGCATGAAATTAGCCTCGGTGTCTGGTGACCAAACGATGCGACTGTGGAATAGCCAAACAGGCGCCGAAATTGCTGTCCTTCGGGGGCACTCTAAGTCGGTCAACTCAATGGTGTTTTCACCAGATGGCGTGAAACTGGCCTCGGCATCTGGTGATGGAACAGTGCGACTGTGGGATGCCCAAACAGGTGCCAAAATTGCCGTCCTTCAGGGGTACTCTGAGCGGGTAAAGTCAGTTGCGTTTTCACCAGATGGCATGACGCTGGCCTCAGCTGATGATGGAACGGTGCGACTGTGGGATGGCCAGACACACGCCGAAATTGCTGTCCTTCGGGGGCACTCCATGTGGGTCAACTCGGTGGTATTTTCACCAGATGGCATGACACTGGCCTCGACATCTAATGACCAAACGGTGCGACTGTGGGATCGCCAATCATTTGCTGTCCTCCGACAGTCTTCTGTCAAGTCAGTGGTGTTTTCCCCGAATGGCATGAGACTGACCTCAACATCGGATGACGGAACAATGCGACTGTGGGATGGCCAAACAGGCGCCGAAATTGCTGTCCTTCGAGGGCACTCAAACCGGGTCAACTCAGTGGCATTTTCACCAAATGGCATGAAACTGGCCTCGGCATCTGATGACGGAACAGTGCGACTGTGGGATCAGACAGGCACCGAAATTGCTGTCCTTCAAGGACATTCAAGCCGGGTCAACTCAGTGGCATTTTCACCAGATGGCATGACACTGGCATCGGCATCTGGTGACGGAACAGTGCGACTGTGGGATTGTCAAATAGGTGCCACAATTGCTGTCCTTCCAGGTTGTAATCCAATGCTATTGACATTTCTGGGAATTCGATTGCAGGAGGATTACTTCAACTTGAACTCAGTGGCATTTTCACCGAATGGCATGAAACTGGCCTCGGCATCTGCTGACGGAACGGTGCGACTGTGGGATGGCCAAATCGGCGCCGAAATTGCTGTCCTTTTGGGGCACTCGAAGTCGGTCAACTCTGTGGTATTTTCACCAGATGGCATGAAACTGGCTTCGGCGTCTGATGACAGAACGGTGCGATTGTGGGATGGCCAAACAGGTGCCAAAATTGCAGTCCTTCGGGGACACTCCGAGTGGGTCAACTCAGTCATGTTTTCACCAGATGGCACGAAAGTGGCCTCAGCATCTGGAGAAACGGTGCTGTGGGGTGGCCAAACAGGCATAGAAATGACTAGTTTCCCTGGATCTACACTTGCCTTCACCTCCGACGGCTCAAGATTATTATCGCTAAATGCCAAAAAGGTGTATCAGGTCAACTGTACAACCGGCTATACAGTTGCCATACCTCTTGACATGTTTATTGACTCAATCGTAGAAGCAGTACGAGTATCCGGTTTGGACTTGTGGGTTGTCCTGCTCCACAGAAAACAACCTTCTCTTTCCGGTTTGTTAGCTGTGAAGGCTGACAATAATGGTGACTTTCGCTTCGTTTCCCTTTGCTGGTTCCCTCCCCATTTACCCGTCATTAACCTTGCTGTTTCATCCCTCTCGCGTGTTGCCATCGGTTGTGGGGATGGACGGGTTATTTTGCTTGATATTGATTTTTCGTCTCTACTATAACTTTGTCTTCTAGCAACATCATATCACCTTTTCACCTTAGTTTTGCACTGATACGACCACCCTACCTAGCTAGCTTTATTATTTATAGAACATAAATGCTCGTTAATATGGCATAGTGGGGTGAACCGAGACGGAAAGTACACATCATGATTGTTTTTGAATATATACAGCTCCAGTACCCTAGTACCCATCTGAGGAAACCATGTCTCGTCCGCGTCGCTCAATTCTGTCTGGGGAACCAAAGGGAACAATTTAAACTGACTTACTCGGGAGCTATTTCTCAGCTGCGGCTGCGGCTGAGGCCAATACTCCGGATGTGACCCCAAAGAAAGCAGCCTTATTGCTGACAGACGCTTTTGGGCTGCCTGTCAACAATTGCCAGACGAACTTGCAAAGAAGCACGGGTGTGATGATATGTGTGTTTTAGGTCAGTGTGAATAATAACCTGGCCCACACCCCAATCCAAGTCAAGATAACGACGAACACCAGAGGACCTGCAAAGTTCTTTCAAGTCCTTCCCGGACTGGATTGGAGACCATATTTGTCAAGTATTCGTCTTCAGATATTTTGCTCACCTACTTTGGAATCCTTGGTCAAGATCTTCAAATCAATCAACAGAGGCAAGTACTAGCAGCTTACTAGATGAATTGTTGTCGTTTACTATAACTGAAAATTTTGCCAACACGTCTGGTGTACTTTCTATATGTAACTGCCAGTCACATAAACGAGCAGTGGAACGGGATGACGGCCAAGGTCTCTAGTGGAGCACATCACGGTGGCTCCAAACTATTCTATGGGATCAAATCACGAAAGCCAGTTCAACCAAATCCTTGGGTCAGGAATGGACCAGAGGTTATATACGCGAACGGTCCAACTGGGACTGCCGTCGGAACTTACTACGGAAAGACTGGGCATACGCTTAATGTTAATAGCCCAATGTACGTTTAGAGTTGGAGCTAATTCGTTGACTGATGCAAGGCTTTTCTTTTTTCAACAGCGCCAGGGTATGTAAAATTTAACATTCGATTATAAAGGGATACTACTCACAGCTTTTAAGTGATATGATCACGATGTTGTGTCGTCTTTCGATGAGCGATGAAGATCCATCCTCTCGTTCAGCGTCAGCGAGAGCTGCTGACCAGCCGCCATCGAAAATACATGCGACTTCTTCATAGGAATAGTGGCGTTACGGTTGATAAGATAGCCAACATCTCAATACCTAAAAGGAGTTCAGATTTATCAAAAATATGTAGTCAAAATATACCCACCTAACGAAAGCAGGGTTACGTCCAGGAAAAGAATATCCTTTCCATCTCCAGCAAGGACACCACCCCGGATCGCTGCGCTAATTGCAACGGCCTCGTCAGGGTTTACCCCTTGGTTCCCCACCGAAAAAAAGGTTGATAAAGAGTTAATTTCGGCATTTACTCCTGAGGTTTTCTTGCGAGGTTCGATGATCCACTTGACAGAGGAGATTCTAACCGTGCTCGGATGATCCGAAAACCGGGTTGAAACGAAGGTGGTGGTTTGAAGCATGGTAAGGCCCTGGTCTTGTTCGGTACGAAGATGGCAGCAGGGCAGCAGGGGTTGCAGTTGGTGGTGGTACTGCAGCGGTCTCAGGGCCTTTGTTTCGAAACGTACTACAGCAGTCTCCGTTAAAATAGGGTCAATGGAAGGCCCAGAAGTCAGGAGTTCAGATCGAAAATGGTGATCTGTATGATTGACGTGGTCTAGTGATGGGACGACGAGGGGGTGGCGTTTCGAGACCATGGGTGGGAAGGTGATGGTGGGTTTCGCCTTGAAATAGGGTCACTTCGATATCAAGGTCGGTGGATAATCCAGCCAATGGGGTTGCCAGGGGACCCAGCGATGTCAAATTTGAGGTGGCCGTGATGTGTCAAGGGACTCGGACTCGTTTCGAAACGAGGGTTGAAATGTTGAATAGAGTCTCGTTCGCATGTCGAACCCATCGTGATTGACTTTTGTAGCGGGTCCCTGAACACAACAACATCAGATGACAACGGTACGACGCGGCTTAGAGATAGCTTACCAATGCAACTCTCCACGATACTTGTGGTCATAGTGGAGGTGAGTGAATTTTTCGGACTGCACAGTCCAAGGACCAGTTACTGATCTACAACAAGCTGAGGGCAGTGGCGACCCCTTAGACGCGCCTCATCAAAGGGGAGCGATCAGGTATTCCTTCTGCACGAACTTTGACATGTACGCGTACGGCGCTGCCTTATGGAAGAAGAATTTCAGGGCTGGACAAACATGAGTAAACGAAATACGAACTTACTGACTTGCACACCTTTTCTGGCACCAACGAGTTAAACTCTCGACGACGACAGGCAGCAATTGAACCCATGACGAGATAAATCATGTGGAGTTCAAGCCTGTACAGTACAGCCCCAAGCCCCACATATATGGAAGGTGCCACCCAGAATTTGTATTGCGACTTGATTCAGCCATTGGCAGAACCTCTAGCAATCGACGGCGTCTTCGCTGCTCAACGCACCCAGCCAACCATGTCTGGACTCTGATTTGCAAAGTACAGTAAACACACGTTACCCGAAACCAAATTTACCAAAGAATATCACGATACATACTATTGTCGATCGGTAGACCTTTCTCTAAGCTGTCTGCCAATTTCTTCGATGCTAGCACATGGCCAATGTATTTTCGTCCTGGTACTGTACAACCATCTTCGAGGTCAATCATAACCGTTGACGTGGACTGCATGCTATTCCAGATTCTTTTCCAAATCAGCGCTGTTCCTGGTTGTCTTTCCTCAAAATAAAGGTAAGCACGAATTTGCGTAACACTTTCGAAAGCATCCGGGCCAAAGATAGTGCGAATGGGATGACTGGTTGGTTGAATATCCAACAAGTCGACAATCTTCCGGAATTCTTCGATGCATTCCTGGCGTGCGGAGTATTGATGAATGAGATTCTGATGTGAGTGTCAATCTTTGGCGTGGCAGGGAGTGATCAATGAGTACATACCTCATATGACTGCACAGCGATTACTTTTTCCTTGATGTTGTCAAGTGCTTTAACAATAAGGTTGAGCCTTTGAAGGCCAGTGAGAAGAATGTCCGTGGCTTCAAGACGGAGATGCTCAACATCAGCAAGGGTGCCATAAACGGTACGGCTTGAAAGTAGTGCTTCAATACGGGCGTGGCACCAAGCCCAATCCGGTTCTTGCCAAATGTACTTCAAAGAGATTTCGCGCCCACATGCCTTGGCAAGCTCTAGAAAAGCGTCATTAATAAGATAGCAAAGGGGAACTCACAACTCACTTTCACGAAGGTCTACAAGTTTACCAGTAAGCGAATGATTCTTCTTCAGTACGATAAGGATATCCACATTAGAGCTTTCTTTTGCGCGGTTGCGGCTGACGGAGCCAAAGATACCTGCCCAAAGGATGTGCCGTTGATACCCCTGCTCCTGCCAGACAGGGGCCATCAACTCTCGCATTTTATAAAAGGTGGGAATGGACATGGTGAAACGAAAATACTCAAGCTAAGACATGCAATGATGCATTCTAGTACCATCACGTGTAAGACAAGTCTGTTGGTGAACGGGAAATCCACAACAAAAATCCTCTTGAGATCTCTCTTCATCCTCTTCACAACACTTTGGTGCTGTATCGGCCAGACTTACCCTCGTACAAGGACTCAAAGCTACATATCCTTTTAACGAAACTCAACATCATATTTTGGGGCTTTATTATGGCCTGAAGCCGTACTTTTGGGGCTGTAAGACAGTGGGTCGTGACCGGAGGTGAGGGGTTTCAACGTGAGTGTTTCGGAATACTCCTTTTGGGCACGGCGCCACGGCCCGGGCCTATTCGTTCTCACGGGCGGTTTTGTACAGTGTACACGGACTCGGACAATGCTTTTATCTTGATCGTCTCCTCCATGAAAAAGCCATCGATCAACCACTTTTTATAATTAGTTCCTCGTTTGCCTTGATCGCTTTACTGCAGGCGACTTCATCACCCTGCGTTAAGGACTCCAGGAGGTTCACCTGTTAAGCAATTGGAAATAATAACAGCCACGCTTGTAGTTTCATATCGGTGCATATCCATCTTTGCTTGGAAAAAACCTTTGGATGCGCAGTCTTCCATCCTAATCAGGCCCACCAGGCTCGACCTCTCAACTGTCCGCAATCGTGATCGGTTGCAGACTCCACCTGGTGTCAACAAAGACTTTGAGAAGGGAGAAAATCTTCTTGGATCTCAAATCAAAGGATACACATTCCAACTTGAATGCCCCCCAATTATCCGTCTTCAGATATATCAGTGGACTCTGGCCCATGCGTCGCGCCCTCGTCTCCGTCCTTCTCTTGCCTTTCCGAAGTATCTATAAGGACGTGAATACAACGAGTTCTCAGACGCCTTGAAAATACCCCTATTTTACGTGTCTGACGTGCCAGACATGTCTATGGCCGCATTATTCATTCCATCTATCGCTCTCCTAGGCTTGGGTATGAGCGCCGTTAGCCTCCTCTTCGTTCTACGTTCCGTGGAGATGTCCAACGTGTCTGGCGAATTGCCTCAATAGCATCGGCATCCTTCAGCACGCTAACAATAGGGTTCCTCATTCCAGGCATTTTCTGCTTATGCTGTGTGTCGTGGCACTTCAATTATGAGGATGACCAGGTATCTTATCCGTGATATTTGTTGCTTTATCCATGTGTTTCTCTGTCGCAATTGTTGTCGGGTTGTTTGTACCGTTCCTCCTCGCCCGTCCGTCTTGTGCTTCTTGTGACTTTAGTTATCTGTCTAAAGTCCGCACCAGCCGAGGCCCTTGTAGGTTGGTCATGGACGTATTACATTCCCCACTTCTCTTGATCTGATCCTGATGTGTATCGCAAGTTTTTTTTCTTTTGTTGTGAGCAGCACTAATTTGAATCCAACCTCAACCGCACATGGATCACATTGTAAAGTCTTTGCCTGGAGAAGGCCCGGGCACAGCCAGAAAATGAAGGACACATCAAACTCGAGCCTGGATCCGCTACCGTTCCCGTACGCCCATCCTGAGAATTTGATATGGATTACTCTGGTTTCGACGCCGAGTCCTGCCTTTAAGCTTGGCGAATTGCTGGAGGCGAAGAGCTTTTCATCGACTGTTTTTCAAGCGCGAAATAACCCACCGGCATGGCGCAAATCCAGATTACGACCATGGCATAGCTCCGTTTCACCTGGAACAAGTCGTGGACCACCTATTTCTATCGCATACATCTGATTGACTTGGTTAAATTTCTATTTGAAACTTGAAAAGCCAGATCATTCCGAAGGCTGGCTGGCGTTCCCAGAGTGAATTCCTACAGGTCCAAATCCCCATGCATTCCTGGAGAACCGCCAATGGATCGCCTATTTCGACGGCCCCACCGTACACGGATGATTGAGATCTGTTCCATTCATTATCAGTTATTGGGGCTTTGTCAAGGCTTTGTCATGTAAGAAATGACTGGCTTCAATGGGACATCGCC
>Ga0307509_10008868_pt1 | contig 12688 bp, 10 predicted proteins | sample 10_EM_MG_FD_202245 | JGI IMG/M metagenome (GOLD analysis project Ga0307509, IMG submission 202245) | Populus trichocarpa ectomycorrhiza microbial communities from riparian zone in the Pacific Northwest, United States - 10_EM | ecosystem: Host-associated > Plants > Roots > Unclassified | place...
CCTGCCCGAGACTCCGGCGGTTGGCCAGCCCGGTGAGGTCGTCGGACATGGCCAGCTTGCGCAGCGTACGCATGAAATGCGCCATCCGCACGGTGACCAGCAGGAACAACAGGACCGAACCGGCGGCGAGGGCACCCCGGTCGACGGCGTCGTGGCCAACTCGGGGCACCAGCAGCAGCGCCGGAGCGACCATCGTGACGCCGCCGAACACGACCAGGCGAAGCGGCCGGTGGCCGGCGGCGACGTCCAGCGAGGGAGCCGCCATGGACGGGTGCAGCGCGGCGGCGGCCCAGCACAGGTAGGAGAGCAGGAACCCGGCGTTGATGACCGGGAGGTCCGCGTCCCAGTAGAGCGACACCAGGGAGTACGCGGTGTCGGCGGCCAGCACGAGCACGACGGCGGCGCCGATCAGCCGGGTGCTGGCGGTGCGTCCGCCCGGCGCGGTGAACAAGCGGGCGAGCATGACCAGCAGCAGCACGTCGGCCGCCGGGTAGGTGGTGCTGATCCAGCGCTCGAGCGCGGTGGTGGCCGACTCGGCGGCGACCGGGTGCAGCACGAAGACCCAGAAGGCCAGGCCCAGCCCGACGGCGATGATGGCGGCCTCGACCAGGCCGGTGGCGGTGCCCCGGCGGCGGCGCAGGAGCAGCACCAGGCCGGTGGCGACCATCGGGTACGAGGCGAGGTAGAAGACGTCCGCGAGCGACGGGTACGGCTGCTCGTGCAGCACGTGGTCGTAGTAGTCGTAGACGAGGTCGCCGAGGACCGACATGAGCTGGCCGCCGGCGAACCAGTACCACATGGCCGGCCGGGCGGGCCGGTGCAGGCGCACCCCGCCGAGGATGGCGAGCACGGCGACCAGGCCGATCGTGTCGTAGGTGAGCGTGCTCGCCAGGGTGCCGGACGGGACGAGGAAGTAGCCGAGGATCGCCACGAGACCACCGGCGAGCCACCACCGCCACACCCTGTCCGACCGCACGTGGGTATATCGGCGGCACTCGCTCCCACTTGAGGACGGCCCGCGCCACTACCGGCGCAACTTCAGGACGTCCAGGACGAACCACTCGTCGTCGTGATGAACCGCTCTTTCCAGGCCGGGCAGGGCGGCCAGCGCGTCGTGCACGTGGGCGCCGTCCCAGGTGGCCCCGGCGCGGTCGCGGTAGTGCATGGCCACGATCTCCCCACCCGGTTCCAAACGGGCCAGCAGGCCCCGGAGCAGCGCGGCGAGGTCGTCGGCGGACAGGTAGTAGAGCAGGTCACCGATCACGATCAGGTCGAAGGCGCCGGCCGGCAGATCGGCCGGGAGAATCGCCCGTTCCACCGTGACGTGCGGAAAATCACTCACCGCCGCTGTCGCCTGGCGCACCGCCTCCGGCACCGCGTCGACCGCCAGCAGTTCGTCGCAGCGCGGCGCCAGCTGCCGGGTGAGCAGGCCGACCGCGCAGCCCGGCTCGTAGGCCCGGCGGTACCGCGGACGCGGCAGGCTCGCCATGGTCACCGCGTATTTGCGCTGGTCGGACCACTTGGTGGCGTTGTCCCACGGGTCGGTCTTGGCCTCGTACATCCCGATGAAGTGGTCCAGCGAGACGGATTGGTCCGGCGGCGACGGGTCGCCCTGCGCGCGTGTCACGGACTGGGATTCTGCCAGTCGGGTCCCGGACCGAGCGGTACAGCGGCTTGCCTGCGCTAACTAGCGTAGGGCGACGTGCGGGTCAGGCTTCTGGGGCCGGTCGACGTCACCGTGGAGGGCGCTGCGCGATCCGTCGCCGGCTCACGCCGGCAGGCGGTTCTCGCGGCGCTCGCCCTGGCGCCCGGGCATGTCGTCAGCACCGATCGGCTCGCCGACCTGGTGTGGGGCGATGCCGCCCCGCCCACCGCGGCGAACACCCTCCAGAGCCACGTCTCCTACCTGCGCCGGCTGCTCGGCGGCCGGGACGCGATCCTGGCCCGGCCGCCCGGCTACCTGCTCGACCTGGGCGCCGAGCCGACCGACGTGGCGGCCGCCGAGCGGCTGATCGGGCAGGCCGAGCAGAGCGCCGACCCGGGCGACCGGGCCGGGCTGCTCAGCGAGGCGGTGGCGCTGTGGCGCGGGCCGCCGCTGGCCGACCTGCCCGGCTTCGAGCGCGAGGCGCAGCGCCTCGACCAGCTTCTGCTGCGGGCCCGGCGGCAGCTCGTCGACGTCCGGCTGGAGCTGGGCGAGCACGCGGCGCTGCTGGGCGAGCTGACCGAGCTGAGCCGGCAGCACCCGCTCGACGAGGAGGTCGCCGGCCGGCTGATGCTCGCGCTGTACCGGGCCGGGCGGCAGGCGGACGCGCTCGACGCTTACCGGCGGCTGCGCGCCACCCTGGGCGAGGACCTCGGGATCGACCCCGGCCCGGCGGTACGCGACCTGGAGTCGGCGATCCTGCGGCAGGACCCGTCGCTGGAGCTGCCGGCCGTGCCCGCGTCCGCCGAGGTCCCGGCCCAGCTGCCGCTGGCGGTGGCCACCTTCACCGGCCGCGCCCGGGAACTGGCCGCTCTCGACCGGCTGTTGGACGAGGCGGCGCAGTCGATGGCGATCGCGGCCGTCTCCGGCACGGCCGGCGTCGGCAAGACCGCCCTGGCCGTCCGCTGGGCGCACCGGGCCGCCGTCCGCTACCCCGACGGCCAGCTCTATTGCGACCTGCGCGGCTTCGACCCGGGCGGCGCCGTGCTCGACCCGGTCGACGCGCTGCGCGGCTTCCTCACCGCGCTCGGCACCCCGGCCGACCGCATCCCGGACGGCCTGGCCACGCGGGCCGGCCTCTACCGCAGCCTGCTGGCGGGTGCTGGTGCTGCTGGACAACGCCCGCGACGTCGACCAGGTGCGGCCGCTGCTGCCCGGCGCGCCCGGCTGCCTGGTGCTGGTGACCAGCCGGGACCGGCTCACCCCGCTGCTGGCGATCGAGGGCGCCCGGCCGGTCACGCTGGACGTGCTCTCCCCCCGCGAGGCCCGCGACCTGATCATCGGGCGGATCGGGCACGGCCGGGCCCTGGCCGAACCGGAGGCGGCCGACGAGATCGTCGAGCGGTGCGCCCGGCTGCCGCTCGCGCTCGCCATCGCCTGCGCCCGGGCCGCCGCGTACCCGGAGCTGCCCCTGGCCAAGCTGGCCGGGGAGCTGCGCGACGCGGCCGGGCCGCTGGACGCGCTGGCCGGCGACGACAGCGGCACCGACCTGCGGGCCGTCTTCTCCTGGTCGTACCAGCGGCTCGACCCGGCGGCGGCCCGGCTGTTCCGGCTGCTCGGGCTGCACCCGGGACCGGATGTGACTGCTTCCGCGGCGGCCAGCCTCGCCGGGTTGCCGCTCGATCGCACGCGGCCGCTGCTCGCCCAGCTGACCCGGGCGCACCTGCTCACCGAGAAGACCGCCGGCCGTTTCTCGGCACACGACCTCCTTCGCGCGTACGCCGCGGAGCTCGCCGGCCGCGCGGACGACCCGGCCGCGCTCGGTGCGGCCCAGCTGCGCCTGCTCGACCACTACACGCACAGCGCGTACCGGGCGGCCGGGCTGGTGCACGTGCCGTCCGACCCGCTCGACCTGGACGACCCGCGGGACGGGGTGACGGTGGCCGAGCTGGCCGACCGGCCGGACGCGCTGAGCTGGCTCGGGGCCGAATACCCGGCGGTGGTCGCGGCCATCGACCGGGCCGCGGAGGACGGCTTCGACGCGTACGTCTGGCGGTTGGCCTTGATCCTCTGGGATTTCCAGGATCGGCAGGGGCACTGGCACGACCTGGACGCGTCGATGGCGAGCGCGCTGGCCGCCGCCTACCGGATCGGCGATCGCGACGCCCAGGCCCGCATCCACCGCCGGTCCGCCGTGGCCGGTCGCCGCCTGGGCCGCGGCGACGAGGCCGAGCGGCACCTGCGGCTCGCCCTCGAGCGCTACCGGGAGCTCGGCGACCGGGCCGGCGAGGCGCGCATCGTGATCAGCCTGACCGTGGCCTTCGACCAGCAGGGCCGCTATCCGGAGGCGCTGCGGCACGCGCGGATGGCTTTCGACCTGCACCTCGAGCTCGGCGATCGGCGCGGGCAGGCGACCGCGAGCAACATGATCGGCTGGTGCCTGGCCCGGCTCGGGTCCTACGAGGAGGCCGCCTCGCACTGCCGGCGGGCGCTGGCCGAGCACCGGGCGACCGGCGACGAGGACGGCCAGGCCGAGGCCCTGGACAGCCTCGGCCTGATCAACCACCACCTCGGCCGGTACGGGCAGGCGGTCACCGACCTCGAGGAGGCGCTGCGGCTGTTCCGGCAGGGCGGCGACCGGTACGCGCAGGCCCAGGTGCTCGACCACCTCGGCGACGCGCGCGAGGCGGCCGGCGACCGGTCGCTCGCCCGGGCCGCCTGGCGGGAGTCGCTGGCGATCCTGCACGAGCTGGCCCACCCGGACGCCGACACCATGCGCGCCAAGCTCGACGCGCTGCTCTGATCGGTTCCAGCCGCGCATCAGGCCCGCTCCAGCGCCAGCTGGGATCGTGCCCCCGTCCGATGGACAAGGGGGAAAGAAAATGAAGTTACCGAGCATGCTCGCGGTCGCGGGCGCACTGGCCATGGCGATCGCGGCCGCGCCGGGGGTGGCGCAGGCGGCGCAGGCGGCGTCCCCGGCGTGGCCGCAGTACGGCTTCGACGCGGCGAAGACCGGCGCCAACCCGAACGAGAAAACGGTTACCCGGAGCACGGTCGCCGGGCTCACGCTCGACTACGTCGCCGTCGGGCCGGGCAGTGACCTCTTCGACGCCATCTCCGACTCGTCGCCGGCCGTGGTGGGCGACGTCGCCTACGTCGGCACCGACTCCGGCTTCCTGGTGGCGTGGCCGGCCACCGGCTGCGGCAGCGACACCTGCTCGCCACTGTGGACGGCGAAGCTGAGCAACGGCGTGCACACCACCCCGGCGGTGGCCGGTGGCCTGGTGTTCGTCTCGTCGGCCGGTTCGGTCGACAACGGCATCGGCACGCTGTACGCGTTCCGCGCGGCCGGCTGCGGCCAGGCCACGTGCCGGCCGGTGTGGAGCGCCCCGGTGCCGAACGTCGGGTCCTCGCCGACCGTGGCCGACGGCGTCCTGTACATCGTCTCCGGTGACGGGCGGCTGCTCGCCTTCACCGCCGCCGGGTGCGGGCGGGCCACCTGCACGCCGCTCTGGACCGGCAACCTGAAGACGTCCGCGAACGGGGCGCCGGCCGTGGCCAACGGGCTGGTCTACGCGACCTCGCAGGATCGGCTGATCGCGTTCCGGGCGGCCGGCTGCGGGCTCAAGACGTGCCCGCCGGTCTGGGCGAGCCAGCCGGTCGCCGGGTCGGACACCGGCTCCGGGCTGATCCAGGAGTCCGGGCCGACGGTCAGCGGCGACAAGGTGTACTTCCCGAGCGTCGACTTCCAGGCGCCGGACGGCAAGGCGGGGACGGTCTACGCGTACTCGTCCTCGGCCTGCCTGGCCGGGAACAGCCTGAACTGTTCGCCGCTGTGGGTGGCGCACCCGGCCGACTTCGATTCGATCGGCACCAACCTGACCGTCTCCGACGGGATCCTGTACGGCAGTGCCACCGGGTCCGTGTACGCGTTCGACGCGAACGGCTGCGGTCAGCCGGTATGCGGTTTCCTGTGGCTCGGCGGGCTGGGCCCGGTCTCCGGCACCGGGGCGGCGCCGTCGGTGGCCGGCGGGGTCGTCTACTACACCCAGAACACCGGGCTGATCGGCGGTTTCGACGCGGCCGGGTGCGGGGACATCACCTGCTCCCCGCTCTGGTCGGCGGTGACCGAGCCGTTCGACGGGTTCATGACGACGCCGGTGATCGTGAACGGGCGCGTCTACGTGGCCGGGCCGGCGGTCGGCGGCCAGCCCTCGATGTGGGTGTATCACCTGGCGAAGTGAGTAACCGGCCGGCCCCGGTTCGGGGCCGGCCGTCCCAGGAATCGCCCGCCGGACCGGCCAGCTCTCGCGCCCAGCGACCGTTTCTCGCCCTCAGCGACCGTTTCTCGCCCTCAGCGATCTTTCTACCGCCCCCGACCGATCGTGACCGCCGCCGACCAGATCCGATCACGGCTGCCCCCGACCAACCGCGACCACCTCCGACCAAAACCGATCTCGACCGTCCCCGATCAAAACCGATCGCCCCCCGACCGGAAGCGATCGTGGTCGGCTCCGATCGGCGCTGGTCATTTGGTCGCGAGCGGGCTGAAGGCGGCCAGGGTCGGCGCGCCGGCCGCCCGGTCGAGAATCGCGAACGTCACCCGGTCGAACCACGGGCAATCCGCCAGCGCCCCGGCGAAGATGTCGGCGACCGCGGCCGGCTCGTTGCCGAACACGCCGCAACCCCACGTGCCCAGCACCAACCGCCGGTGGCCGTGCGCCGCGGCGACCGCCAGGACCCGGCGGGCGCGCCGGGCCAGCACGCCGGGCACCGCGTCCAGGTGCTCCGGTTGATTGCCGGCCATCGCCGCCCGGTTGGGCCGGCCGGGCGCGAGCGGCTCCTCCGGCCGGTGCAACCGGGTGCCCGCCACCGCCCGGGCCACCGCGTCACGGATGACGACGTCGCGATAGCCGCCCCGCTCCACGATCGCCACCGTCTCCTGGCCGATCGCCCGCAACCGGCTGCTCCGCACGTGACTGCTCACGCCCGTCATGGTCGCCGCCACCCGCCCGCGTGCGCGACCCCTTTCCGGACCGGGTACGACAGCGCGCAACCGGTCAGCCCCACGCAGAAACCCACAAGACGACGCCGAATCGCTCCGGGGCAAGCCCGGCCACCGATCTCAGCCCGGCGGCGGACCGCGGGCTTGCGTTGCAGGTGGCCGCCGTTGCGAAGGCGGGCGCGCGGTTTGTGCGGTTGGGGACCCGCCGGGCGTACGGGAAAATGGTTTTGATCAGCCTCCGGCCATGGCGCCGACGATCAGGAACGGCTCCTTGCCGACGGCGACCTCGGCGGGGAGGGGCGCGTCCGGCGACTCGTTGGAGAGGTCCTCGGAGCAGGCGAAGAAGCGCACCAGCGCCCGCCGGTTGCCGGTCGCCCGGTCGCGCATCGTGCCGCGCAGCATCGGGAAACGCTCCTCGACCGCGTCCAGGAGGTGCCGCTGGGTCGGGTCGCCGTCGATCGTCACGGTCACTTCGCCGCTGATCTGCGCCAGGGTGCGCAGATGCGGCGGCAACACGACCCGGATCACGGCAGCACGACCCGGATCACTGCACCACCCCGGATCACGCCGGCACCCCGCATCACGACACCCCGGATCACGGCAGCACCTGGGCCTCGACCGAGAGCACGGCCGGCAGGTCGCGGACGATCGGCTGCCACGAGTCGCCGCTGTCGGACGAGCCGTAGATCTGGCCGCCGGAGGTTCCGAAGTAGACGCCGCAGTCGTCGAGCGTGTCGACGGCCATCGCGTCGCGGAGGACGTTCACGTAGCAGTTCTCCTGCGGGAGACCGTTCGTGAGCGGTTCCCACTCGTCGCCGCCGGTGCGGCTGCGGTAGACGCGCAGGCGAGCATCCGGCACGTAGTGCTCGGAGTCGCTTTTGATCGGCACCACGTAGACCGTCTCGGGCTCGTGCGCGTGCACCGCGATCGGGAAGCCGAAGTCGGTTGGCAGGTCGCCGCTGATCTCGTGCCACTGGTCGCCGGCGTTGTCGGATCGCATCACGTCCCAGTGCTTCTGCATGTAGAGCACGTCCGGGCGGGACGGGTGCATCGCCAGCCGGTGCACGCAGTGGCCGACCTCGGCGTCCTCGTCGGGGATCTGGCCGGAGCGCAGGCCGCGGTTGATCGGTTGCCAGGTCTGGCCGCCGTCGTCGGTGCGGAAGGCGCCGGCCGCCGAGATGGCCACGAAGATGCGATCGGGATCGACCGGATCGAGAATGATCGTGTGCAGGCACATGCCGCCGGCGCCGGGCTGCCAGCGCGGGCCGGACTCGTGGGTGCGCAGAGCAGTCAGCTCCGTCCAACTCGCGCCGGCGTCGGTCGAGCGGTACAGCGCGGCGTCCTCGGCGCCCGCATAGACCACATCGGGATCGGTGCGGGACGGCTCGATGTGCCAGATGCGCTTGAACTCCCACGGGCGCGGCGTGCCGTCGTACCACAGGTGTTCGCCCACCTCACCGGCGTAGGTGAAGTCGTTTCCGACCGGTTGCCAGGTGCGCCCGCCGTCGTCCGAGCGCTGCATGATCTGACCGAACCAGCCCGAGGTCTGCGACGCCCACAACCGATCGGGATCGGCCACCGAGCCGTTGACGTGGTAGATCTCCCACCCGCCGAAGTGCGGCCCGCTCACCGCCCAGTCCTTGCGCGTGCCGTCCGCGGTCAGGGTGAACGCGCCCTTGCGTGTGCCGACCAGCAGCCGTACGGCGGTCATGGTCCTGCTCCTTCCGGTAGTCGTCCGCACCATCGTGCCCTAACGACTACCCGGATGTGACCCGGGTCACCCCGTGGCGAGCTGTCTCCCCGATCAGAAAGGGCTACTTCTCGGTCAGATTGGTCAGCGGCGTCGGCTGGTCGACGTTGGCCGGCGCGTTCCATTTCTGGATGTCGGCGGTCGAGCAGGTGGCGATCATGACCTTGCTGGTGCCGTCGGAGTGGTAGTTGTTGGCGATGCCGGTGCCCTGCTCGGTGGGCTGCAGGCAGTTCCCGTTGGAGTCCATGATCCGGTAGCTGGTGCCGTAATCGCCGGTGTCGTGGTAAACGGTCCAGGTGAGCGCGGACTGGGCCTGGATCGCGGCGGTCGGGCACGTCACCACGGTCACCCAGGAGGTCGAGGTCGGGGTGCCCGGCGACTTCAGGCAGTAGTTGTTGGCGGCGGTGCCGTTGTTGGCGTTGCTGTTGGTGCTGGTGTTGTTGACGATGATGGGTCCGGTCGCGGAGACCGCCGGCAGCACCGGCACCGGGTGGACCCACTGCTGGTTGAAGTCGACGAGCGCGCCCGGGTCCTGCTTGCAGAACCACGCGATCATGTACGTCGCGCTCATGTTCTTGCTGGTCACGTCCAGGCAGCGGCTGAACTGCTTGTAGTTGACCAGCTGGTTGGTGGAGTCGCCGGCCATGCCCGCGCCGACGCCGGGCGAGGAGTACCACACGTTCTTGGTGGCCGAGGCGCCACAGCCGGCGAGCAGCACCACGTGGTCGGTGGCCGAGCCGGGGGTCCGGATGTTCATGCAGTAGCTGCCGTCGGACTTGCTGGCCGAAGTGGTGGCGTGGAAGACGCTGGCGCCGTCCAGCGCCCACTGGTAGGTCGTGGTCCGCAGGGTCGGGCACGCCTGGAAGACGACCGGGGTGGTGCCGCTGACCCGGGTCGAGTTCGCGAACAGGCACATGCCCAGCGACGCGCTGGACGACTCCGAGCCGATCAGCTTGAGGTAGAGGTCCGCCGTGTAGCCGAACTGCTGCTGGCTGCTGCCGTTGCAGGACTGCACGGTGACCGCCGTGCCGGCGGCCGGGCTCGCCGCCGAGCCGCCGTCGAGGCACTGGTTGCTGCTGAGGGTGGTGCTCGAGATCTTGATCGGGCCGCCGGGAATGTTGGTGTTGCTGGTGGAGAAGACGTAGGTGGCGATCAGGGTCCGGTTGCTCGACCCGTTGGTGCCGGTCGAGGTGACGGTCGCGGTGGTCGGCACGTCGTAGACGGCGCAGGCGGTGATCGCGGTGCCGTTCTCGTCCCGGTAGACCACCGAGACCGTGTACGTCGAACTGATGGCGCCGCCGGTCGCACCCACCGTCCCGGTCAGCGAGCAGGGTGGCAGGTTCTCCAGGTAGCCGTTCTGCAGGGCGTCGGACGCGGCGCGGACCCGGGCCATCATCACGTCCAGGCCGGTCTGGGCGGCGTCGAGCGCGGAGCCACGCTGGGCGTAGTTCTGGGTGTTCTTGATCTGGCGGACCACGATCGGGACCATGACCGCCGACAGGGACATCACGACGGTGACGACCAGCATCGCCAGTGGCAGCGATCCCTCGTCCGGGCGGCGCGGCGAGAGCCTCATCAGGTCGGCCTTCCCTTGCTGCAGTCGTTGGCTGCCGGGGTGTTCCGGTTGGTGTTCTGGGCCGTGAACAGCACGTCCAGCGGCAGGTCGACCTTGCCGACATGGCCGCTGAACCGGAGCCGGACCTGGCTGTGCTCGAGCTCGTAGTTGCGGCCGACGCCGCTGGACGTCGGGCTGGCCGACGCGTACGGCCGGTTGCCGGGCAGGTAGACGGTGAACGGCGCGGTGGTGCCGGTCTGCGCCAGGTCGGAGGCGATCACCTGCGGCGTTCCCGGGGTCGTGCTCGGCAGCACCCAGGTCAGCTTGGTCAGCACGCCGTTCTGGAAGACCAGTTGCTGGCAGTTGGTGTTGGTGGCGAACTCCAGGTACCAGGCGCCGTTCACCTGCCCCGGGGTGGCGACCCAGGTGGCGTAGCGCAGCTCCTTGTCCAGCCGGCGGAAGCTGTTGCCGATCTGGTCGCGGGCGGTGCTGAGCCCGTCGGACTTGTTGACGTCCGAGTAGACCTCGATGATCCCGCCGGTGACCATCACCATGATCACCGCCATGATCGAGGTGGCGACGATGAGGTCGATCAGGGAGAAGCCCTGGTCGCCGGGTTCCGTCGCGTCGCCGTCGCTCATGTGATCGTCCAGACGAAAGTGAGGATGCTGCTGCTCGGCGGGGTGACCGCGGTGGCCGTCGCGGTCACCGTGTAGCTGCCGGCCGTGGTCGGCGTCCCGGAGATGACCCCGGTCAGCGCGTTGAGCGACAGGCCCGGCGGCAGGCCGGAGATGGTCAGCGCCGGCGCCAGGTCCAGCAGCGTCCCGTTCGTGGTCAGCGCCAGCGACGCCGAACCGCCCTTGGCCGTGCCCTGGTCGGGCGCGGTCAGTGCCGGGGCGGTGAAGACCAGCGAGCTGCTGGTGGTCACGACGACCACGATCTGCTGACTGGCGCTGCCGCCGCTGCCGTCGGTGACGGTGATCGTCGGCAGGAACCGCCCGGACGCGTCCGACTTCGAGTTGACTTTGCCGTTGTTCTGGTTGATCGACACGCCGGTCGGCATGCCGGTGGCGCTGTACGTGTAGTTGCCGTCGCCGCCCGCGGCGACGGCGGTGAAGCTGAGCTTCGACGCCAGGTCGATCGTCTGGCCGGCCAGGGCGCCCAAGGTGAGCGCCGGGTTCACGGTGTGGGTGTAGGTAGCGGTGACCGCCCTCTGGTTGGCGTCGGTGACGGTGACCGACACGGGGTAGGCGCCGGCGGTGGTCGGGGTGCCGGCGATGGCGAGGGTGGTGGCGTTGAAGGCCAGCCCGGGCGGAAGACCGGAGACGGCCCAGGTGTACGGCGACACCCCGCCGGTGACGGCCAGCGTCAGGCTGTACGCGTTGCCGGCATAGCTGGTGACGCTCGCCGGCACGGTCGGCGTGGGCGGCTTGACCACGGTGAAGGTGACCGAGCCGGTGTTGTTGCGGTTCGCGTGATCGGTGACCGTCGCCGTGGTGGAGGTGACGGCGGCCGTGGCCGGGGTTCCCGTGATCATGCCTGAGGGGGCCATCGACAGGCCGGCCGGGAGCGCGGCGATCGTCCAGGTGTTCGGGAGCTGCCCGCCGCGGGCCTTCATCTGGTACGAGACGGAGTCCCCGACGTACCAGGTCTGGGTGTTGTCCATGACCTGCGGCGCCGGGCGGTTGAAGTCGAAGGTCGGCTCGGAGGCGCGGGACACCAGCGTCGTGCCGACGTAGCTGCAGGTGCCGCCGGTGCTCGGGCAGGCGTTGTTGTCAGTCCAGGTCTCCAGCACCACGACCCGGAAGAACTGCAGGATCTGGGTGGTGTCGGACGGCGCGGCCGCGCCCTTCGGGTAGACGCACTCGCTGGTGCCGGTCAGGTAGACCTCGCACTCGCCGACATAGATGTTCTGGATGTACGTGGTGCCCTCGACGGTCAGCCGCTGGGCGGAGGTGGAGATCGGCGCGTCCTCGCCCACGGTCGAGCCGGCCGTGGTGATCATCGGGTCGCCGACCACCTGCATCGTGGCCAGGTACGGCGCGACGGCGGCCGGGGCGGCGTTGAACTGGGCCTGGGTGGCGAGGGTGCTGCGGCCGGTCAGCAGGGCGCTGCCCTTGAGGCCGCGCACCTGCTCCATCGCGGTGCCGGCGAGCTGGACCGCGGCCTGCCGGGTCCGCTGCCGGTTGACATTGGTCAGGCTGTTCACGAAGAACGGGGCGCTCGCCAGCATGGTGACGCTCAGGACGGCCAGCGCGACGATCATCTCGAGGGTGCTGAAGCCCTCGTCGCCGGCGCCCGGCTCCCGTTCGCTGCCCACGCACTCTCCCGGCGTTTCTGAATCGCTAACGGTAAGATCGGCCGCCACCCGCACGGGTTTAGAGCATCGGCCCGGCGGCGGGCAGCGAGATCCGGGCGAGCGTCCCGTGACCGGGCCCGCCCGAGGCGACCACCAACCGGCCGCCGTGCGCGGAAACGATCCGCCAGGCGATCGCCAGGCCGAGGCCCATGCCCGGAACCGCCTGCTCCTCGGCGAAGCGACCGCGATAGAACCTTTCGAAGACGTACGGGAGTTCCTCGTCCGGGATGCCCGCGCCGTGGTCCGAAACCTCGACCTCGGCCCCGTCCAGGCGGACCCGCACGGCCGAACCGGGCGGCGAGAACAGGATCGCGTTCCGGATCAGGTGCCCGACCGCCTGGACGAGTGCGGGGGCCTCGCCCACGACGTACACCGGC
>Ga0307509_10008869_pt1 | contig 12685 bp, 13 predicted proteins | sample 10_EM_MG_FD_202245 | JGI IMG/M metagenome (GOLD analysis project Ga0307509, IMG submission 202245) | Populus trichocarpa ectomycorrhiza microbial communities from riparian zone in the Pacific Northwest, United States - 10_EM | ecosystem: Host-associated > Plants > Roots > Unclassified | place...
CTGAACAGTAGGATGTTTCGACGGAAACTCCAGTACCTGGTCAAGTGGGAAGGCTACGGGATAGAAGGAAATGCCTGGGAATACTCGGAAAATCTCAACCACGCCCCAGAAAAGGTAACGGAGTTCCACACCAAGAACCCGGGAGCCCCACGCCACATCTGTGCCCTAGTCTTTGGCTCAATCCCTTTCTGCCCGATTTCTCTCTTCTCTGCATCGAGTCGATGCTCGTCTAGAGGGGGGGTGATTGTAAGGGGAACCCCTCCCGCTTCCGCCTCCCGCTCCCAGCTCGCCCCTTGCACCTACTGCTCCCGACCTGCCATTGCTTCTGACCCGCCTTCCACTAGTGCTGCGCTGGCATGCCACGTAACTTGGTACCTTACACGTACTGACACGTATTTACTGATTTTGGTTTTATTTATTATATCTATCACTCTGTATATTAGCCCATACCCACAGGGGATCCTTATTCTTTCCTCTTCGGATCCCCTGCTAGGTATGTTCATGTTTAGATTAGTATTACATAATAATCTAAACGTCTTCGGATCCCCTGCTAGTACCGCGTTCTGCTCCGCATCCCACCCGACCACAGTAGCCCTTACAATTGTGGGATATTGAAAGGTATGTTTACATCACCTTCGCCCTTTGCTTTGACAAAGTCATAAACGATACCAAGCAACGCTTGCGCCCAGACAAGACACGAGACTTCCATCATAAGGTTTTGAAATTGCTTTTCGGCTTCATGAGGTACGTCCACAGTCTTCTTGGTGAGCAATCTGTCAAGCTCGACAACCCTTTCCATAGAGTTATAGATGCGCTTTGCGCAAATAGCAGCACCCTCTGCCTTTGAGTTGAAGATTGATGGCATTACTGTGCCAAATGCCACTAGCTTGAAGCCACCCTTCTTCATGTTCGAAATCGCCAAATCCAATTGCAGTGTTGAGGTAAGTGGAGTTTGAAGATAAAAATTATTGCCTTGCTTGCTGATAGACATTTGAGATGATTCCATGGGCTCAGTGTGGTCCAAGAGTTGTTCCCATGTTTGGCACTCAACGGGATACACAACAACATTAAATGTGGTGAGAGAAACTACAGTTCTTGTGAGTGGGCAGTCAGGAAATTTGCGAGCGACTTACGAAACAAACTCATTTCTTTATTTGTTGGTATTTGCTGTTTCTTCAGTGCCCGGCTGATATGCTCAGCAGTTGGAGAGGTTGATGGCATGCCGGATGGGCTTCGCACTTCAGAGTGGTTTGTTATGGCTTGGGTGGCAAAACGAGTTATCAGTTCAGCCGGCTTTGTCACTAGGTGGATACCATCTTTTATGCGTTTTGTTACTGGTTTGACCTGGGAGAGAGACTCGGATATAATCTCAACATTGGAAGACCCTTGTTCAGGCAAGCCAAGAGACTTCACGCTCGTTTTTTCCCTTTGTCAATTCCAACCTTTTCTGACATAAATATAGGATTGCCGAAAGTTGTACAAAACCACACACCGTAAAATCTGCTGCATCACTTGGTCAGTGTTCAATTTCACTATCCATTACGGTGAGTCTCTGTTCAACCCTCAATTTGTCATCTGCTTTCTTCTCAAGCATCACACTATAGACTTCATTCAGAATATGAAAGTTTATAAGTGTCTTGCCAGTTTTGAAGATTTGTACCCCTTTCTTTCCAGGTTTGAAGAAATTCTTTGCAATCGCATCTCGGTCGGGAGCAGTAGGGTTGAGTATGACCCATAAGATATCTCGCATCATAATCTCGTCGATATGAAGAGGAAAGTTGTCCGTCCATGTATTCCACTTAGGAATAATAGCATCGTAGAGTGTCCTCTTCAATACATTGGCTCCAATGTGTACTGGTATGTGGTCCACTGCTTCGACAAGATCCTATTAACTAATCAATATATAGCTTCAATCACTTGATAGGACATACGTGAATAAGCTGTGGCTGTATGTGACCAGGAGGCATTGCTACCATTCACACTTCAACGACAACCACCTTGCTATTGTATGTTGAATATGTCTGTTGGATTCTCTTGTGCCGCACTATGGGGTATGCTGCATGTGCTTGCATATAACCAACAGGCTGAGGACCCAAATGGACAAGAGGTGAAGTGGCATATTTTGGGATTTTTCCAGATAAATGAATGGATGGTCCTGAAGTATTTGAAGGGCCAGAAGAGGCATTCACCACATATCCTGGAGCATGGCTTTGTTTCGCAATTTGGTTACTTCCTCCAACTGCTTGAACATCATTGCCGAAAGCTAAAGGGATGGATATAAGGGGCAGGTTTTAGTAGAGTCTTATAGTTACGTACGACTTCGCTGTGCCTCAGCAACATGCTTGTGAACAACATGTCGATGACTGGCCGAATGCCCAACCTTTGCTATGTGTGAACTGCTTCAACGGATAGTCGTATTCTTATTACAGTAGTATTGGCAACAGTTGGGGCACAAGTCTCGACCAAAATTTGTTGGGTCTTTACTGTGCATATGCTTTAAAACGGCAGTAGTACCACAGTTCTTGCAGGTACGCTGGATTGTAGCCTTAGCACTAGTGAATTCAGCAGCATAATAAGAGCCTGGTGGTTCGCTCATTGCCTGAGTCAACAATTAATGCCGCAATACTAGTTGAGAAAGTGACAGCCAAAAAATTAAACATCAATGGTCCGTTAGTACTGAAGTCACGACATCAAATCTACTCCCCACTATCAGTGAAATCAGCAAAGGCCTCTTCCTCACCCTGGTCCTCAGGATCTGTAAAGTCTGCCTCATCGTAATTCTTTCGTAATACTACACCATCACCAACAACCTCATCACCAATCCATAACGGACAAAGTCCAGAAATCAGCTCCATGTTTTGATCCACTCCCAGATTAGCAAGATTAATCTCATCTTCGAGAGTTAAATCCACAGGACCTCTTCGGAAACAGGCAAGAAGTAACTTGTAAATATCCCAGAATGTCCCTCGGGATATGGCAGGGCACCCAAGAGAAGCGTAGTGATCATCTGCTTGATTATGAAATGAGGTGGGTGTTAGTTGAAAGACTGGATCATCAAGAGGTGCCCATTCTTGTTGCAGGTTGTTGAATATATCAGGTGAGATCATAATCTAATAGTAAGCAATATTAGCATTGAGTTTCCCATGCAATTATTTTACATACCTGAAAGTTTTCCGAATTGAAGTGATTGGGTTTTGTGTGGATGAGATCTGGTATTCCATGGGGTAGTAGCTTGTTCCTGTTGGCTCATTGAGTACTAGAATTGTACAGCTTGACCCATTGATCAATCTCAGCCTGAAGCCAAGGGATCGCAAGCCAACAAAAGACCAAACTTGGATATTTCTGGTGTTGCACAATTCCCAGTAATGCCATGGCTGCGTTACATCGTGTCACAGTCACAGATCCATCACAAATCTTGAGACAATGCAATTTTACAATGCCTGCACTGTTTTTCTCTGTTCTTTTTGTGTATTATAGCTATCCTTTGTATTCTAAACAAATCTATGTAATCAGAAATTTATTTTTTTAGCTGGAAGTATGTCAAAGTTCAGGTTTTGGTACATTATTTTAGTATAAATGGGTCACAAATGAAATATGGTACTATAAGAGTGTTTAAAATATGATAAAAAACATATTTTGTTAAGAAACCATATATCAAAATGTGATTTCTGCAGCTGTGCACAGATTTTGGTTGAGAATAACCCAATTTGGCAGGCAAAATAGACATATTACATTATCTTGGAAGAATGAGAAGATATTTTGTGAAAAAAACTTAATTTTAATTTGGACACTGTCCATAGCTTGCTATCTACTACAATACATTGACTATATCTGTATTTTAGAACTCAGGATATGCAGGTCCTATGCCAGTGATGATGTCACAGCTCTGATGCGCTGTCACACAATGTGCACCATCTAAGGATGCATTATGAGCTCTGTTGTAGTGAAAAAAAGGGTGTTTATAAACATGATATACATGTCCCAGCATGCTCTGAAATATATGCAGCATTTTTATATACTCCATGTACTAATATTTTAATTTGGCAGTGTAATACATGTAGTACCAAATTGTGTTCTGGTCATAACCTTTCAAAAAATGCAGTTGGCAACTTGTTTTACAGAGCAAAATTGCTCCAAATGAAATTTCAAACAAACTGATAAGAGCAGATTTTTTATTTCTATTTTCTAAGACGGAGAAACCATAGGTTTTACATATATAACTTATGATAGGGGCCATATTTTAAAAAACTGCTCTTATAGTTAAATTTAGATTTAAAATCTGATTTAAATGCACCCAAGAATGATGCATTTATATGCAGTATTGAATGAGATATGAGTGATATATTCTAAATGCTCATATTTGGCAGTGATTTGCATGTGACTATGCCTTTTTGGCAGAGCTATTGTACACTTAAAAAAAAGGTTCTTATAGGGGTATTTGAAATAGATTTTCTAACATATATACAGTAGAGTATGTATCAATTTGTTGTTGTGGCAAGCAGAAATGCCATGTCTCAAGTATTTGGGTGCGTCACATGTGTCACATATTTGATGACTGGTGTCACACGCACTGGGAATTGTGCACCACCAATATTTCAGATCAGCAAATCATTAGTATCAATGATTCAATGTACATACTTCTCAAGAGCATCCGATGGCGTGTAGAACCTGGAATTGATTCCAATATCAAATAGATCTTTGAATCCAGGGGGCCATTGTGCACAAAATTGTGACCAGCCTATTTCCGCTTTGATATTTTTCTTATTGGGGCAGAAACGATGCTGTAGAGTGTCACATAGGGAGGGATTGAGTTTATGGCGCACTAGTGTGTGCATATTCGCAATGCCATTGTTTTCACAGCCAGGATCACTCATGGTGAGAAGAGGAATACCTAGGCAGATCGTGTGCTTGAAACTCAAAGCAGAAATCTGACTTTATGACCAGCCTCAAGATAGTAATGGATCAGTAGACGAGGATTTCAGTTACACCACCAGACCCTGAGCCACACAAATTGGCCAGCATATGGATCTATCCCAAGGTGTAGCCACAATCCAAACCTTCCCCACTTATCATGTTGGTCAATTGACCAATACTCCATCACACCTGCCGACCAGAAGCGCCTCCGCTTAAATAGACCACATTTACGTTTTTCTACAGCCTCCGGCTCAAAAACACGCAGGAACTCATTAACTAGCTTCCTATAAAGAAGATTAAGTCACCCATTTAGTATACAGAGCGGTTGAACAATCCTACTCGGAAACCTGAATTGAGTATTCTTGCTGAATAATAGTCACCATTCGCTGGGCTCCCATTGTCGGAAATCATGCTTGAAGAACCTTGTAGATCTCTGAAATAGTTTCAAATGAAGCCGCTTCCTGTATGGTCCCTTTGAGATTCAGATCCTTCCTGATGCGTTGGACAGACTTCTGACTAAAATTCGACAATGAGAAATTGTTCCATTGGTTTGAAACTGTAGCTTACAGTACCTTAGGCCATACTTATTGTGATTGAAGTGATCCAAGGCATGATCAGCGATTTTTGTGTCCACGAATCCCAGGTGCCAGTAGTATGAAATCCAGTGCTCTAATTCTTTTCTTGGTGCTATACAGAAATGAGTCAATCATCAATGAAGTAAGAAGTTTAAGATGTTTGACCCACAAATTGGTTTATAGTCATTACAACAGTTCCCAGCTCGTCTGCCAGTATGGATGCTTGGCCTCCGTCCCGGTGAGGTTGGCCTGAAGAAGGAACCAGCGCAGAATTTGTAGGAGGTGGAGATTGCTGTGATGATGAGGCCTGTTGCTGTTGTTGCTGACCTGCATTGGGAGCATGGGGTGGTCCACCCTGTCCTCTGTTGTTACGATTATTGGAGGGTCAGGCGGGCTGTGATTGACGAAAGGTGTTGTCGAGGTCAACAACCTCCTGTGTCAATGAGACGAAGGTGTTGAAGTCGTTGTCAGCAATACCCTGGGGCCGCGATATCAGGGCAGCACATAAGGTGAAAAATGCAGGAGTGTCAGCTGGAACCCAGATATGAATTGCTGTATCATAAGGCGACTTGAAATAGGTAGTGCTTAAAAGTCCGGTCCAGTCCAGTTTTTTGCTGTTTTTGGCACTAACCGAGACCAAACTGAGGCGAACCAGTTAGTGTCGGTTTTCATTGGTTAGACAACCGGTTTTAACCAGTTATGGTTACAACCAGTCATTAACTGGTTGTAACTGGTTTTTTAAATACAAAATAATATATATTAATGTATAGTAATTTACATTTAACTAAAAAAATACACCACCAATGAAAATGGGCATGCGGATGCTCATTTTCAGTGGTGTGGCGGGGTGCTGAGTACACCACCCCCGAAAACGAGCACACAGTGGCTTGTTTTCATTGGTGGGGACGTGGCAGAGTGGTGGGTGGTGTTGAGCACCACTACCGAAAATGAGCATGAGATTGCTCATTTTCATTGGTGGTTAGGGCATGGCGGGGTGCTGAGCCCACCACCACCGAAAACGAGCACGCCATTGCTCATTTTCGTTGGTGGTTAGGGCATGGCGGGGTGCTGAGCCCACCACCACCAAAAATGAGCACGCGGTTGCTCATTTTTGTTGGTGGTGAGGGGTGGTGGGTGGTGTTGAGGGGTGCTGAGCCCACCACCACCAAAAACGAGCACGCGATTGCTCATTTTCATTGGTGGTTAGGGCGTGGCGGGATGCTGAACCCACCACCACCGAAAACGAGCATGCGATTGCTCATTTTCGTTGGCGGTGAGGGCATGGCAGGGTACTGAGCCCACCACCCGAAAACGAGCACGCGGTGGCTTGTTTTCATTGGTGGTGAGGGCATGGCAGGGTGCTGAGCCCACCACCACCAAAAACAAGCACATAACTGCTCATTTTCATTGGTGGTGAGGGCATGGCAGGGTACTGAGCCCACCACCCCTGAAAACGAGCATGCGGCGGCTTGTTTTCGTTGGTGGTGAGGGCATGGTGGGGTGCTGAGCCCACCACCACTGAAGCTGAGCATGTGGCAGCTTGTTTTCGTTGGTGGTGGGTGGTGGTGAGGGTGTAGCAAGGTGGTGTGGTGAGGTGGCACGGCCTGAGGTTGTGACCGGTGCGTCGAAGCGTCGAGAAAAGAAGTGGGAGGGGTCCGAATCCTCCCCTCTAGAATCTAGATATAAATTTATTGTTAGTGATAAAATAGGAAAGGAAAATATTCGCGGCACACCTTGGGTGCCTGCGTTAACTGCTTATCTGCAGGTCCTCGTCCACCAGCTTCACCGGCTCCCAACCGTCCACTGCTCAGGTGTGTTGAACACGGCGGGTGATGGTTGTATGTTATGACGTGGCTGTGATGCAGTGCATAAATTAATTAATAAGTAATAAAGGTAATATATAATATTAATTAAATATAATTACCAGTTAGGACCGGTTCTAACCAGTTAGGTACAGTTATGGAAATTTTGAAAATGTGGCTAACCGCTAACAGGACTGCGGTTACAGTTAGCGCTGGTTATCATGTGCCTGGTTATTTCCGGTTACGGTTACAGTCCAGTCTTGGTTAATTTTTAGTTAACTAACCTGACCTTCAAGCACTAGAAATAGGGTATTGGCACTCATGTAGCCAAGAGACCCAGCTCTCCACTTGATAACAAATTCTTGAACGTGATGGGGATTGCATGGCAAAGCCATCAATGCATTGTAGATTGCAAGACCATCAGCGAGACCTCATAATCCATTGGTGGTAAGCCATTAATGCTGCTTGATCGTAGCCCTGTGTCAGGTTGGGAGGATGATGGCATCGTTTCAGGACACAGAGGGTCAATTGGGTCACTGGTAACTGCAATGTGTCCAATAAGGCCTAGGGAGTGAAGAACTGATTGTATTCCACTGTCCCAGGGAGTGAAGTCCAAGTGACTATTCAGGAGTGGTATATGCGTAAGCGTAGACAAGGTACAGACTGGGTTAGGCGGTGGTTGAACAGGTGGCATTGGGTAGTAGTACGGGAATGGGTATGCGCCATATGCAGCATTTCCCATTCTCAATGCTGGACCCTGGTGATTCGTGTATCCTGGAATGCCGATATGGACAGGCAGAGGTGGAGGTGCATGTGTGAACTGGTTCTCCACCATAGAAGGGTGTGGACTGAACATCACTGCAGGACTGGCATGTGGTATTATTGGAGGTGGATGGTGAATGGGATTGGAAGAAGGCTGTGTACTCATCGACCATGGATTCCTCTGCCCAACGTCAGCCGGCACAGATTGAGGCGGCAAGTATCTCGCTGAAGTGCTTGCTGCGTAAGTGACTGTGAAACTAACAAAACCAACCCAAAGGTAACCTTGAGTAAGCTAGCTAGCTCCATAGGCAGACAATATGCTTGCACCTCAACAATATGTATATCAGACCCTCTTTGTGAAGAGTGTTGTTGGGGTGATTCATCCAAATACAATCCAATCCAAACACTTTTATATAATCAAGGGATGCATAACTGACTTTTGAGTAAGCTAGCTAGCAAATCTAACTGTTAGATCGACTCCAAATTACTGAATTCAAGTCACTGAGAGTGGTATACACCTTTCTGCAGCTGGTAGGCTCAAAGCACTGCACCAAAAGACATAGAAGTGCACCAAAACTCAGCACTACAGCAAGCTAGACTCTTTCTTATGGTCAAAATATGCATAGATCACCACTCTGAGCAAGCTAGCTCCTTGATATGTGAGACATGATTGTGTTTTTATGGTTTTTGAAGCATAGCTTCGGGTTTCTTTCTTATCCTCTTTGAAAAACTGTGCTAGCTTTGTCACAATAGACACTAGACTCTTAAAACTTGGTAACTTGAACTTCTAAATCGCTCTAGCTGAAGATACAGCTGCACTTCCTCTTCTTGAGGCCGCTAGCTTGCACTTATCTGAGGTTACAACTGCACTCCCTCTTCTTGAGGCTGCTGGCTTGCACCTATACTCGCTTGCTTGACTTATGCTCTTTGCTTTCTTTGTTTCTTTGTGAACTACATAGCACAGAAAGCACTATAGCTTTGCACAACACCCAGCTAGTTAGACTGGAAATAATGCACTCCACATCTAGGCTCCTTTCTACTTGTTCAGGTTCTTTGAAGCAAGACACTTTCCATCTGTCGGCCTGTTGGGGCCTAGGGAGGGTACTAATGCATCTGCTTGCTTTTCTCTGTGAAAGCGAAGGCCATTTATACAAGCTAGCCCCAATTTGAATCTAGATCGCACTTGAATCTACATTTCTTTGTGCTAACCCACATGTAACACCCACATGGCTATCACACTGAGCTCACCGAGGATTTCTCCATGGCATATCTTCACTCTTTTTGCTTTTTGCACTGGCAGTGATGGTACACATGCCTCTTGCATTTCTAGCTATCATGCTTGATCATTTCCGATTGAGCTAGCTTTATGATTAGTTCATCGGATACTCAGCCTGTTGCCTCTGCACATGTCACCAAATGTCCCTTATGGCCCACTAGCATCATCTGATATAGCAGCTTGTGTTTCTACAACAAGCCATGCGTGTTTGATGTTAGCATCATACTACATCATGCTACATCCCTTTTTGGAAGTTGTGCTGATGCGCCTGACACATTGTATCAATCATTCTGATCTAGCTCAGCTCTATTAGTCCGAGATACGCGTAATAGATCATGTGTACTCTCTAGCTTAGTCTTGCGTCATTAGACGCGCAACCTAGATTAGATACACATCTGTTTAAGGAAATCTGGCTTTAACACTGCACTAGCTGTGCTAGCTCACTCTAGAACATGCAATAATGCTTCATTCTTGATGTTCATTTGAGTTCTAAGACCTCTACCATATTTTATTAGGTATAAGGCTGTGTTCTTCAGAGTCTTTTGTGATATAAATGATTTATCATGGCTACTTTGTTAGCTAGCTGCAATGAACCAAGTCTCTGCAGGCTCTATCATGGTTTCCTTAGGCAACTCTGGGCCTAGCTTTGTTGGACTGCTGGAACGTAGCTAGTACCATACGGTTATAATATGCTAGCAAGCTATATTATTCATATGCTTGCGAAACATATGCCAATTGCAAAAATACATGGCTAGCTTGATGAGGGACTCATCATTGCATCCATCGTAGGGCTATACCTGTGTTTCATAAACGGTGTATGCCTGTAGTCGTTATATCGGTTGTACCCTTCTGTATGATCTTCTGCTTCCAATGTGTGACTGAAGATAAGTCCTCTAACAGCCATGTTCTCTGATACAGAGGGGGCAACAGGTGCCAAGTCTGCGTGGGCCTCCGTAGCTGGAGCCTCTTGAATCTGCAAATTGTCCTCAGAGTGATCCATAGTTGGATAGACTTGAGTATATGTGCGTAAATTGTGTCTCTTGAAGGCAGAAAAGTTGAAAAATCTGAAAGAACACCAAAAGAAAATTGCCCAGAGCAATAATAACACTTATGAGGTGGCTAGACGCTGGGGCCCATAACCTGACAGCTAGACACTGGGAAGCGCATCCGTCAGTCTGGGAGAAAGAACTGGTATTGTTCTACTATACCTAGACACTGGGCAGTGCCTAGTACAGAAATGAGCTACTAGAATGAATGAATACTAGGAGGTACTTACATCTGTCAGTCTGGGAGAAAGAACTGAGGGACATAAGGAATGAGAATGTGAATAATCTACATGTCACGTGGTCTTCTTCCTGATCTGCACATGACCTGCTAACATCATCCGAAAGCCCTTACCAGTTCTCGCTCACTGTTCGCGCCGCCCTGGCTGTCAGTAAAAATGCTATTAACAAGTATTACAATAAAACGGACCATTTGGAGGTCTACCGCATCACTATGGGTAAGTTTTCATAAACTATATCATACTTGCTAACCTTGTTTTTAGTTCTTCATTCCCGTCACAAACTTGAATATTTCAAGAAACACAACTGGGAACCAGAATGGATCAACACCACCCGTCGAATTGTCTGTGACAAGTTTGACTGTTCTTATGCCCCAGTGCTTGCAGATGCAGCAGACAAGAGTATGCAGGTGGATAAAGAGGGTGCAGTAAGTACTCGTATATTCCTTTTAAGCTCTTTCATTAACTATTTCCATTCAAAGGTATTTTCGACATCTAAAAACATCTTTGATGAGCTCCCTGATCTTGCACCTGCCTCCTCTGGTCTCCATGATGAACTGGATCGGTACCTTGCAATGGATGTAGAGGATGTGAAAGATGGGCTCCTCTGGTGGTTTGAATGACAGGTGACCTTCCCTCAGCTGTCTCATATGGCGCGTTGATGATGCTGACAGTTGGGTAAGCATGGAAAACACAAACCAAAATGACTGCTGGCAGGTGCGAGTGCGGGATCTTCGAGAACTAATATGACAAACGGGGTCGCGAACGGAGCGGAAGTATGTATATATAAAAAAGAATGTGTCGTGCATGCTAGCGCGTCGTGGAAGTGGAGGCGTGTTTAAGTGCTCGTCGGGACGGAGCAGGAGCAGACGATAGCAGTTCAGAGTGCCCAACGGTGGCACATACAAGAGCAGGATGATAGCAGAACAGAATGAGAGCGGAAGCAGACAATGTTTCTGATCTTAACTGTAACTGGGTGATTCTCTATTATTTTGTTCTAACTACTACATGATATATATAGTAATGAGAAGTGTGACTTATTAAGTCAAAAGGAGTGCGATCGCGCTGTGACAATTATGGAAATGAAGAACTAATATGGAAGGCGTCTGCATTCAGCTAGACGACTGCAGCAGCTCGAAACAATACTAAGTGGTGGCAGCGTGGCATCAATGACATGTGTATGTATGGAAACGGTTCGTTGCAGAATCTAGACTTTCTACTGCGGACGATGGGCCGGAACCTGTCGGAAGCGGCGGAAGATGACAGGAGTTGCAGGAGTGCAATGGATGACAGCAGAAGATGACGGGAGTGGCGGAAGTGTGCGGAAGCTTTCAGAAGACATCGGAAGAGGCGGGCGGAGGTCATACGTATCAGCGTGATTACCTCTCCATTCCAGGTACATTTTCTGACTGTTCTATTTCTCATTTGCTAATACCTTTTTTAAGCCACAACTGTAGGTGTGGAACACATCTTTAGCCAAGGTCATCTTGTGCTACCACACATCAGAAATTGTCTTACTAGTCAGACTACATATGCAGTTATGGCCATCGGGGCTTGGAACTGGGTTTCGTAAAGAATGTGGATATCAACTCTGCACTGGGGAATGAGATTCAAGGGCCAGAAGAACAAAACCTGCAGGTTTATTGACCCTTCTAACCCTGCATACCCTTGACCTGTACCCAAATCAAACCCTTACCCTTCAAGAAGGTTAAGGGTTTTCTTGGGTCTGGGTCCAGGTAGCCCTTGGGAAACCCAAGGGTTACCCGTGCCAATCACTACCAGTATTTCAAAATTAACAAGGTCCTTTGAATAGAACACATTTTTCCTAGCATTTGCAAAGTTCCAATACAAAACTGTGTACCCTTTATCTACATTATTCTTCATTATATTCAACATCCTATCCTATTCTGCTTCAAACCATTTTCATCACCTGAAATATTCCCAATTTTTGAAGCTTTTTGCATGCTTTTTCAATGCCTAGCTCAACTGTGCTGGCTGAAATGTTGATTGGAAACCTCAAAATGGTTGTTTCATCAATATTCTGTGAATTCACACCGATTTTCTCACTAATTTT
>Ga0307509_10008870_pt1 | contig 12685 bp, 15 predicted proteins | sample 10_EM_MG_FD_202245 | JGI IMG/M metagenome (GOLD analysis project Ga0307509, IMG submission 202245) | Populus trichocarpa ectomycorrhiza microbial communities from riparian zone in the Pacific Northwest, United States - 10_EM | ecosystem: Host-associated > Plants > Roots > Unclassified | place...
CATGCAAGAGAATGTGCCCTGCCTCGTGAAAGAACGTGAACCAGAAACTATCGTTCCTGTTGTATCTGCCGGTTAACTGCATGAAAGGTGTATCGTTTATCCAACGGGTAGAACCACTTATAGGGGCTTTATTGATGCAAGGGGTATGAACCACTTTAACACCCGCTTCCAAACAAACACTTTGTAATAGATTAAAGAAACCATCAGGATGATTTGCCATGATTGATTTTAATTTCGGTAATGCTTCTTTAAACTTCTTGCTTGAATATTCGTTTGCTTCTAATTCTGCTGCCTGTAACTCACCTTTGCGAAGCCATGCAGAAATTGCATAAGGCTCCTTGGTTTGAGCCAATGAAATACGAAAAGCAACTTTGAGTTGCTGTTTGAAATAATAATCTTCCCAGGCTGTGTGATTGGAGAACCCAAAGAAGGCAAGCATTTCCATTGTTTTTTCCTGAATGGTAGCCACTTGTGGCAACCATCCTTTCTTTATCACATCTGCCAAAGGAAATTGCTTTGCCCATGCTACTGCTTCTTCGATCACTGCCTGACGCTTTTCCCTCGCAATGTATTCATCGTACCCTCTTTGGTGGTTCATCCAAAAGTTTGCAGGAATCCTGGTAACATTCTCAAACTGCACAGCCATATCGGGTGTAATGGAGCTTTTGCTGTTAAGAATGGCTATAATGGTTTTTTCAGGCTTTCCGGTACGGAGTGCAAACTCTTTCGGACCCATTTCCATTTCTTCCAGTTTCTCAGCTAAAGTTTCGCCCGGGTGTGGAACTGATTGTGGGAAATATTGATTTTGCTTCGACATGATTACTTCTCTTTATGATAGTTGACTACTTCTATAACTTCTACTCCTGTGATTTCCATCCAAACATACTGGCCATGTTCGTTGGTAGGGATGGGATTTTCGTGAGGTGTGAAAACCAACCTGTAAGGTTGGTCCAGATCGCAGGCCCATTGCCCTTTTCGATTGTTGGTAAGTTCGTGGTAGTTGCCGGGCAAGTGCCTTACTTCTTCAAGGGTGGTAGCAAAACGTAATTGTGCTAACCTTGCTTTGATCTTATCAGCCCGGAGTTTGCCAAACTCCTTTACCAGCTTTCGGTCATCGTTAGCTAGTTTCTCAAATTTCTTATCCGTAAAAGTTATTTCCACTGCAAAGGTAATTATATTTTGATTAACAGCAAATGTAAGTTAAAATATTCACTTTCATACTTACCTCATTGATTAGCTATTGTTGTTATAGAATTCGTATTTTACGCTTAAAAAACTGACATTCAATTAATCACATCTAATAAGGGATATTTTCCCAAAACTAGCAAGCATTTCCGCCCCCCTCACCTCGCTGGCTCAAGCTTGGCCCCCTCTGTGGTTTAAGTTTATCTCGAAGAACTGGCGCTTAGTAGCCTTGAGGATTTCGCACCTGCGTTTTATCCTTCTTAAGATACAAGGCAACCAGGTATACGCGTGACAGTAAAGAACCATTAAGGAGCCATTTTGGAGTTTGAATAGGCAAAACAGTATGGCATCGGAGCAGATTTTGTATGCCCTGATTGATGAAATAGCCTGTTTTTAGACTATTAGCAGTTAATCATTTAGCGCATCTGTGTTGGCTCGTACAACCTTTCGGAGTTCCACTATTTCTCCTTGTAGTTTTATTATTTCAGATTTTAACTGGTTAATTGCCAGTCGCAGATCATTAATGACCGAATCATCAAGCTCGCCCATCTTTTGTGTTTTATTTGTTATTTAATATTTAGCCATCACTACGCCAATAGTTGCAGCTTGTCAAAATTACCTTTAAATAATAGGGAGATATCCCCTCTCACTGGCTTAAGTTTGTCTCGAAGAACCAGCCCCTCACTGGCTTAAGTTTAACTCGAAGAACTGGCGCAAACTTAGTAGCCCAGCCAATGCGTACCAACCATGCTTGTGCCCATGCTGGCAAGTCAATACTTACTCCCTTAATATTTTTTGAAAACTGCTACTTCTCAGTGACAGAGTAGTAACCGCATTATACCGGCATCCCGGCTCCGTGAAGCAACTCGGTTCAGGCATATGAAGTGGGGTTTTTACAAATGACAATTCATCCGTTCTGATATCCAATTTATTGATAAAGTATGAGTTTTCTGGGGGAGCCGGATGAAATTAAGTAGTAATACCTGTATGATTAGGTAGTTATACCTATCTGAATGTATTAATACAACTACCCCGTTATTTTAACCAAACGCCGGAGCGTTTTAACTTTTTTTTGTTCTTACCTGGTAGAACACCCGGGCCCACAGCCCCATGTTATATTTGCCTTGTCCTTCCATTCACCGAACAATACCCCCGAAACCCGGCAACACACCGCCATGAAATACACCCGCTATTACCTACCGCTATTCCTGCTCTTTGTGGCGCTCGCCGCATGCAAGGAAAAACATCCTATGGCCCACCAGCAGCCGGCAACCACGGACACCCTATTTCCCGGTGGCCTCAAACCCGAACAGGTGCTTTTAGCCGATTCCATCCCGGCCCATAACTGCCGCCTGGTAGCCGACACTATCGTGCCGAAGTATAAAGCCCTGGTGGAATACTATTTCAGGAAATACCGGTCGGATACCTGCATGACCATTTCATTGGATGCTGCAGCCTTTGAAGACAACGAAGGAGTTCAGCCTTTCGGCCGCATACGCGTCCACCAACCGCCGGTATCCGCTTTTTGTATGGCCCCGAATCAGTTGGTGTGATACGGATGGCGACGCCTGGTACATTACCGATACTACCCTGCCCAGGCTCGAAACGGAAACGGTTTGCAGTCATCCTCAATGCCTGTTCCCGGTAGCCGATATTAATGAAGACGGGATTTCAGAACCAGGCCAGTATTTTACCTCCTGCTCAAGTCATTACAAATTGCTGCACGTGTATTCTCTCAAAAACGGTGTACAAGGCTTTTTTCGATGCCACGCCACCACTCAAAGGGGCCTTCTCAATCCCACTCGCCAGAAAATAAGGGCACCCGGGTTTGAAAGGAATTTTTAGCTTTGTACCAGAAACGTCTTTCCAAAGTTTCATAAACCCACGCCCGGTGGAGGATGTAAGTATTGGCATGGTGCTTTGGAGAGCTGTTTCATATTAGGCAAGTTTTCTATTATTTCAATATAACTACCTGTTTTTGTGTAAGTTATGCTCTCAGTGCAGCATCGCACTATTTTGTATCTTTACAATATCAAAAGATTACCATGAATATTGATCACTTAGTACAATATGGACATGCTAAAAAGCCATTCGAGCAATTAAATACCAAAGAGCTGGCAGAGGTAAATATGCGACTGGATAAAAAAATCCGGGAACGTGCCTGGGCAGTTGGGTCACCCATTTACTACGGTGAAAACGGTTATCTGATAGCTGAATATGAAGGAGGCAGAAAAATGCTTGTGGAGGAAATAAACGGGCAATTGATTGAAACCCGGGAATACCATGGATAAAACCATCTATGTAGTAGGTGGTACAAACGGGGTGGGGAAATCGACCATTCGCGAAGAATTACTGGGACCTTCCGTTCCTTATATAAATGCTGATTTTATTGCCAAAGAGCTTAAAACCCAACAAGCCTCTTTGATGCTCGCTGAACTGGCCCGGCAGTACGGAAGCGACCAAATGAAAAAATATATTGCCGCTAATGAATCTTTTGCTTTTGAAAATAACCTCCACGAAACCAAAACCTTTCATTGGCTGGAAGAAATGCAGCGAAAGGGATATCGTATTGAACTTTTCTATATAGGTGTCAGCAATCTTCAAATTACTACCAAACGCATCCAGGAAAGAGTAATACGAGGCGAGCATCATGTGCCTCCCGACGAAGTATTTGCACGTTATGAAAATGGCTTAAAGTTGATGCGCCATTATTTTTCTTTGCCAGACAAATTACTATTCATCGACAATACAAATACCAGTTTTACCTGTCTTGAAGCGGAAAAAGGTAAAATATCCTTCCAATTAAAGGACCTGCCTAAATGGGTAAATGATTTTGTAGATTCTTTACAGGTTAAACCTGTTGTTTCCGTCAAATCACTTGATTCTATTGATGAAGTGCGCAAGCTATACACCAAAACAAAATCTGGCACTGGAAATAACGACAAGAACCCTTTGCATTAAATGCAGCATTGGCTTTGCCGTTACCACTTTTTCTACCTTCGCTGGTTTAAGTTTAGCTCTAAAAACTGGCCTCCCTTGCAGCGAATTAACTATACGCCTTTTCAATCAACCCTCCCGGGATGTCTTTATATACGTGAGCACAGATTCCAACCTCGACCCCTCCGTGGTCTCATCTTCCCGAAACTCTATAATGGGACAAGTATACTTGCTCAACCATTTGTCGTGCGCCTCAGCCATTTTCAGGGCTGAGCCCCGGCGACGACTGATTTCGCTCAACTCGTTCACGAGCGCAAGACGACGCTCTTTAAGCCCGGAATCAAACAGAGAGAAAATACCGGCTTCCAAAGGCCCCCTGGACTTCTTCATTTGTTCAAGCCCCACATCAAATGGTAGCCACAGGTAAACAATCAAATCAAAATAAGGAAACAACCCATCCTCCCATTTAATAATATTTCCCCCCAATATCCAGCTATCGTATTTACCCAAGTCTTTCCGAAGGAGTGCATCCCTTTCATCGGGCGCACGCTTATCGCCAGGGGAGTATGTTGTTGCCCTATCCCACTCATAATCGCGGGTCTCAATAAAAGGCAACTTCAGTTTCCGGGACAGCGCCCGCCCCAATGTGGTTACGCCACACAATGACGCATCGAGGAGAAGGATTTTCATGTACATGAATATACAGAATTTTAACGGCATGCTGGCTGCAGTCAGTTGTTTTCCACCTCTGCGCATTTCGCACTACCTTTACTACAACCGGCCATACAGCCGCCCATAAACCATTGTCATGAAACCCCTCCTGATATTATTTATTTTCATTCTTGCTGCATCCTGCAAGGATAAAAAGAGGCAGGTACAACCAGTAAACAAATCAACCGACACCACCGAAGGCAAAATAATACCCTTCGTCACCGCCTATAACTTCGGCACCTTTAAAATCCTTGTATTTACCGGCCGGGAAGCCCGGCCCGATTTTTCGGGCGATACATTGTCAAAAGATACCAACTACGTAAAATTCATATCGAAAGGCTGCCGGAATAACAAGATAAATTTCGGCGGGCATTACACCATCATTCAAAAAAGCTGTGGCGCCCTGTGCGAAAGCATCTTTATTGTAGACAGGATATCCGGGAAAATCTATGCCGACGTTACACCTGCCGACGGGCGATATGGATATCTGTATAAGGCCGACAGCAGACTACTCATCGCCAATTCAAACACCTTCCAGGACGATAGCCTGAAATATTACAACAATTTCTTTGGCGAACCCGAACTGTACGTATGGGAAACTGATCATTTCAGGCCACTGAAATAAAAAACCGGATCAACAGGGCCACCTCCTCCCCTTCTGTTCGCCAATACTACCAAAACTTCCATTTACCTTTATTTCCTGTTAACTCTTTTATCGTTTGCTTAATTGCAGGTTTTGGTTTTGTTTGTTCGGATTGAAATTGTTTATTAGCTACGTTAATAAACCAAATGACAAAATCACCAACACCGCCAAATATTGTAGCATTTCTGTCATAGTTTAATCGAACTTCTATGTTGCCAATCTTTTCAATCAGATGAGCTATTTCTTTGTATTTGAAAGGAAGATACCAGAGAACATTTGGTGTGTTATCATAATTTGTGTAATTAAGAATGAGCACTTCGGCATTTTCAAAATCCTTTTTTACCGGCTTATTGGGTTGATTTATACGTGTTGAAGCAATTAGATTGTGTGCATATTCTGTGTCCCGGACTGCTTCCAAAACAACGGCTCCGCTGTAGTTGCCATCTTCAAGTTTAAAAGTCAGGCAGTCGCCTTTTTCGAAAACTGGTTGGCGGATGATTTTCTTTTTTCTTGCCTTTGCCTTTGGTCTTTCTGTTTGAAGGTCTGCCAGAAATTTGTCAAGAACAAGTTTTCTCTTCTCGATGTCTTTCTCATCAGCTTCAAGTTCCCGCCAAACTTCAAGGTCTTGCCCTGTTTCAATTATTTGCCGTACTTTCTCAAAAATGTCTTTGTCAGGTTGTTTACATTCCCATTGAGCTTTTGCCAATGCAAACCAAAAATTGTTGGCGTCCTCAGGATCATTAATCATGTCCTCGTTCTCGCTGATTAACTTCTTAGAAACTTCGTCAACAGATAAGCCATCATTGTAAAGGTCAAAGAATTCGCCGTAAATATCAGCGTAAGTGTCGTTAGATGATATGGCCGTCCCCCATGATCCCATAAGGTGTCTATTTAGCGTTATATAACCTATAAATATACACCGCTTTTTTTACCCAAAAAACCAGACCGGGAAATTTTCGTTTTGAATATCCGGCCCAAAAGCTGAAATAAGTTAGTCATTGACCTATATCCGGTGGAGGATGCCAGGCACAAAAAAAAGAGGCATGCGGCCTCTTTGTATAAATATCTTACGGAAAGGATTATCCCTTTTCTTCACCAGCACTATTCAGGCTCAGGCTTTCCTTTACTTTCTCTACAAAAGAGACAGAGGCTTTGGTAATAGAAGCAATCTCTTCTGCGGAATTGTTCGTGGTCGCCAACAAATACGTTACAAAGAGCTTGTCTTTATTCTCTTCGGCTTCCTGAACACGCATTTCCGCTATCTGCTCTATGAGACCCATACTGTTTTTTTTACCTGTTATCAGATCTATTTGCATATCAAATATACTATTTGTTTGCTGGTCTTCAAAGAGGATATAATTCCGCAGAAACACCAAAATCATGTTAATTTTCTCCCGGGTATACTTCTCCTTTGCCAATAACAATCTGGCAACCAATAATTTCTGCTCAAGCAGCGTCCGCTCCGGAATTTTGCCCGCCAGCAAGGCCTTTTTGGCGGCCAGCACCACCAGCGCAAACGGATTTTCACTTTCTGCAAGGGTATCATCCGTAGGGTCTGTAATGCAGAAAGTATTGTACTGATAGCTAAGGCTGGTACCCAGGAAATGATAGGAATATCTATTCGGCATGCTGACGCCGCTGGGACCTGTAAAAATAGCGACAGCAGTTATTGGTTGCTGGTAGCGGTCAAATATCCGGTAGTAATAGCGGAACATGCGCTCGGGAAACTGTTTATCCGCATGGCCCTGCACTTCGATATGCACCAGCAGCCATTCCTCATGGCCATCCAGCCGGAATACCTTTACGAGTTTGTCGACAAACCGGGTGTCGGGATCTTTGTCGGGCTCCGGGTACATCTCATTGAGTTCCTTATCCAGGAATTCGAACCCCCGCTGCATATCGAACACCTGGTCTGCACCGGGAAAGATAAAGCGCAGCAAATCGTCAAAGACTTCCTCGATCATCCCCTTCCAGAGCTGATCATTTTTTCTTCGCATAGGAAAATGGTTTAAGGTTATCAGGGATACAAAAATAAATAACTTAGCAAATATTTTGCTTATTTATTTAGCAAATGACCAATTATGGCCTGCGGGTGCGAAGCCCGCCTGCACCCTTACAGACCCAGCGCCAGCTTGGGGAATTAGGGAAAGGTGGGCACAGCCCACAGGAGGCGGCGGCTTAGGTACAACCTAAGCTGGGTTAGAGACCGTTATAACGCCATCCCCGTTTTTACCAGTTGTCTGCTTCCTTTTCCAAATCCTCCTGCGTAATACCCCTTCCCTCATCCATTCGTTTCATAGCTTCATCTATCAGGTTGTTGTATTGCTCAATGCTGTTACTTTTGTACCTAACCAACCTGTTTTCTTATCTTTCAATACCCGCTTCACCTCTTCCTCTCCATAAAAAAGGATAATCTCCTGTATCTCCTGCTCTTCAACATATTCAAAAACCCGTTCGATAACCGCACGCCTTTGCCGCTGCCAATCGATGTTTTCCATCACTGTGTCCCAGAAAAGAACCCGCCGCAATTTAGACAGGTCGGGGGTTTGGAAATTTTCCTCTGCCATGATAGCATTTTTTATATCACCAAAAAATGTGTACTTTTACATCCAGAATGTCTTTCCAAAGTTTCAGAAACCCGCGCCCCAGCGGAGGATGCCAGTATTGGCACGGTGCTTTGGAGAGGCGTTTTATTTTATAACAAAGGCAGTCGCTTTTTCCAGCCTAAAAGGTTCATTCTCACAATATGGCTTCCCCGCCCCTTCATTATCATATAAATCAAGTATTTTGTTATAATGCTTTTCCATCGCCATAAAATAACGGCTCTCGCCTTTAAGGATATACCGCTGCAATGCCCATAACAGGTAGTCGGCCACGCTTAATTCAGGAAAATCCCTGCTGCGAACGACAGAGCAGGAATAGGATATACCACCTTCCTCCAGGCTTTTGGCTCTTACCGCCTTTTCAAAAGCTCCCGCAAACCTTTGTTCGGTATTGCTTTGCCGCTGGCTCAAATACAAGTGATATTGGCAGCCCGTGTGCAAATCATCCAGTTCCAGCAACTTATGCATAAGATCAAAATAGAATTCCGTCGCATTCCCATTATGCTTATTGATGAATACTTCCGGTATCTTCCGCCCGATGACCGCGCTGAAGTGAAACCCATCCAGTTGCCGTAGGAATTCAACCATTTTCAAATTGATATCGGAATGGTCGTTCCGGGCATGCAGATACCAACCCGGCTGCGCCACCGAATAAATCGAATTCAATAATGTATCGTTGATTACCTGTTGCTGAAAGGCCAGTACCGCTTTGCGGAGTCGTACCCTGTTATCGGTAGACACCATCCCCAGGCAGATAATTGGAACAAAATCAGGCGATATCCATAAGGGGCGTCTTCTTTTGGCATAGAATTGCGGACTTCCACTTTCGTCGATGAAAATGTATTTTTCCATGGGATAAAAAGGTTTAGGGACCCTGTCGGGTATGCGAATATATTTAGCCACCACAATAATTCTGTGGCCCGGACAAGAAAATTATGCTGGCCTAAAGGATTACTATTACTGAACCATACAGCAGACTTAAACAGAAGGTCCAAAATAGCATAAGCCCACAGGAAGCCGCGGCTTAGGTGCAACCTAAGCCGGGTTAAAGAGCTTTGACCCGGTCCATATGTAATAATTCACTATTTTGCCATACAATCTTAAGCAGCAAATTATGAAAGCATGCCTGTCATTTGTCTTTGCATTGATTACCCTCGCCGGCTATTCACAGGGCACCCTCAATAATTACCAATATGTGCTGGTGCCGGAAAAATTCAGCTTCCTAAAGGAAACGAATCAATACGGATTGAATACCACCACAAAACAATTGCTGGAACAAAAAGGATTTGTTGTGTTCCTGGAAAATGAAGCGCTGCCACCCGCAGTGGCTGCCAACAAGTGCAATGCGCTTAAGGCGGAAGTTCTGGAGAAAAAAAGCTTTTTTAGTACAAACCTTACCCTGTTATTGAAGGATTGCCAGGGCAGTATCATATACAAAGGCAAGGAAGGTAAAAGCAGGGAAAAAGAATTCCAGGCATCGTACGATCTTGCGTTAAGAGATGCGTTTGCTTCGCTGAAAGATGTGCCTTACAAATATGACAGTACGGTATTTACGCAGCAGCAACAAGCGCCTGTAACGCCTGCCGCTACACCGGCGGCTCCGCCTGTCGCCCAGGTGCCTGCATCGGCTGAAGTGAACGAGAACACCGGCACCTTATACGCACAGCCCATACCAAACGGGTACCAGTTGGTTGATACTACGCCCAAAAAAGTATTGACACTCCTGAAAACGTCCCTGCCGGATTACTTTATAGCCGAAGCAGGAGCGTACAACGGTATTGTTTTTAAGAAGAACGGGGAGTGGTTCTTTGAGCACTATAAAAACAGTCAGCTTGTTTCCCGGAAAGTGGATATCAGGTTTTGAATACAAACCCACTTTATATTTGCCCTATTGGTCATTTCCAGAACAATGCCCCGGTAACTCTTTATGACTGGATTGAGGAGGATTAAGCGAAGGCGGGCGCAGCCCACACGAAGCTGCGGCTTAGGTACAACCTAAGCCGAGTTAAAGTCAACTTACTTTATGGTCTTACTTTAGGACAAGACAAGGTATCGTTCCCCCAAAACAAAGACCATACCCTCACCATACCCGGACCATACCCGGACCATACTCGGATCGGCTCCTTCTTCAACCTTACTTTAACTTTAGTTTAGCGCCGAAAATTTCGGCTATTAGGAATAATATGGTAACGTTATGGTATAAACTTAAATCTATGGGAAAACTCCCCTTTGGCATCAACGGCCCTATACAGGGCAAGATTGGTACCGTGCACGGCTCCTCCTGGAAAGGCATCCCCTATGTAAAAGGGCCTTATAAAAAACGCACTAAAAAAGTAAGTAAGGACGAAGCGGCTAACCGCAATAAATTTGCCGATGCACAGGCATGGCTGCAACCGCTGAAGTTATTCGTGCGACAGGGATTTAAAGGCTATACCGACACCGTGGAAGGTTTCATTGCAGCCAAATCTTATCTGTTGTTAAATGCCTTTGAGGGCGTTCAGCCGGATATACGCATCAATCCCGCACTCGCCCGGTTGAGTTACGGCGACCTTCCTTTATCAAACGATATCACCGTGGAAAAAACCCCCGAAGGAAAATTGCTGTTTACCTGGGATCCCGCGTATATAAATGGCGCCAGCACGCGCGACCAGGTGATGCTGCTGGCCTACGATATTGAAAACGCAAAAGCGTGTTTCAGCATCACCGGTGAATTCAGGAGCACCGGCGCGGATACATTGAACTTACCTGCTATGGCAGGAAGGACCTACCACCTGTATTTTGCCTTTACCGCGGCCGACAGAAGCCGGCAGTCACACAGCGTATACCTGGGTGAGATGAGCTACTAATGGTTTTCTTCTACCAATTTATATAGTTAAGATATAGTTAATGGGATAATGGGAGCCGATTCGGCTTTTTTTAATGATTTCTCGTTAAAAATATACAGCTATGACCCATGAAAACCGAAAGCATATCCATAACCACTACTTCTCCCCATCCCGGCACTAGCCGGGTTTTATTGGAAGGGCAACTGGTTATAAGAAATGCAACAACGATAAAAAGAGCGCTGTCCGCTGCTTTTACCGGTTCACAGCACATCATACTGGTGCTGAAAAATATAATACAGATTGACCTGGCCGTCGCTCAATTGTTAATTGCCCTCCAGAAATCCGCCGTCAGACCCGAAAAAACTGTATCATTTGATGTTGAATTGAACGACTATATAAAATCAGTTATGGCGCATGCCGGGTTTGGCAGCCTGCTCATTACAAATTTTCAAATCACGGAATAATGAATTATATCAATACTGTTTTGGTGGTAGATGACGCTGCTTTTGTAAGGGAAATGTTACACTTTATGCTTACCAAAGCCGGCTACAATACACTTCCGGGGGTGGACGGCAATGATGCGTTAACTTTTTTTGACGGGAGAAACATTGATTTAGTCGTTACGGATTTAAACATGCCGGGTATGAATGGCCTCGAACTTATCACTAAAATAAAATCGAAGGAGCATTATAAATATACACCCATTGTTTTATTTGTTGCCGATGACGAAACACACAACAATCATTACCGGAAGATACCAGGCGTTACTGTTGTGTTCGATAAAAAAAACATTAAAGAAAAACTCCTGCCCACCGTCAGAAAAATGATTGGTTAAATGGACCTGTTAAAAAACAAATACAAAGATGAAGCGCTGGAGCTTATTGCCGAGATGGAGAAGTATTTGCTTTTTATGGAAACCAATCCTGAAGATCCTACATTAATAGAACAGGTTTTCCGGGCCATGCATACCCTCAAGGGTAATAGTGCGATGTTCGGATTTAAAGCAATATCCGACTTTACCCACCAGCTTGAATCGGTGTATGACCTGGTACGTTCGCGGAAAATGACCATTTCAAGGCCTGTCCTGAACTTCACGTTGTCGGCTTTGGACCATTTGACCCTATTGGTAAACAAAGAAAACGCCCTGGATGAGAACGACATCGTATACCATGAAAAATTATCCGGAGATGTTATTGAATTAATAAATAGCATAAAAGGCAGCGCCCCGGCCGATGGTGAGCCCGCCCCGGCCGATGACACCAACGGCATTACACCCGTAAATAAGACAAATACCTATCACATATTTTTCAGCCCCCATAAAGAAGCCTTTTTAAACGGCGTCAATCCATTGCATTTAATTGATGCGCTGTATGAGTTAGGCCGGTGCAAAGTGGTTGCCCACATTGATGCTATTCCTCCATTGGAGGATTGCGATATTGCCACCTGTTATACCTCCTGGGATATTTATCTGACTACCAGCGCGGCATTGGAAATTATCCGCGAAGTGTTTCTTATGGTGGAAGATAAATGTGTATTTAAAATCAACCAGGTTGTAGAGAACGAACCCGCAACCGATATACCCGGCGAGCCCAAAAAGCACGTCATTTCCGGCATCAGGGTTTCCTCCGAAAGGCTGGATAGCCTGATGAGCCTTGTAAGCGAATTAATGACATTACAGGCCAAACTTGGAACGCTGGCAGAACAAAACCCCCAATCAGAATTGGTGGCAGTAGCAGAAAACCTCGAGAAAATATCGGCACAGTTACGAGACAATGCTTTTA
>Ga0307509_10008871_pt1 | contig 12683 bp, 10 predicted proteins | sample 10_EM_MG_FD_202245 | JGI IMG/M metagenome (GOLD analysis project Ga0307509, IMG submission 202245) | Populus trichocarpa ectomycorrhiza microbial communities from riparian zone in the Pacific Northwest, United States - 10_EM | ecosystem: Host-associated > Plants > Roots > Unclassified | place...
TAACATTCCCATAATTCCCTTGACCTTATGCGAATGTGCTCCCGAAAGGTTACCCTGCCTAGTAGAGTACCTCAAGGCTACTCAACTATTCCCTAGGCCTTATCCTAGGTTTACCAGCTATTTGTATAAAGTATACGAGACCATACCACCTCTGGTTACCTCTTGGTATACCATTTGGGCTAAGGTGATAGTGATTGTAGCTACCTATCGTAGGGTCGTTACATTGTTAAACCATTCAAAAACCTTAGTTGAATTGGGGTATATCTTCAGGTTGAATTTGACAACAACCCAAGGGTCATACATGGCTTTCTCAGCCATGGCCGTAGTACTGAGAAAGAGGATTTGGCCCTGGGTTCTACTCCACTTGCTAAAGGGAAAAAGAGAAAAGGATGAGTCTGGGATAGAATAGGATAGGGGAACGAATGAGAAAGAGAAGGGAAATATCTAGTATTCGGTGATTAAACACTGGTAAAAGAAAAATAACTTCAGTCCGAAGTCTGTAGATAGATAGATGGAAGCAGGCACTCAATAGCCCGAAAGTTCTTAAAGTAAGGCTCCCTTCTTCCCTTTCTCGCTTGTTACTGGTGTTGTTTTCACGATCGTCCGTCTCCCCTTAGTAAATACACAATGCCTTAAGGGCTTATATAGCTTCCACTCTTGCTCATGGCCGGGCAACACAAAAAACAAACACACCTATCACTCGCCCTATCTATCTACTGTAGCTAGCTATATAAACAGTAAACAAACTATAGACCTAGCTTTCCCTATCGCGGGCCTCACAGTACCCACTGCCTATTCATTGAAAAATATTAGAGGTTTAACATGGGGGACATCATCAACAAAAACAGTAAGTTGAATCATTGCCTGCCGCATTTTCCAACCTGACTGCAGACTTCCCTGTATTCAAATCAGTTTTTTCCCCTGTTGATTATACGTCCAGCTGCTGAGATACTCGAAGACGAGTGAAGTTTGGTTCATATTACAGATATTGCTCAATCTGTGGTGGTCAATCTCCACTGGGGTATTGGGAATGGTAGAGGGGTTTCTTGATCATAGCTGTGACTTTCTTCAATTGAATTTCATCCAATTTACTAACCCTTTGATATAGTCTACAGGTTGCTGACTAGCCTTATTGGTTACTGCACTAAGAGTTATCCTATGTCAAGATTAGAAATCCTGAGACAATCTATTTGAAAAACATAATTGGCTAACAATAGTTTCTAAATAAGTTTGGGCAAAGAGTCACTTCACATTTTGGCAAAACCAACTTCGGTGTATGACTTTCCCCCCCACTCAATACTGTCGAAATCTATCATTCAACTTTCTCTCTATATCAATTCATTTCCTTCTTCTTGCCCCTCCCCCCAATCTACAAGGCATTGCTGATGCCTCTATGAAATTCCCAACCAGTTCCTATATTTGCCATCATCCAATATTCCCAAGTGGAATGTTAAATCTTACGACGGTCTCCTTCAATGTGGGCTGCAGGAACTTGGTTGGCCCAGAGGCAATTGAAGCTATCTGGAGTCAGGATAACACTCACAGCTTATAGCTAATTGTATGGGACTTGTGAGGATTCTATATATACACCATTTGTGGGGCTGTCTAGAGCCTTTTGCTGAAGGATTTTCGATTGGGCCCTGACTTCTGTCATGGTGAAGCATAGAACTAGAACTGGCCCAGTACAAGCTCCAAAAGCATCATTGTAACTTTGGAATATGTACTCTACTTGCTGAACTGACTTCGTCAGGCCATTTAGTGTAATGATACTTGAGAGGTACTCGATTATGCTGTTTGATTTGCCACGATTTGAAGTATTGTACTTGTATTTTCTTATCATGTAAGAGTAGTACAGTATCTACTTTGTTTATATTATTTTTTATTTACATCCTCTATGACTCCTATGATATTTATTAATTGTCAATTCTACTATTGTGACTCTGAAAGCAATGACATGAGGTTGAATTTGGAGGTCAAAACAGATATCTCAAACCAGTCATAACCTCACTATTTGCAACATTGCCTCATTTTTTACTGGCCAAGCTTATTTCAACCCCTTAGCCCATTTCTCTTCTATTTCAGTTTCTATGATAATAAGTCACCTTCTAGAAATGGGTCACTATTTTGACTTTCAGAAAAGTATGAAAGTTTACCACGAGCAGCACACTATTGCATTGTATACTCTGATAGTTAGAGGTTTAAATGTCTTGCCTTTGGTGATTATTCCTATGAAAAAAGAATTGGAAAATAAAATAAGCTACACTGTTGAAACACAAAAGTGATAATCCAGGATTCAATTACTAATTGTCTGGTAATTAGAACTTACCATGATTTTCTAATTAATCTTTCTATATACCAAGTATTAGAAATAGGTTATTGTAATGACTCTACAATAGGTAGCTACAATGACTATTACCTTAGCCCAAATGGTATACCAAGTGGTAACCAGAGGTAGTATGGTCTCGTATACTTAGTATACAAATAGCTGGTTAACCAAGAGCAAGGCCCAGGGAATAATAGAGTAGCCTTGGGTACTCTATTAGGCAGGGTAACCTTTCGGGAGTAAATTGACATATAGTCCAGATAACTATAAGAACATTTCATGGGTCTCGGGGAAGACATTTGGTGTCTAAAGGGGAACTTCTGAAGCGGTTAAAAGCATAAAGGGGTAAAGTTACCCTACCTTAGGAACTTAGCCATTATGCCCATGGATCCCAGTTACCCTACTGTGGTATCCATGTTACCCTACCTTTACCAGCAAAGTCATCCTGGAACTTAGAGGTTAATTCCCTCACATTAAATAGGCTCTTCGATATTCATGAATACACATAAACCTGCGCAGAAAGGTCGGATGCTTAAGCAGGGGGTGGCCCAAACATGCTATTAAACTTGGGAGAGTTGAGCTAACACCCCTCTCTGGCCCTAGCATTGGGATGGCGCGTGATAGGCAGACAGCTGCATAGTAGCTTGTTTGCTAGTAAATAAAGGTCAGTGGAGCAACTGCTATAATACTGTATATGTCATCACCATCTGTCCGACTAAATGTTGTTCGCAGGATATATAAGGGGAGTATGGGTAACGGCCAAATATGGTGTTGTACATAAATGGTCCTTCCAGCACCTTAGAGTCAATCTTTGCCTACGGGTAGGAGGGTAGTCTTCCGAGAGGTACTTTAGTAGTCCCAGGAGGCCAGAATGCTTTCAAGACAATTACCTAAGTAACCAGCCAGAATCTTCTCCTCTTGAATTGTAGCATTACGATGAGTTGTCAGTGGACTCTAGAGGTATGAGTCTTATCACGGTAGAGTATTTCCCGAGAGACTGACTATAGGTAGTGCCCACTGAGCCTACCATCAGCTACATCTCACCAGGGGAGCTTGCATGTCAAAATATCATATTAAATAGTCACGTAGATTAAATGAAGAACTGCATAGCTTGTATAGACGAAACTACCACTGGGTCAGTGAGTCCACCACTCAGGTATTGACTCCAGTTGTTGTCATAGAAGTTAGCCACTGGCATGACTTCAGTAGGAAGAATTTCTTCACCTGTAGTTGTATTGGAGATGTATCGTAGAAACTCATATTCTATTGACGGAGTTAAGCATATCTGAGTCTGTCTGATATCTCCGACAGGATAATTCCTGATAGAGGGTGGACCTCAGACAGCTCTGAGCAGGACAGGGTGCTCGCACAAGGTCGGAGTAGTGGTGAATATCAAAAGTCTTAAATCTGATATCTACTTAAGTTTGAGCGTTTAGCATTCTACTTCAATAATCAACTTTCCTTGAGAGAACTTATTGAGTAAAGCTTTCAGCTTAACGATATTAAGTTTTACTGTTTGATTCTTCTTGAATTATTTACTTTGTTTTTATCTTCTACTTTGGGTCGTTAGTGCAGTCACAACCTTAGAGTTCACCTCTTCACAGTATGCTCCCGCGACTGTTATAGACAGACCCAAGCGTCACAAATGGAAATTTCTTTCTACAAAATATAAGCTATTAGTTTTAAAATAGGGCAAGTTTAGATACCTGATATTTACCAAAGTATTAGATTTAAAGATGTTTATCTTATTATCATGTTACTCTTAAGATACCAAACTTGGTATCCAACAGGATTGATATTCTGTCTTTCATGTAGGGGTATTTGCATATGGTCTGAGCTCTGAGAACTTCTACACTTGTATTTACATTAGCACTATGCTTTTCTATACTTAGAAGTTTATTTATATGATTCATGATATCTTAAAGAATCTAATCAATTGAATATTACATTTTCCTACATCTATAACAATGCAAGCATACAATTACAAACTGCAAGAGACTTTGAGCCCTTTTATACCTCAAAAATACTTTTAAATAATTTATTTATTGTCCATTTATTGTTTTTCAATTTTCTTTACCTACGCCTTCTGATCCTACTATCTCAGACAATTGCACTCCTTTATTTAAACATACTATGTAAACTATCTAGTATCCAAAGAAAGCTTTATTCACTTGATCAAACTTACTTAATGTACTAGTTTATACAAATTTTCTATATACTATAATATATGTATTGAGTAGGAAATTCAAGTCAACAGTGAAATTAAAGGTAATAGATATATTGAAAAATAATATAAAAAGTTAGAAAGTAAAGAAATTTGAATCTACAGATCAGTGTGGTAATTGTAGGTAAAAAGAGTGGTATATTAATATAAGAAGCACTTACAAGAGTATTCTCTATTGGTCAAGAGGTTAAGAGCTTAGAAATAGTAACTCCAGTCGTGTAGAATATTTATGAGATGAAGGAAAACCAATATGTGATTCACCAGTTATGTTACAGCATGGCAAATCATATAAATAAACCCCTGAATATAGAAAAGAATAGTACTAATGAAAATGCAAGTGTAGAAGCTGCAAGAGCTCTGACCATATGCCAATAAAGCCACAGGAAAGATAGAATGCCAATCCTGTTAGATACCAAGTTTGGTATTTTAAGAGTACTATGATAATAAGATAAACATCTTTAAATCTAATACTTTAGTAAATATCAAGTACTGTAGTGGTTGTACCACTTGGGACTGTCAGCTGTCAATAACCGGTATCCTGTCCTTAAACAATGGCTTTTTGTCAGTGTCAGCAGTGTAGTGTCCCATATTACAGACCTGTTAGCTTGTCATGACTGGTTTTTTTACTAGGATTTCCACATTGATATCTCACTCTCAGCAAGGTTGTACGAATCTAAATTATATTGAAGAGAAAGCTCGCCATTTGATTTCCCTATCTACAACAAGTATATTTTAAATAATACTGTATTAGTAGTCTGCAGCAGAGCTCACTCCATGCACATATCCCCAGTTTCAGTACTCTCCACCTCAGGTGTCTGAACATCTGTATCTGAAGAAATACTATCCCTTGAATCTCCCTCTGCATCATCCTTATCCGTAAAATCTTCTTCCATCTGATCATCTACCCTTTTGATACCACCAGCAATACCCAGTGTGTCACTCATCGTGACTAAGCAAGTCAGATTTCACATGACTAATAGTTATTAGTCATAAGGTATGTTTATGTTTCTATGACTCACGATGGTGAGTCATATATGTTTATGTTTTACGCTATGCAGTCAGTGGACTCATAGTTCTCACATGACTCGCATTTACGAATCATCGTTATGTTATGATTGGTTGATGTTTTTATGACTCACGATTGTGAGTCATAATGATGTAATGATTTTCGCGCGTGACTCACATTATGAGTCACGAGTTTCACACAGGTGACGCGCTTTGCGCACCTGATATATTTTATGTTTTATGATTGGTTTACGGCATGTTGCGCAGTGACTCATAAGAGTCATAGGACCGCGTGACTCGAATTATGAGTCACCAGGGTTAGGGTTGTTGGCGTGAAGGGTCTATAAGTAGGAGACTTGGTCACAGTAGTTAGAGCTCTTCACACTACCATCTAAGTACTTTCTTACAATATAACTTTACCATTACCTTTACCTTTACCTCTCGCTTGTATGCAAGCAATCTAGCTCTTGAAGCGTCAGAGCAAATACGACCTTGTTAAGACAAGGACAGTCTTACATCTCTCTCAAGAAGAGAAGAGATCACGATACAAAGAAGTTCCCTCGCCACCTCTCCCCAATAAGATATTGGATTGAGAAACGAAGACTATAAGATAGTCTAATACGAAATACGGGATTATAAGTTAATCTTGGAAAGAAGAACACTCTCCCATATATATAAACCTATAAGAACTATAGTAATAGTTCTTGATACTTAGCTAAGTCCCTCGTTACCTGTTGCATAACTAACCCCTCCAGGGTAGGATTATTACACAGTGTCCTATCGTACTGAAACCCTATAGGTAATACAGTATTTACTTGCTCCTCGCGAATTTCATAATCCTGTTCGTCTTCAGGAATATCCTCGCACATATCTCCACAGATAATCACTGGAGGTAATTGAGTTGCAATAGCAACAACCTCAATTGGAATGTCCTCATCATCTCCTCCTTCCTCCACATGACTAGAACTTTGTTTCTCGCCAGCCTGCTGATAATAAGCTCTCATAACTAGCTTTCGTATCTCCTCTGACTCAGTCAAAAGCTGTCTCACTGAGTCACTAGAGGTAAGGCACTCCCATGATAAATTATATCCTCTCACTTGACAGTTACTCCATACCTTTATTACAAGTGACCTTTGCTCTAGATTCTGCAAGTATCTTGACGCCTCTAGTACCCAAGTGGCCGTTTGATTTCTCTATTCAGCAATATTGTCCATGATTCATATCTCAGTAGGTAAGATACCTTCTGCAAGCTGGTTTTGAACAACAGCCTGGAAGTACTTTGCTGCTGCCAACTTGATATGATGCTTGTATACATGCTGTAGTCCAATATCGCATGGCTGTAGAATACCTGTACATCTAGCAGGTACAAAGATCACAATAAGCCACATAAAGTTTTCCGCTGACCACTCAAGCATGGCACTACTAAGGTGGACCTTCCAGCAGTCAAAGTAAACAATCATCTTTGCTGACTCTAAGAGATTATGCTTGACTATCATTGCATTCCGCTAGGGTTTGATAATCTTCTCAAAATACTCTTTCATAGTTGTAAGACTACTGCAATAATTATTTGGATTGTAGGAAAAGATATAGCCTTCTACCTCAGTGGGTTCACGATATAAACGGGAAGGCAAGGAGCGCTCTGTCTTCCCTGTCTATACGGATTAGATAGGTAAAAGGTCACTCAATATCGTGGGTGAAATCAGTGAGGTAAAGGCCCACTTTTCGTCCCGTCCATGAAGGGCTACTTGCTTCGCTCCCGGTTCCTCATATGTATAGTTTGCACCTCCTGGTATCAAAACTATTCCAGTCTGATCACAGTGTTACGGGGTAGCTAACTCGAAAAGGTATTGAGCTAACTAGGCCGTAGTTCGAGAGTACGGAGATATGTCAGGAAGGCTTGGTAAGTCATTGGAAAGTTAAAGTTTTTCTTGAACTTAGAAGATTTCTTACTAACTTATTATATTGTTAAGGTCTCTTCTCCATTGCTTGATTCCTCCTCAACCACCGGTGGAGAGCATTTCTATTTATAGTAATGTTTGCGCTACTTTCCTTTCTTAAGAACTTATGTATCTTTCCGTCTTTCAACTTTGTTCAGGAAAGTACGAACACTGTTTGACCCTGAAAGTAATTGCCCTGCTAGAACTCAGAGAGTCTCCTGACTACTAATTTATCTGGGGGTGTTTCCACTTCACCTGTAGATGGTCTTCAATCTCTTCGTCCTAATGAACTATGGTTTAATATATGCAGCCCATACGTAAACATACCAATAGTTCTCATGGAATACCGAGTGATCAGTTCGGATGGCCATCTTTCAAAGCAGCATACATATATATGCAGCTGTACTGGATATGTGATAGAGTTCAAACATGTTATCGTTCCAATCAGTGAATTACTTCAAGGAACGTGAACTCTTCCAGTTGCCTGAGTCGCTACAGCGGATACCTCCGGGTTCATCCTACTTCTAGCGATCTTTTAGGGTTCGGATATATAGTCATCTTTGATGAATTTGTATATATCGTACTAATATAGGTAAGCTATTCTCGTGTACGTAACACACAGTTCACAAGAAGAGTCTGGTGAATTTGTTCTGTGTAGATTAAAAAAACAAGTCAATGAAAAGTTTCATAACATTTCTGCTGCCAATCCTTTGGCATCTTCTGACTACTCTTTGTATTGGCTCAAAAACTCCAGTTTGACCTCTCATAGAGAAACCTCTTCATAAAGCCAATCGAGATTGTGATTGTTCATTCTGTCTTAGAGTCCAGAATTCGCTCAAGGATTTGTGAATGCATTTGTTGAACAACTCTGAGAATGATATTACGTGTGACAGGGGCATTCACTGGTAATCCAGCACTACAAAGGCTTCTGAGAATATCTTCTACATGCTAAAATTCCTCTGAGAACTTTATTCAGAGTGATTTCACTCTCTTCTTACTACCTCCCATCACATAGAATCCCCTTTTGTAATACTGGCCAGGACACTAGGCTTCCACCCCTGCTTGTCTGGTAGAAGCCAGTTCTGCACCGTACTTTTATTCAAATGACTAAACTCGCCCGACTGGATATGCCGGAATTGCAGATCTTTCACAATAGCTCTTGCACTCTAATGATGACGCCAAGCCGAGGCATTAATCTTATGCCATAGTAGCGGGTGATACCAATTAATTCGGTGACGGTCAGAAGGCAAAGCCTTTCTGTTTTTTCTGGAAGGATTCGTGGCTGCTACAAGGCTGTAGTGCTCAGAGTCGGTATAATGAGAGATCTCATCATGTTTACTGATTCCTCTCTCAGGAAAGACTCACTTCAAATGCCCTGTAATGGCATCCTGTATGCCTACATCAACCTCTCGCTGTTTTTTGCACTCTCAGCATTCTTGCTGCTCCTTCTGATTACGCTGCCATTATCGTTGTTTTTTCTCTTCTACTGTAAACTGTACTGATCTACTCACCGTCTTACCTGCACCTCCAACTACATTGACAATGTTTTGCTTCTCAATTTGCTTCTCAACTTGGAGATGATACTCGTCATTGTCAATTGGCTTGAAGAATGAAGTCATACTTGGGTGGGGCATTTTGCTTGTTATGGGATCTGGAGATTTGGTACTGTGGCTTCGGTTATTGGCTTTACAGTTGGTATTTATCTGGCGGATAGTCATGAAAAACCAAGATCTGGAAGCCACTAGAAAAAATTACAAAATTTTCATCCCAATACAATTTTGTGTCAGCAAGCCATGTCCCAAACCCTCATACCTAAACTTTGGTGTCAGTACCAAAGCCCGGTCCCAAGTGGTACGACTACTACAGTAAGTAAACTTGGCCTATTTTCAAACTAATAACTCATATTTTGTTCAAAGAAATTTCCATTTCTGACACTTGAGGTCTATCTATAACCTATTTCTAATACTTGCTATCCCTTGGGCGGTCAGAGACAGTCAAAAATCGTCAATGGGTACTAAACTAGGAGGGGAAGCTTGGTGCTTAGAAATCGGGCGAGTGATATCAAATGATCATAGGCGCACTTTGTCAAATAACTTGATCTTGATAGATTGAGGACAACTCTAGATGAAAAGAAAACCTATGAAATAGAAAGCCCAGAGTGCCTGCTATGATAATATTGTTTACAAAGAGCGAAGCCGCAGCCAGGGCCTAGGCATCCATATAGGGTGCGCGGGTGGCGTTTCACCCTTCCGATTTATACTGCGCAGCATAAACCGACATTGAGCACACCCAACTGGGGAGTCTCGCATAGGGGTAAAGTTGTGGTCTACTAGTGGGCTGGTAGTGTTAGGCATACCGGAAGGCTCAGCCTTCCCTTAGTGAATAAAGACCTATAGTTACCCTACCTTAGGATTCTGAGTTCAAAAGGACAAGCCAACACCCCCCTCTCATAGCATATGCGGAAGTGACAAAAGCATTATTGCCAAAGGTCACATGTTCGATTCTCATCACCGGCAAAGTTATTACACAATACTTTTACCTTTGATCAGACCAAGCCAAGACGGCACAACTTCCATCCGATGGTGCGGCCTAACCCCCGACCGGTCGGGTCACCCTGCAAGGGTGACACAGAAAGGACCTTTGGCGAGCTTATATAAGTGGTTCAAGCCAAATCGGTCGACGTCACATAAAGTTACTGAGCACTAAAGACGCGAGTCATGAAAGTGGTCATTAAGCAACAGGACGTTTTTACGGACAATGGTTAAGCAACACATTCTATACTCCACGCTCTCGTGATGAAAGTCGCAGAAGTGAATGGTGTTGTTGGATGAGGTAGTTTGAGAAATCAGGCATACCCGCACTCACACACATCAATAGTACTCTTCGGATACTGACGGAACCATACGATAACAATATGACTATGGAGGGATAATGGCTATTGGAGCAATTATCGTGACAAGTCAATCTTATGCCTCGCAGCGGTCGAGTGCAGAATGCATCTGTAATGCTAAGAGGTTCGATAACAAAGCTGGCCCCTTTGTTGGTTCAATCATGGAGACCATTCTGCGTATGCAATAGTAAGCAAGACCCCATGCCGACGAAGAAGGATCGTAACAAATGGACTGATATGTGGAAGCACCGTCAGGAAAATTCATGGTATTACGATTCGGAAGTCGAGTGAGATAACAGAATTGTCAGGGTCAAATGGTGTTCGCACTCATAGAAGAAGCTGGAGTTCGTTAGCAGGTACTTAGTTAGCATGAGACTTAGATGTAGCCCGCGACCACCCAGACGCGGCATATAAATATTGAGGTGCCTCCCAAGCTATTTGAACATCATCAAGCAACGGAGAAGAGATCTTATCAATATAACAAGTTTTACGCTAGAAAAATCTTTTATCACTTTACCTACTTTTAAATCATTGAGCCTTCCTAGACAATCTCCGTCTACGATAAAGATCATCAGCCTGAGTTATCCCACAAGTTTGAGATAGGCTCCCGCCTAACAGGTAGGAGGGAAAAGCTTAGTCCTTTGCTGTTGCTTACTATAGTGAGGAGTGCTAGTCTTTGGAGTGTAATACGCTTTTCTAGGCCTTCGGGAAACTTGACTAGAAGCGTATTTGGTGACTATTGATTCCGCAAGTATAAGATGAAAGGTACCAGAGCATCCATGATACTTAGAGGGAGAGGGGAATTGCTGGGCCAAGAGGTAGAAGTTAATAACCGTGGTCTCAAGTAGCCAATAAAATATCGGGGGCCAGTTTCAGAGACATTTCAGCTGAGTAAAGTAATAGCTGCGGTATTGGTCTGCCACGTCCACTCCGATCTTATACTGGTTGTAATCATTTATCATGACTGGAATAGGGACCTTGGCCCTCTCAGGCGCACCTAATACCCGCCGAATTGCAGAGGTATTACTACTACCGAGGCATGGCATCTTGTGCTCAGTGCTACCTCTATCCGCAAGGTTATGAATGGTAGAGAGAAAGTGTACGGCACTGTTGTCTTGCCATTGAAGGGCGAGAACAGTACCACTTTGTTAGGCATACCGGAAGGCGCAGCCTTCTATTTGTGAATAAAGACCTATAGTTACCCTACCTTAGGATTCTGAGTTCAAAAGGACAAGCCAACATCCCCCTCCCACACCAGCATTGGGACAGCACTACATCGGCAGATACCGCCCTAGTTGCGTCCCCTTACCAAAGACATGGTCATTGGAGCCCTCCTCATAGCCCTGTATACGTCGCGGCCATCCGTCCAACCGGACCCTGTTCGCAGGATATATGAGGGAAGACCTTTGGCGAGCCTATGCATGTAGTTTGAGCCAAATCGGTCGATATTGCATAAAGTTAGGGAGCTCTAAAGACAGGAGTCGCAAAGGTGGTCACTAAGTAATGGGACTTTTTTACTGACAATGGTTAAGCAGCATCATTCTACACTCGATGCTCCTGTAATGAAAGTCGCAGAAGTGAATGGTGTTGTTGAATGAAGTAGTTTGAGAAATCAAGCATACTTGAACTCACATACGGCATTAGTATTCTTCAGATACTGACGGAACCATACGATAACAATATGATTGTAGAGAGATAATGGCCATTGGTGTGATTATCGGGACAAGTCTATCTTATACCTCGCAGTTGTCGAGTACAGGAGACACCTGCAATGCTGAGAGGTTCGATAACAAAGGTGGCCCCTTTGTTGGTTCAATCATGGAGACCATTCTGCGTATGTAGTAGTAAGCAAGACTCCATGTGGACGAAGATGGATCGTAACTGTAACAAACCAGCCTCCCTTGCAGGTGTTCGTAACGGGAAACGACTATCTTACTATTATAGGCTATCGACATAGCCTACGTAGCTTATTTCGTCTATCGTTATAGACTAACATCTTGTGTTCGTAGTAGGTATAGTAATCGTAGGAAGTCCTATCGTGTAGGAATAGAGTTCTCGCATACAAGCGAGGTAGTATAGAGAAGGGGCATTAGGTATCTCGATCATATTGCACCTATGGAAGGTCACTGTCAATGGGCTTGGCCCGTGCCCCAGTATCTGAGTGGTGTATTACAGTAACCCGTCAAAAGTGTTCGCGAACCGCCAAGCTTAATTACATAATCAGATATAAACCATGACCCCACCAACGCCGTGCAACATGAAGGAATGCTATCACTAGTATCTCGTGTACCACCCCCTTGCATC
>Ga0307509_10008874_pt1 | contig 12682 bp, 10 predicted proteins | sample 10_EM_MG_FD_202245 | JGI IMG/M metagenome (GOLD analysis project Ga0307509, IMG submission 202245) | Populus trichocarpa ectomycorrhiza microbial communities from riparian zone in the Pacific Northwest, United States - 10_EM | ecosystem: Host-associated > Plants > Roots > Unclassified | place...
ATCACGGTGCCGGCTTTCGGATCGGCGCCGGGCAGAAAGCCGACGACGTTCCGCGCGCGGATGTCGGTCAGCTTCGAGGTGATGCGCAGCGCGGCGGTCGCGGTGAGCGCGGGCCGCGCGACGATGCCCCGATCGAGCTGGGTCCAGATCTGGTGGATCCCGGGCGCGAATCTCTCGGCGCCCGCCTCCCCGATCGTCACGAGCGGCAGCACCGGTAGCGAGCCGACCTGATCGCCTTCGAGCCACGCCATCGTCGGGCCGACCACCTTCGGCAGCCACGCTTCGAACGGGGTGGACTCGGCGCGCACCGGATCGAAGATCGCGATCACCGCGACCGCACCGCGCTCGCGCAAGGTGATCGTGCGCGGCTTGATGTCCGACAGCACGGCGTGCTCGGCAGAGTCCAGCGAACGGCCGGCGAGCGAGCGCGGCGCGCCCATGTAGATGACGGCGATCTTGCCACGCAGGTCGACCCCGGTGAGGTCGTCGTAGCCCGCGGTCGAGATGCCGAAGCCGACGAACGCGAGCGGCGCGTCGATCGCGACGTGCGCGTCGCGCGGCTCGGCCCACAGCTGGACGTCGACACCCTGGGTGAACGCGAGCGTGCCGTTGACGACGAGCGAGCTGTGCGCGTCGTCGCGATCGGCGCGGCGCAGCGGCACGGTCTGGAAGAACGATCGCGGCCGCATCGGGAGCGGGTTCGGTCCGAGGTCGCCGCCGGGCCACAGGCCGATCCTCCGCATCTCCTCGGCGAGGTAGTCCTCCGCGCGCGTGCCGCCGGGGCTCCCCGGCTCGCGACCGGCGAGCTCGTCGGAAGACAGGTACTTCGTCGTCGCCTCGAGCCGGGCCGGATCGAGGGCCGCGAGTCCGGCGGCGCCGCGCTCGCGCAGGCCGACGTCGTGCGGACCGTGCGGCGGAGCGCTGCATGCCGCGAGGACGAGCAGCGCGCGCTTCATTCCTGGTTGGCGACGCCGATGAGCTCGCGCGCGGCGGCGAGGAGGTTGATGTCCGTCGTGCCGGCGCCGAGCTCGAGCAGCTTCGCATCGCGCGCGAGCTTCTCGAGGCCGAGCTCCTCCATGTAGCCGTAGCCGCCGTGGATCTGGATCGCCTTCATCGCGCAGTCGACCGCGTACTGCGCGCACATCGCCTTCGAGGCGTTGATGAACGGCATGTCGCGCACGCCTTTCTGCTGCATCCATGCGGTGCGATAGACGACGCTCTCGACGGTGCGCAGCTTGAGGTAGAGATCCGCGATGTGGAGCTGGACCGCCTGGAACGCGCCGATCGGCCGGCCGAACTGGTGGCGCTCGCGGACATACGCGAGGCTGGCGTCGTAGCAGCGCTCGATGATGCCCCACGCCATCGCCGGGATCCCGGAGCGCTCGTTGCCGAGCGAGTCCTTGGTATCGGTGCGGCCGGCGCGACCCTTCTCCTTGCCGCCGAGCAGATGCTCGATCCCGAGGCGGACGTCATCGAAGAAGACTTCACTCGTCGGCGAGTCGCGCATGCCCATCTTCTTGAACGGGGGCCCGACGGTGACGCCTTGCATGCCGCGTTCGACGATGAACGTCGACACGCCGTCGCCGACCTTCGCGTAGACCAGGAACACGTCGGCACCGGGACCATTCGTGATGAACGTCTTCGATCCCTCGAGGATGTAGCCGCCGCCGCCGTCGGCAGTTGCGGTCGTGCGCATCGAGCCGAACGCGTCGCTCCCGGCGGCGGGTTCGGTCAAGCACCACGAGCCGATCTGCTGGAGCGTCGCGAGCGGCAGGCCCCAGCGCTCGATCTGATCGGCGGTGCCCTTCGCGACGATCGCGCCGCCGACCAGGCCCATCGACACGCCGAACCCCATCGCGAAGCCGGGCGACACGCGCGACAGCTCCTTGACGACGACGTGCATCATCATCGGGCTACCGACGCCCTTCGCGAGCTGGCGGTCACCGTCGTCGGCGGTGCCGTCGCGCAGCTTCGCGATCCGCTTCTTGACCGATGCGCCCAGCATCGCGTCGAAGCCGAACTGCTTGGCCATCTTCTTCATCAGGTCGAAGGGCTGTTCGGACCCCGTCTCGAGCACCGGGATCTTCGGTGCGAGCTGGGTCTGACACCACTGCCGCACCATCGTGGCCACCATCTGCGTCTGCTCGTCGAGCTCGAACATCCGCCGATGGTACCCCGGGGGGCACTTGCTCGCCTTACAGCTCGCTGGCGTAGCTCAGCCGTGGAACACGCGGCTGGCGACGATGTAACCGGCACGTATCTCGAACACCTCGGCGATCGGCAGGTCCGGCTCGCCGGCGACGCGGCGGATGTACTCGAGGAGGACCGAGTGGGTATCCGCGGTGATCGAGGTCTGGATGTACTTCAGCGTCGGCAGACGCGCGAACGAGTCGGCCCACCAGGCGCGCATCGCGGCCTTGCCGGAGAGCACCCCGCCCGTGTCCGGATGGAGCGCGCGGATCTTCGGCGACGTGTGGGTCGCGTCGTCGGCGTAGAGCGCGAGCAGCGCGTCGAGGTCGCGCGCCTCGAACGCGGCGAGCCACGCCTCGGCGATCGCGCGGGTATCGGTGTTCATGAGCCGCGCAGTGTATCCTCGCACCATGCTCGACGACGCCACGAATGACTGGTTGCGCGGGTTGCTCGCGCGTCACGGAGCCGTGGCGGGGACGGTCCACGTCGTGAAGGGCGACATGCTCGTGATCACGGGCGCGCACAACATCCCGCCGAAGGTCCAGGAGGTCACCTCCACGATCCCGCTCGGCAAGGGGATGGCCGGGCTCGCGTGGCAGCACGACAAGCCGATCCAGACGTGCAACCTCAAGGAGGACGACTCCGGCGCGGTCAAGCCCGGCGCGAAAGCCGTCGACGCGAAGGCCGCGGTCGCGCTGCCGATCCACGATCCGTCGGGCACGATCCGCGCGGTCGTCGGCCTCGCGTGGATGCACGACGACGAGCTCTCGGAAGAGACGCTCGCGAACATCGCCGCGGACGCGAAGTCGCTGCCCTAAGGCCCGCAGATGTGCGCGGTGTTGCAGTTGCGCGACGCGCAGTCGTCGTCGACGGCGCAGCCCACGCCATTGCTGCAGTTGCCGGCGGCGCCGCCCGCCATCCCGTTCGCGACGAAGCCGCTGTCGGCGACGGTCTCGGTGATCGGGTGGTTCCCGTTCGAGGTCTTGAACGCGTGGACGAGTGACACCACCGCGCCTCCGCCGGAGGTCGCGTTGATATCGAGGTTCGGTGCGGCCGCGATCGCGGAGATCATCGCGGTCGCGACCTGTGCGGCGGTGGAGGTCGTCGCGATCGCGACCGCGCGGTGGCCCGTGCCGACCGCTCCGCCGAACGTGAGCTCGAACACGACGGTGTGAGCGCCGTCGTCGAGCGTGAACGTCTCGCTGGAGTTGAGCTGCGCGCCGGCGATCGCGACGAGGAAGCCGGTCGCGGCGGTCGCGGTGACATGGGTCCGGCACATCGCATCGCAGGTTCCACACGCGGAGGTGTTGCCGTCGTCACAGACCTCGTCCGGAGTCGCGACCACGTGGTCGCCACACACGTTGCCGGTCGCGGTCACGAGCTGGCACGACGCGTCGCACACCATGCAGGTCGCCATGCCGTACGGGCAATCGGTGGCATCGCCCGGGTGATCGTCGCAGGTCTCGCCGGTGCCGACGATGCCGTCGCCGCAGGATGCGGGCATGCACGCGCTCGTGCAGGTGTCCGTATCGTCGAGATTGCCATCATCGCAAAGCTCGCCGTATTCGAGGACACCATTGCCGCACGTGGAGGTCCGGCACGCGCCGCTGACGCAGAACCCCGACACGCTCGCGGAGCTGCACGGTGCGGCCTCCTCGAGCCCCGCGCAGGCGTCGAGCGCGCCGCGGGTCGCGCAGAACATGCCATCGACACAGGTCGAACCTATCGGGCACGTGAGGTCGACCGCGCAGCTCTGCAGGCGATCGTCGACGCAACCGCCGAGGAGGACGATCGCGATCAGGGACACCCGCACGAGATCAGGATAGCGAATCACGTGATAAAAAGGACGGGTGGAGGTGGTCACACGCGTCGATCCGCCGCTCCCACGCTCGACCCCGCAGCCGATCAGCTCGGTGCGCGGCAAGCGCATCGGCCGCTTCGAGTTGATTCGCGAGCTCGGTCAGGGCGGCATGGGTCAGGTGTTCCTCGCGCGCGACGCGAAGCTCGGCCGCAAGGTCGCGATCAAGATCGTGCTCCGCGACGATCCGACGTTCGTGCGGCGGTTCGTCGCCGAGGCGCGAGCGACCGCGCGCTGCATGCACGACAACATCGTCACGATCTACGAGGCCGGCGAGCACGAGGGCCTGCCGTTCATGGTGCTCGAGTATCTCGAGGGCAAAGCGCTCGGCCAGCTGCTCGCGAAGAAGCTGCCGGTCCGGCCGTTCACCGAGATCATCGTCGCGGTGGTGCGCGCGCTCGACAAGGCGCACGAGCACGGCATCGTTCATCGCGATCTCAAGCCGAGCAACATCTTCGTCACCGATCAGGGCAAGGTGAAGGTGCTCGACTTCGGGCTCGCGCGCGTGACGTCGGGCAACGAGAGCTCGCAGGTCGCGCCGCTCCCGGTGCCGAGCGGACCGCAGCTCGATCAAGATCACCTGACTCATCACGGCACGCTCGTCGGGACGTTCCCGTACATGTCGCCGGAGCAGTGGCTGAACATTGGCGTCGATCCGCGCACTGATCTGTGGGCGGTCGGGATCATGTTCTGGCGCGCGTTCGCGACGATGCATCCGGCCGGCTCGACCGAACCGAACGATCTGCGTGCGCGGCTCACCGATCTGGCGAACCCGTTGCCGAGCCTCGGCGAGCACGCGCCCGCCGTGCCGGCGGCGCTCGTCGCGATCGTCGATCGCTGCCTCGCGCTCGCGAAGGAGCAGCGCTACCAGAGCGCGAGCGAGCTGCTCGACGACCTCCAGCGCTTCCTCGCACCGCGCGCGCGTGGCGCGAACCAGCCGCCGTATCGCGGCCTCGCCGCGTACGGAGCCGACGACGCCGACTACTTCTTCGGCCGGTCGAACGAGATCCGCATGGCGGTGACCCAGCTCGACAGCTGGCCCGTGCTCGCGGTCGTCGGACCGTCGGGCGTCGGCAAGTCGTCGTTCGTGCACGCGGGCGTGATCCCGGCGCTGCGCGAGGCGGCCGAGATCAAGGTGCTGACGATCCGGCCCGGGCGCGAGCCGTTGCACCGGCTCGCCGCGCTCGTCGGGATCGGGCCGCGGTTGATCACCGACGTCGGCCAGATCGACAGCTCGCTCGCCGATCGCCTGCGCGACGAGCCGGGCGTGTTCGGCGAGCTGCTCCGGCGCGACGCCGTGCGGACGAAGCAGAACGTGGTGGTCGTCGTCGATCAGCTCGAGGAGCTCTTCACGCACTCGCGCGATCCGGCGATCCACGGCGCGTTCCTCGCGGCGCTGTTCGCGGCCGCCGACGATCCGATGTCGCCGATCCGCGTCGTGATGGCGATGCGCGCCGACTTCCTCGACCGGCTCGGCAGCTTCAAGGCGTTCCTCGACGAGGTCGCGCGCGGGCTGTTCTTCCTCGCCGCGCCGACGCGCGAGAACCTGCGCGAGACGCTCGAGCGTCCGGCCGAGCTCGCGGGCTACGCGTTCGAGTCGGCGGAGATCGTCGAGGACATGCTGCAAGCCGGGACCAGCCAGAGCGCGCTCGCGCTGGTGTCATTCGCGGCGCTCGAGCTGTGGGACGCGCGCGACGTCCGCCAGCGGCTGCTCACGCTCGACGCGTATCGCGCGATGGGCGGGGTCGGCGGTGCGTTCGCGCGTCACGCGGATCGCGTGCTCGCCTCGATCCCCGCGGAGAGCCGGAGCCTGTTCCACGCGATCATGAGCCGGCTCGTGACGACGGAGGGGACGCGCGCGATCGTCGATCACCGCGAGCTGCTGTCCCTCGCGCCCGACGGTGTCGAGCGGATCGTCGATCAGCTCGTGCGCGCGCGCCTGGTCCAGCTGAATCGCGACGAGGACGAGGTCACGGTCGAGCTCGTCCACGAGATGCTGATCACCGAATGGCCGGCGCTCCAGGCGATCCTCGAGGCGGGCCACGGCATGCGCGGCTTCGTCGAGGAGCTCCGGCTCGCGGCGCGCCAGTGGATCGCGCGCGGCCGGCCGGCCGATCTGGTCTGGCGCGGCAAGGTCGCCGACGAGGCGCTGTTGCTCGCTCATCGCAACGCGCTCGATCTCGCCGCCGGCGAACGCGAGTACCTCGAGGCGATGACGGCGGAGCGCGCGCGGACGCGCCGGTTCAAGCGCACCGCACGGATCGCGGGCGCGACGATCGCGATCGTGGTGCTAGCACTGGGCGCCGCCGCGGTGGTCCGGATCACCGCCGCCGAGCACGCGGCACAGAACCAGGCCGCGGCCGCGAAGGCCGAGGCGCTCGATGCCGAGACCGCGCGCCGCCAGGTCGCACGCGAGCTCGAGGTCCTGAAGACCGAGCAGGCCGCGCGCGAGCAGGCCGAGACCGAGCAGCGCCGCTCGGAAGAGAAGCTGCTCGACGCGAATGCCGAGATCGAGGCCTCTCGCCAGCAGCTCGAGGATGCCAACGCCCAGCTCAAGCGCGCGCTGATCAAGGCGCGGATCGCGAACGCATCGGCTCGCGCGGCGAACCAGAAGCTGGAGACCGCGCTCGCGAAGGAGCGCGAGCGGATCGAGGAGCTCGAGCGCGATCAGGCCAAGATCTACGCGAAGGAGCTGAAGTGAGGCTCGCCGCCGCGGCGATCCTCGTCGCGGCGATGACTGCGAGCGCCGCACCGGCCACCTCGCCGTGGGCCGAGGGCGTCTCCGCCGAGGTCCAGCACCGCGCGAATGTCGTGTTCGCCGCCGCGAACGATCTGTTCGCGAAGCGCGACTTCGCCGCGGCGGTCAAGAAGTACCGAGAGTCGCTCGAGCTCTGGGATCACCCGCTCGTCCGCTTCAACCTCGCCGTCACCCTGATCCGCATGGACCGCGTGCTCGAGGCCGCCGACGAGCTCGATCGCAGCCTCCAGTACGGTGCCGAGCCGTTCACGCCCGATCTCTACCAGCAGGCGCTCGACTACCAGAAGCTGGTCCAGGGCCGGGTCGGCGAGCTCGAGGTCACCTGCGATCAGCCGCACACCCACGTGCTCCTCGACGGCAAGCCGTGGTTCGACTGCCCCGGCACCCAGAAGCGGCGCGTCCTCGCGGGCGAGCACGCCGTGGTCGGCGAGCGTGGCGGCTTCGTCCCGAGCGCGAAGCGGGTCCTCGTCGCCGGCGGCGCGACCACGACCGAAACGATCACGCTCGTCGGGATCGAGCGCGCGATCACCGTTCGCTATCCGTATCCGCGCTGGATCGGCTGGACCGCGCTCGGCGCGGGCGCCGCGATCGCGATCACCGGCGGCGCGTTCCGCTACCTCGGCGGCCGCAACATGGAGCGCTACGAGACCGCGTTCGGCGTCGCGTGCCCCGATGGTTGCGACCTCGCCGCGCACCCCGACCTGATCGACAAGCACGACCACGCCCGGTTCCAGGGCACGCTCGGGATCGTGCTCCTCGCGACCGGCGGTGCGATCGCGGTCGGCGGGATCATCGCAGCCGTCCTCGATCGACCGCGCAGCACCGTTCCGAACCTCGAGCTCGCACCCGCGCAGGGTGGTGCGAGCGTGCGCTGGTCGTTCTAGAGTAGCGAGCGAACCTCTCGTCTAGATCGGCGCGCTAGCTCGCGCGCAGCGCCGCCGGTGGCTCTGCAGCGCGCCCGCTCGAGGGCCACCACCCGCGCGAGCACCTGTCTCCCCGAGAGAAATCTCTCTTCCGGAACGGCGCGCCTGCTCGAGCACGGGCGCTGTGTGGCTTGTGAGCGACCGCGCGACCGGCCTCGATGTCGCCGCCATCCTCGACCGCGGCACGCGCGGTCGGTCACAAACGCATAGCGCCGCCAATGGCTCTGCAGAGCCTTCGCTCGAGGGCCACCATCCGCGCCTGCGTCGGCGTCCCTTGTCAGAGTATGTCAAGGAATGTAGTACCGCGTCGACAATGCGCCCAGGTGGTTATTGCTGACAAATATCCGCCATTTTGAACTTGAAATCGACGCCTGGTCATCGCAAGGTCGGTTCGTGGGTAGGAGAGCGTTGAAGAAGCACGTCCAGCAAAGCCTCGCGAGGTACGCGAAGCCGCTCGACAAGAACGGCCAGCTCCGCGGGGCTCGCAAGGGCGAGAAACGCAAAGGGGTCGGCAGACCCGCGAAAAACGCGCGGGCCGGCGAGCGTCACGAGGTTCGCAGGGCGTTCCGCGCGAGCGAGCCGCTGCACGTGATCATGCGCGCTCATCGCGACGTCGGATCGCTGCGCAAGGGCATGGTGCTTCACGCGATTCGCGAGGCCCTGATCACGGTGTTCAAGGTCGACGGATTTCACATCATCCACTTCAGCGTGCAGCGCACGCACATTCACTTGCTCGTCGAGGCCGACGGGCGCCAGTCCCTCGGTGCTGGCATGCAGGCGTTCGGGATCTCGGCGGCGAAGCACATCAACGCCCTGATCCGCGACGAGCACGGGAAGCGCAGGCGCGGTGCGGTGTTTCCCGACCGCTACCACGTGCGGATCTTGAAGACGCCGCGCCAGGTCCGGAACTGCCTCGCGTACGTCCTCAATAACTGGCGTCATCACGACGAGGATCGCGGGCCACAGTCGCGCCACTGGAAGATCGATCCGTTCTCGAGCGCGATCACGTTCGAGGGTTGGAAGGAGCGCGAAGCCGAGGGTGGGCGCTTCATCCAGCCTCCAACGTTCGTCGCGCCACTCGTCTGGGAACCAAAGACCTGGCTGTTGACGATCGGGTGGCGACGGTACGGCCTCGTCAGTGCGTTCGAAGTACCCGGTGGCGGCGCGGAGTAGTCGTCGTGTAGCAGCTCTGGTAGCGCGCGCTCACGCGAAGGGTAGCTCTCCAGCGGAGGCTATGGCGGCTGGCGGCGACATCGAAGCACTCGTATCGAGCCGGCGCGCCGTTCCGGTGAGGTTTCTCCCGGGGAGACCGGTGCTCGCGCGAGCGGTGGCCCTCGCGCGAAGGCTCTGCAGAGCCATCGGCGGCGCTATGCGTTTGTGACCGACCGCGCGTGCCGCGGACGGCGATGGCGACGACATCGAGGCCGGTCGCGCGGTCGCTCACAAGCCGCACAGCGCCCGTGCTCGAGCAGGCGCGCCGTTCCGGAAGAGAGATTTCTCTCGGGGGAAGCGGCCATGCGCTTGTGACCGACCGCCTATTCCTGATCGATCGCGACGAGATCGGTTGCGGGAAGGATGTCGAACGGGAGGAGCGAGCTCCACGTGCCCGTCCATGACTCGCCCGCGATCGAGACGGTGTTGTCGGTCCGCCGCGCGAACGCGTCGAGCAGGCCGGTCGCCTCGTTCGCGACCGCGAGCTGGGCGACGTGGTCCCAGCCGAGCGGATTGAAGTACGAGTTCCAGACGTACGTGACCGGCGCCTGGCGGAGGTCGAAGGCGTAGCCGCTCGAGTTGACGCCGAGGATGTCGAGCTCGCCCTCCCGCAGCATACCGATGACGACCTGGCTCATCTGGCGGTGACCGAGAACGGTCAGCGGGCTCCACACGCCGGTGGCGTCCTCGCGCGAGCCTTCGACATTGCCGCTCGTGTCGAGCGCGACCATCTCCAGACCGAGCGCGCCGCGAGCGAGTGCGACGGTATCGAGGTCCGAACCGGGGAGAAGGAACCACTCGTCCCAGCCGCTGCCGTTCGGCACGGTCTGGGAACGATGATAGAGGTGGCGATCCCCGCCGACGGCGACAAGCTCGATCCGACCATCCGGCCGGGTCGCAGCCGCGATCGTGCGGAGCTCGGTACCGCCGAGCGACACCCAACCTTCCGGATTCCAGCCACCGTTCGGCGTGACCTGAAAGCGATGGAACACGTTGCCCCAGGTGTTCCGCACGAACAGCTCGATCCGGCCATCGGGGTTGCGCGCCGTGATCACCTGTTCGATCCAGCCACCGCCCATGGCTTGCCAGCCCTCGGGATTCCACCCGCCGCCGGGCGCGGTCTGGTAGCGGCCGTAGAGCGCGCCATCGCCGCCGATCGCGAACAGGCTCAAGCGGCCGTCGCGGTTGCGCTCGGTAGCGAGCTTGCGGAGGTCCATGCCGCCGAGAGACTCGAACGGCGTGTACGTCGTGCTGTAGCGGGCGGTCTGGACGCTCGATCTGGCGGCCCCCGACGAGATCTCGAACATGCGAACGCGCGCGTTGCCGTCGAGCGCTTGTTCGGTGTGGTCGAGATCGACGGGTTCGGACGCGTCGATGCAGGCGGAGAGAGCGACGAGAAATGCAATGGTTGGTTTCATCGCCCGGCCGCAAGTGCAACGCAGAGGCCGCGCATAACTCCGCGTGTCTTCGCGCGACGTGTCGCGTGCGAGGCAACACGGGGACGAGCGACCTCGGGTCAGCTCGCGGACTTCGCGTAACGAGCGGGGGTGGTGCCGACGAGCCGGCGGAAGTGGCGGGTCAGCTGCGCTTGATCGTAGAGGCCGACGAGTGGCGCGATGTCGGACGCGCGCGTGCCGGCGAGGAGGAGCGCCTTCGCGCGCGCGATGCGGAGGTGAGTGAGGTAGGCGTGCGGTGGCATGCCGATCTGGGCGCGGAAGGCGCGGCAGAGGTGGAACTTGTCGAGGCCGGCGTGGGCAGCGAGATCGGCGAGCGTGATCGAGTGGGCGAGCCGCGCGCGGATGTACTCGACGGCGCGGCGGACGGGACGCGTGTAGTCGGGGACGGCGCTGCTGACGACGGCGAGCGCGCTGACGGCCTCGGCGACCGCGACCTCGAGCGAGAGGCGATCGGCGCCCGAAGTTGCGGCGTCGATCAGGCGGTGGAACGGCGCGGCGCGGTCGTCGGCGGTCTCGAGCTGCGGGATCGTGACGGCGCGACCCTCGTGGCGGACGTTCGCGACGTCGGCGAGTGGGAGCGTGACGGCGACGAACGTGGTCGGGCCGAGGTGGTTCAGGTGGCGAACCACGTCGCCGGGCTGTTTGACGAGGATGCAGCCGGCGACGGAGCGCCAGACCTTGCCGCCGCCCCACCACTCGGTGTCGCCGCGCTCGATCCGGCCGACGCCGTAGTGCTCCTTCACGCCCGTGTGGAGCTCCGCGGTCGTCGCCCGCACGACCCGGAGGCCGGGCATCGAGACGGCGAGCTCGACGGAAGACTCCATCGCCGCAGGGTACCGCCACGGGGCGGGGGCGGCTTGTGGATTCTTGGCGGACGATCGCGCCAAGAACCACCAAGCACGTGCCAGCGCGAAGCCCTACAACGGGTGCATGACAATCGCACTCGGATGCATGGGCCTGTCGGGAGTCTACGGCAGGGTCGACGAGACGCAGGGCATCGCGGTGATTCACGCCGCGATCGAGCGAGGCATCACGTTGCTCGATACCGGCGATCACTACGGCGCGGGGCATAACGAGCTCCTGATCGGCAAGGCGATCGCCGGGCGCCGCGACCGAGTCCAGCTCTCGGTCAAGTTCGGCGCGATGCTCGCCCCGGGCAGTGGGCTGCCGGGTGGCGTCGACGCGCGACCCGCGGCGGTGAGGAACTTCCTCGCGTACTCGCTGGTCCGGCTCGGCACCGATCACGTCGACATCTATCGCCCGGCGCGCCTCGATCCGACGGTGCCGATCGAGGACACGGTCGGAGCGATCGCCGAGCTCGTGAAGGCGGGCTACGTGCGATCGATCGGCTTGTCCGAGGTCGGGCCCGAGACGATCCGGCGCGCGGCGACGGTCCACCCGATCGCCGATCTCCAGATCGAGTACTCGATCGCATCGCGCGGTCCGGAGGACCAGATCTTTCCGGTGCTCGCAGAGCTCGGCATCGGTGCAACGCTGTACGGCGTCCTGTCACGCGGGCTGCTGTCGGGAAGCTCTGTCGGCGCCGGCGACGCGCGCGCCCGGATGCCGCGGTTCAGCGGCGCCGAAGGCGAGGCGAACGCGAAGCTCGTCACCGGCCTCCAGCGGCTCGCGCGGACGTGGGGCATCACGGCGAGTCAGCTCGCGATCGGCTGGGTACTCGCGAAGCAGCCGACGTTCATCCCGACGCTCGGGATGCGCACGATCGCGCAACTCGACGAGGCGCTCGCCACGAGGCCGCTGACCGCCGAGCAGCTCGCCGCGGTCGAGGCGATCGCGCCTCGTGGTTCGATCGCCGGTACGCGCTATCCCGCCGCGGCGATGACCGCGCTCGACAGCGAGAAGCGCTGAGCTGTACCGTTGTCGCGTGGCCAGGAGCTGGGTGTATGCGGTCGCGCTCGCGGCGATCGGTGGGCTGCTCGTCGCGGGCAAGTTCGTGTTCATCTGGGCGCCCATTCCCGAATGGGTGCCGGGCGCGGAGCCGATCGCTCGCATCGCCGGTGCGGTGATGCTGGTGGCAGCGCTCGGTCTGTGCGCGCGCCGCACCGTGATACCGGCGTCGGTGATCCTGATCGCCGTGCTCGTGGGATGGCTCCTGCTCCAGGCATCGCAGCTCGTCCAGGCACCCGCGGAGGAGCTGCTGTGGTCCGGCGCGGGCCAGCTCGTCGCGCTCGTCGCGGGCAGCTGGCTCCTGCTCGCGACCGCGCGGGGGAAGGGCCTCCGGATCGCACGCGCCTTGTACGCACTGGCGCTGCCGCTCATGGGA
>Ga0307509_10008875_pt1 | contig 12681 bp, 10 predicted proteins | sample 10_EM_MG_FD_202245 | JGI IMG/M metagenome (GOLD analysis project Ga0307509, IMG submission 202245) | Populus trichocarpa ectomycorrhiza microbial communities from riparian zone in the Pacific Northwest, United States - 10_EM | ecosystem: Host-associated > Plants > Roots > Unclassified | place...
TGACCGGCTCCCCGTGGGCCGGGGGTGGGGCCCGCGGGAAGGGTCGGTGGTGGGCCGGTGGTGGGGTGCTTCTCGGAGTGAGGAGATGTTGTCGTCGGTTCTCGGGACCGATCTCAGACGGCTCGTATTTGGCGCGGTGGGGCGTGAATGTGAGAGGGCTCTGGGACTGGGGCTGCGAGTGCCTGGGACGGGGCTGGACACGCCAGTATCCGGCCTGAGACCAGTCCGGCGGAGTTATCCACAGGGTGTGGGTAACGGCTGTTGAGAAAGTAGGGCGGCCCGTTTCACGTGAAACGTGGTTGATGTGGGGGCGGGCTTCCACGGGTTCATCCACAGGGGGTGCAACGCTGCGACGTCGCGTTTCACGTGAAACGGGGCGGGCTGTGGATAACTTCTGTGGATAACTGTGGGGGTCGGGTGGCGTCAACGGACCGTGATCGGTATTGATGGTTGTCACGGTGACGGGGCAGCTGACGCACGGTTACCGCACAGGCCGAAAATTGACCCGGGACAGGCGCCCTGGCCTGGGCTAAAGTCACGCCGTGCCTGACAACACCGCGCCCCTGCCCGACTTCACGCGTTGGCCCTCTTTTCCGTTTGAGGGCAACATGCGGGTCAAGCCGCTGGCCGCCCCCGTCGAGGTCGAGCCTCCGCGCAACGGTGAGGATGCGGCGGACTGCGTGGCCTGCAATACCCCTGATGACGCGTACATCTGGGTCAGTGAACGGTGGCGAGTTCGGGCCATGGACCGGCCCACGGGACTGCCGATGGTCCTCATCCTCGAGTGCCGATCGCACCTCGATCTCGGCGATCTGCCCAATCTGCTCGCCGCCGAGCTGGGTGTGATGACGGTCCGACTGGAGCGCGCCATCCGCTCGCTCGACGGCGTCGCGCGCGTCCATGTCAACCGATGGGGTGACGGCTCCGCACATTTGCATCTGTGGTTCCTGGCCCGCCCCTACGGCCGGCTACAGCTGCGCGGCACGTTCCTCTCGCTCTGGGACGACATCCTCCCGGTGATCCCCGAGGCCCAGTGGCGGGAGAACCTGGCACTCGTCGCCGCGTGGCTCGCCGAGTTCGGCGGCCGAGCGATCGCCGAGCCTCCGCACATCCAGTGGGAGTCGCCCTCCACGATCGCCTACAGCCCGTCCGCGACGAACGGCGCTATCGACGACACCGAGGACCGCCGCCCCGCGACCCTGGGCGACGTCGAGGCCCAGACCGAGGCTCAGACCGAGGCGACGGTCGAGACGAAGACCGGGCCGTCGCCAACGATCGCATCCGAGAACGGCATGATGGACGACCTCCCCGCGCAGACCCGGGCGACCACGTAGAGAGCCGCGACAACCGGCCGCCATACGCGGATCAAACCAGGCAGGGATCAAACCAGGCAGGGATCAAAAGAACGGCGGCGCGCCGAGCGAGGCGGACACCGCTACTGGTGGGCCGCGATCCCGAGCGGGAAGATGGATCTGCCCGGGACGTGGCGATGGATCTGCCCCGCGTCGTGGCGATTGACCTCCCGGGGACGTGGCAATCGACCTCCCGGGGACGTGGCAATCGACCTCCCGGGACGCGGTCAGCCCCGAGCCACCGCCCGCTCGGCCAACGTAGCCAAGATGTGGCCCAGGTCGAGCCCGGCCGCCTGCACCGCAAGCGGCAGCAGCGACGTCTCCGTCATCCCCGGCGACACGTTGATCCCAAGCACCTGCGGCGACCCATCCTCGGCCACGATCACGTCCACACGAGACAGATCGCGCAGGCCGAGTGCCTTGTGCGCGGCGAGCGCCGTCTCGGACACCCGCGCGGTGGCCTCGTCGTCGAGCCGGGCCGGCGTGTGCCAGGTGGTCAACCCAGCCGTATAGCGGGCCGCGTAGTCGTAGACCCCGTCCCGAGGCACGATCTCGACGATCGGCAGCACCTGCGGGCCCGAGCCGAGATCCACTATCGACACGGCGACGATCATGCCCGGGACGAACTTTTCCACCAGCGCGGTCGAGTGGTACGCAAAGCACCCGACCATCGCGGTCGGCAGGTCCGCTTCGTCCCGGACCACCGCGGCGCCCAGGCCGGAACCGCCCTGCGCCGGCTTGACCATCAGCGGCAGGCCGAGCCGGTCGACGATCCGATCCAGCACCGCGACCGCGCCCAGCTCGGAGAACCGGTCGTGCGGCACCGCCACCCAGTCCGGCGTCGGGATGCCGGCCTCGCGCAGCATCGCTTTCGCCGACGGTTTGTCCCAGGCCAGCCGGGACGCGCGCGCGTCGCAACCCACGTACGGCATGCCGCAGAGATCTAGCACGCCGCGCAGCGACCCGTCCTCACCCGTGGCGCCGTGCAGCGCGATCACCACCGCGTCGGGCGGGTCCTCCTGCAGGGTCGGCAGCAGCGAGACGTCGGCGTCGTGCATCTCGGCGTTTACGCCCGCCTCGCGCAGCGCGTCGAGCACACGACGGCCGGAACGTAGCGAGACATCCCTCTCGTAGGAGAGGCCACCGGCCAGAACCATCACTCGCACATCGTCACCTGAAGCCATAGAAGGGATCATGCCAAGTCGGGGCCAGGGGCGTCGGCGCCGGCCGCGCCACGTCGGCGGTGGTGGTGCATCGCCGAGGCCGGGCCGAAGACGGCCCGCATCGCGAGCTCCTGCTCCATCACGCCGGCGAGCCGGCGCACACCCTCACGCAGGCGCTCGGGCGCCGCGTACGAGAAATTGAGTCTCATGTTGCTCGTGCCGGTGCCGTCCGCGTAAAAGCCGGTGCCCGGCACGTAGGCCACTCGGGCGGCGATCGCGCGCGGCATCATCGCCTTGGAATCGAGGCCCTCGGGAAGGGTCACCCAGACGAACAGGCCGCCGGTCGGGTTGGTCCAGCTGGTGCCGGTCGGCATCAGGTCGCGTAGGGCGCCGAGCAGCACGTCCCGGCGATCGCGATAGATCTCGCGGTACGACTTGATCTGCTCGCGCCACGGCATGGTGGTCAGGTACTGGGTGACCGCGCCCTGCGCGAACGCGCTCGGACACAGCACGTTCGCCTCGCTCATCATCACGAGTTTGTCCCGCACCGCGTGCGGCGCGAGAATCCAGCCGACCCGCAGGCCCGGCGCGAACGTCTTGGAGAAGGTGCTGACGTAGAAGACCCCATCGCGACGGCGCGCACGCAACGGCAGCGGGGCATCACCTTCAAAAGACAGCATTCCGTACGGGTCGTCCTCCACCACCAGCAACCCGGCCCGCTCGCAGATCTCGAGCACCTGCTCCCGACGCTCCTCGGTCAGCGTCACGCCGGCCGGGTTCTGGAAGGTCGGGATCGTGTACAGGAATTTCGCCCGGCGGCCGGAGCGCGCCACCGCGGCGATCGCCTCTTCCAGCGCGGCCGGGATCAGCCCCTCATCGTCCATCGGCACGTGGTGGACCTGGGCCTGGGCGGCCTGGAAGACACCGAGCGCGCCGACGTAGCTGGGACCCTCGGCCAGCACCACGTCGCCCGGGTCGAGGAAGAGGCGGGCGAGCAGGTCGATCGCCTGCTGGCCGCCGACGGTCACGACCACGTCGTCGGGGGAGGCGCCGCGGATGCCGGAGAGCGCCATCACCTCGCAGATGCGCTCACGTAGCTCGACCGTGCCCTGGCCGATGCCGTACTGCAGGCTCACCGTGCCGTGGTCGGCGGCGAGGCTGCCGAGCATCTCACCGACGGCGTCCAGCGGGAGTGCGGCGATGTACGGGGAGCCGCCGGCCAGCGACACCACCTCGGGACGGCTGGCGACGGCGAACAGGGCGCGGATCTCGGAGGTCTGCATCCCGCGCACGCGTCGCGCGTACACATCGGTGTAGTCGTCCTGGGTGGTGCCCGTCATCTGTGTGCCCTCCTTAGGCAGGCCGGGACCACAAATGTTAGTCGGCGCCCGCACCGACCGCCCTCGGTTAACTGGGTGGATGCCCGACCTGGTCCCGTTCATGGATTTTGCGGCGTAGGATCCAGCGCGGGGCGGTGGGGGCCTGGCACACGTACGCGGCCGTGGCCCAGGAGGGGGATCGCAGTGTCGCGACGTCTGGTCAATCTCACGCTGGACACCCTTGAGGACCTGCCGCGCCCGTGCCGGCAGTGCGTCTACTGGGAGCTGGACCCGGTCGCCGCCGAGCGGGCCTGCGTGTCCGGCGACCCCGGCCTGGAAAAAGAGGCGTGGGTGTCGCAGACGCTGCTGGAGTGGGGCTCCTGCGGCAAGCTCGCGTACGTGGACGGCATGCCGGCCGGTTTCGTGATGTACGCACCGCCCGCCTACGTCCCACGGTCGATGGCGTTCCCCACGTCCCCGGTGAGCGCCGACGCGGCGCTGCTGATGACCGCGCACGTGGTGGCCGCGTTCGCCGGCGGTGGCCTGGGCCGCATGCTGGTGCAGGGCGTGGCCCGCGACCTGACCAAGCGCGGGGTGAAGGCGATCGAGGCGTTCGGCGACGCCAAGTTCGGCGAGGCCGACGACGACAAGCAGGCCGGCTGCGTCGCGCCGGTCGACTTCTTCCTCTCCGTGGGCTTCAAGACCGTACGCCCGCATCCTCGGTACCCGCGGCTGCGGCTGGAGTTGCGGACGGCCCTGTCCTGGAAGTCCGACGTCGAGTACGCGCTGGAGAAGCTGCTCGGCTCGATGAGCCCGGAGACGCTGCTGCGCCCGGTGCGGCCCGCGACCGCTACGCGGAGCGTGGAGAACTGAGAGCCACCCGCAGCTGCCGCACGTCGATCGAGCCGGTCGGCACGTCGATCTCGACCGGGTAGTACATCCGCTGCACCGCGGCCAGGATCGCCTCGACGATCTGCTCGCGGAACAGCGGGTTCACCAGCCGGTCCCGGTCGGTGGGCGAGGTCAGATAACCCAGATCGACGCGTACGGCCGGCATCTGGGTCAACCGCAGCAGCTCCCATGTCTTGGCGTGGATCCGGCAGTCCCGCATCCCGGTGCGCACCACGATCTCGCGCTGCACCAGGTTGGCCAGCCGCTCGCCGACGGTCGAGCTCAGTCCGTTCCCGGTGCCGTAGTGATAGGTCGCCACCCCGTGCGCGGCCTCGTTTTCCTGGCCGTCCAGGTGCAGCGAGATCAGCAGGTCGGCGCCCAGGCTGTTGGCCAGCGTGGCCCGCTCGGCGCCGCTCATCGGCTCGGCCGGGTGCGGGCCGCGGGTCAGGTGCACCCGCATGCCGGCCGCGGCGAGCCGGCCCTCGAGCCGGGCGGCCAGGTCGAAGACCAGGTCGGCCTCGGTCCAGCGCAGCGGGCCCTCGGGCACCACCACGCCCAGGTCGTCACCGCCGCCGTGGCCCGGGTCGATCACGATGGTCTTGCCCATCAGGTTCGTGCCGGCTTGGCGGAACGCCTCGGCCTCGCGCAGCCACTGCGGGCGGCCGCCGACGACCTTGCGGCCGAGCCGGCGCAGCGCCTTCATGGTGTTGGGCCCACAGGACCCGTCAGGGGTCAGGCCGACCTCGCGCTGGAACTGGGCGACCGCCCGGGCGGTGCGCTGGCCGTAGATCGAGTCGGCGCGGCCGGTGTCGTACCCCATCTCCAGCAAGCGTTCCTGCAGCGCCCGGACGTCCTCGCCGACCAGCGGGTTGGTCACCGAGTGGTACAGCGTGCGGGCGCCGAGCCGCCAGCGGGCCGCGTCCAGCGCGCCCCAGGTCTCGTCGCCGACCAGCCCGTCCACGCCGATGCCACGGCTCTGCTGGAACGCGCGGACCGCGGTGTCCACGGCGTCGTCGAAGACGTCTGAGGGGGTGTCGAGCAGTTCCAGGCCGACCAGAATGGATCTGATCTCGGCAACGGCCGGGCCGCTGTCTCCACGTCGGATGGAACGCACGCGGGACTCCCTTGCATGGGTCCGAGGGGAAGAAGAACGACTTCGGAGCGTACTCCCCAACCGCCGCGCTCACCGGGCGGCGCGATTCGCTCGGGGGACGGCAACGCCCCGCACCCAACGGGATGCGGGGCGTGACTATCGAATCAGAGAGCCGACTCGATGAAGTTGACCAGGGCGCTCTTCGGCTTGGCGCCGGTGACCGAATTGACCGGCTCGCCGCCCTTGAAGATGGTCAGCGTGGGGACCGACATCACCCGGTAGGCGCGGGTCGTCTCCGGGTTCTCGTCGATGTTGACGCTGACGATCTCCACCTTGTCGCCCATTTCCTTGGCGATCTCGCCGAGCAGCGGGTCGACCTTCTTGCAAGGCATGCACCACTCCGCCCAGAAGTCCACCAGCACCGGCTTGTCCGACTGCAGCACGTCACTCGTGAACGTGGCGTCGGTGACGGGCTTGCCTGCTCCCACTACGACCTCCCAGGCCAGAAAGCTAGCTGAGTTACAGCTCTACGAATGAGGCGATGAAGCGCTCGGCGTCGAGCGCCGCGGCACAACCCGTGCCGGAGGCCGTGATGGCCTGGCGATAGGTGTGGTCGACCAGGTCGCCGGCCGCGAACACGCCCGGGATGTTGGTGCGCGTCGAGGGCGAGTCGACCTTCACATAGCCCTCGTCGTCGAGCTCGATCTGTCCCTTGAACAGCTCGCTGCGCGGGTCGTGACCGATCGCCACGAAGACGCCGGTCACGTCCAGGACCTTGGTCTCGCCGGTCTTGACGTTCTTCAGCCGGACGCCGTTGACCGCGCCGTCCTGGCCGAGGATCTCCTCGACGACCGTGTCCCACTCGACCTTGATCTTCGGGTTGTTCAGGGCGCGTACCTGCATGACCTTGCTGGCCCGGAAGGAGTCGCGGCGGTGCACGATGGTGACGGTCTCGGCGAAGCGGGTGAGGAAGGTCGCCTCCTCCATCGCCGAGTCGCCGCCGCCGACCACGACGATGTGCTGGTTGCGGAAGAAGAAGCCGTCACAGGTCGCACAGGACGAGACGCCGTGGCCGAGCAGTTCCTGCTCGCCGGGCACGCCGATCGGGCGCCACGCGGAACCGGTGGCGAGGATCACGGCCCGGGCCCAGTACTCCTTGTCGCCGACCCAGACCGTCTTGAGGCCCTCGGTGCCGGCCTCGGTGGGCTTGTCGCCCAGCTCGACCCGGGTGACGTCGTCGGTGAGGAACTCGGCGCCGAACTTCTCGGCCTGCGCGCGCATGGTGTCCATGAGCTCGGGGCCCAGGATGCCGTCGCGGTGACCGGGGAAGTTCTCCACCTCGGTGGTGGTCATCAGCGCGCCACCGGACTGGACGCCCTCGATCACGAGTGGCTTGAGATTGGCCCGGGCCGCGTACAACGCCGCGGTGTAGCCGGACGGCCCCGAACCGATGATGATCAGATTGCGGACCTCGTCCACTGCCGACTCCCTGTCGTCGAACTCGCCGGGTCAAAAGGCCCGGCGACACTGCACGCTAGAACGTCATGCTAGGCATACGCCATTCCCACCGGGGCCGGCCGTGGCCGACCTCACCGGGGTGTCGCTCAGCGTACCTGCGCCTGAGCCCGCGTGTCCGCGCCGCCGTCGGGCGTGCCGCAGGCCGGGCCGCTCGCCCACACCCACGTGCCGTTCGGGGCGGTGAAACGCACCACGATCGCGGGCTTTCCCTCGAACTCGGCGTAATCCACCGTCTCGGCGGTGATCGGGCCGGCGTCGTTCTCCTCGGCGATCTGGTCGAGGCACTGCTGGAGGGCGGCCGGCGTGCTCAGCCTGTCCAGCGCTCCGGTGGGCGCCGACGCGTTGGAGGCGGACAGCGGCTGCGGCGCCGGCTCGGCGAGCGTCGCGTCCGTGTAATCCATGCCGGTGGCGAGCAGTTGCGGCGACGAGGCTTCGACGGCGTACGAGTTGGGCTGGGCGGCGTCGGGCTCTTTGCGTGCCGGCTCCGTGCCGGAGATGGCCGGCGCCAGATTTTCGTTCGGGGCCACCTGCGCCTCGCCGCCGGCGGAACTGCTTGTAGCGCTGTCCGCGGCGCCGCCCTCGCGGCCGGCGAGGTAGTCGACACCAAATCCGACAAATGCCACCGTGCCCGCGGCGATGGCGATGGGGGTGACCCACCGCAACTTCCTTCTTTCCCGTACGCGTGGAGCATCGTCCCCGCGAACGAGGGTCAGCTGTGGCTTCGCGCTCGCCTCGGCGAACGCGGCCTCGAGCCGGGCCGCCACGTCGTCCGGCATCGGCTCGGGCTCGAACCGGCCCAGCTCGGTCACGACCGACCCCACGTCGCCGCTCAGCGACTCGTAGGCGGATCGCCAGGCCGGGTCGTCGGCGATCAGGGTGGCGACCACCGACTCGTCGGGCGTGCCGACCAGCACGCCGCCGATGTAGTCGGCGAGCAGGTCGACGTCGACCCCGTGGAACTCGGCCCCGGTCACCTCTCGTCCCTCCCCTCGGCCGGCGTGGGCAGTGGCTGGCCCGCGCCCGGTCCGGATGGGACGGTCTGGGCGGCCTGCTGGTTCCCGCCGGCCGCGTGACCAGCGTCTCCCGGCTTCTGTCCGGCGCCGTTCGCCGGCCCGCCACGCAGGCCGGCCAGCGCCAGCGCCATCCGGGCCCGGCCCCGCGCGCAGCGGCTCTTGATCGTGCCCTCGGCGACACCGAGGATCTCGGCGGCCTCGGCCACCGGGTAGCCCTGCACGTCGACCAGGACGATCGCGGCCCGCTGCTCGGCCGGGAGGTCGGCCAGCGCCTGGCGTACCACCAGCTTGGTCTCGTGATCCTCGGGCGGGGCGGCGGGCTCGGGCGCGGACGGACGGTCGTCGCTGCGGTTGCCGTCTGGCAGCGGCACGGTCGGGTGCGCCTGCCGGCGGCGGATCCGGTCCAGGCAGGCGTTTACCACGATGCGGTGCAGCCAGGTGGTGACGGCCGAGTCGCCGCGGAACTTGGCGGCGTTGCGGTGGGCCGAGAGCAACGCGTCCTGCACCGCGTCGGCCGCTTCCTCGCGGTCGCCGATCGTCCGCAGAGCGACCGCCCACAGCCGGTCGCGATGACGGCGGACCAGCACGGCGAACGCCTGCGCGTCACCGTCGAGGTGCGCGCGCAAGAGGTCGGCGTCGCTCAGCCCCTCGGTCACGCGAGCAATCTAACCCTACGAGCGCCAGCGCCGGACGATCAGTAGCCGTAAACCGAGACGTCGTTGACGCTGACCTTGTAGCCGCCGCCGTCATCGTCGTTCGGCGGGAGCTCGGTCAGCCAGACCAGGATGTACTGGTACTGGGTGTTCGGGTCGAAGACCGAGAAGATCCGGTTGGTGCCGTCGGCCTTCGCGTCCGCGTCGGGCTCGCCCAACTTCTTGTACGTGTCGACGATCTTCTGGTCGCCCTGGCTGTTGTCGCCCGGGTCGGTTGTGCCGGTGCGAATGTCCATACCCACGCCGGACGACGAGGTCTCGACCCGGACGTCGGCGAGGTTGCGCGGGGTGCCCAGGTTGATCAGGACACCCATGCCGGCCTTCCAGTTGCCGAACTTGGGGGACTTGAAGCTGTGCGTGGTCCACGAGGTGTCCGGGTCGCCGTCGACGACGTTTTTCGCCTCGTCGGAATCGCTGCGGTCACCCTTCGGCGGGTCGACGATGCGCACCATGTCGGGGGTGAGCTTGATCTTCTCCGGGTTTTTCACCGGGGCCTGCGTGTCGGTGCCCGTGGTGGCCGGGACGCCGCCCGCGTTCGCCCCGGTGGTCGACTTCGTGGCCGGGTTACCCGAACTGGTGATCGCACGGATGCCGAAGACGAGGCCGATGATCGCGATGACGACCAGCGCCGCCACCCCGATGACGATCTTCGAGTTGTTCCGCGGCGGCTCGGAGGTGGCGTTGCCCTGGGTGAATCGCAGCGGGCCGACGTCGTCGTAGTCGTCGTCGGCGGCGTCCAGCCGGGCCAGCTCGGCGGCGAGCGCGTCGGCCTCGGGGGCCGCGACCCGCTTGTCGAGCAGGTCCATCGTCAGATCGTCGAGGTACGCCGGGACGCCCGCGCGGATCTGCCGCGGGGCGGCCGGGTTGCCCGAGCCGTCGCGGTTCGCGTCGGGAATCGCCGACCGGCCGACCTCGGCGTGCGGCCAGTGCGCGGTCAGCGCGTAGTAAAGAAGGCCGCCGACGGCGCGAATGTCTTTCTCCGTGCTGTCGGCCGCGTCGGCCCGCGCGTCGGCGAGCACGACCCGGCCGTCGTCGGCGATCAGGGTGGTGCCGGGGTGCACGTTGCCGTGCACCATGCCGGTGGCGTGCACGGCGGCCAGCGCGTCGGCGATGGCGTGCGCGATCGTGGTGGATTTGGCCGGGTCGAGCGGACCCTCCCGGGTGATCAGCTCGCGCAGTGACTGGCCGTCGACCCACTCGCGCACCACGTATGCCCGGGTGCTCTCGTCGATCGCGTCGTAGACGCCGACCAGGTTGGGGTGGATGACGCGGCTCGCGTCGACCGCGGCCTGCAACATCTCGGTGGCGGGGTCACCACCGGGGTAGCGGAGCACCACCGCGACGGGACGACGGAGGACCACGTCGATGCCGCGCCAGACCTGGCGGCCCGCGCTGTCGTCGTTGACGTGCTCCTCGAGCTGATAGCGCTCGGCCAGGACCTCACCGACGGTCGGATTACCGCGGGTCATGACCGGCCCGTCCGCATCGGCCGCGGTCTCGTGGCCTTCGCCGACCTGGGTCACCCGTCCTCCCTCGGTGCTCCGCGCACGCTGGTGGCGCGCTGGGTGCAACTCATGACGTGCGCTGAGCACATGCCGACACTGACCATACCCGCCCACGCCAACCCTGTGGCAGGTCGTCCCCCCGGCGCGGCACTCGAACATGCCCGTCCGAACGGACCGTTCTCCCCCGGAAGCGGCCGGGAAGCACCTGGTCAGATGGTGCCCAGACGGAAAATTGTGTACGGCCACCGCCCCGTTCGGGTCAGCGGCCGACTTTCCGGCGCACCACGCCGATCACCTGATTGATCTCGGGCAGCCGGACCACGGCAGCCACCACCAGGAACGCGCCGAACCCGAGCACACACTGCGCGGCCAGCAGGATCGCCGACAGCACGAAGCTGTCGCTCACGTGCGGGCCGACGACCAGGTGGCCGATTTCGGCGACGGCGAGCGCGGCCAGGCTGCAGATCGCGGCCTTCGAGAAGAGGATGAGAATTTCCCGCCCGCCGAGGCGCCCGATCCGGCGGCGCAGCAGCACGATCGACACCAGACACCCGAATGTCCAGGAGATGCCCTGGGCGCCGGCGATGCCGAGCACCACATGCTCGGTCGACAGCATCTGGGCGAACACGATCGCGGCCAGCGCCCCGATGCCGGTCGAGAAAATCGCGATCAACGCGGGCGTACGGGTGTCCTGCTGGGCGTAGAAGCCGCGCTGCAGCAGTTGGAGCACCGCGAACGGGGTCAGGCCGACCGCGAAGACCCGGAGCACGTTCGCCATCACCGCCGCGTCGGCCGAGCTGGCGTGGCCGTGCGCGAACAGCACGTAACAGATCTCGCTGGCCGCGCCGAACAGCAGCGCCACCGCGGGGAGCATCAGCGCCAGCGATAGCCGCAGGCCCTCGCGAAGCTCGGCGGCCAGCCGGCTCAACTTTCCCTCGGCGGCGCTCTGCGTCATCCGGGGCAGGATCGCCGTGATGATCGAGATCGCGACCACGGCGTACGGCAATTGGAAGAAGGCGTAAGCGTTCGTCCAAGGCGTGAGCCCGACGCCAGTCTTGCTGCCGGTCTCGGTCGCGTAGCGCGCGCCGGCCGCGTTGGCGAGGTTGGTGTAGACGACCAGCGCGATCTGCTGGGCCACCACGTAGAGCAGGGTCCAGCTGGCCATGCCCCACATCTGGGTCAGCTCGGCGCGCCGGAAGTCGAACCGCGGCCGGAAGTTGAAGCCGAGCGCCCGCATCGAGGGGATCAGGCCGAACGCCTGCGCGGCCACGCCGGCCGTCACGCCGATGGCAAGGAAGCGGAGCTGGCCGTCGGTGATCGTCTCCGGAGTCAGCTGGTCACTGCGGGTGATGACCATGAAGACGCCGAGGATGGCGATCACGACGATGTTGTTGAGGACCGGGGTCCACATCGGCGCGGCGAACCGGCCCCGCGAGTTCAGCGAGGCGCCGGCCACCGCGGCGAAGCCGTAGAAGAAGATCTGCGGCAGGAAGAACAGCAGGAACAGCACCGCTATCCGGTGCTGCGCCTCGGTGAACTTGCTGCCGTACAGGTTGATCAGCAGCGGCGCAATCGACATCGCCGCCACGGTGATCAGGCCGAGCGCACACAGCAGGATCGTGAAGAGCCGCTGCTCGAACTCCTCGCCGTACTTCTCCGATTTGTTGCGTGCCCGGATCAGCAGCGGGACGTGGGCCGCGGTCAGGACGCCGCCGAGCAGGATGTCGTACACGATGTTGGGGATCGTGTTGGCCGTGTTGAACGGGTCGGCCAGCAAGCCGGTGCCCAGCGCCGCGACCAGCAACGCCGACCGGAAGAAGCCGGTGACCCGGGACGCGAGTGTGCCGACTGCCATGATCGCGCTGGACCGCAGCAGGCCGCCGCTTCCCGGTTTCTGGCTCTGGGCCGGCACCTCCTGCGGCGGGAGGTTGTCCTGCTCGAGCGGCACGCCGGGCATGGAGGTGGTGACCGGGCCGATTACCGCGTCCTCGCTGATCGGGCGGCCGTACACGCCGGGCGGGTTTTTCCGGGTCTGCTCGAAGTCTCCCGGCACGCCGTCCGCGGACGGCGGCATGCCTCGCGAGTTGGCACTGTTATAGAGGCCGCCGGTCACG
>Ga0307509_10008876_pt1 | contig 12680 bp, 15 predicted proteins | sample 10_EM_MG_FD_202245 | JGI IMG/M metagenome (GOLD analysis project Ga0307509, IMG submission 202245) | Populus trichocarpa ectomycorrhiza microbial communities from riparian zone in the Pacific Northwest, United States - 10_EM | ecosystem: Host-associated > Plants > Roots > Unclassified | place...
AGTGGAAGACGCTATGGCTGACCTCCCCAAGACGCCCTCGAATCGACCAAATCGACGATACCTTTCCGTTTCCAGGGTACCGAATGCGCCAAAGCAAGCTGTCAAGAGAACAGGCCAGCCTACTTGTACAGGTAAGAAGCGGCCACTTCCCACTGAACCTCTTTCTCTTCAGGATAGGCAAGTCCGACACAAAGCAATGCCAGGCATGCCGCCTCCAACCAGATGACGAAACACCAACGGAGACACTAACCCACTTCCTTTTCGAATGCGAGGCGTACGCGGCGCAGAGATCCACCCTAGCAACCATTATCGGAAGAGATAAGCTCAACCTCAAGGACATCATGCAGACCATGAAAGCCATGAAGGCACTTGTAAAATACATCAAGAAGACAGGAAGGCTCAAGTAGGCCAAGACATATACCCCCCCTCTCTCCAACATACCCTCTATCCTATATACCCTACCCTGACTATACCCCCCTCCTCAATATACCCCACCCCGACCATACCCCATACCCCAACCCAACCCAAACCAAAACTCCGACGCACGACCACAGCCCGGCATCTCAACACCACCTCAACACTAACACACACACAACAGCAACCCATCAGACTAACCCTAGAGCGCATCAAGGTGACACCCGGCGGCTCGAGCCCTCGTCATGAGAATTCGGAACCTGCAAAAGAAACCCATCAAGAAAGCAAAATACAAGACGCGAAACACAGCTACGCTACCACTCCGGAAACACGGGTGTGCACGAAACGGTTGGGTGTCCCCCAATCGGGTCCTGGCGGGGAGCGAGCACCATGGGTGCGCCCTGAAGGACGCACAGTGCAACCGGGAGGACTGGATAAAGGGCAATAGGGCCTAAGTAGTAGCGTACAACTCCTGTAGAGTCTAAACATGGGGCAATGCCCCCCTGGACTATAAATTCAACTCAAAAAAAAAAAAAAAAAAAAAATTCCTTTTATACTTGTTTTGCATCAGTCTGGCCAAGACTTAAGTAATTTTTCTTGAAGGCAATCTTCTCTTCTATTCCATCCAGCCTACAGCAACTGTTGATTAGTGCTTGAAAGTCTGGTTACATAACTGGAAATTAACCGAGACTGGACCGAACTTAACCGGAAATAACCGCTGACATAATGTAACCAATGCTAACCGTAACTGCAGTCCAGTTGGCGGTTAGTGGTTGTCCCGAAAATTTCCTAACCAGACAAGACCGGTTATGACCAGTTATGACCGGTCTCGATGACTGTTCAGATATTTTCAATAAAATTTACTATATAATAATATTATATTTAATACACCTTATATATAGATACAATATCTGATAATCTGATTATATAGCAGCTACAGAACACGAAAAAATGTGGCCATACAGACCACTTTTTCATGTTGGGTGAAAGAGGACCAGCTGAAGACAAGAAATATACGTGTTTTCCAGCTTTGATTGTGCCAAACACCCCAAATGTGATGCTGTGTCACAAGAAGAGGGCACGACATGCAGATGCATCACATTCTGGGTGTCTGGCTGGTGGGGGAGGGGAGTTGGAGTTGGAAATACCACCCAAACACGAAAACGTGATCTATTCGCGTTTTCATATCCAGGTGGTCCAGGTTGTCCAGTTTAAAGGGAGGGGAGGAAGGGGCAGTGTGTAGAGCTAGAGTAAAGTTAGTAAAGAAATGAGATTATAAAAAATGGGGGGTGTACCTTGTATGCTCGCCCTTTGCTCATTTATCCCTCACTGCCCCATCATTCTCATTGTTGTTGTTGTGTCTGTGGTGGTATTTGTCAACTCGTTTGTAGTCGGCGTGTGTCAAGTTGTGAGGACAGGAGGTGCTGCAGGTAGAAACACAGATTAGTAAATTAAATAAAAGAAAAACTTGGCGGCCGTACTTTGTACGCTCGCCCTGTGCTCGTTCCTGCTGGCCCTTGTGACTTGTTGTCCCGCTTGCATTTCGAGCGAGAGAGAGGTGGTGGGTGATGAGTCTGTCTCACGTTCGAGCAAGGAGGGTTGGTGGTGGTGTCAATGAGGGGTAGTGATGGGCAGCAAAGCCCCTCCATCTCACATTCGAGCAACGGAAAGGTGGTGGGGGGGGCAATAACAGATGCAACGAGGGTACACCTTGTTGGTTGGTGTGAGGTACCTGCAACTGAACGTAAGTAGAAGAAGAAAAAGAAATAAAGAATAGTGGGTGCACCTTCGACCTTGTACGCCCACACCCTTGAACACCCTCCTTGTTTATCACCAATAAGACGCCATTGTCATCATTGCCAGTTGGTCATTGCTGTGATAGGTTTGTGATTAACCAGTCAGGACCAGTCACTGACCAGTTGTAACTGTGACTGGTTAAAACCAGTTACATAACTGATCAAAACTGGCTATAACCGATCCTAACTGGTTACCGTCGGTTCAGTCTGGTTATTTTGGATTTTTGGATTTTTTCCAACTGGTCACGGTCACAGTTAGAGCCAAAAAGTGCAATTAACCGGACCTAACTGGACTTTCAAGCACTAGGTTCTGATGTCTTCTGGCAATCAGATCGTTGGGAGCAGGAGACAATTTCACATAATGCATAGCACAGGTAACCCACGCGTAACTTGACCTGTACCCACATCCACACCCGCACTGAACCCGTGCTCATGGGTACAGGTTCCCGTGGGTATGACCCATGGGTACCTGCCAGTGTGACATCACATCACATTGCCACATCATGACTTGAAGAGGCCGTCTGAAGTGTTCAAAGTCTGCCTTTAGGCACCTTAAGCTCATAAATCAGGGAGGCATATAGGCAGTGGATTGCCTTTGGGCAGTGGGCATCTAGCCAGGTGATCCAGATGATGCTATCAACGGCCGGCAGTGGATTGCCTTTAGGCAGTCAATTTAAAAATATTATATATTATATAAACTAAAAATAGAACATTTGTATAAAGTAAAAATAGAACATTTGTATAAGCTAAAAATAGAATTTTTAGCTTATGATAGGGGTGTTTAGGGTGTTAGAGGTTAGGGGATTAGGGTGTTAGAGATTAGAGGGGTTAGGTTAGAGATTAGGAGTTAGGGTATTAGATTAGGGTGTTAAAGGTTAGGGGTTAGTGGTTAGGGGATTGAAAATGTTTATGTCAATTGTAATTAGTAGCTAAATATAAAACAATGGCTCACATCTTTATTTATTATTTGAGGCCAGAAAATCAAGGTTTCAGACCCTGAGCATGTAAAAATAGCCAAGTAGAAAGTCACATGTTGTTCTATTTTTAGTATATTATCAGATTATTGGATTATAGTATTTTGCATTTTCCTCATAAACAAGAGCAGCTAGTCACATGGTTTTACTAGATCTGGAATGCCCCAATATGGGGCTAGTTTCTGGTAAAAGTTTTCTTTTATGGTAATTGACTGCTGGCTCCGAAAATGTATTTTGGGTTTTTCTCACTATTTATAGTACTTGGTCACATGATTTTACATCTAGAAAGCCCCGATATGCAGCTATCAAATCATCAAAATTTCCTTTTTGAGAATTCACTGCCAGTGGCCAGCTGCTGTTCCTGACACTGTCAACAGCTGCCTACAGCCAGTTCACTGCCTATATGCCTTCCTGATTTATGAGCTTAAGGTGCCTAAAGGCAGACTTTGAACACTTCAAGTAGCTGTACTGGCTGTCCGCTCCTGTTTCCCTGACTCCCAGCCCCTTGTTTTGTCCTTCCAAAATAGGGCACTGGCATCCCATGAGGGCGCAGTCTCCAGGCTGAAGCCAAGCCCTCTGTCCCGCACATACCTGGCTCCCAAGAACACTCTGAGGTATCTCTTTGTTCTGCTTTTCCATGCTTTGGCACCCATTCCCACAGTACTTCAGCACATACTTTACAGAGTGGGGCTGAACTAGAAGAAAGAAGGAGTGGGATAGTAAATTGTGGTCACTTTCTAGCTTGCACATCTAGTGTCAAGTTGTCTGAGCTATGGAATGACATATCATTATCCTAATTCCATCTCCATCAGCAATTGGTTCTTTGCTCTAGAGAATAAAAAAATATAATCACATTGTGGTTAATGCCATTCTCCTACAAAATTGGCCCCAACCACTGTAAGATTATGATAATATATCTGTTTAATCACATGGCACAATTATAGAGAAAGAGGAAATTCTTTGTCAGCACCATGATCTTGCAATTTACATGCATGATCTCATCTATGCCTCTTTCTCTTTTCTGCCCACTATTTCATGGATCGCCAGAATGACTCTGTTGTGGTTGGAACAGGAAATCTCTGACATTGTTGATTATTACAGCAATGCAGGTGGATTCTATCTTGGAATTTATATCCATCTGGCTACCCATCTGGTGAACATCTTGGTCAAAACAGGAATGCTGGAGAGATCCAATGGGTGATACATCATGCATGTAAGAATTGTTTAATATTGATCTTTATCTCAACCTATAATATTTTAGCTTTTGGAAATTGTTCACAGCATTGATCATTATAATATAATGTTTGGAAATGGCCCAAAGCATGATAAGATCTTGATTACCCCAAGTGATGAAGAGGGTTATCAGTTATATTATGGCAGCACCTGAGGCACAGGTTTTTTTAAAATTAATTTTTAGACTGATTATATCTCATTATAATTAAAGAATCTTGATACTCTTAGTACATATTGTAACAGCTCGTTTCCTCATTATTACAAACTAAAGGCACTGTAAGAGTGGCCAGCTCCTGTTATTGGATCTCACCTTCCTAGTCAATCACAATCAGAACTATTCCAGCTGATTCTCAAAACACCGCAGGCCTTTCCATCCTCTGCCTATAAGCTACACATTCATCCGTCCCCCCCACCATTTGTGCCACTTATCAAATGCACACCACTAATAAAGACATTCAATGGTCCTTTGGAGACACACTATACATGGTTGTATCTGCTGGGGCATTCAGTCAGACCTAATTAGATTCACAGGTATCTTTTTGTTAACTCTTCTAATGAGGATAGCCTCCACAGAGAAGAGAATGCTGAAATAAATTTGTATGCAGGATGACTTAGCTAGTACCACCATAGCTGAAATTCCAATGCCAATTGCCAGTCTTGGCCTCACACTTGTAGTGGCTACCCTCATTTATCAGACTGGCCAGTAAGAAGGTGATCATGATGCATCCAGACAGCCTTATGGACTGACAGCCAACTGGCAGTGACTCTACAGGCTGTTAGTGGACTAGTGAACTGTGATGTGGCTTGTACAGCAGGACTACCAACTGGCACCAACTAGCACTACCAAAATATGTAAGTAGTCACTCTCAGTATTTCCAACAAAGAAAAAAATTCCAATTTGGTAGCCCTGTGTTGGGGCTCTCTATATCTGGTAAAATCATGTGATTGGATGATATAAATAGCAAGAAAAATGCAAAATACATTTTTCCAGATCAGGTCATGTGATATGCTGCTTTTATTAATAGACAATTGGACTTAAAAACATTTTTAATTGCTTGCCTTATTTAGATGAAAGAGCTTATAATACAAAATAACATAGAGCTCCTAAATATAGCACACTGGCTAACATCATTATTTATTATTGTTTTTATTTGAGGCCAGAAAATCAAAAATAGACAAACAAAAAGTCACATGTTGTTCTATTTTTTAACTCCAATCACTGTCAAAATAAGTCCCACTCATCTCTTGATAGCTTGTACAGCCATTGCCAGTTGGCTACCAGTCCATAAGCTGTCTGAATACATCATGATCATTTGCTTACTATATGACACATGAATCTAGCCATCATGGCTGCATGACATTCTGTGAACTGATCCTGTCTTTATCATACAGATTAATCTGTAGATTGTTGTAAAGTATGTGCTGAAGTACCGTGGAAAAGGGGGCCAAGTGATACCTTGGAGTGTTCTTGGAAGCCAGGTACACGTGGGACAGAGGGCTTGGCTTCAGCCTGGAGGCTGTGCCCTCATGGGCTGCCGATGCCCTATTTCGGAAAGACAAGACTGGGCCTTGGCCCAGCCTTGATGCATGGGAACAAGACTAAAGATAATAAAGAACAGGACAGGAATACTTGATATAATGGCTAAGGAATCCTATCTACTACAGGGGACTATATATAGTAATAGACAAACAATAGTAAGCTACTACAATAGAACAATGATAGGACAAAGAAGACAATGATAAACAAGGAATAATGTGCTGAGGCACAATGGGACAATGACATGCCTTTTGGGCTGAAGTGGACCATGGGAATTTCAGGACATTACTCCGAGGCATGGACTATTGCTCCGCGGCTCAGGAGCGGGAGCATGCGGGAGCCGGTGGAAGCCAGTGGAAGTTGTGGAAGACGTCGGGAAGCGGTGGAAGACATGTGGGAGACAGGGAAGGGGTTGGAAGGGGTGTGGGAGGGTCGGGAGAGGTCTGGAAGGCCGTGGGAAAGTGCAGAAGAGATGGGAAGGCATGGGAAGTAATGGTACATTACAATTGTACATATTCAACAAATTGGTGATTGGAAGGTGGATTATGATGGTCAAAGAAAAATTAATCATTCCATATGGCAACAGAACCTGGACAGCCCACTTTTTGATCAGCCGAGCTGTCAAGGCATGATGCGATCAGTGTTCAGCACTCAGCTCACTGGTGTCATGGATTACCAAACACCAAGACTTGTCACAGCGCCGACGTTCAGAGCCATCTTGTATAATGAAATGTATAACTAGTACAGCACACCATTAAATAAGCATTGTCATATTATGAAAATGATTTTGAACTATATATAGTAGTAAGGCTAACAGGCATTTATGAAAGAGTGGAACACAGTTGGAAGGTATTAAACATACTAGGAAGGAGTGGAAGGTATTAAACTTGAAGGAGGTGCCAGTAAGAACAGGAGAATTTAAATACTAAACTGGAAGATATAAAGTCCATGAATGTCTAGCACTGGCAGTAATTGGAGATGTCAATGGTCAATGATCAGTTGCTGTCACGGCACTCAAGAATCAAACATAGGTACTTTGAACTATTTGCAAAAAATATTGCAGTGATGCTCCATTTCGAAGTTGTGATGAACTGACAGTATATTACCTTCTGCAAAAATAGGCCCAAGAGAACTAGAAGAACATTATTAGATATCTGAGTTCTACTATTGAGATAACTTACCTGGCTGATGAAATTTGAGGATCACTCAGTAGTGTATTGCCACCTGTGAGCAGTTTAACAAGAGTTTGCACAAATGAAATGGATTGCATAGATAATCAGATACAAATGCTTGCTTTTTTGTCTTCCAATATTGGACATGCTGACTAAACGCCAAAAACTTTGCCCGTTCTTCATCTGTTTCCATCAACAATGGCTCTGGTGAGACATTGTTGATGTACTTTCTAAACGGCCCTTCTACATTGGCATCAACAACCTCCTCAAACAGAAAGCTTGTCTTCTTCACAGAAGCTGATGAAGATCGTTCAATCACGATGGCGGCCTTGACAAAATGGAATTGTTGTAAGGGGAACCCCTCCCACTTCCGCTCACCTTCCGCTCCCGACCCGCCATTGCTTCCGACCCGCCTTCCGCTAGTGCTGCGCTGGCATGCCACGTAACTCGGTACCTTACACGTACTGACATGTATTTACCAATTTCAGTTTTATTTATTATATCCGTCACTCTGTATATTAGCCCATACCTACAGGGGATCCTTATCCTTTCCTCTTCAGATCCCCTGCTAGGTATGTTCATGTTTAGATTAGTATTACATAATAATCTAAACGTCTTCAGATCTCCTGCTAGTACCACGTCCTGCCCGACCCCAGTAGCCCTTACAGTAGGAAAGGATCCCCTAGAGAGCCGATCCTTGAAAATGTTGCGCACACCATAGGCCGATTTGGACTCCCATCAGACTCCTCCACCTCTGCACACGCTTCCGATCCCAAAGATTCCCTCTCCGCTACCCGTTCTGATTCCCGCTCCGTCTACATGTCGCCTTCCGATATGTTCGAGGATAGCCCGATTCACGTCGACCGCATCCTCGCCATCGAAGCCACGGTAGACGATATGAGGAGTCAAAACGAGGCCACCCACAGGCTCTTGCAAGATGTCCTCGACAAACTTGGCCCTGCACAGGCCCGAAATGTGCCTGACCCAATCCGACCCCCGACCCGCTGCAGCGCCCGGTCCTCACCTATACCCACTTCCTCCGCGGGGCGGAGAAAGAACTTTCTTAAGCCTTCCGCTCCCTCTGAGTTTAATGGCGACCGATCTGCAGGCAAGGCATTCTTGATGTCCTGCTGAACCTACATCTGCCTCTGCCCAGAATCCTTTGAAGATGATCTTACAAAGGTCATCTGGGCAATGTCCTACATGAAAGCCGGATGTGCAGGCTGCTGGGCGAACCGCGAATTTGAACATGAAGCAAAGTCCAGACACCTCCACTTCATCGACTGGGTCGATTTCGAAGAGGAGTTCTGAAAAGACTTCATGCCCCTCGACTCCAAAGCCGCGGCTGTAAACATACTGGAAACTACATTGTACTTTCAGGGTAGACGGTCGGTTGACGATTACCTCGACCAGTTCAAGGACCTCATTGAGGACTCTGGCTCCTCCGACCCAAAAATGATTGTGGTGAAATTCCGCCAAGGCCTCGACTGTCGAATCTCAACGGCCCTTGCGGGAATGATCTACGGGAGACCTGCAGACACAGATCCTGAAGCCTGGTTCCGCCTTCCCGTCCTGATGGACATAGATGCGACCCGGAAGGCTAAGGCCACTCCCGACACCTGCTGACACTGCGGAGAGACCAGACACTGGGCGAAGGACTGCAACCTCTGCTTCGACGTCTGATACATGGATGCAGACGAGCTAGAGACAGAGCTCGAGAACAAGCTCGCCGCCAAGGATGTAGCACCCGTGGAAACATTGGAAGAGGTGGAACCTCCAGTTAGTGTAGAGGATTTTGTATCCCACAGGTGAGCTGTGTGCCCCCGTTGCTAAGTAGTAATCAATTTTCTGTTCTTGAAATTATTGAACCAAAAATTGATGAAGACACACAAAAGCCTGATACATCCACACTCCCACCAATCGAACCCCACAAGCCACGCTGGCCTAAATGGGAAAAGTGGATAAAGCACAAGCTTGTCATCTGCTCTCTCGAACTGGATGCGAAATGCATCATGCTCTCGATCCACTTAAAAATGACAGACACTATGGAAGAAACATCCACGGAAGCCATGGTTGATACCGGTGCCACTGGAGATTTTATTGACCAGGACTTCGTCGCCCGAGCAAAACTTCTGACCTGCAAGCTGTCCCAGCCGATCCCGGTTTACAACGTGGACAGAACACTTAACAAGGCCGGGAGCATCCGTGAAGTCATTGACATGATCATGACCTACGACCGACATTCCGAAAGCATTCTGCTCGCAGTCACCTGCCTCAGCAAGCAGAGCATGATACTTGGGTTCACCTGGTTGGACAAGCACAATCCGGAGATCGACTTCCGCACCCGATCCGTCAAAATGACCAGATGCCTCCTGCACTGCTGTGTCGGCTGTCAAGCCAACCACAAGGCGGAACGGAACACAAAGAGGGAGGACACTGAACGGATAAACGCCTGCCGGACTGGCCCCTTCCCAGCCTTCATAGAAGATGCTGATGAGGAAGACGAAGCCGAACCGACACCCAAGCAGTGTCCCAACCTGGAGGCCAACTTCCCAGATGAACCGCTTGAAGAAGGGGACCAAATATGGGCAACCGGACTCTTCCTCCAGGCGGAACACATCCACGCGACCGCTACAGTTTCCCAACGGCTGGCGGAAGGATTCCGACAGAACTCCCAACCTGCAGATCATGAAAAGCACATCCTGCCGCACCTCCGCGACTTCCACTCAGTATGTTCCAAGGACTCCTTTGATGAACTACCTGGGACCAAGCTGTGGGACCATGCCGTCGAGCTCACCCCCAATGCTTCTCTGAAAAGTTGCAAGGTCTACCCGCTCTCTGCCTCCGAACAGAAAGAACTAGACGCCTTTCTGAAGGAAAACCTTGAATCTGGACGGATCCAACCCTTCAAGTCCCTGATGGCCACTCTGGTCTTCTTTGTTAAAAAGAAGGACAGAAAACTCCGTCTGGTACAGGACTACTGCGCGTTGAACACCATGACCATGAAAAACAAGTACCCGCTCCCCCTGATTCCGGAACTGATTGCGAAGCTCTGCGGAGCCAAGTACTTCACGAAGTTGGACGTCCGATGGGGCTTCAACAATGCCCGGATAAAGGAAGGAGACGAATGGAAGGCTGCCTTCCAGACCAACCATGGCCTGTATGAGCCCCTTGTCATGTTCTTCAGCCTCACAAACAGTCCTGCCACCTTCCAGACGATGATGGATGACATCTTCGACGACCTCATCTCGGAAGGCGTGGTCGTGGTCTATCTGGATGACATCCTCATCTTCACAGAGACCCTTGAAGAGCACCGGAAGATCACCCGCCGCGTTCTGGAGCTGCTGGAGAATCATAAGCTCTACCTCCATTCCGACAAATGTGAGTTTGAGAAAACCACAATCGAGTACCTTGGAGTAATCATCTCTCACAACTCCGTCACGATGGATTCGGTCAAGATCACTGGCGTTACTGAGTGGCCCGCTCCAATAAACAAGAAGGAAGTACAGTCCTTCCTCAGATTCACCAACTTCTACCGACGGTTCATCCGAGACTTCTCGGAACACACTCGCCCGCTCTTCGACTTGACCCGAAACGATTCCGGTTGGCGCTAGGGGGAAGCTGAGCACACTGCATTCGCTAGGTTGAAGGGAAGTGTCACTTCCGCTCCGGTCCTCATCTCTCCTGACCTGACCAAACCCTTCCGCATCGAAGCCGACAGCTCCGACTTTGTGACGGGTGCGGTCCTCTCCCAGATATCCTCAGAAGACAAAAAGTGGCACCCGGTTGCCTTCCTCTCCAAGTCCCTGTCCCCTGTCGAACAGAACTACAAGATCCACAACAAGGAGATGCTGGCAATCATCCGAGCCCTCCAAGAGTGGCAGCACTTTATTGAGGGTGCGGAACATCAGTGCGAGATCTGGACGGACCACAAGAACCTGGAGTACTTTATGACAGCCAAGCAACTGAACTGGAGGCAAGCCCAATGGTCGCTCTACCTCTCCCACTTCAACTTTGCACTCCACCACAAACCTGGGGAGTCAATGGGTAAGCCAGACGCACTCTCCCGCAGATCCGACCATGGCACCAGCGCCGACGACAATTCCGACATCGTGCTCCTCACTCTGAAGCTCTTTGCGGTACGTGCACTGGAGGGTCTGCAGTTCACTGGACCAGAACAGGACATCCTGTGAGATATCTGGCAGGGGACTAAGCAGCCAAAGGAGGAACCTGTCGCCCGAGCCACACAGGAACTATGAAAGTTGTCCACCCACTCCCTCCGATCTGTGGAACACGACAGCCTCCTCTACTACCGCGGTTGCATCTACGTCCCGGACACTTCTGACCTCTGCCGCAGGATAGTCTCGCTCTGCCATGACACCAAGGTGGCTGGACACCCAGGCCGCTTCAAAAACTTGGAGCTCGTCTCCCGAAGCTACTGGTGGCCGAACATGTTGCGGTATGTAGGCATGTATGTTTCCCACTGCGACTTGTGCCTCCACACTAAGATACAGCACCGCCTACCAACCGGGGAACTCCAACCACTCCTGATCCTGGAAGAACGCTGGGACGTCATCAGCGTGGACTTCATCTCGAAACTCCCGGAATCAGGTGGGTACGGCTCCCCGATGGTGGCCGTTGACTCTGCGGGCAAATGTTACCACTTCGTTGAAACAGTTACCACAGTCACCACTGCCGGAGCGGCGAACCTTTACCTTCGGAACGTCTGGAAACTCCATGGCCTCCTGCAGAAAGTCATGTCCGACCGCGGACCGCAATTCATCACCGCCTTCATGAAGGAGCTGTACTGACTGCTAGGAATCGAAGCTGCGACGTCTACCGCTTACCACCCGCAGACCGACGGACAGACAGAATGGGTCAACCAGGAACTGGAACAGTACCTGCAGATCTTCGTTGGAGAAAGACAGGATGACTGGTACACACTCCTCCCCCTGGCGGAGTTCTCCTACAATAATCACATCCACTCATCCATGCAGCAGACACCCTTCCTCCTCGATACCGGCTGATACCCTCGGATGGGCTTCGAACCGCATCAACCTCCATCCTGCTTCGAAGCGGTTAATGAATTCATGGATCGGATGAAAGACACCCTCGAAGAGGCCAAGTTGGCGCTAGCTAAGGCAAAGGATGATATGGCACAGTATTACAACCACCGCCACTCTCCCGCACCGTCCTTCTCTCCTGGCGACATGGTCTACCTCGACTCCGAGGACATCCAGACGACCCGCCTGTCAAAGAAGCTTTCGCACTGCCGCCTAGGCCCCTACCCAGTCGAAAGACACATCGGAAAGTACGCCTACCATCTGGTCCTCCCTCCCCCAATGAGACATCTTCACCCGGTCTTTAATGTCGTGAAGTTGTCTCCTGCTCCTGACGACCCAATTGTCAGAAGACGTCGGAACCCGCCACTAGGGTTCGTCACGGGTAACCCATGGGTAAATTTGGGTCCACCCGTACCCATACCCGCGTGAACCCGTACCCGCACTTGTGGGTACGGGTACCGCGAGAAAGCACCCATGGGTACCCGTGACGT
>Ga0307509_10008877_pt1 | contig 12678 bp, 7 predicted proteins | sample 10_EM_MG_FD_202245 | JGI IMG/M metagenome (GOLD analysis project Ga0307509, IMG submission 202245) | Populus trichocarpa ectomycorrhiza microbial communities from riparian zone in the Pacific Northwest, United States - 10_EM | ecosystem: Host-associated > Plants > Roots > Unclassified | place...
AAGGTAGGAGGATCGTGGCTGTTGAGTACAGTAGAAAGTATGGTCGCGATGTACAGTACTCGGTGATGTGGCATTTGGTGAGGTTGCTTACTAAGCTTTCACGAACACTTCTGACTAGGGGCTGTACTTCAGCCCCCTTTCATCCACCCGCTCTACTTGCACCGTTCACACACAACCCACCACCTTTAAACGAGTTCAAGCAAACAGGAAAGGGAAGGAAAAAGAAACGGGCATTGAGTTTGCAGGAAGCAGGAGCAAGGACAGGGAGGAGCATCTGGGCAGGCTAGCTGGGGGGGGCTGCATTGTTGTTGGGGGTGCGGGTGAGGGAAGCGAAACCGCTGATGAGGAGGAGGTTATAACTGAAGACCACCCCAATACCCGAAGCCACCACTTCTATCCTCATCCCTATGATTCTCAAGACTTAAACCTTTACCCCTCACAGTATGATTTTAGTCAAACCTATGCAAATCTCCTTTGTTAGTCATCTGAAATTCGTTATAGCAGATAAAATTTGTATGAGGACAGGGGGTATACATCAGAAAATTCCATTCGAATTCACTAACCGCTATAATTCATTATAGCGGGGAAACTTGAATGGGCAAATGAAGCTCCCAAGCAATTTGTTCGTAATAGCAGTTTTTCCACAATAACGGGGTCCATTATAGCGGGGTGCGACTGTAGTTGTTAGATACTAGTTCCTTTGTCAGTTATTATCAATCTCGAAGGAGGAGCGAGGATACCTGGTTTGTATACTAGTAGTAGGATTCGCAGTCATGGCCGGATATGCACGGAGACGGAAGCGAGGAATGAGTCGGAACCAAGTGCGTGTTGGCAAGAGATATCTTCCGCGGAAGGACTCCCGGGAAAGAAGATATATGGTGGGTTCTTTGTATTTAAACCCTCAAGTCTGCCATAGTTAGAAAGACAAGCAAGGCGCACCTCCGATCAATATACACACGTTTCCTCCTTCGCTTCACATTCGTTCTCTTTGGCTTCTTTGTCCTTCTTCATCTGTCCACCGCGTTCTTCTCGTTTCCACACCTCATAACAATAATAACTTGTACTCGAGTATGTTTACGTAGCGTGATATCGCGGTATCGGTATCTAAACTAACGACTAAAGTTAACTGAACCATGGTATTAATTTAATGTGGTATGGAAAGCGGGCCAACCCTGCTTAGGCTAACTATAATACAGCATGAGCTTGTAGTACTGTAGTCTAAAACTTACCCATCGGGACGAAATTCTCGGATGTAAATTTAACAGGACTATCGCAGCAGCAGGACAAGTTTCGAACAGGTTTTTACGGGTACTGTTGCGGATAAATTTAGTCTTTGCTTAACTCTAATATTCTGAGATAGCTAGAGCTGATTTAGTGGTATGCGATTGTTCAGTACTTGGGGGAGGCGGTAACCTTTATTCACTGGAAGTCAGAGGTTATGTTTACTGTCCGAATCTGGAGATTTTCGGTGGTGAAGGTTCGCGAACTATCTAGACAACTTGAATTGATAGTGAACTGTGTGATTTGTCTTCTGTGTGTGGTTTGTGTTAGTGATTGATCGTGATTTGTATTTCTCTCACCCGCAAGTAGATACACCCATACCCGCGATTTCTGTTTTTCATTACCGGAGGTCTTTAGTGAAATTCCCGACCTCGGTATATTTGTAGTGTATCGGCAGTCCTGTGCACTACAGTACAGCACCGCACAGCGCCCACATGTTCCCCTGCTCTGGTTGGCTTTGAGTACAGTATAGTACAAGCGTGGGTAAATTAGTACGGCAGGTCTACTAACAAAATTTCACCCTTAGGATATAACCTTAACTCACGTGAGCACATCTCCTGGCTGTTATGCATGTGGAATATTTATCTGTGCGTGTTTAAGGGGGAGTATCGGGAAGAGAGATTCCATCGTGTGAGGAGAGGTTCCTGTGGTGTAGCGGGACTACTGATGCATAGAAGCACGGTTATCTACTGTATGATACAGGATTGATGGAAGTCTGTGAGGTACGAAATAGCATCGCTGCCACCTCCCGTCCTAGGGCCATGGGCTATTATAGTCGGACATGATTGGGGTATGAGTGACTTAAAGCCTCGTACCGGTTTGATATTATTGGTATGTTCCCGGCACATAGTTAGTTATCTCCTGATGAAATTTTGGGATCCCGAGTAGCACGGGATTTACGAAGTAATAAGGGGGGGGTCCAATGATGCCATCTACCGCAGTACTTGCAGGAACAATTACGCAACTAGCTCTGTACTAAGCCCTGTTCTACTTGTGATAATCCAATACCATTTCCAAAAAAGCAAACTATACTCTATATATCAAAGGTCCCCCGAACTTACTCACTTCCCCCCCCAGCGGGAGCAGGATCTCCCCTCTTTTCTCTACCTCCAGCCTCCCTGTTCCCATCCCCACCCCCATCCATATTCTGGATCCCATCAGGCAACTCATACCCCCTCAAAGGCCAGCTTGGATCTCGCCCAAAATTCACCTTTGCGACCGTAACCTCTCCAAGGCCGACAACAGGGTAATACACAAGACCCGTCACGACGTTCATAAAGCCTACCATACTCGCACAGCATGATTAGCGAAATAATCTCTTTTTCAATGAATCCGGAACAAGCCCACCTAGAAATTCCCCATTTTTCGTAAAGAATATGCGGCCGTTGACAAAATCGACCCCGCAGCCGACGACGTCTCCACCGCTATAGGTCGGCCCGTAGAGTTTGTCCCCATCTTCGAGTTCGTCCCCATCTTCGCTGCGGAATACCTTACCGTCATCACCGTGGTAGGCGATGCTGCTGCCTACATCGCTCAAGCCTGGCAGCTCGTCCTCCAGAGGCATTGCCTCGGTGCATATTCCAATGGCCACGATACTAGTGATTTGGGGGTTAGCGAGTTGGGTAAACGATTGACTAACTAGTTGGCTGGCTGGTTGGTGGGCTTACGGGTAGTCACTCTCAAGTCTTATAACTTCTTGGATCTCAATTTCGAAATAAAATGTGTATTCCCCTTTGGGTATCGGGTGGTTTGCTCGTATAGAGCCGTAATCTTTGGAGGACTCTGGTTCTATAGATCATTTTTCTTGATAAATAGGAATTTCACAGAATTAAGGGCTCATGATAATCACTTACTGAGCGAACAAAGTTCTAGCCCGTCCTCTGAAACACTAACGACCGGTCCCTTATCATTCCGGTTCATTAACGTCGGGGATTGCCCTATGACCGCCCCCCCATTTGCTTCATCTGCAGGCACCCCAAACTCTTTTGCTCCTCGAGACTTAAGGACCTCAACTACGCCCCTTATATCTCTGCTCTTCGACGTTTGTTTAGCAATAGCTAGAGGTGACCATCCATGCTCGTCGAGTGCATTTGGGTCAACGCCCTGGTCAAGTAAGTTTGTGACAACATCGTCAGAGTCATAGTAGATTGCTGCACGGAATAATTTCCAATTGTCTAATGCTGCCTTGGGGTGGCTTCTAATAATAACCAATATACAATCGTGCATTGCTTCACATAGGCTTTCGGAACAAACACCCCACTGGGCCACGGCAACTTCCAAGGGCGTTTGTCCGTTCAGGTTTTGTGCATTTATGTCACTGCCGCGTTTCAGGAGTAGTTCAACAACCTTTACGTGTCCTCCGAAGACCGCCCGATGTAACGGTGTTGCTGCCAGATCGCTTCCTTGCAGCTGTGTTGGGACAAGGCTTGGGCCACCGGCATCCAAAAGTTTCGTTACAATCTCGGAATACCCTTTAGCCGCGGCCCGGTGGAGAGCGGTCCTCCCTTGGCCATCTTCGATAAGAAGGTAGGACCTTCCAGGGTCTTGGGCTGCTTGCTGCTCAATGAGATAAGAGACAACCTCATCTCTTCCGTTTTGAGCTGCCAAAGCCAACGCTGTTTTCCCCTTGTGGTCCTTGACATTGAGATTTGCGCCGCTCTCGATCAACAGAGCGACAACTGCACGATGGCCGCCCGCGGCTGCGATATGCAGCGCTGTAGTTCCCGTCTCATCATCATCATCGACATTCGCCTTTTCCCTCAAGAGAATAGAAACAGCAGCGGCGCTGCCCAATTCTGCCGCCTCATAGAGTGGAGCTTGACTTTGGTGATCCTGTTCATTCACGCTAGCCCCATGTTTAATGAGCTCTTCGATCAATTCCGAGGGTGGATCAGCCCTGCGTAGGGCTTTGTGAAGTGGTGTTTCGCCGGTTTCGTCCTGCGCTTTCACATTTGCGTGTTTCCCAATCAGTTGCTTGGATATCTCGACATTTCCGTTCTGACAGGCGGAATGCAGCGGCGTTATGCCCATCTGGTCAGATGTCTCTGCAACAGCGCCACCGTCAAGGAGCAGTTTTGCAATTTCTGGAGAGCCATTCAGCTTCGACGAAACCATTCCAAGAGGCGTTGTTTCGTTGCAGTCTTTTGCATTCACATCTGCATCGTGTTGAAGGAGCAATTTGACAAGATCCGGGTTTTGGGAGAGCGCTGCTAGGTGCAGAGGTGTTATGCTGTCTCCGTTTACCGAATTTACATTATGACCTTTCTTCAGTAATCTTGAAACTAGTCCCGTTAGGCCGTAGAAAGCAGCAACATGTATAGCCTGGCTAACACTATTTTCGTCGAAGGTATAGGGGTATTCACTCCAAACGTTGTCTTGCCAAAGCCTAAATTCCGTAGGACTATCGCATAAAAAACCTTCGACCAAATCCCAAAGTTGATTCCAGTCTTCATTGTCTTCGCGCTCCTCTGGTGTCCATAGACGCTCCGCTTCCTGAAGATGATACATCCAATTTGCGAGTTCGTATCTGCACGCGCTCTGAGAAGCATCCCCACCATTGCTACTCTCCTCGTCAGATTCATCATGGAAATCAGAATCCGAATCAGAATCTGCCTCACTCTCCGTATCGCTGGCTTCCGATTCATCCTCAACCTCTCCCTCGGTCGCATCTTTTGGTTTATTGTGGCGACGCATAAAGGTTTTAGAGTTTAGATGCGTGACTGCAGTCATTCTCATTGTCAGTCGTACCTAGTAACTCATTATCAATTGCTAGCATGGGTAGCTTACAAATAGTCAAGGAGAGGATCAAGTGGCCATGCTTAGGAGTAAGCGAAAGCAGGTCATTTCCATTGCCCGCACACCGAGGACAAAATAATTCTCGGTTGGTGGAGGCGTATTTAGAGCTTTCTTCGAGGACGAAATCCTTAACAGAAGTGTGCCTTAAACGCAGTGGAGCGTTTTTGTCGGTGGACTCAATGAATACTGAACCTGCCTCCTGTATGTGCTTAAGTGTGTCATTAAGCATGTCGTCGGATTCATCTGTGTTCTTTTTTTTGTTGGCTTCTTCGTTCTCTTGTGTTGCCAGATCATTATCTTTACTTTTTCCGGAATCATGAGTAAGTTTAGTTTCTAGATCTCGGTCATTTTCCTTTTTCTTCCGAATGCTCTCATCCCCTACTTTTTGGATGTCGCCTGCTCCAGCACCACCTGCATCGTCCGAACCGGTTTCACTTGTTCCATCATCGTCTTCATCGTTCTCACTATCATCAAACACTCGTCGATAATCTTCGGCAACAATCAGGGGAATAACATCTCCTTTGGCTAATATAGTCCACCGCAGGGCCATAACCAGAACCTCCTGAAGTTCAGGTTTGATTTGTTGGAAGTGCTGCCGATAGAAAGCCTCCAACCCTTCAGGGTAAGTAGCGAGATGCTTTTCAATCGGTCGACGCCATGGCCGTCGAAGCCTATCGACCGCCAAATTAGCATATCTAAACATCCCTTCAGATCTCTCAATGATCTTCTTCAATGCCATCTTGCGCTCTTTGGGTGTACAGCTCAGTTTATTCAATTCTCCAACAAGGTAGGCCTTAATATCTTCCGAAATATTTTCCGAGTTGATATTATTGTTTCCAAGATCAATCCTTGGAGTTTTCTCAAACTCTTGCAAAAGATCGGTTTCGGGGCGACTGGCTACCAGAATCTTAATATTGACGCTTGTGTCAATCATTCCACATAGTGAATTAGTCAATCTCTCTTTCCCGCGATTGTTACACTCATCCAAAGCGTCAAGAATGATAAAAACAGGCTTTCCATGAAGTTTAGCTAGATCTTCAAGGGCCGGCTTGAGATTCTTCACAGACTTGGCATATTCTAAGTTATCTTTTCCAAGACCACCTTTATTTTGCGTCTTGGCCAATATCTCTGTGCTTTCCTTGAGGAGTTTGGGGTAGCGGTCGTGAATGTTTTGGTAAATATGAGCGATAAGATTGCGGAAGATAGCACCCGCCCGCTGTGTACTATCATTGCCAGTCTTGCAAAAGAAGTACAGCACGATACGATCATCGTCTACCTTTAAGAGCTCCTCGATAATAGAGGACAGAAGGACAGATTTCCCAAAACCTAGGTGAAATTAGCATTACTTGTTAACACTTAATAAGAACCCCATCCAAGATTCGAGGAGGAAGCCATCTTCCAAGTAGCCTGGCTAGTGTGGGCCTGAGAACGGGGGGTAGGATATATTAGGGTATCTTACCCGCATTTCCCACAACCCACAACATGCTAGAAATCTCTGATTGATACCAATGTTTATATTTCTCATTCCCAAATATCCAAGTACATGTATTCGTCTGTCGGAGGTTGGTGTTTGTTCGATATTCATAGCCGGAATCCTCTAGGCGGTCAAGCCACCTGAGACTTTCCTTATATTCGGCCTCCGCCTTCTCTCGGTCGCTCGCTTCGGCTCTAGTCTTCTGCTCGAAATGGGACTCTTGAAAAATCTTTTTGTTTTCTTTGTTTCGGTTCTGTCAGAATCAACCTATAAATTATCGAGGAGAATTGAGTGACAGGATCGCAGGATACATACCTTCTATGATGGCCGACATAAGGTTACGTAGCTCCTCAAATTCCTCTCCCAATTGATGAGTGACCTCTGCCACCAATTAGCACCATATCCCCAACAGCTAAGAGGGATGGCGCGCAAACCTCCAAGACTTCTCAAAACATCCTGCTGAAATGCCAGACCCGCTAAATCATTAACCTCTGCCGAGACCTTCTTGATATCTCCCAGCAAACCCTTAAAATTCGTACTCTCCCCAGATTTCAAAAACCGAGCTTCAGTAGATACGTCAAGTCAGTGTATGATACTTCTTCTTCAGCGAGGTTGAACTTCGGATATGGATCTCTTACAGAATTTCCCTCGACTCAGGTGCCTCCTTGCCTCGTACGAGAACTCCAGAATTATGGCGTAAAGCGGAGGTATCTTTTTAACCACCTTTTGTGCAATATTGCTCTCCTCATCAGATATCACTTGAATATATCGTCGCTCATACACCTGGCACATGAATATTGTACTGGCAATATCGTCGCACGCCGAAGTGAGGAATTCGCAAATTTCAAGGTCATTGACTGCCAGCTACGCTTATTCTCAACATATCGCCTACCTCAAAAATTGAGTCCAGGGATGTACATACCTGCAACATCATTCTAAAAGCTGCCCATACTAACGCTGTTGTCTCCGGATTGTGCTGGATCGCAATATCACCAAACTTGGCAAAGAATTGCATCTTCCTCAATATTCTCTCAATCCTTCCCGAATATTTTCCCCCAGCCTTCTTTTTCGTGTTTTCTCCTACTTCCAGTGCTTGCTCTATGGTTGCGGTGTCGCTGAGAAATTGCTGAACCTGGGCAAGGGTCCCCCCCTCTTTGGTTTTGAGCTTCTCGTGAAAGATAGATTTCCCCCTGTCCCATAATGAAGGACCCTCCATCCGGACTCTGTGCTCCTCAGAAAACGTGGGCGCAGCCATAATTCGCGATAGTCGTGAAATTAGCAATAACTAATCCCTTTATGGGAAAGAAGGTTCGAGCTAGGTTGTCCGAGTGCAGGTTTTCCAAGAATTTTAGTGAGGGGACTCGTTCAGTCAAGTGTGCGATCAGGAGCATAAAAGGATGCGGCCCCCGACAAGAATATACAACTTACAGTCTTCAATGGTAGAACCTGAAAATTTAAGTCCAAATTTTGTATGGGTGGTCAGACACGCACAGACACTTCGTCATACAAATTTCTCATCTCAGTGTTCGGGTTCTTTATGCCTGTACGAGTATAGCGAATGACAAAAGTGCATGAGTTTTCGTACAACGCAACCATCGCTAAAAAAAAAAAATCACACCGACATCAGCAAGGCTAAAATCCAATGCAATGCCAGCAACACAATATACTAGCTTATGCCAAAGAAAGAATACTGATATTGCTGCAGAGGCCTTGCATTACCCTATACAGACATAGTCTTCTAGGCTGAGAAATGGTGGAAATAGGTGAGGGTCAAGCACCGCAAAACAAGTCTGCTCCAGAGAGCAAGTTAGGTTACCCGGCAGACCCATCAACTGATACCTAAGTGGTGGACTTTGAGCTCTACAATCCTAGCCCGCCCCCCATTTTTATTAGAAGAAATTTCTAGTTCTAAGAGAGAATTGGCTTAAGCATGCAAAGACACCATGCAAGAGATTCAGAGAGGCATGGTGGTGGTGATTGGTGCTTTGTGTGCTTACTTCGGATGCGAAGATTTGCTTCTTTGGATGGTTGCAATGAGGAAAAACTCATGCACTTTTGTCCTCCTGTGTAACATGTATACTATAGTACGGTAGTTGGTCGGTATTGTACGGATGAAGTTGGTCAGAGCCAGTGGCTAGGCAACTGGCTGTATCACCATGAGAGCAGACTCCGACGAGAATGTTATAAGTGCGCAGTCTGCACAAAATTAAGTGAAACCCCACGTTCATCCTCGAAGGACAATGACAAAAAATGGAAAAATGTGCTACTCCGCCATGGATTCTTTCGTAGCAAAATGTCAATCGTTAGTTTGCAGAGGGCGCCTCGAACCCACGATATCATGCTCTCCTCTGAGACATACGGAGATAGCTCCTAAGTTTTGTATATTCCACAGGGCGTGAGGGCAACAAATCTCGCTTGTGGAACATACAAAACTTAGGCGCTGTACCTGCCGACATGCGGTATATTTTCCATAGCACAAGTGGGTAAGCCAATATGCAAGCTTATCACCACTCGATTACTAGCACAAGTACCGTAGGTAAGCCGATATGTAAGCTTATCACCACTCAACTACTAGCGCTGACCCGAGACTGGGAAAGATTTGAATCTCCCCGCAACCCACCCAAGACACTTTTATATCCTTAATGATTGGATAATAATATTATCATACCGTAGAGTTACCCGGCTGGTGAAGGAGGGTACTGAAGGAATAAGTCTGTTGTCGTTACCATAGGAATTAGTATACTCTGCCCGTCTGTTCATGAGTACTGGGACCCAGTGACGCCTGCTTCCTTCTATACACTAGGAAGTGTCTCTCGCTTGTGAGAAATTCTTCCAGAACCGTTGCTCTACCTTCCGCTTAGTCCTTCATCCCTTTTCCCCTTCCCCAGTCTTCATCAATTTTCCATCCCTACCTCTACAAAGGAGAGTCTCTTAAGGCCCGTTTGCCTAACCGTGTAGTTCTGAAATTTAAATTAGGTGGTAAAACCAAACGGTGGCCTGTCAACTTGCACATTTTGTATTAGACGGCGTGGAAGTGTTTACTCATCATAATTTTCTACCGTCCTAAATTCACACTAGAATGTCAAAACATGAGGTTGTCACCGAGGTGTTTCCGACCAGAAGCTAGATTAGACTGCGGGCTACGGAAAGTAGGCACCATCTACGTGCTCGTACCCCTCTAGCTTTCCAGCCCTCGTTAACAGCCGGCACCGTCTCGAGGCGTTGGACCGGCGCCTACAGGGAAACGGGGCGGTATTATAGTAGGAATGCCCATTGATTCAATAATTGCTTGCTTACTTGATAACAAATGAAGTTTATTCACGAATTGGCTCTGCGGTTTGCTTGACAGATCACAACGGTTTTGTGCGGAGGGATGGTCGTTTTGGCAAACATCTAGGGCTAGTGAGTCATGCCCGATGTCAAGATATAATCAAAAAAACTACTATAAACGAGAACCTAGAGCCAAAAACGAAGACAAAATCAACAATACGGGAACAAGCTTGGGGCAAAGATGGGCGAAAACGAGAAAAAGCTCGGATGATGATAAGAACGAATTTGCTAAGGACTTCAACAAGAACCTGTTCCTATCTACTGCACCCCTGGTGACCCTGGATGATCCGGGAAAGTTAGCACTAATGCAGGAACGGCTCGAATCTTTTTCCACTTGTGTGGGGAGAGTGGAGAGGGTTGTATTGGAGGTAATGGGTAGATCAGCCATAGTCAGTTGCAATTACAAAAAGGTAATCATATCAGGGGGCGAGGTAGGGGTAAGGGAATGGTGGTGGGGTTGTTCGAGAGTGTGGGGGATTAAATGGAGGGGCAGTAATCGGAAAAAGAAGGAAGAAAAAGCAAAGCCAAGCGAGACCCACAACCAAAGACAGACAGGACAGCCTTACGGCGAAGCTTCGGCTAACAACCCATTCATTGCAATTGCTGTTCTAAAGGGGGTATATCGGGTGGGTCTGTGGGATTAGGCTTTTTTCCGCACCGCTAGTTTCGCTTGTGATAATGGCTTTAACAAGCGCATTGGCCGATCGGGGTTTATTTAGTATTTGGTTGATGTATTTGTTGAATATCACCGGCGATCACTGCACATCCAAGCATATTTTGTCTTTGTACCTTTCCGATTTTTCCTAGTTGTTAGTTACTAGTTCCTACGTCACTCTAGTAGAAGGATTTGCAGACATGGCCGGAAATTCTCGGGGAGCAAAGCGAGGAATGGGTCGGAACACAGTGTGTGTTGGGGACTGACATTGTCCCAGGAAGGATTCCCGCCAACAAAGATGTATGGTCAAGTTCTCTGTATTTATACCCTTTCGCTCAGCCATAGATATGTAGAGAAGCAAGCCAGATACGAATCCGCAGAATAGACAGATCCCCCAACTTTGCCTTCTTTGCCCTTGACTGACCCCGCCCGTCCCTCTAATATCAGGATCTCATAACCACAGTTCTGGGGCGGTTCCTAGGAGTAAAGGGAACGAGGGTAATGTGTATTCTAGATTAGTTAAATAATTAGTGAGGTGGAGCTGGATAGGAGTTTGGTACTTTCTTGCTTTATAACCTTAATGGGCGACCCCCGCCACATTTCCCCTGCTTGATTATTTGCTTAACAGCGGTATTTTCGCTTTCCGAAAGTGTCATAATCATTTGGTAGGTGTCGTATATAGTCGTGGCAATAGAGGCATCCTTCACCACTGTGGTAGGGTGCCAAGGGGATCAACCATGCATAGTTATTTAAATGATTTATAGTTCAAACAATTCAAATAGGCATCGTTTGCATTCTTGTTTATATCAAGCGAGAAGGTTTTCTGCTCTTGCCATTTTTTCTTACTTGTACTGACTCTGCCTAGCTTCATCTATAAAAGCTATGCACTCTATCATTGAATGTTCTTGGATATCCAATACGAGATTCTGACATCCAAGCTCCCCAGGGGAGATATAACTGATAGTTGGCTCAATGGACGCTACCCAAACTTAACATCTCAGAGTATTTATATCTCACACAATAGCTGGCCACCACCTTTTTTTCTTTTTTCTTTTTTCTTTTTTCTTTTTTCTTTTTTCTTTTTTCTTTTCTTTATTTTAAATCATATGCATTTGTTTAACTAGGTGCAAACGACATCCTCCGTCTCCTCTACACACCCGGCGATTGAAATCTCAACACCACGAGATTATCACCACTTTTCTTTTCTCCACCCCCCGCCATGAGCTCGCTCTAGGGGGTGGAGTCATACCTCCTCTACATTCCCCTCCCCTTAGGCTTATCCCTTTGGGCTTTCTTCACTCTGGGTGATGGATTTCGTCTTCTTTGATGATGTTTCCTCTCCCTACCCCGCTTTTGCTCTACCTCGCTTAGGGCATTTGCACGGTCGGCAACACTCTTCTCATCGCCCATGTTACAGACGGCCGGGAACACGGTTTGCAGTAAGGGAAAACATTTCAGCAGGCCACGGTCGATTTCCCTGTTCTCTCTTTCTTTGAGAGGCTGCCTAGTCAAGACACGAACGCGATTACCGATAGTTTCTATGGCACAGAGTTGGGTCTACCCCTCTTTCTCCTCTTCTCCTCACGGTCGGATCGGCTGGCACCCTACTGCTTCTTCACCTTTTTGGCTGGTACCCACAACTACCCGGCTGGTATCCATAACTACTTCTTTACTTTTCGGACTGAGACCACGGTCCATCACGGCGTGCCTCTGGGAGGATGGTATTGCACTATCTCCTTCTTCTTTTTGAGCGTTCTGCCAAACCGCGGGAAGGGTCCTCGTGGCTCAAGCCCCCCCAGGTTTCTCTTTAGGCGGGCATGGCAACCCTCGTGCTGATTGTGCGGGAAATTTCTTGGTGGTCTTCGCTTTGTTTGATTTTTTGCGTTTCCTTTTGTCTGGATGAATGTGCCATGGGTTTTCCTGACTCTTCCTGCTTGTTTTTGATTTGATTCCTTTCGTCTATCTTCTTAGCTAGTCAAGGGTTTCTTGTTGAGGGCAAGATGTGCGGTTGGTTCCACACCAGAGGGACTTGGGGGGTCGGCTTTTTCCCAGGGGTATTGGAGGTTTTTTTATGCCATAGCGCGAGCTGCATGCAAGATTTTGTACCTTAAACAATAATCATATGATTCAAAAAAAAAAAAAA
>Ga0307509_10008878_pt1 | contig 12676 bp, 12 predicted proteins | sample 10_EM_MG_FD_202245 | JGI IMG/M metagenome (GOLD analysis project Ga0307509, IMG submission 202245) | Populus trichocarpa ectomycorrhiza microbial communities from riparian zone in the Pacific Northwest, United States - 10_EM | ecosystem: Host-associated > Plants > Roots > Unclassified | place...
GCACCGCCGTTTGGGGCGAGCCGATGTCCTCGTCGGCTGGGCGATCCCCATCGCTCTGGGGGTTCATCCTCCCTCTCCATCGTCCTTCGCCCCGCAGAGAAGTTGACCTACCGTCGACTTCTTCTGCGCACCCCATAGACTACCGGCCAGAATAAAATTAAAATCTACTTGCGAACTGCGCGAACATCCGCAAGATTAAAAAATGTGTCGCATTAATTCTGACGAATATTTTTCCCTTCTGGTTCGAACACAGTCTTTCGCTAAAAAAATCACTGTGCGGTACAGGGATATGGTTTGGGATGGGAAACCCCATGGGTGGTCGCCGGATAGCGTCAGCTAGCCGTCTCGACGACGCCAAGTGGAAAGCCATTTTCCATGCTGTCGTCAAGAAGCTGCTGATGGTTGTGACATAGAGGAAGGGAACGGCGGGTGTTCGTCCTGTGTTCTTTGATTGAAATTTTGTGAGTCTGTGCCATAGAGTATGCCTTTTTTTTTCGCTCATAAGGGTTAACTAGATGTTCATCAGCTTGGATCTATTGTGTACTCGGTGTACCCAGTTGAGTAATATGCCGTATTATACCCTGTATTGTATTAGGATAGTCAAATTACAATCATATTACAATCATTTGCCTGCAATATCTGGGAAAACGAGCAGAAGAAAAAAAAAAAGATTTTCGTGAACCTGTACCAGCGCTGTATCCTAGGTCCTGCACAGGGGACTGGTACCCGCAATTTTCTTCGCCAGCACACGTGCTGGATTCTGGCATGTCGACATGGCTCCAGTTGATGTGCTGGCGAGCTGGAACGACTGGACCTTACTGGCTCCAGCCGGACGTATTATTTGTAAAGTTGATTCCCATGCGTCGGAGAGCAAGGTAAAACTACATAACGACTATTAAAGATTAAAGATCGATGAAAGGATCAAATATATACCAGTAAATCACATAGAGGGATAAGGATGAGCAACGCAAATAGGTCCAAGTTGGACAAGACGTCATTCGGGATCCCATGAGTCAACATCTCACTAGCTTGAGAAGTCAAATTACTATTCATCTGGTTATACGCGAGACCTGATTTTTTCCAAAGCATCAGCTCATCTTTGTCAGTCCAAAGAGACAGTGAACCAGGCACAATAACTTGAAACTGGGAACCAGCAGAACACTCCGCATGCTTTCACCCCACTGCGCTGTACCTCATCCACCCATTTATCATCAAACGTCATCCAAGCTGGTCTAATTTCAATAGCCTGTTTGCTCAGTTTTGCATTCTCCCAGAACCCAGGCGCGTTGAGGTTCCTGTACGTCTTTATGACAGGGTTAAGCAAGGGTTAAGACTCCATTTTCCCCGAGCTGCAAATGGCCAAAGGCGGAATGCTGCGGCGAGGACGGAGCCTGTGGGTGGAGAGCAGGCGTAGCGATTACGTCCGATCCAGGGCAAAGTAAGAAGATTACGATCATTACCATGATGTTGGGTGTTGTAACGAGATGGAAGCTAACCTTTTCCGAATACGCCACCAAAATGAGAGTGCCGACATTAATGAAAAGAATCAAGATAAAAGTACTGCGCAGAAGGTCAGCCTCGCGCACTTAAAATGAAGCCCTAACCGCGAACTCGCAAGCTCAAATGTTATGTGGGGGGAGGTACGACATCATGGGGTCTGACACCTGAAGGACAGACCTAACGTATTAAAAAACCCCTTTCTGTGTTTGATGAGCACATCTACGCTTGTCTATAACTGAGCTAAAACAAGGTTAGTTTCGGTAGTGGGCGTTGCCACGAAGTCCGAGTCGGCCCTTCAGTACTTATGTATTTGTTATACTGTGACTGCCAAACGATGATCCGATGGGCGTGCATTTCGTCAGATATCTGTTCCCTGAGGTTGCCCTGCTGAATCCATAATGGAACATTCAGAACATCTCCAGATCCACTAGCACTCCCATGGCTGCAGCATGTTCGCCTTCGGAGTCTAGTGGAAAGGCCTGGGCCACACTGATACCTGCGTATTTACGTTGCCCTCCTTCGATAGCCAACTGTGCCGCTAGTGTCTCCCTTCCCCCACAACCATTTTCCATAGAAAACGCTGTACTTCATCGTTGAGGATTTTGACAAACCAGAATTATCCCCATATCTTCCCTCAATGGACGCCCGGAGTACTCCCGGCTCCATGCCCCCGAATTGGGGGGTCCAAGCGCCCACCGAAAACGACACTTGGATTGTTCGCCTCTGGTTGGGAGTACGGAGCATGATGTTTCAATTTCTTTGCCTATCGGCTTTTGGACTACCGGAAATTCAGGCTGTCCATGATAAGATGCAAGATGAATGGGACAAATTTAGAGATAATACGAAGGAAATGCTCAACCAAGCCAGTATCATTGTGAGTAACATGAAACTTTGCAATGACGACAGCATTGATGATCTTTCAGGGTGGGCTGCTACTCACTGCCACTGCGGTCTTTCTGACGACGACTCCACCACTCATTTCCTCATCCTCATCCAGGCCCATCATTCCATATGCTTCATTCGGACCATCTATTGGTCTGCTACTGTCATTTTCTATCACGCTTGGTGGTGTCGTTGTCTCGTCAGGTTTGAGGTTTTTGGTTGGTAATTGTGAACGCAAGTGGTTTTATGAGGTACACATTATTTTCTGCCCTCATCAATGCCTGTACTCAATATGTCAGTAGACAGCGGCCAAGACACATCGGCGTCTTTGCCTGACAATGTTCTTGGCAGCATATCCACAGTTTTCTTTAGGTATCTCAACCCTCGTTTGCGCAGTGTGTTAGTATTCACACTATTCAGTATCAAAATGTGCTCACGCTTCGCGTCGCTAGCCCTCATTGTGGCAGCCTGGCGCTCCGACCACATGCTCGTCAAGGTCGGATCTGTTCTTGTAATTTTCGTCCCCTCGAGTTTGGTCTTTTGGCTTTTGTGCTTGTGGTCGCTCACCTACCGCGACCGAAGAAGTGGAGGCGAAGCAATGTGTGAAAAACTTGGACAGAGTCGTATGTCATTCATATTTTCTACCTTCGTCGACTAAGAGATAATAATCTACGATAAGAACGTCCTTATGGGTCCGAGAATCGCAACTCAGAAGCTGGGTTTGGTCCAGGGAGCGGGGACTCATAATAGTGCGATTATGGTAAAACCTTTTTGAGGGCCATTGCTGCGAATCACTTGATGACTTGACGTCATTGAAGACTGCTCGGTGGATAGAGTTCACTTGTATTCTGGATTATGTACGTATAAGAGATCGAAGCTTGAATCGATTGGCGACAATATGTCCAGGAATGTCCAATGCTAGCAACCCACCCCCTAATAACAATGTAGGGGTCCTACTTGGTAACTGTTTTTATTAGATTATGTTAAAGTGGAAATATCGCGAAGATTAAAGTGAGGAGATTGGGTGGAGACCTTGATTCAATGGGCTATCACACAATTAGCGCCCAATAATTTAGCCCTAGAAAAGTACCTTACTATTAATTTGATCGACCGTTGCAGATTGAAGAGGGTAGAATTTGCACTCCATCAAATAGGCCGAGTCGGTAATCAGTGTACACGTCAGAAGGCCAGTGGAACCTAGAATGTTGCTTACAATCTCATTCGACAGCAAAATATTGAGAGCCTGGAGGTATTCGGGGACCCGTTTGGAAAATATTAATTGCCGAAAAAAGACTAGAAGTCGTTCTATGGTTCCAAAGGAACTGGGGAAATGGACATGCCGTGTCCCTGAATCCTGTTGACATTGACATTGAGCTCTCTGGACAATGGTCAGCAAGACAGGAAAGGCAAATGCTCGTTACCCGCACCTCGAGGTTATGCATATTGCAGATATGAGACTGGAACAAGCCTTCACGGAGTCGAATGCGCAAGGGCCGTGAGGGGTTGGTGCGACGCCGGTGGGCAATGAGGCCCGAGGCTGTGTCTTTGCATGGAAACACATCCCTCTTGCATTCTCCGAGTTCCGATTTGTCCAGCTGAAAATTCAGCCAGACAAATAGGAACGCCAGATGCCTGATAAGATAAGATAATCCGCATATGGATTATTTACCCCATCAATTTGAGATGAACACTGTTATGCACCCTCTCTGTAGGACACGGCGCCAAGTCGCACAGCTAGAAGGACAGCGATGAGCAAAAGATGTGATAGAGATCGACAGCGATTTACCCTAACACTCTCAATGAACGATAACAGTCCTTTATCGTCCGTTAAGAGTATTTAGATTGGTGGCTTCTCGCCGATGCGGAAGATCTAAATGAATGCCCCACAAGTGAGGGATGGAAAATATGATATAGGAGAGGATTTAAGTGGTGGAAAGAGCCTGAGTCCCTCAAAATTGAAATGCCTCAAGGCATTCTAGAAGTGCAAACTACAGATGGAGATGTATAGCTTCCGAGCCGATCGACCGCTCGTAGTCTCGTTATGCTCAAACAAAGAAAGAAAAGAAAGCGAAGAGAATATGCCTACTCGCCATCAAGTCGTCTCAGTGGGGAAGTGAGATGACAGTGCCGATAGAAATAGCAGTGCCGAAAACCTCGAAGTGGAAAGAATGATCACAAGAAAAATGAGTGAGACGCATCCCCAAGCCAATAAAGAGAGATCTGTGGTTGTCGGTAGCCGCATGGTCCAAAAAAAATGAACAGGAGTAATGGGCGTATGTGGAATTCACAAAGTGGGATGACGAAACGTCAAAGAAACTCGCAGGGAATGAAGGACAATAAGCAGCAAGCGGTGACGAAATCATACCATAGATGATGGCCGAGGGGTCATACAGGGAGAGGGAATGACCAGATAAAAATTTACATGGGCTTTCGCAATAACCTACGAAAACCCCAGGAGAAATCCGGAAGCAGTCGCATTCCAAAAGAATCACGGTTGGGATTGACAAGAGACGACGCCAAAGCCCAGCAGTTGAATGGTACAAAGGCCTTCTGTGCGGTCGTGTAATTAGATATCGAGGGAACAGAGTAAAGCACACCATAAAAATGGAGGAATAGAATGTTGAAGGAAGGATACCAGCCGAACTCGATGGCGTTGCAATAATACACGTGGAACTGGACTTTGCACCAGCGGCACATGGCTTCCTGTCCTACCATGGTGAGCGGACGGCATTGCTGACATCGTGTAGGAGGATATCAACGCGGGAAGAGAGAGGATGGTGGTGCAGCGGGCGTCGTTTTTGGGGGCGGGGGCGAGGTTGGGTTGGGGCAGACTGAGATGGATATAGATGTATCTGCCTGGGTGGATAAGCTTCACTTGCTTCAGCAGCGATTGACTATGAAGGGCAGAGTTCGGTGCACGATAGCGGGTATGTCGGTTCCAGCGACGAACTTTGCCCGAGCCCGACTCCCAACAGCAACACTTCACGAATAGCCTACCCCTCTTTAGTTGTTTCTCGATCACGTCGTGGCTTATAATGGAGAAGAAACGTGGTCAGTGGTGATATCATTCAATACGGATATAAAAATAAAGGGTTCGAATAGGTGGCCCTCGCCGCCAACAGCGAAGAACTGAACCAAGGTGAAAGTAACCCAAGAGAAAGCAAATTACGATGAGACTTATGGGCCTTGACTTCATAGCTGACACTCGTGCTATTTTCTCGATGTGTTGTCCGGGGGATACAAGACGCGAAAACGACGATGACTACGGTAACGAAGACGAAGACGAAGACGACCAAAGAGAGGGGGAGATAGCGAAAGGATGGCGTCGTGTGGAGGGAGGCGAAAAATGTTTTCCCTTTGTAAGGATTGGAATGAGCATGTTCGATTTCGAGCATCGCTCGAAGTGAGTCCTTCAATACGCAACAGGGTAAGCCTCGTTTCTTATTGGTTGGTTGGATTCATACCGTATTTCCCCAGGGCAACAAATACCGCCAGTCAATGCCCCCGCATCGTAGGGGTCGAAAAAACTCTCAACATCTCTGTTTCCAATCTCCCATTTTTGGCGCCATCGTACGATTGACCTTGCAAAAGTTTCAGAGGAAGGCGCGATATGCATCCATGGCCGGGATAGGTGTCGAGCAGTTGGGCTTATCAACATGGTCTCGCATTTGCAAGTGAGGGAGGAAGAACGGCGGCGGCGGCGGCGGCGGGCGGTATTTGCGACGAACGACTTCCCCCACTTCCTCTCCGTTTTGCCGTTTCCTTTACATCTGTCGACTCGACGGTGGGTCTTGGTATCGAATCCCGCTCTGCTATCCTTTGACCCCGGTGCCTCGTTCCTTTGCCACCTCCCTTCGCAGCTTCTGATGAAATCCATCGGGGCTGTTAATGGAGGTGGGTGCGGTTCGGGTGTCGGTGTCTTTGCACACCGTGTTGCGGTTCAACACGGAGCTGGGTGTTTCATTGCAGAGGCAACAGATGGCGGCGGTGTGGCGCTTTACCCTACCGCGGGGGTTTCGAGAAAAGGAAGGGAGTTGACTCCTCCATTGGCACATCTGGAAACCACTCACCAACTCGTATCTCCCCAGCGTATACACACCGAGGATGACACGAACTCCCGCAAGCTCATAAAAGGCAAGCTCGGTTGGCGGCGGTGTGTTCGACTAATTGCACCGTCGCAATTTCGACGGTACGGCGTAAGGTGCGGGTGTCGCGGCAGTTGTCATAAGCGAGGATGGATGTGGGCGGCGAAACCACATGTTTCGTGGGCTTGGGTGGTTGTCGGGAGGGAGAGGGGATGTGGGCACCGAAACCATATGTTTCAACGGCTTTCGAAAGTACCTATAGTCAGAAAAAATGAGTTTGGGGGTTGTGAAATAGAAATCGCGAAAGGCGTTGTCATTTCGACACCTCCCGCGACGCACCTAATCGGTCTCCCTCATCAAGGGTCTCCCCTATCGTTCTTGTGCCCTTCCACATCCGCCCCGCTCCTTCAAAACATAGCCCACATCTCTTGGTGAGGAGGGGCGCTCGCGAAATCGTACGATTCGTGTAGGTGAGCATAAAATAACCTATAATCGTGAAAAAAGCGGTCAGAAATGGTTAAAACTCAAGAATAAAACACTCACACAACTTTTTTTGAGGTTCCAGAACGCCGGATGGCCAAACGACATGGACGTGGCGACAAGAGGGAGAGTGGTGGCGCCAAGCGCAACCACTTAGTCACGAGTATGATGTCATTCATTATCCAGATGAAGGGTGAGTGATAAATTGCGCTGACGATCGCGCTCTCTTGTCTCCCACCACCACCACCGCCTATGCTTTCCTCTCCTTCCGCTCTCTTCGACCTAGAACCACAGGTGTGAGCCCCTCCCCTCTTCTGAGGGATGTGGGCCGGTTTGATGGGGGCTATATACCAAGGGGGGACCCGTGAAGTGGGAAGCCCAGCAAGGTGAGTAACAGAACGAGCTCGCGATGACATCGCGAGCTTGTTCTCCTCTTTTTCTTCTGTTTTCTGCGCTGACGACCTCTCCATTACCTCTCACGTTCATCGTGAACACCGCCCGCCGCCGCTGTTCATCCTCCTTCGCTTGCACATGCGAGACGGAGGATGTTCGCCCAGCAGGAGTTTAACTTCTGCTGGGTTCTATTTTTTATGGATAAACGGGCTTCTAAGCATCGCAGTAGCGGTGCGTTAGCCCATCTGCATGTCTGTTCAACCAGACGTGCAGATTATTTCGCATATTCATCTCGCTTGCAAGTGCGAGTTGGAGGATTTTCGCCCCATGCGAGGAGTCTGACTCCTGCATGGTGCTTGTTCCGAACGCGAGAGGGATCGAACGTGCTGCTACTACGGTATGTTTGTCCCGATTTTCGTGTCGGCGCCGCCTCCCCCACGGGATGTTGGCCTTTTAGCTCATGCAGAGGTTTGACCTCTGCATGTAGTTTTTTTCATCAGCGGGAAGGGTTGTATGAGTCGTGTTAGCGGCTCGTATAGCCTCTGTTCACCCTCCTCCCTCGCCTGCAAAGCCGAGATGGAGGATTTTTGCCCCATGTGTGGAGTCTGACTCCCGCAGGGTTCTTATTTAGAGGGCCTGAACGTGCCGTTACTGCACGTTCGCCCTCTGGGATGTCTGTTCAACCAGACATCCCGATTTTCCTCACGACGCTGTCTCCCTCGCGGGCCTCACGCCTTGGACAGACTGTGGACTGTTTATCTCTCCCTACATGATCTCGTTCAAGGTCATGTGCGATGATACTTAAGTCGTGGTGTATCGCCGTTCAACCACCTTAGTATTTTCTTGCCCTTTCTACGTATCCTCGTATTATAAAAGTAGCTACCTTAGAGTAGCTATCAATATAATTGTATCTCATCATAACCTCACTCAATATCGGACCAACGGTGTCGCCATAAATCATGTTTTGCGTTGCTTCCGGTCCAAAATGCGATCGTAATATGTCCTCGTAAGCATCTTCGATAATGAATTATTACTTGAATATATGCTCTCCGACTGTATGCATATATCCCGATGATATGACGAGGAGCCGATATGAAGAACACGAGAGGAGCAGTGGTATGAGTGGACGAGATCTGGTAAGTCTATTTATATTATTCTGACACTGCCCCCTCCAGTTACGGAATAATGTGAGTAGGTCAGTTAAATAAAAGGAACATGTCCGATTCAATGAAAGGAGTTCTTCGAGAAAGCGGGGATCCGTTAAGTTGATCCGTAGGGGCACATCACATATACCACAGTCTGTCTAGGAGAGACCAGGGATCCGTTACAGGTAACAGGTATCGGAAGCTCAAATATACCTAAGGCATCTTTTCGAGAGTAGAGCTTCTGCGAACACAAGAGAGCACGGAGAATACGTAAGACCCCTTTGACAAGAATATCTCGGTACAGGCAATCAAGCTCGGCAAACGGGATATCGCACAAGGATTTAACTATCTTAGGGAAAGCCTCGAGGCGCTCCAGGGGCCTATGTTGTGCTCAGTCCACATACTTCATCACTGTGGTCATATTGACGAATTGTCCAAATGTCCGCTGCACGAGATTCTGAATAGCCTTTTGTTGGGATGGCCAAGTGGAGGGGATGTAGGTATGAAGTGCTTAGTGGATGAGATTGATGGATTTACTCAAATTTTGACCTCAGAAATTGATGTATTTTGGCGTCGGACATGTAGGATTCATCCAGAACGATCGTAAAGATCATCCTGCGCAGGTCGTACGAGTTGAAAGAGTCGCGAATAGGTGCTTCGGGAGAGCTAGTTACAAGGATGAAAAGTGGCAATTTGTGTTGAATAAGCAATGAATAAGCACCGTCGAAAGAATTCTGACAATGTAGCGCTGCACGTTCGCATTCTGGCATTCATCTAGGCCATCGATGACGACACTAAATACGCTGCATAAGCAACTCAACTGCCGTTGTTCCATCACGTGTACTGTCTTGTTGGACTTGAGTGGCTCTCCACATGATGCATTAATGTGTTGAAAAAACGAGTTGTCATTGAAGTGTCCGATTTTGAATAATATGGCTCATGCACGTTCGACTAGCCCACGTGATTTTTCGTGACAAATGCGTATTTTTGAATGTTAAGGATTTTGAGGACACAAATAAAAAATCTACCCACTAAGAACTTTGGAAAATTGAATTTAGAATCGAACTTAGTGGATGAAATTATTTAAAAGTGATTGTGCGCAGTGATTATTCAATTTAAGCTGGACGAAATGAATGATGGGATTCTGCCACCGTCACAATCCCCAGCCAAATTTGACATCAGGTGATTAATGTCACATCATGTGGGCTAGTCGATCGTGCATGAGCCATATCTTACCTTGTGCTCCAACCACCATGTCAAAACTCCTGGATTTACATGGGGTGACCAAACTCACCACAAATTTTCCCCTTTCCAAATTGCAGGAAGTTCCTGCTTGGAATGCGCCAGCTGTCGCGCGAGCTCCTCACTCAGCAGGAGTCAAGTCCGCTGCTAGTTCCACCCGTTTAGCTTCCGATCGCACCATTGATCGAGCTGAACCGTGCTTTGTTACTAAGGCTTCGGCCTATACTCATCAACAAGCGCATTGGATCAACGCCATCAGGGGAAAGGATGATAAGCATACGGACGCAATGGTTTTGGTGGTGAGCCTTTATCCAGCTTCTGATCCTTTGCTTAAATGTCGCCTTCATTCTGCAGGAGTCTTTCCTTCGCACACAGGGAATTGTTAGTCACGTATTTAGCCTGGATTCAGCCTGTAATTTGGTGAACCGTGAGCTTGTTTGTCTGCTTGCTCAGCATTTCTTCTTACTCGTTATTTCGGCAGTCGATGCGTCGCTTCACACCGCGATGGACAAATATGCAATGTTCGCCATAACCTGCTCGCATAAGTTCTTAGACAAGTACATCGAGATCATTACCGCTGAAAACACTAAATGGCAATCCCAGCTTTCAGCAGGAACTGGCTATATCCGGGTGTTGAAAGTAAGTTGACTTGGCTCTGTAAGGAGCCTTTCCACTCACCTCATTCGCCAATGTAGGTCCTCGAGCCTTCTGTTCGTTTCGCCGAATACGAACTCATCGTGCTCCAACCCGATCATTTCCTGCCCGATAACTCCTTGCTCCCTTTATATTCACGACTACAAGGGGAGGTTGTGGGGTCAAAGCACTATAAAATGGCTGACGATCGCGTGCTTCGTGAACAACCTGGGCATGACACCTCAACAAGATTCCCGCCGTTCGGTTTCATCGGCAAACGGAACCAAGTTGGGCACACAATAAACCCATACCTCGTCATCCTGGCCGCTGAGATCAAATTTAGACGGTACCTGGCGGCTAATGGTCCTCAACTCCCCCCGGTTTATGACGCCCTCATGCGGAAAACCATTAAGGTAGCCGAGTTGCTCTATTTCGTACCTGCAGATACCGGATCTGCTTTCCACGACCCCATACTAGTTGATATGGAGGCGTATTACTCTACGGTTGAGGTTACCGATGCGGAGATGGGTTTTCGGATTGATACCGACGAAGGGTCTGGTGGTTCCACTGCTCGACAGCAGAGGCGAACCGCTGGTGGTGGTGGTGGTGGAACAAGACGCGCGGACGCTGACTATTGGCGCAATATGCTTTCTGGCCGTGGTAGGTTCCAGAATTTTATTTTAGGCTTCCTTACTTATTACGAGTATCCGCTGGTAGATCTTGCATTGGACAATGATGATTTGGATGTTCTCCGTGAGATAGAGGAATCCAACAGAGGTGAGTCAATGCGGCCAAATTTGGGTGGACTCTTCGTTATTGACACTTCATAGCCGCCTCCATTCATGGTCAATCTCTTGAACAAGTTGAAATATGGAGGGAGACTATTGAAGCGTAAGGTTCTTGAGTGTGATTGCGTTGTGAATTTTTTCGTACCCTTCATGCGCACCATGAAAATGTTTCATGGCGCTTGTTTGTCTCCCCATAAAATGATAATGATAAACATGACAAACGTGACATTCACGATCCAGAGATGGTTACCATCCATCCTAATATATTGCAAGTTTATTTGGCTCGACGTACCGGAAAACGGTTTGTTCGACGATTATTTCGTCTACCATCAACTTGCTCGCAAATAGAGCTAGTGTCATAGGAGGGCTGTGGCGGGTGAGGCAAAAATGCCGTAAAACGGGCTACCGAAGACATGGGAGTTAGATGATGGGAGCAGGGGAGATTCTAGACTGTCTCAGGCTTCACCCCTTCATCCTCCTTGACGAACCACAGGATTTTTTTGCTGCTTACGTTGACCCAGAATCTTCTCAATTCACTCTCGCTTCCATTTCAACCTGTGATAAATTAGGCATAGGTATCGGCACGGGTGTTGGAATCGGACTGGGACATCTCACTGCGCCAAGTCCCAAAATACGCCTTCTCAGTGCGAGTCCAGTATATGGAGCCGCTTGGCAGGTGCTTTTACCTTCCTTTGAACTCAATGCCCGCCTCGTAAAGTTCACCTCTGTCCGATTCTCCGGGATATGCTGGCAAAACCACAAACAGAAGATCAACGACGGCATGACCGAGGGATAACTCCATTAGATGGTTATGTACTCGTACAACCAGTCGATGTAGATAAATGAAATAAATCAATATATATCAATCAGCCTAATAATATTGACCATTAAAGAAGGCCCAACAAAGGCCCAAGTGCACGATACATATTATTAGTCCGAGAGAAAGCTGTGGAATTACACTCAGTAAGCAGTTAAACTGCTCTCGGAACACGTCGTAAGCCAGTCATTCAAAATATCATACTTATTCCTGGCTTACGCGTAATACTTAGTTGTATATATATTGGAGAAAATCACACCGGCGAAATGAATTTTCGAGCTTACGACAGAAAAGAGGTCGAGGTATGAAAAATGGGAGCAAAGGGAGTCACGAGAATGCTACGTAAGAAGCACATACAACAGCTAAGCATGCGAAACTGTCGTTTGGGTTCGTGAGGCATGGGTAATATTACGAAAACTCGAATGTTTGACACCGCGAATCTGACGACCACGATGCAACAAAATTTCATCAGCAGAAAGACCGTTGCTGAGCTTGCAGACACTACATCCGGCCGCCTAGCTAGCTGGTCAACATGTATCGCGAATGTTATGCGGAGGCTTCCATCGTGCAGGCTGGTATCCGTGTCTGAGATGTGGCGCACGCTTGCTGGAGCCTGGCCTCTGTAACCCTTAAATTCAATGTGACACGATATAGGTGCAACATCGGAACACATAGTCCAGCGATATAGCACATATATTGGATGATACGACA
>Ga0307509_10008879_pt1 | contig 12676 bp, 13 predicted proteins | sample 10_EM_MG_FD_202245 | JGI IMG/M metagenome (GOLD analysis project Ga0307509, IMG submission 202245) | Populus trichocarpa ectomycorrhiza microbial communities from riparian zone in the Pacific Northwest, United States - 10_EM | ecosystem: Host-associated > Plants > Roots > Unclassified | place...
CCGACAAACCCACCGACGGCGGCCGACTGCGGAACCTGCTCGAATATGTCCTGCTCCGGGTTGTAGATGGAGCGCGCGATGAGGTTCTGCATGAACTGCTGCATCCCCTCCTGCCCGGCTTCGGCGAGATGCTGCTTCCCAACCCGGATGAGAGCGCTCACCAGCTTGCCGTACGATCCGACGGGCACGCGGTCGAACAGATGCTCGAGCGGGAGTTCTTCCGTCAGGCCGGGGATGCTGCCCTGCTTGATGGCCTGGACGATCTGTTCCTTGGTCGCACCGTGCTTGACCGCGTCCTCAACCTGCTGGCCGGCGCTCGCCGCCGCACCGCCGCCGAGAGCCCCCCATTCTCCTCCCGCCACGAACGGGATGGTTGAGCCCAATCCCTCGCTGAGCGTCCGCGTCCATGAGTTCTCGTAGTCCTTCGCGGCCTTGAACTTCTCCGCCGAGAAGTCCTCAATCTTCTGGCCCGACTTGTAGAGCGGCGTCTGTGTGACATCCTGCGCGGGCGGCGCGGCCTTGATGACGCGCTCCTGGCTCTGCCGGAACTGCTTGCGCTCCTCCGGCGTCAGAGTCGGGTAGAGGTTGATCGTGTCGAGTTCGTCGCCCCATCCTGCGTTGGACGGCAGCTTCTCGCCCCTGTCGAGCGCATCCATGATGCGCAGCCGCCCCTTGGCCGCGTCTGAGGCGCCTTCGATCATCACCTCGTTCTGGCCGGCAGCGCCCTTGAGCATCGTGCCTGTGGTGCTCACCGCGCCGCCCGCAACGCCCTTGCCGACTTCGGGAAGGAATGAACCGCCAGCGTCGGCGGACGCGGCCACATCGGCCGACGCTGGTGCGCCCGGCTGTGGCGTCATCCCTACGCGGCCGGGCGGGGGTGCGGCAGGCTGGTCGAGCGTAAAACCAGGGGGAAGCGCCGGCACGCCGGAAGCCGCCTTCGGCTGATCCAGCGTAAAGCCGGGTGGCAGAGGGGGAATTGCGTCAGGTCGCTTGAGGAGAGCGACGTCGGTCACGCTGGCTCCCATGCGCCGTTGCGGAGAATGACCTTCTCACCGTTCGGGCCGGTCGCAGTCGGGGCGGCCGACAAGCCAGCGCCGGCACCAGAGAGTCCTTGCCCTTCAGCGCCCGCCTTGGTGGCGTTGTCCAGCAATTCCTGGGTGTGCGTCTCAATCCAGTTAGCGCGATCCTCTTTCGGGATGATCTGCATGGCGGCATCGGCCTGCGCCTGCGCTCGCGCGCGAAGGTACTGATCCGGGGTCACGCCAGAGCTCCGCGCCAAGCGGCGGATTTCCAGCGCGGTTTTCTGGTCCGTCAACCCAGCCGACGTCGCCTGTCGCTCCGCCGTCATGCGCCGGATCTCTCGATCGGCGGCGTCCTTCTGACGGCTGTATGCGGTATCGTCAGCCTTGACCGCTGCTGCGGCCGATGCCGTGTCCTGACCGGCCTGGTACTCCTGCGCACCGCCGAAACCCTGCGCCGCCGTGATGAACGGATCGCCGTAGGGGTTGCCTTTGAGGTTCGACATGCCAGCGCCGGCCGCGCGGAGCATCTGCGAGATTTCCGGGTTGAGCCCGAGCAACCGCCCGAGCATCCCCTGATGCAAGCCGGGAGCCTGCGGAGGCGCCGCGGCCGGGGCTGGCGGAAAGATGTCGGGCGGCGGCGCGGCCGGCGCAACGGGCTGTGGCTGCGGTGCCTGCGGAGGCATGTATCCGGGATCGACTGGCGGAGGACGGTCGGTCATCCCCATGTCGACGATCGGAGCCGCCTGCGCCTGTCCACCGCCCCCACCCGCGAGCATCGCTGGTCCGGTGATCGGCGCCATCGCTCCCGTCCCCGTCAGGAGTTTCAGCAGCATCGGCAGATAGTCTTGCAGACCGGCCATTGCCATCCCTCACCTGAAGTTCGCGCCGCCGCCGAAGCCGCCGCTAACGGGCACGAGCTGGCCGTTCACCCACTGGAACGTCCCGCCGCCACCTCCGCCAGTGACAGGCGTCACAGGCACCTTCGGCACGACAGGAGGCACCACAGGCACGATCGGCGGCTTCGGTGCCACGTAGGCCGGCAATAGCGGCTTCAACGGCGTGACGGGGAGCGATTTTGGCTTGTAGCCGGTGACGCCGGGCATCGGAACATACTTCGTCATGCCGCTGACCGGCTGCGCGCCGCCCGTCGGAATGTCGAGCCCCAGATTGTGCCGGATGGCAGGGTTGTAGCCGGTCGGTCCCGTGCCGGCGAGCAGCTTGTAGAGCATGTCGATCGCGTTCAGTGCCATCTCGCCCTCCTACAATGCCGCGCCGAGCACTGAACCAAGGATCCCCCACAAACCGTCAGAGGATTTCTGCGTGTTCGTCGTCGTTGTCGGCACCGTGCCGCTGCCTGTGATCGCCTGTAGCAGCTTCAACGCGCTGGTGTAGTCCTTGCTCGAAAGCGCGGTCTGGAAGTCCTGCACAGCCTTGCGCCGCTGCTCGTTCGCATCGCGCGTCACCCCGCCCGCGTTGAACAGCGCATCGTTGGTCTTGAGGAAGTCCTCGAGGTAGTTCTGCCCGAGCCCTGCAATGCCGCCCGCCGCGGTGAACTTGTTCTGGTTGGCGCCTGTCGCTGCCTCACGGTCGCTCGCCCGGATGCCCATCGCCGTGTTCCAAGCATCGGCATAGGTCTTGCCGGTGACGTCGCCGATGTTGCGCTGGTTCGCCTCGCCGAGTTGCGCCTCTGCAATGCCATGCCTCGCGTCACCGAAGGAGCCCGACATTGCCTCGCTGCCGGCGAGATCTCGCGTGCTGCGCTCGTAGGCGTTGTTCATCTCCCGGATTTGCGGGTCGAGCACCTGCTGCAAATACGGGTTTATCTCACTGCTGATCGGCCCGAGATACCCGCTTTCGTCGGTCAAGTTGCCCGGCTTGAAGTCAGCGCCCTGCTTGTAGAGAGAGCCCGCAGTGTCGAACCCGAGCAACTTGCTGAGATTCTGGTTCGACAGCCAGTCAACGTTGCCGATCGCCTTCTTCTGGTCCGGCGCGAGGTCGGTGTAGAGCGATTCCCCGGGCTTGGTACCGTAGACGTAATTGCCCGGGCTCTTGAGCCACGTCTGAATGCTCGACAGCGCCGACTTGGTCGGGTCCGAGATATAGGACGGGATCGTGGTGGTCTGCGTTTGCGTATTGGCCATTTCAACGCATCCTTCGCGCGTGAATCGCTCCGTAGGCGCCGAGCGTGCTTACCGTAAATGCGGCGCGGGCAACGAGATAGATGGTCGTGGTCGAGGCTAGACTGATCCGCTGCGTCAAGCATGGTAGCACAAAAGCCGTTGCGGACGCACCGGGTACGATTGCAGCCATGGTGAGCGAGGCGTAGCTTCCCGCTGTCGTGTCAACCGTCGCGCTGGTTTGCGAAATGCTCTGTTCAAGCCGCGTGATCGATGTCGCGGCGGCCGGGTTGAATCCAACACTGCCGGTGACTTCCCAATCGCCTGCCGTGAGCGATATCGAAGTGACGTTGGCTCCCGCCCCCGATGTGAGCGCAACTGCGGAACCGGAAGCGACAGTGGAAGAGATCACCTCGCCGATGTAGCCGGCTGCTGCGCTGTCATTCGTGGCTGTGCCTACGCCGCTCAACTGACCAAGAGCAGTGACAAGTTGCCCGGCTGAACCCAAGCTAACCGCGCCACCAAGGGCATTTAAGCTGAGGCCGCTGGCAGCACCGTTGTTACGAGCCTGGATGCTGGCGCGAGCGATAGAAATGCTGAAGCTGGCGAGGCTGGCCCCGACGACCAACCCCATGTTGTTTGTAACCAGATCATTGGCGGCCGTCGAGGACGCGACTAGATTCGTTGCGGCTATGTTTCCGCTGTCGTCGATCGTGACGGCCGAACCTTGGATGATCTGGCCCGACGTTCCATCGAATCGGGCGATCGCATTATCGTTTACGGCCGCAAGCGGCGCTTGGACGTACTGCTCTGGCGTGTTCTCGAAACTCGCGTTCTGAAGCTCAAGAACAGCCTGGATCAGCCATTCGACGGTCTGGTCTTTCGCCCCAGAGGGCGGCGAACCGATGCTGGCCCTTCTCATGTCGCCGCCCGCGAGCCGCGCTTGGTGCCGGCGCCTTCAACGTCGAGCCCCCATTTCCCCATGCGGAAGTCACAGTCGGTAGTTGAGCTGGACAGGATCATGCCGAACTGCCGTCCGGCGCACCGCGCATCCACGAACTTGTCCGTCGGCGCGATCGCCAGCGTCTCGCTCATGGCGATGGAATCGCGAGGATGGTCGAGCCCGTACAAATAGAGGCTTAGCGTCCCGCCCTGCGTCTGAAAGTCCGGGATGAAGCCGAAAATGTCGACTGAGATGTTGCCACCCTGCACATCAGTCGGTGCGAGTTCGATGCTGAAGGGCAGTGCTGCACCATCGTTGGTCGGCAGCCCGTCGACCTCGTGCAGATAGACGATGCCGTTGGTTCCGAACATGACTGGACGATTCTCGCTGGTCGTATAGGTCGCCGCAGCCGAGCGATCCCACGTCCCGTGGATCCACGCATAGCTGTCGAGCTGCACCGCCACGTACAGGCTTGGCTCCGTCGCACCCAGGCCGGGGAACACGAACCAGACCTCGTTGAATGTCTGGTTGTAGAAGGCGAACGCCTTGGTGACGTGCGACTTGTTGAGGTTGTCGAACACCCAGCTTCGGACGTCATTGACGTTCGGGATCGGCTGCGCGTACCCCGAGAACATCCACAAATTGCTGTCGCTCATCCAGTAGGCTTTGCCGCCAGCCTTCGTCCATGCGTGCTGCGCGACAAGCCCGCATTTGTCAGCCACCTGACGGCTCGAGTAGATCGGGCTCGCACCCTGCGTCGTGCCTGTGAACTGGAACAGGAACAGCGAGGAATCCGACCAAACGACGGTGACGCCAGGCGAGAGCTTCGTGCCTGCCATCAGCCGCGTGCCGCCCTGCAACTTGCGCTCGTTGGCCGTGTTGGTGCTCGACGGCGTCCAGATCGTGTTGTCGAGGATGTCGGACCAGCGCACGGTCATTGGGTCGAACGGGCCGGCGAGCGTCGTGCAGCCCAGCGCGAAGATGTAGCGCTCTGCGGTGACGCAGGCATAACGCACTTGCGCTGGCGCGTTGGTGAGCACGTTCGGCCGCGTCGCGCCGGTCGACGTGTCGTAAATCCAGATGCCGTTGTTCAACTGGTTGACGACCAGATCCTCGCCATAGACATCGAATGACCAGTTGGTAGGCTCCGTGATCAGCGCGGAGGCGAGCGATGCGCTCGTGCCCCAACCGGTGCCCACGCCCCACGTCCCGACACCCCAGCCAACGAGATAGGTGGAGCTGACGGTGCCGCAGTTCAGCGTGTACTTGGCGATGACGCCAGCGCCGCCGCCGGGCCCCGCACTCGATGTGGCAACATCCGGGTACGTGATGACGTAGTTGTTGGAGTCGGTGATCGAGGTGACAGCATAGTCGCCGGAGATCGTGACGCCACCGACGGCGACGGCACCCGAGAAATTGACGATGACGCCGGCCGCGGCAATGCCGTGCGCTGCGTCGGCCACGCTGACGAGCGTCTGTCCTCTGTAGGCCGCAGTAGCGGGCGTGAAGGGGGCTGTGTGGCGCGCAGCGCCGACGGACAGCCGGAACTCGTCGAGCCACCCGAACCACGACGCAGCGACGCTGGGGGAGCGCGCGCCGACAGACAATATCTGCGTGCTGTTCGGGACTGTACCGCTAAATGTTACTGCCGTATTGGCAGAGGCACCATCGATGAAGAGATAGACCGTATTGCCGGACCGGGTCGCCTCTACATGATGCCAGCCTGGATTGGAGACGGTCGTGTAAGTAGCGGTAGAGGCTATGACGGCATTAAAAGCCGCCCCATCGGAAAGGAAAAAGGACACAACCCCAGATGAACTTCGTTGGATAATGAAGCTACTGTCCGCCGCCGTAAGGCCGTTGTCGCTTTGACCGGCCATGTTCAAATTGGTGCCATCCCCGCCACTGACCTTGAACCAAAAGTCAATCGAGAAGGCACCACTGCCGAGAATGAAATCAGCACTGTCTGGTGTGGTGACAACGTCGCCTGTACCGTCGAAGAGTCCGCTTGCCCCACCGAATTTGCTGTCCGCTGTGTCGATCTGCGCGTTGCCGACTGCGGTCCACGCGCGCACGCCACCGCCAACGCTGACGTCCGTAAACGTCGTCGAGGCGTCGACACCATCCATGTGCAGCATGACTTTGGTGAAGCCGTCGTTCTCGCCGGCCAGCGCGAAATTGTTGGCTGTGTTCGTCGTGAAGGGATTCGGCAGCGCGATCGACGTAGAGTCGAGCCGGTACGGCGTGATCGCAGTCAGCACGCCCTCGCGCTGGATGTAGAGCGTGCAGGCCGTGCCCCATACGAGGCACTGCACGCCGGTATAGGAACTCCACGCCTCAGCCGCGCGCGCGATTCCTGTGAAGGTGTCGGTGAAAAGCTTCTGCGTGCCGCCGATCTTCTGCGGCTTGTCGCCATCGAACCGGACATGGTCCATGTCGATCCAGCGACCGGAAGCGCCATAGTCGCTCTCCGACTTCACCACCCCTGGTGGAACTTGGATCGGCGCGAAGGTCACGCGATCTACCTTGCTTCAAGCGCTGCCACGCGCTGGCGGAGAGCTTTGATCTCGGCGAGCAGGAGCGGGACGTACTTGGAATAGTCCACCTGCCATATGTCGGCGTCCTCGTCATGCGTGACGGCTTGCGGAAAAACCTCGCCCGCGTCCTGCGCCAGCACACCGTAGGCGCGCTCCCCACTGGCCTTCCACGCGAAGTCCCACACCTCCAGCCTGTCAATGGTCGGGCCGGCATCGAACGCCTGCCAGTCCTCCTTCAGCCGCTTGTCCGATGACGTGTTGAACGCCGTGGCGGCACCCGTGACGCTGATGCTGCCAACCGTGGATGTGCCCTTTCGGCACGTCATCAGCGCGCCATCCGAGCCCTGCCTGGTCCATGTGCCGACCGAGACACCATTGGCCGTGTTGTGGGTGTCACCTGTCGTCGCGACAGAAAAGCCGATCACGTCTGGATCGAATGCGATCTTGCCGACGTGCAGTCCCTTGCCGGCACCCGCGCCGTCGAATCGCCCGACTTCGTTTGAGCCGCCCGCCATGACCGCGATCTGACTCGCGGTAGGGCGATAGAAACCTACGCCGCCCTGCGCGGCAAACGCCATGCCGGGGTTGGCCGCGCTGCCGTCAGCATGGAGCGCTACGCCGCCGAAGGTGGCCGTGCCTGACGTCGAAAAAGTGCCGATGCCCGAAACGTTGTTGGAGTCGTCAACGATGATTCCTGACGTTTGCAGCTTGCCAAGAACGCCATCGAACCGCGGCAGCGTGTTGTCGACCGACACAGCCGGATACCCGACCGGCACACCACTGGCGCGATCAAAGGAAAGGCAGCGCCAATTGCTTCCGCCCTCACATATGAACAGCCCAGCATCACCCGTGGCGCAAAGGATGTCCGCCGCTCCTGGCAGAATCAGCGATGTCCCATTGTGCGTAATGCCCAGCGCACCGAACTTCACCAGCCTTACTTGACCTAGCGTACCGGCACCGAACGATGTGATCGTGCCGCCGCCATTTGTCTGAACGTACCAGCCAGCAGCCGCGCCGATGCTTGTGGTTGCTGCCGTCTGGATTAGCTGCCAGCCCCATTCTCCGGCAATCTGGATGATGTTCGTGCCATCGCACACGCCGATGACGGTGCCGCCTTGCGGGACGACAATGCCAGTGCCTGCCGTCGGCTTGAACGTCAGCGTGAAGGCGCCCGTGCAGTTGTTGGTGACGAACCAGAAGCCCTTGCGACCGCTCGTCGTCACGGCCCGGTTGCCGGTCAGTACGCCCGTCGTGTTGATGCGGAGTGAATATTCCTCAACCGTCGACAGCGCGACGTCGGCGACGGTGACGGCCTTTGTCGTGGTCTGCCCGACCGTCGCCTCAAGGATGGCGAAGTTGCCATCGGTGACGTCACCCCAGTTGGTGAATGAGCCTGACGACGATTCGCCTTGGACGAGATCGATGAGCTGGAGGATTGCGGTGAGCGAGGACATCAGTCGTCATCCGTTCCCGACCAGTTGAAGTCGAACTCCATCCCGCGCTTCGACAGGTCGTCCTCGGCCTTGATGTCGTCGATCATGGCGAGGATCTGAACCGTGAGCTGCTGCTGGAGCTCGCGCTCCTTGCGCTCCTCGGCCGCATACATGAGGCAGGCGCGGCGCAAGAGCGTCGGGTAGCGGTCGGTGAGGAAGTTGGTCAGGACACTACCGGAGAGCGCCACTGGGGTCCTGTAGTAGGTCATCTTGGCCGTGTAGGCGGCGTCGGACTTGGTGTCGAAGTTCAGGACGTTGTTGAAGTCGCAGAAGTAGTTCGCCGGCGCCACAGGCAGGATCGCGCTCGTGTCCCAGCCGAGATGGCTGCGGAACCACTCGATGTCACGGTTCCTGATGCGCGGCATGATGCCGGGGATGCCCAAGTGCAGCGGGTCGAGGTATCCGGCCGGGTAGGGCGCGGAGATGTCCGAGAGCGCGATCGCGATGTCGGCGACGGCCGTCATCTGCTTCACGCGCAGCTTGGAATAGATGAAGGCTTGCGCTTCCGTCAGGATCGACACGCTATCGATGCGCGAGAAGTTGACTGCATATTTTATGGAGCCAACCGTCGTCACGTCACCGATGAGGGTCGTGTAATCCATCAGACCTTGACGTCCTTAGCGGCGACGAAGCCGGCCGTCACCAAGCCCGCGGCAATCGTCTGGCTGTTGGTCGTGATGATGTCGGGGTACTCGGCGATCGCCCGCTTCTTGACCGCATAGAACGGCCACTTCTTCTCGCCCTTCACCCAAGCCATCAGGTCGACATCGGACGGCTTGACCGGGTCCGACTTGTCATCGGTGCTCGTCTCTGAAGTCTCAGCCGTCTCAGCCTCGACGGGCTTGAGCGGAGAGACGACACGGTTGGGATCGTCACCCGCGGCCCCGCCCGGCAGCGCTGGCGCACGCACTGGTGCCGGTGCCCCCGCCACGCTGGAGCCCCCAGCCGGCTCACCTCCGTCCGAGAACAGGAACTCGCCCGAACCGGAGAAGTAGTGCCCGCCCTGCGTGTAGATCGCCCCGTTGTAAGGAGGGTGGATCAGGCCGCAGGACGGATCTTCCTTGTTGAGCCTTGGGGTCGCCATGTCGTCTCTCCTGTTGTGACAGCAGCCGCCTACTCGAGCGTGGTGCTGGTTTTCTTGCCGGCGTACATGCGCACCTTGCCGTCGACGATCGACGACGAGATGTCGCGCGGGCCGCCGCTCATGCTCTTGTTCTTGATGCCCTTGGTGCTCGTGTCACCGTAGGACGAGCTGTCCACGCCGGTGTTGCGGATGCCAGTCTTTCCACGGGAAAGATTGGTTTCGTACACGTCGTTCGATGCCATTTTCGTGGCTCCTTGTTTCTAGTCGTAGGGGTTGCCGTAGCCGGAATCCCGCATTCGCGCGTCATCCTCGGTCAGCAGCCCGTCGCACACAAACCTTTCGGTGTATGGGCTCCTGCTGCGGTCGTAGGAATCGCGCTTCAGCGGCTTGCGGTACTTCGCCGTGAAGCCATCCTGGCCCGCATTCCCCATCACGTCGCCCGCCATGTCGAAGTGCTTGTCGCGGTTCGGGTATGGAGTTTCCGGGGTGTAGCGGCGCTTGTCGCTCATGGCGAAGCTCCTTCAATCAGGGTTGCCGGTCGCGCGGATCGCGGCCGGCTTTGTCGATCACCAGTCCCAGTCGATGCAGACCTCGACGGAACCGACACCGGCCGCGCCGCCGCCTGTCGCCGAGATGAAAGAGCAGAGGACGGCTTCGTCGGCCGGGATGATGCCCGTGACCGGCGAAATCGGGTTCGACGTCTGCGAACTGTCATCAGACGACTGGCCCGTATTGATGGCCTGTGTGCCGAGATCCCAGTTCATGTGGGATGTCACCGAGCCGAGCTTGCCGATCTGGAGCTTCGGTCGCGTGGTGGCGCCGGCAAAGGCGGTGGTGGCGTGGACGTGCGCCCTGATCAGTTTGCCCGCCTTGCCCCTTGGGCCGCGGATGCCGGCAGTGTTGTCACCGCCGCTGAAGGCGATGGCCGGGAACGCATAAACCATGCGGTCGGCGTCAGAGTATGACATTTCTGTCTCCGTTTCGGGCTCGAAAGCCCATTCAGGTGAAAGGATGCAGGCCGGTTGCCCGGCCCGCTACGATCTCAGACAGCCGAGTCCCAGAGCACGATTCTGGCGTTCAGCGCGTCGGTGTGGCAGAGCCCGGCCTGGCCCATGTAGTACCAGGCGACCGCATTGTCGCGGCCGAAGTCCTGCGGCAACTTCGCCCTGATCTCCTCCGGCACCGCCGGCGACTCGATCGCGGTATCAGCGCCCGCAAACAGGCACCATGACGAGGCAGCGTTGTTCCAGACATCGTCGACCGCGTTGTAGACGTAGTTGACGTTGGACGAAGTCGCCGAGAACGCCGCGTCGTTGGCGTGGCCCTTCGGGAGCTCGTTCTGCTCGATGAACCGGCACGACTCGTACCTGCCGATCTCGCCAGCGAACACCATGCCGATACCGGTCTCGGTATAGGTGTGGATGTCCTCGAGCGCGTTCTTGAACGGACGGAACGTCGTCGGATGCGAGAGCGCGATGTAATCGTCGCCCTCGTAGGACGGGATGTTGCGCTCCTTCATCACGTCGATGATCGCTTTGACGTGGTCGTTGTTCATGCCGATGTTGTTGGTCGTGGCGGTCGCCGAGTTGGTGGTGAGCGTCACGGACGTCGCCGAGTTGCCGCCCGTCGGCGCCACACGCAACGGCGTCTGGAACCACTGGTAGGCGCACATGCGGTCGAGCTGGCGCCGCGTGTCGTCGCGCAACGTCTGGTCGATGACGTCCTGCACCTGGTGCTCGCCCAGGCGCTCCACCTTCTCGGTGAAGGGGATCGAGTTGCCGAACTCGTTGATCGTCAGCGAGCGCTGCGCGATCGTGAACTGCGTTTCCGGCATGCGCTGGGTTTCCAGCAGGGGTCCGCCCTTCTGGCCGATGGAGCTGTAAACATTCCATCTGTATGTGTCGCCGCGGTGCAGGCCGAGAGCGTCGTCCTTCGGGTCGCACAGGTTGCGGAACTTGGTACGCGGCTGAAGCTCGAAACGCAGGTAGTCAGAGAGGTTGTCGCTATAGAGGAAGCCGCCGCTGACGTCGACGGACCAGATCTGCCCGGTCATTCGGGTATTCCTTGAACATGCCGGTCAGCGCCCCCGCCTGTAAGCGCGCATTTGCTGGACCGCCTTGAGGCGGGAATCCGCTTGCGAACGCTCCTGCTGATCTCCAGCAGGCGAATTGGGGGGTGTTGCTCGACGGGGTTGCGGGGTCAACACGCGCTTGCGCTCAATGCGCTCAGCCATGTTGTCATTTCGGGGTTCTGGTGACGGGGTGCGCGCCGGCGCCTTTTCAGGAGCGCCGAACACTTTCCGAATTTCCGCGGCCGACCGTTCGAGGATGTCGCCGTGCGAGGGCAGCTTGTGGCCGTCCTCCGACAGCTTGCGGTACGTGGCGCCGATCGCAGTCTCGCGATCAATGCCGAACCGCTGCATGGCACCCTGGATGTGAGTATCTTCCACGCCGAGCTTGCTCATTTCCTCGCGCATGATGCGCAGGGTTCTGCCGGCAAGCGCGAGCTGAAGATCCTCGTCAGCCTTGAACTCGGAGTTCTTGTCACCGAACGAAGCGAGCGTCTTGCGAGTCTCGTCCTGCCTGCGTCGGTTCTCGCTGACGATGTCGGCCGTGGCCGCCATCCGCTCATCGATGTTGCCGATCTTGGCGAGGACGCGCTGCTCAATCGCGTCGCCGTATTCCTGAAAGGCCGCCTGAGCGTCCTTCGGGTCGCCGACCTGAATGCGGTCGACGAGTTCCGCCATCTTCGCGTCGTCCAGTATGGTTGCTGGCTTCGGCTTTGCGGCGGGCTGAGGCTCTGCTGACGGCGCGGGTGGGTTTTCCCGAGCGGCTCGCAGCCCCTCCAAAATCTGTTGCGCTTCCCTGCGCTCCGCTTTCGCGGCCTCGAGGATCCCGTCAGCGGCCAGCGACTTCTGCGCGTGCTCCGCGATCTGCTCCTCGGTGAGTTCGATGGGCTTGCCGTGCACGGTGAGCGTGCGCTTGGCGCCCGGCACTGGCGCAGCCGGAGACTCCGGCTTCTTCTCGATGCCTTCCCGTCCGCCTATTGGCGTCTCAGGGGCAAACCGGCTGGCTCGTGATTCGGCGATCTGGTCGACGAGCTCGCCATCATCGGCGGCGTGGCGCAGTTGCCTCGCCTTCTCCATCATGGCGGCGCGCTTGTCCTCGAATGGACCCGGGCGAGGCTTGGGTGGTTCCTTCGGCTCCGGCTTCTCACCGTCGGCCGCGGCTGGATCGACTTCGCCGCGCGCTACGACATGGCTGTCATCGGTCCCTTGCGCCTCGCGCGCTGCCCGGTTCTCCTCCGCGATCACGTTCTCGGAAATGGGCTTGCGCGGCTCGCCTTCGACCTTCTCAACCATGCCTTCAATCCCTCGGTTCGCCATCGTCGCCCCTCACCAATTTCTCGAGCGCATCTGCCTGGGACTGCGACAAATCGGCAGTCGCTTCCCTGCCGGCGCTTAAGATTTGTGACACATAT
>Ga0307509_10008880_pt1 | contig 12674 bp, 14 predicted proteins | sample 10_EM_MG_FD_202245 | JGI IMG/M metagenome (GOLD analysis project Ga0307509, IMG submission 202245) | Populus trichocarpa ectomycorrhiza microbial communities from riparian zone in the Pacific Northwest, United States - 10_EM | ecosystem: Host-associated > Plants > Roots > Unclassified | place...
CTATGTCACCAAGTCACTTTGTAGACACTTGTACCAACTCATGTCTACCGGTAGTATACTAAGTATACTGGCCTATCCTCAATATGGTTACCACTTGGTATGCCATACGGGCTTGAGTCTAGTCCAATGTAGCTACCTATCTGTAGGGTCGTTACAGATCGCAAGACTCTGACTGACTTGAAGACTCCAAGTTGAAGTAAGGATCAAGAATCATAAAAGATAATTCAAACTAGAATCAAGCTGTTAAACTTAATATTGTTAAGCCTCCAAGCTTGACTCAATAAGTTCTCTCAAGGTTCATTGGTTATCAGAATAGGATGTCTCTCCCTTTAGGTAAGTAGAATAATATATAGCAAGAGGACACCCGTCAACCATTCTAACCTTGCGCGAGCACCCTGCTCAGCTCACAGCTGTCCAACTCAGCTGCCTAGAGTCGGTTCATACCCAAAGGCACTCGCACTCCTCAGATATTAACTATCTCCAGAAATTGGAAATGCTCCTATTGATATCTCTCCAACTACATCTGAGTCTGCATCAGCAAAAGCTCTTTCCTATCGGTGGCAGGTCAGTGGCTGACCAATATACAAACCATAGTGAAAATATCTATCAGGACTCACTGCGAGTGGCTCAGTGGTGGTTTCGTCTATACAAGCTACACAGTCTATCGGCAAATCTACCTCCTTTCCTAAGCTTTTGAACCTGACTGCGCTCTCTCACAATAAGAGATCTCTAGTTGCTTGACTGTATGGGCACTATCCACAGCCAACTATGGGTGATCTTCTTAAATTCTGACACGACTCACACCTTTAGAGTCGACAAATAACTCATGGTAATGCTACAATTCATGGGGTAGCCTGGGACGGATGTTGGTGTGATTGTCCTGAAAGCCTTGGCGCTTCCCTGGTCAACCTAAAGCCTGCTACAGTTAACCATACTACTACCTGTAGGTCAAAGTATGCCCATAGGTGGTTCTCAGGTGTTATCCAAGTGGCACCCCAGGAGGCACTCACTCTCATACCCTTTATATATCCTGCAAACAGCTTCAGGTCGGATGGACGGCCACAACTAATACTATATTGTAGGAGCGCTGATATGGATCTCACATTACTAGAAAGCACACAACTACACAGCCGTACAATGCTGTCACACTGTACCAACTCTGGGACCGAAGGGGGGTGTTAGGGATATTTCCTAAAAGTTACAGAAGGTTCAGACCTCTCCTGCTCCATCAGTAGCCCGTTTTGTACTATATGAAGCCACACTAAGAATATTTAAGAGGTCCACAATAGTGGGATCACTTTCCCCTAAGTCCGCGAATGACTTTGTTCCTGAAGGTAGGGTAACTAGGTCCTCTCAGTAGGGTAACTAGAACCCCAAGTTATGGTACCAAAATTTTCATAGTAGGGTAACTTTACCCTCTTATACCTTTATTCACTTTGTGAGTCTGCATGACCGCATAGAACATTGCTATCAAGACCCATGCAATATTTACTATATTTCCTTGTCTTTATGCAGACATACCCTCCAAAGGTTACCCTGCCCAGCAGGGTAACTTTGGCCTACTCAGGTTATCCTGGCTAACCCTATACCACCAAGTCACTTTGTAGACCCTTGTGCCAACTCTTTTTTTTTCTTTTTTTTCTTTTCTTTCTTTTTTTTCTTTCTATTTTTCTTTACTCTCTTTTTACATTTGTTTTAAGATAAAACGGTCACGTCAGCCCTCGCTATGTAGACAAAAAACCTCTAACTACAGTCCACCCAGCTTCTCTCAGCTACAACCCACTGATGCTACCCAACCCTTAACCACTGTCAATTGAGGTGGATAGAACGCTCGGTACTATGGGTAGAAACTACAAGGAAACCACATGCCTGAATACAACAAACCAATAACCTCCACAGATGTGCAACCCAAAGAAAGAAACTCTGACAGTGAACAAACAAATTCGCAAAACCAGGAAAATCCTCAATCCCATCTGGAAAGGAAATATGCTTAGGCCCAATCCTGCAGTCAACCGTGTTGTATAGGTGGATGTGGTTGATGTGAGAGAACTTCTTGTATTCTCAGATGCATGTCACTGCATTAGCAAAAAAAACAACCTGGGCCCTGCTGCATCCTGCACTCCCTGTGCGCAGGACGTTGCGGGCGCATATAACATAAACTCCAGTTTTGGGAGTGGACACCCACGTCCGCATCATCCAGACGTGCTAGGCGTCCGTCCGGACGCTCCAGACGGAACCAGAAGCAGTTCCTCCCAGCAACCCTGCACCCTGCGGACAACCCTACCATCCCGTTACACTCCGTTCACCACCCTGCATGCTACCTCTTTCCTGACGTCCTGTGACTTCAATCTCCTTCGCCCTAACTAGTCCTACAACCCCCCCCCCCCCACTTGGTTTCCTTCTATGATACTGTGCCCCCTCCCGATTCTGTCCTGAGTTCCCCTCCCTATCCCCTCTCTGTCCCGCACCCCCCCAGATATCCCCCTTTTGGCTCTCTACCTCTCACGTCCACCGGACGTCCTCTACAACCCATCTCGTCGGCCAGACATCGCGGGCTACCTATCCATTCGACCAGACGTCGCCTACAACCTCTCCTGTCGGCCGGATGTCCTACGATGTGCTCCTGGCTTTTGACTGTCCGCCTGACACATTTCCACACCTTCGGAACCTACAGAACCTACAATTAGCCACCACAAGACCTGCCCATGGCCGCGTATCTTCGAATCACCCGCCGGACCGATCATGACCTGGTAGCCGCATATCATATCCTGCCGACCACTCTCCCAGTGCAGTTTTGTTACTTCTGGGCTTCGGGGAGCCTTTCTATGTGTATTTTCTATTCTATTACTCCTCTATGCATACATAATATTATGATCATAGTGTAGTTATAACACAATTCTTCAAATTTTCTCAGTCTCTATCTCCAACCTGCTCACCGGCATCCGGAAGTTCTCTGGACAGAGCTGACTCGACAAGTCCTTCCAGTTCATCCGCTGGGTCCGCACGGCTGCCCCGCGCCGATTCTGATACTTCGGGCTCCAGATCAGTCCCAAATTCCCACCTCAACGCATTATCATCGTTGGAATACCCTGCTTTTCCCGCAGCACGGTTTCCCCGCTCCTGGCAATTGTGACCCCCAAGGTGGTCTTGATCCGCGTAATGATTAACCCCTGAAAGTGCTCTCTAGTATTCTGCCATGTCTGTGTCTGATGTTCCAGCAGGCCTGCCTTTCAATTAGCCACTTACCACCCGTCTAGAGTACTTGCGGTTTGCAAGAGTATCCGGATGCCTTGGCCACAAGTGATCTGGACACTCCCGAAAACCCCCAGTCTGCACGGTTTATCTTAATTCGGCATTAGAACGAGTGAAAGCCACTTTATTGATAAAGATTCCAGTCCGCCAGCATCCCAGCAAATGGCACAGCATGACCGCAGTCAGACTGATAAATGGACTGTCAATCTTACCTAGGAATCTGGCATCTGTCATGCCTTTCCTTTTAGGGCCAGAATAAAACTAGGCAAAAATCACGCTTGGAATCTGTGGCGCTAGGAATCTAAGAGAAACTGCCTGTCTGCTGTATTCGATAGATTTTTTGGCTGGGGTCAGACACAATCGTGAAAATTGTTGCACCACTATACCTCATATTTGTCCGGTGGGCAAAGGAATGTGTCTTCCTCTAGTAGGTATACCACCCTTCGTACACACCCCACAGCATCCTCCATATCTAGCTTATAGAGTGCAGTTATACACCCCTTTGCAGTATGCAAATACTGTGATCTGCATCCGCTATGCGTTGCGTTCCCCAAACGTCCAAAAAGCCTGGCGGCCAGCCGGTCTATTTCATCTGGCGGATCAGATATAAGATACTGATTAAGGGTAACTGACCTGATCATTGGAGGCCGGGGTAGCATCGGCAAAGTTTGGAATGCCCAGCTCTCTCCAGGTATCCTTCCAACACCTGCGGACTGCTTCGGTTAGGGTAATGGCATCTGGAAATGGGCTTACGAATATTGTCTACTCCCATATCAGGTCACGGGCTTTGAGCACAATGCTACGCTCAAGTCCTGTGGCCATATTTTGTCTGCTGCTGGTGTGTTGTTCACCCACGCTATCAAATTTGAGCGTTGTTAGACCTGAATGGCTTGGAGTTATGGCTGGTGTCTCTAGCCAACACAAGGCGGTGGGTGGGCGAGTGGGGATTGCAGGTGTGAAACGGTTTTGGCTAACACGTACTGAGACAGGTGCTCTCCATCAGGGGTAATCAATTCCCCGGCCGGAACTCTGCGTATACCCGGGAGTGAGCGTAAGTATTGAAGGTTGTGGTTCACGAAACCCATACCGAATTGATCCTTGTGCCCCCCAATCCAATGATAAATTCTCATCCTCCCTGTGTCCTAACTCTTCCTCTTCCTCCTCCTCCTCCTCCTCAACCTCATACACCTCAGTCTTCTCACTCTGTCCATTGTAATCCTCATACTCCCCATCTTGTGAGTCAATGCTGTTATCTGCTGATGGCCCCCTACTGTCTACACGAATAGGTTTCAGTACCTCAAGGCATGATGAGGCTAGCACTAGACCGGTACCCCTACTTTCTGTGGACACTGACGGACGAGATCCAAGTGGGGTTGGGATGATGGTTAACCTATGTCTGAATCTGGATATCCATACACGTCCGCTGCGCACCTCCCTTTGTATTTGCCTGCCCTGCCTCGACTTACGTGTTCTGTCCGCCATAAGCTGCCGTTGTTGTTATGACATGTTGTGTAGGTATATAGTAATAGAATAGAATTGTAGTGTTTGGAAAATGCGTATTAGTAGGTGATATGGGGTTTGAACCTAGCGGATGAAAAGTAGTCTGAACGCTTGCTTTAAGAGCCAGGGGGTTCACTGCTTGTGACTCGCTTTCATGTTCGATATCTGGGGGAGAGATCTGCGCGAGTGAATTGCCACCGGTTATCGGAATTTGCACCCGAGATAGCAGTCTTCCACCTGGGCGTGCACTGTATCACAATACGAACATTATGTATTTAAGGTTCATGATTGTGAGGAACTTGAAGGTTGTTTCTTAGAACACGCAGACTACTCTGGTTTGAGTAGGTCCGCCAATGATCTTGTAACAAATAAGGGTAAGCTAGGGCTCCGAGAGCAGAATACTACTATCAAAAGGAACACGGTGCTTCACAGGTTTGACAAATTAGGTATAGGACGCAAAAAGATGAGGAATGGGACAACTCCAAACTAAAAACGCATGGGGGAGAAATGGTCCGCAAAGCTTCCAGTGCAAGCATCGCAATCAAGAAAGGAAAACAAGCCTTAAACAAAAACAAAAAAAGAAATCACGACCCAAACAAAAAAAAAGGCGCCCTGAAAAGCAAAATCCAAGATGCAATGAACGAATGTCTAAAGTGTAAACAAACGGTCCCAGTATCGGCTGTCAACAAGTAGTGTCCGCAGACATTATTGAATACGGACAAAGCAGGCCGGCCATACGCAAGTTGGCTAATCCAGAAGAGAAATGTTCGGTGAGAAGACCATGCAAATGGCTAGCAAAACCGGAAAAGCTAAACTCCAAATGATAAATACAAAGAAGGAAATATGGATACTCTATCCGACCAGGATCCGAAGATCAGGGCATGCCGGCCTAGCCGCAGGCAGCTAATCTGAAATGGAAAAAGACTGGGAAGGACAGGAACAATCCACCGAACGCCACAAGGGAACATGAACACCAGAACAAAGAAAGGTTCAAGCATCTGCATCCGCATCCGTCAGCTAGTATTGGTAGACTACTTCAAACGGGCCTACACCTCCTGCTTATATTAGTTATTTGGAGCAAGGATGGTCTAGCCTTGTTAGTAAAGGTTAAGCGACAATAGAAACAGACCGGAGAGAGCACCAGATATGTGTTTCTGCTGGTGCAGCTGGAAAACCTGCTACCAACATAGTAGATGGAAAATCAGATAGTTGTAACCGCAACTTACCAGGGGTAGAAAATCCACTACGACTCTCGTTGGCAAGAGAGACGGTGGACGGGTTGGTTTCTTGTGCGGCCTCTGGTACCTGTATGTCTGTATGAACATATTCGGACCGCGGATCACCAGGGTAATGGTCCCTCTCGGGTGTACTAACTTGTGTCTTCTCCAACGTGTCTGCATGCTGCCTGGCTCCTGATGCTTCCACCAGGATCTGCTCAGAGGCTGCAGCCCCGAGATCGTTATTGAGTTTGAAAGCGAACGGAGGAGGGCCATTGGGTGGACTAAGCGTCACAGTAGGTAGCGGGCTTTGGTTGGCGTCCCAATGGGGCCTTTCCTGTTCAACCAGGATTGTGGGGTCAATTGTGGGCACAGTGCGGACGATCTTTCTCGGGGGTTCGAAAGTGTCCGCCCGACGGTTTGGATCATCAGATTCGGCCATTGCTGTTTGGTCACACTTGCCGTTGCTATTGACTATACAGGTAGCTAGCTCAGAGACCTCATTGATATTAGTCTCCCTTCTGGTTTGTTGGCTAGGCCGCAAGGCATGGTGGTTTACGTTACCACTAGGGTAAGAAGATTGCTTCCCAGGAGATGGTATGGAATTGGGAGGTGAGGCCTGAATCTCAGCGCTAGACGGATCGGCGCTGACAACAGAAACACAATCGTCATCAGATACCTGTTCGTCGACATCTGCCGGACCACTGCGCCGTATCATTCCGGCCTTTTTCATGCTGTTTGTTCTGGTCGACCTAGTGCCTCACTTTGAGGCCGCCGCGGATGGCTCTGGGTTCATGCCCTCTTCTGAGCTATCATCATCACTACTCTATGACTTGTCAGGAGAAGGACCTCTATTATTTCGACATGAGAAATATAAGCTCACGGGAGAAGGAGTCATGTCTTCATCCGCTATTTGACAATAGCCATAGGAAAGCAGATCTATTGGTTCGTTCAGCGTATTCGTTCACCACCAAATGCGAACATCTCGTTCACAGAGGAGTGAGACCATTTCACCAAGTGGCAGCAGTTCGTTAGGATCGTTCTGGAGCATTCCGGTACCTTCTCTCATTGCACCAACAAGCACCTGATATCCGTATCCGCATTCTAGGACCCTGTGTATCTCCTCCAGGATGTTGTCAAAGGTGAGCTCAGCCATCTTCAGCCAGTAAACCTGCTCCCCTGCCTGCCACATGACCTTGTCCAATCCAGGAGTGTTGGGGGCACCGGGGCGCGAACTGGACGGCTCGTCTATCCAAAGCCGAACGCTACGCGGGCCAGCCAAACCTGTGGGCGACATGTTAGCATACAGTATCCAGATTAAATGCGGACTCATTGAGACAACCTACGATCATTTCCAGCCAGAATGAGAGCGGCCAAAATGGGAGCACCTCATGCTCCCATTAGGCTTTCCAGAGTGTTCCGATGTTTTTTTGCTATGTCTTTGAGCAAACAATCGCGGCATTCTGTAAAATGTCTCCCACGAACAGTGTCAGTCTGCCAGAGTGCAGCCCTGCCGCTGCCCACAGTAGAAATGGGTGCGAGAGTAAGCGAATGTGCCTAAATGGCAGCCCATTGGGGGTGGGTACTCTCCCTCCAGCCTGGGATCCTGTCTTGCGCCATCTTACGCTCCATGCTATTCCACCAGCTACTATAATCCTGATTCGTAATCCCTGGTTTCGGGAAGCCCCAGACATACTTACACCAGGAAACATGACCATCGTTTTCATGGCCCGGTGTTTTTTTGTAGATAAATCTAGCTTTTGAGGGGGCCATGTTAACTTTGGGGGTGAGTTGTTTGTGCTGGATAGAGAAAGCACAATAGAGTGGGCCAGCTGAATGATAAGAGATGTTCTGCGGAGGATCGGGGAGCTCTGCGGATGAGTGGGGAACTCTGCGGACGATTGGGGAGCTCTGTGGACGATTGAAGAGCTCAGCGGACGATTGGGGAGGTCTGTGGATGATAGGAGGACTCTGCGGACGAGAAGAGAAGTGGGTCAATAAGAGAAGTGTCAAGATAATAGAAGGGGCTCTGCGGACGACAAATGGCTGTGAGAAGAGTAATAGCTAGGGAAATGTAGATATGTAGTGCTAAATTAAGCTGAGGATATTCTAGTGGTACCGCCGACAAGTAAGAAGTTGTGCTGAGCTTGATGTCAATGGGTTCTATTAGGATGGACGTGCGGATCGATAAAGAATGTGATTGTGATCCAGTAAAGGAGTATGGAGACGAGATGGATGAGGGAGGGAGGGAGGGGGAAGCTTGATAGACGGCATGCGGACAGTGGGTTCTCAGGATCGTGCCCTGTACAAACTTGAATATTGGGATCTTGAAAGGTCACATGATCCACACACAAAGAGGGGGTAAGTTCAAGATAAGCTTTTAAGCCGCAACAGAGCCACACAGGAGCCGCAACCCGGAGCCAAGACCTTTCTAAACATCTACCTTCTATATTGAGAAGAGGACCAGACTATCAGTCAACAGCAGGGCAGGGCGTCAACCTGGAAGTTCAATTTCATAAGTTGATCATCAGAGGAAATAGTAGTGGAAGACAGTTTGAACGTCCGGACCTGTTCGCCATCCAATCAAACAAGCTTGAAGTTACCCCCTGCCTGTTGAAAGAAGTCTGCTTTGTTCTTGAAAGACTAAATCAGCCGCAGGCTGTCTCACCTCATCAGCACACGTCCGCTCCGTCATCCTATTTCAAAGACAAACACCACACTTGAACACGATGACCTCAAACTCAACCAAGTGTCCTTATTGCAGGCAACGCTATCCACAGGCAGCTGAATATGAAAAGTACATTCAAACAATGCATCTTGATATTGTTCTATCTCTCTGAGTCCGTGCAGCTGCCGAGCTGGGCTCACCGCAGCAGATGACTTGCAAACGTCATGAAAATATCGATCCGGACGACTCAGACTATGAATCTGATCCTGAGCTGGAGATTGAAGACGAGAGGGCATATAACGAGATAGAAAATGATGGGCAAGACAATTCAGATGCGGAGGACCCTTCCGAACTAGCGGCTCGTGCGCGCCCATCCAGCTAAGAGATTATTCCAGGTGCTGGAAGACCACTTGGCGATGTTGTTAACTATACAGAGCTCAATTTGGCAACAACAAATGACCCCTGGAGCCCTTTCTCGTCAGATGCGGACTTTAATTTAGTGAGTAGGGTTGTCTGGAACAGGGTAACCAAGTCCCAGATTGACGCGTACTTTGCCGACGGATTTGGTGGTGCGGATGGCAGATCGTTCCGGTCAGCGTATACTATGCAACAACATCTTGACTAACTGGACCCGGTTCATGATTACCTGATGTGGACTGAAGCTGCAATTGATGATGGTCAGCATCCAACTACTTTCTATTATCGGAATGTGATTCACTGCGTTTGTTTCCTGATCCGCCTGGTTGAGTATGGATCAGATATGGTCTAGGCACCTGGGCAGAAATACAGTTCAAGTAGGCAGTGATTATACTTAGAGATGCATACGGCTGACTGGTGGGGGGATACGCTGGTATGAAATATGTCCTGACATCTGCAAGTGCTCTCTGTTTCCAGTGCTGACTATTTATTGCATATCCTGGTACAATACTCGGCCTGCCGGGTCAACTGTGGTACCAATTATCGAATTGTCGGACAAGACTCACCCAACCAAGTTTTCAGGGGACAAGAAAGCCAGGCTGGTCTAAATGACAATCGGCAATAGCCTTTCCCAGACAAGCAACAGCCCTGCCAAAATGTCAGTCCTACTTGTGGCATTGCTGCATGTACCATCAAAGCTCACTGGTGACTCAGCCCGGGGCTGCTAAAGCCCAACGGCAAATCAATGCGGATTGTCTGTCAGCTATCTTTGATCGTGTCCGCGCACCTTTGCACTATGCTTCCTATAAAGGCATGGTTATGGATTGTGCGTATGGTAAAACACGCCTTTGTTTTCCCATCCTGTCAGCCTGAATTGCGGATCATGCCGAACATATGACCTTGTATGGGATAGACAGCTAGTCATGCCCAAAGTGTGAGGTTCCGTGCAACGACCTTGGTGGAAATCCGCTATTACCCTAGCGGGAATAGCTTGCATAATTATGCCCGAGGTATATGCCACCATGAGCGAGAGCATATATCCGAACCCAAGCTCCTTGAGTAGGGGCTTCCCGGAGGCATCTCAGAGACTACTCAGGAACCCCAAAGAGTTCACGTTTCAAGATAGGGGTAACTGATTGGAACGATGAGAACAAGTTCTCTACTCTTAATAATGCATAGGCATTATACATTGATAGATGAATATCGGACTCGATCACTCCATATTCATGATACTATTAGTATGTAGCCATTCGGACGGCATATTCCATTATAGTCTATCAGGACGAAGAGATCGAAGAGTGACTGCTGGTGGAGTGGGGACAGCCTCAGAGGAAATAGCAGTCAGGGGATTCTCAGAGTCGAGCTAGGCAAGTTTTCAGGGTCAAACAGTATTCGCACTTGGTTTTGACGAACTGAACTCTTAGAAAGATACTTCTTTACTAGAGAAGTCAAAGTAGCGTGAACATTAGTATAAATAGGAGGGCTCTCCCCGATGGTTTAGAACATCATCAAGCAACCCAGAAGAGACCTTAACAATATTATAAGTGATTACGATATTCTTCTATTACTTTATCAAACAATTCTTCTTGAGCCTTTCTGATCTATATTCCGTTGTCTCGAATATCCTCGGCCTAGTTAGCCCAGAATCCTACCGTGTTAGCTGCCCCGTAACACTATATTGTTATTCTTTAATGACCAAGACTCCTATGATTGCAGACATCCTCGCCTGCTTTATCCTCGATTCTCTTTTTTTCATCTGTGAAGATACACCCCAGGCTGCCATTGTCGCACCTGAACCCACGATCACTGAAGATTCAGGTTCTTCAGACAATTGGGAACCTGAATCAGAAGGAGGCATAGCTTTACCTTGTTCCTCTCCTTCACCACCTCTTGTCCTGTCTCGCCCTTCTACCCCAGAGACTATTATTCTTTGAACGCAAACCATCTGACAAGGAGAGCGAAATCCAAAAATTCTTCAGAAACTTATTGATGCTAAAGAACAAAATTGGTGGGTAACTCCACAAGGGTCCTTTCGTCACCCTTTCCCTACCATAGCGAAGGGTTGTAAAAAGGGTCGACGATACTGGAGAGTTAGAAATCACCTTCCTAATTAAAGGATCACTAACCTCTACCATGGCCCTTGTGAGCCCCAATTCTCCTCACCCGGAACTCATCCGAGATCCCAATCAACCCATGGAAGATGACGATACTTCCACTTCTCATGCATCCTCATACAACCCGTCCTCCCGTGCTATGACTACTACCTCAAACCCAGGATCTGTAGTGCATTCTCCCATAAGTCGCTCCCATAGTGCGCAATTCCGTGTTGAAACAAACCCGAGACGATCAAACTCCCGTCAATACGCAAGAATTGCTACAACCCAAATGGACCTCCTTAAGCAACAAATCAGACTAGCGTTCCTACATATTTCTTCATCCATCAACCAAAGTCAAGATGAGAACTTGATAGCTTTGGATGCTTTATCAGAAGACGCTAGAGCCCAATACACTAACCTACGGTTATTACAAACAAGGTTAGCAAAGAGTGAATTAATTGTTGACAAGGAACTCCAGGATGTTAGAAAAGCACTAGCAACTCTCGAAGGAGCAACACATGACGAACAAGAAGAGCTAAAAATAGCTATTGCACAAGAATTTAGCCGCTAAGAAGCTCAGCAAAAGGAAAATGTGAAATCTTAGGAGGTCCGAGATAAAATATGGGAAGCCGAAGAAATATCCTCAAAAGCTCAATTTGCTGAACAACTTAAAAAATACGACACGGAATAGCAAAGAGTCCTGAGAGACCAGGAAGACCGTGCTGCTGAACTATTAAATCAACAAAAAGCCAATGCAGCCAAACAGCATCAAAAAGACAGTCAAGCAGCAAAGGATCTGGATAAACAAGATCAGGAATTCCAAAACCCAATACAAGGTTTGACGGACAGAATAGATAATTACGAAAAGCCAAGCTTTATCATCCCGCCTACGGAGGCAGGTGATGGTGATCCAGGACCCTCAAACGAGGGTCAATTCGATCCTCGGATTCTTCCAAATAATTCTAATCCCGATAAACGATGAGCTTCAACTCCGAGGCAAGATAAAGGAAAGAGAGTTGACCGTGGAGGAAATTTCCAACCACCTCTACCACTGGCAAATAATATTGGTGGTGATCCAGACCCAGACCCTAGTGACCATAACAAGGATAACGATAAAGGAGGAAACGATCGCAGGGGCAGAAGAGGCAGACGACCGGAACGCAACGCTCGAAGACCATCGGTTCTTAGAGATACATCTCCCTGTATGAGAGGCATATTGTAACAATCCTATTGTTGAGCACGTATGCAACAGGCAACGACCATCGTTTCTTGCGTAAGCGAGTCTCGCTTTTCTGCACCAAGGCGTAGGAATGTACTATCTCTTCAGATAGTACGGAACTGGCTTGCTTGTCTTGGTTATTCCGTGGGAGGTACTATCTCTTCAGATAGTAAGATGAGTGGATTGTCGTGCTTGATAGAACTATCACAATAGTCCTATGTTCGGGCGACCTGTCGAGACTATCACAATAGTCTCCAGGTTCTTAGAGCGTAGGCTCTCGTAGAGGAGGAGTGTATGTAAAGAGA
>Ga0307509_10008881_pt1 | contig 12673 bp, 15 predicted proteins | sample 10_EM_MG_FD_202245 | JGI IMG/M metagenome (GOLD analysis project Ga0307509, IMG submission 202245) | Populus trichocarpa ectomycorrhiza microbial communities from riparian zone in the Pacific Northwest, United States - 10_EM | ecosystem: Host-associated > Plants > Roots > Unclassified | place...
TTGGGTAGATATGTTCGACTCCTGACAAGTTCATAGTTTCTATAATAATTTCCAAGCAGCGGGAATATCAAAAATAACTATGCTATGGTGGAGAATTGAACTTATCTACACTTTCTAAATGCCAAGGCGTCCCCCGTTGCAAAAGATTTGGTTGACAGTATAGACGGCCGGAACCATACAAGAAAAAAATCAAAAAGAACCGAGTGCTAGCTTGGGCATGGGGCTCTCCCAACGCCGAGGTTGAGGAGAAAACCCTTTTCCCTGCAGAGCCATCATGAAAAATCATCCACCCTCACTATCACACTAGAAGATAGCGAAGCCAATGTCAAACGCGTATGAAGATCTAAATTAAATACAACTGCCCAAGGAAGTTAATAAAAGAGATTGGTAAGTAAAACCAATGCGTGGAAAACCATGAAAAAATGTTCTAATCGCCCACGCTACCTATCAAATACAAGAGTAAATAAATGAAGTGAGAAACATTAATGCTCGCGAAGGGGATGAATGAGAAAAAAAGAAAGAAAAAAACACACAATGCTTGATGGGAACCACTAGTACCAAGCGAAAGGAAATGTATTTGGGTTTGGTCCGCACGAAAGAAAGATCCCAGTCTTTGCCAAAAGGAAGCTGGCGGAAAGCGGGAGAGAGGAGGCGGCGAAAAGACAAATGATTTACAAGTCAAAGGGAGAAGTCATAGCTCCTCTTTTGTTTAGTGTCGTATCAAGCACTAATACATCCATGGCTTAACATCTCGGCCCGGTGTCCATGCTATTATCCTTTCCCCCATACCGACTGCTCATTTTGTACTTTTCCTTGTGCTAAGATTGCTCCCACCGGACTGCCCCTCCAGTACATGGGTATGCCCCGCTCCCTTAACGATTTCCCCACCTTCTTCCTGCTGGCAATACGATATGCTTTGAATCCATCCATCGCTCCAGATCTCCTCCAGTGTGGCCCGCTTTTTGGGATCTAAGCCGAGCATACGACTGATGATGTGACGAGATTCCCGTGGCAACAGCCTTAGTAAACGGTGTGAACCCTTAATCTGCTGGCCAGATCCCTGGACGGTGGAAGGAGCTGGGTTTGATAGCGTTCCTTCTGAACCTTGTGAGGATTCTTTGGAGGCAGCTTGATCAACACCGGCAGAAGGGCGGTTATTCTGATGATTTCGAGAGGTCGGTAATGGAGCCGGAGTGCTGAGACCACTAGGAGTGTCTTGGGGCATAGAGAATAGTTTGAATGAGTTATCCGACTGCCGGGGAGCCTTCCAAGGAAATCTCCGGAGAGTCATGCAGCAGTAAATAATAGCGAGAGACCAGACATCTGCAGGCTGAGGATCATATTTTAGGTCATTGCATACCTCTGGCGCAAGATACGGGTCCGACCCGACAATTCCTAAAAGTCGATTAGAAAAAGCAATTCAAAGATCCGCGAGAGACGTTACCATGAGCTTCGACGATACCATTCTCAAAGGGATATCTAAAAACGCTGGCACTCCCGAAATCGATGATCTTTAGAATGCCGTGCTCGTTCACCACCACATTGTCCAGCTTCATGTCCCTGTGAGCGAGCCCCATTCTATGGAGATAGGTAAGCCCGCTCAAAATCTGCATGAAGCAACACGCTACCTCCTCCCTAGACATCTTGGCTGTCATTACTGTCGCAAAGAGGTCGTATGGACAATATTCCATAACTTCGTACCATTTCCCTCGCTCTTGAACAATGTCCAGCGTCTCCACAATGTTGCCATGATGTAAAGTAGAACCAATGCAAAACTCGGCCGTCACCTTCTTTGCATATTCCCGCTCGGACTCGTATGAATGCCGAACTCTAAATTCTTTCACAGCAAATGTAACGCCATCACTGGATCTCTTCATCAAACGCACAGAGCCACCGGCCCCTGAACCTAACACTTTTCCAAAACGCCCATACTTTTTCTGAAGGCCGTTGTCATCGGCAAAAGGTGCCGCTAACGAGACCTGGCTAACAGAAGATTTGGAGCTTCGGATGGAGCTAGCGCTGGGTGACTGAGATCGTTTCTGAGATGATCTGAAGAACCTCTTCAGGTCGGACATCGAACCCTTTTTGCTTCCCAAATTAAGAGTGGAAGAACTGCCGTCATGATGTTTTCCAAGCGAGTGAAGCGAGAAATGAGGGTGATGCTTTTTATCTGATCGAACTTCTCCGGGGACCGAGGAGAGACTCGAGCTTGAGCCATGATGTCGGCCTGCCTTTCCAAACTTAAATCGAGGTTCAATATCCTCCAACTTCTTCGACTGAGGGGGTCGTTTACTTCGAGCATAAGGGTCATCAAATTCACCGGCCGGAGTGAAAGGCCTCGGGGGCGGTTGGAAGGTAGGCGTGCGAGCTCCAGCTTCTGTAGGCGTACCCAAAGGGCTGTGGTCCCGCGAGGATGACTCGGAGCCTTCAGGGGGCCCAATGGTGAAGGTTGCATTTTGTCGAGATGAACTTGAAGAGTGTGGTCTTGAGCTATTACCCTCCGCATCTGGTCTCGGCAATGCAGTTGCTGTAGATCCGGGCCGAGGTGGAGATGTTTGCGGGGTCATAGTTGCCGGGTCTCCCGTGGCTAATTTCAAAGCTTGACTTCCAGGTACCCGAAGTTCCTCCGAACGTGTATGCTTAAATTGGCCCCGATCATGAGTAGAAGCAGGAGTAAGCGGTGGTGAATGCATTGGTTTTCGTGACACACTGGTCGAGGTTTCTGAGTCTGAATGAGGTGTTTGAAGGGAAGGGGAGGAAGTCGGATTAGGAGAAGAAGAGGCGGGAGGAGGAAGGGTACTTTCAATGGTTGGCACCTATAACAGCAAATTTCCAAAATGGCTTGTCAGTTCTGAACCCATGACAGATTAATATTTGTTGAGCAAACCCCCGAACCGTGCTTGGCCCTGCAGAAGCAACGAAACGTGCTCCCAGTCCCCAGGAAGCTATGCAGGGGTAGGAGAAGGGGGGTTTGTAAGTGTGGGTGCGTGTGGGGGAAACGTACTCTGGATGGAGGCAGGGAAAAGGGAGTGTAATCGAATAGACTCAGCCTCCGGTGTTGCAGAGACGACTCTTGAAAGTCAGCGGAGGGGATGTCAAACTGTCGATTCACCTCCGATGGATCGTCTGAAGAGTGACCTTCAGGGAGGAGGAAGGTGGGAAGGGTTTCTGTCCCCTCGCGGAAGGAAACAATGGTTGGTACGACATCCTTTTCCTGGCCCCCATTATTTAACTCGTTGTTAGCCTGATCTTGAGAGGCCATAGGGTTCCGCTAATAGGGTCAATTGGGTATGGTTGATGTTGAACTTTAGCTGTCTTTTCGATCGTAACGAAATATTTAATGCCTAATCTGTACTAATTTTATGCCCCACGACCTCCAAAGATTCCTGGAAGCTTATTCCTTTCCCCCTTTCAGTATTTTCCCTTTCAACAACACAGGGACCAGGCCCTGTCGTCTGTGCGAGAACTTGGTGCCGGAAGACTGGCCTTCCCTTTTCCGCCTTGAAGTGAGTTACCGTTTGCTGATGCCCAAGGTTCGGCAGTTTCCCGTCGGTGCGGTCGCCCAGGTTGTATCTGGTCCCAGGGCGGGGAAACTTTGGCAAAAAAAGACCGGGGCAGGGAGAGAGTAGGGGGAAACAAACGAGTGGAGGGGTAGTCAGTGCTGTAGGCTCGAAAGATAGGATGGAAGGTGGGGGTGTGAGTGGGTGTAGGAAAGAGCGGAATAGCGCATCAGAGAATGATCTTCGGGGGATTTTCGAAGAATGAGGAGCCAAGAGCATTGAGGGTTTCGCCGCAAAGGGAGTAGCCCCAACCGACCGGAAATATCACAAGCCGTGGGAATTCGGGTGCCGAAACAACCGCCCCACATGGTCAGGGTAACACTGGTCCCACAGGAGTACAAGTAGTACTCTAATCGTGTCTTGGGAGAAGCTTTTCCTTCAAAGGTTCAGACACTTTCTCTATCATACCTGATGGATCTCTTCATGGCATAAGATTCTCATAGCCTGGCTTTGTTTCTTGACTTCTCCTTCTCTCCCATCTTGCTGCCCTCCCCCGGCGAAAAACACTGTATCGTGCTCACTGTAGGGCACTGGTACAAGGCATCTGTGGGAACAGCACTGTAAGTTAGGTGTGTGAAACGAGATTGGAATAGATGCATGCAGCAGCTCCGAAAAAACTGACAGGGTCTGATCGGAGATGCAACGTTCCGTGTAGCCAGCATAAATCTACAGTATTGGATTGACCGTATCGGGACTGGCATTCCCTTGTGCGACCTTGAGCCAAACTTTAAGACATCAATGGAGCAAACAATGGTCATGTCATATTCATGCTGCCGGTAGAGAAACCTGGGATGCGGAATGATGGAAGTAGATTTGGGAAGGTAGAGAACTGTACTTGTCCGCGAGCATGATCCGCTATCTCCGGAAGCCTGCCCTGGCTTGGTGCCGTGTTTTCCGCCGCTTATCTGAATGGTGCGCGCAACCAGATTACCGACACTGGCACTGCGTTCCATCGAATACTGGCCTGCTGCTAGCACGGTACCGTACTCGAGTACCGGCATCATCGAGAACGTTTCGGAATCAGTCCGTAAGGGTGCCACGGTTCAGTGCGATCGAGTGTTTCTTATCATGACAATGAAAAGTATTGTCCGTGCAGGCTTGGCGGAGCACAGGCGAAGTAAATGTGATGGAATGTGATCGGTGTGACCGATCTTGGTAGGCATTATATTGCAGTTGTATTTGTACTCGAGTGCTGTACCCCTCATGACATTACCCGAGATTTTTTCCCTCCAAGAGTAACTTTCTCAGGATGGCTGGTGTTTGGTATGGAATTTCGCGAAGGACATAGAGCCCCCAGTACTATTCCTGTCCTACTTGTTGCCTACCGTATTGTGAGTTGCTCGAATAGTGACCGTGGTATCCTCCGGGAATGTCGTTATACGAGTAGTGTATGATGTCTTCACATTGTTCACGCTACGATATCATTATTGCTTGCCCTGGCTTGGCATCTCCCCGCCCCACACACGGAGTCTATCGAAATCAGTGAGGTTCGTCCAATAATCAAAGCCATTGACTCAACAAGAAATACCAGCGACCCCGGACTTCGACCCTTCGTCATGTTCCGTTTTACAACCCCGAGATTCTCACCTCAAGGCTGCCCATGTTGTCGCTCTATGGCTTTAACTAGCCTCGGTAGCATTTTGTCAAGATACTAACTAGCCTAGTACTCGTAGCTGAGCTGACTAGGCGAGCTGCTAGTGCAGCGGCCCCTCCTCCGGCCCAAAGTTCGACCTTCCTGCGGATAGAATGGCTGAATGAAGGGCCTCCCAAGGGAGCCACGGACTGACTCTAGCCCGCACCCATCGCCTCGGCCGGGCAGATGAGTCATATTATGAACCCCACTATCGTAGAAATTTGAATAATTGAAATAGTGTGCTGTGCGGTTAGAAATTCCCTTCTCTGGAAAGTGAGCCAAGAACCCGGCAAGAACGCAGCCCCTTCTGAAAAAAACAACCCCCCGATTTGGCAACCTTTACTGAGAAAGGAAGGCCCAACGACACAAGTTAGCTCACTATTCAGTCATTCAAGTTTCTACGGCACGATCAAGACCGAGGCCGAGATTAATAAACGCACGGGAAAAGTGCTTTACCGGGAGAGCTGATGAAAAGACAAGTTCTCACCTACAGAAAAGGCGTTCGTTACACTATCGGGAATGGCTTTGGGGGGAAAGCAATGATTTCAGAACAGGATTACAGCACCCGCAGAGTATGGTTCTGCTCAAGCTGTATCAGATGAAGGGTTAGGAGTAATTGTTTATGTCTTCTCCGCCCCGATTCGATATGTTTATTACAGTCCAGCAGCAGTTCTAATTGACATACCGGCGAAGGAATAAGTAGCATACTCCAAGAAACCGAGTGATGTTGCATGACCACTAACAAGGGGTTTTATTTGGATTGTAGATCCCACAAAGAAAGTCGGAAGGCAAGGCCTTAAACGAAGCCAGAGGTCACAGGTGTTAGCAATCTTCCGTTGCCTTTTCAGTCCCTAGTGGAGGTGCCCGAGTAGAGCACGGTTAGGGGTGTCGCAGGGCCCCCAGTATCATGCGCAAAACCTAGTACGGAAGCATTATTGTTTCTTCGTCAGCGATTGTGACCTGTGCTGCCAAACTCATTGTATAAAAAATGGCTTTGAGGCCCTTAGGAAAAGGAGAGAAGGAGGGCTGGCATTATCCAGCGGAGTGGATATGCCTAATCACTTCTTTCTTTCGTCTTGCCTCATGCGCCATCGTTATCCTAATAAACTCCCCTACCAGTACTCACAAAAGAACTCTGCCCTCCCGGAAGACTCCCGACAGCACAGTGGGGGTTAGTAAAGACCGGAAAAATGCTTCTTCCAACCCAGCGGCTGCCAGCGAGAGGAGGGGCTGGGTTTTCTGATTTTTAATGACCCCCACGATAGCCAGAATACTAAGTAAGGAAAGCCTTATAACTAACGGTAATATGTAATGGGAAAACGTAACGCAAAATAAGTGAAAATCCCGTCAGAAATTGCAATTTGTTGTTTGAATGCATGCTCATATCCAGAAAATAATCATAAATTATCCCACCTACACCAGAATACATCACCTTCTAATCTTCCATCACCAGTGATTGCCCAACTTTATCTGCTAAAAGAGTATTAATATAGAAAGTGAGAAATATATCCCCTTGTAGAGAGATACTGATATCAGATATGAGAAACTTCTAAGGGAATTGTAATTTTTTGTACAATTATTTAGAAGATGGAAACAGGGATGGAAACTGGAATGGAGATGCTTGCTATGCCTTTAAGATTAATCATGATATAAAATATTGCATACAATAAATAGCTATGAAAGAGGCTATTATAGAAAGTTGGTCTTATTTGATATTATGATAGAAATTCAAGAAATATATGTTAATTTTGAAAAAACTTGCAATCAAGAAAAACTATATTAAAAGTTGATTTTGAGGTGTTTTGTATAAAGATAAAAGGAATTTGAAAAGAAAGAGAAAAGAGGAAAAGAGGATGATAGCATTAAACAAAAAGAAGAATATGAACAAGTTTAGAAAATAGAGTTCTTTTTTTATATAAAAAGCTGTTGTAACTTATAATCCAGGTTTTACTGGTTTGAAAATATGAATCAAGCTAGGTAAACTGATAAAAGGAAAATAGCCTGAAGCTTATATTTAAGTCAAATATATCATACTATGATAGTATATATGTCTATAATATCACAAGAAATTAGAGCAAAGCTATGCATACACTAAGATGTATTACCTGTTTAATATAATACCTTAATTCTTAATTAAATTATGCAGACTAAGAAACTCTTTCTGCTAGATAACCCTCTAGGTTAAAAAGCTTGTCCCATAATACCACCAAACTATTTTAGAGAAAAAAGGAAGAGTGAGACTTAATTCCTAAAAAGCTCTCTAATGAATTGATAATATGCTACAGAGAGTTCAGGCTGTATCGAATACAGATAGAGGCTATTCAAAATGGCAGCGTGATTTCAATACAACTCGTTATCTCAATCCAGTTTCATCTTTCCCCCTTCCTCAAAAGCAAAATTGTTGACCATTGTGGCTGCAGTTACCGTGCAGAGGTACCATCTCTTTCCTTCCGGACACAGCTGCGCTATCATGCCAATTAAGGGCGTATACTTCGCTCCGGCAGATGTAGAAACTAAATCGTGGCCGAGCAGCACTAATAGAGCACTGGCAAGGGTAAATACAAAGTCAATGGCACCTGAAAAGGGCTATTACTCCATTCTCGCATCTTTAGGACAGGAAGCGGCAAGGGGTGGACACAATTTATGCTGCCGGTATTACAAGATGAATTGCTTCAGTTTTTTTTAATGCCCGACCTTCAACCTCCACCACTTATCCCATGCAAGGAATATCCGAAAGCCCAGATCCGCAGAGCATATAGCAAAAAAAACTACCAGAATCTCAAACTCACGACTCGCACTTCCGGATACTTCTTGCCCAGGCCAAGCAACAGAATAACGATTCCCACCCCTACACAAACACCCCTCGCGATTCACGCGGGCGCTTATAACAGCCAAACAATCCCCCCCCCCCCAACCACAGTACAAAAATGTCACCCAACCCCCCCACCACCACCACCACCACCACCACCACCACCCCCCGCCACGCAAAAACCCACCCCTCACCCACAGCCTTCATAACCCATCTGCTAACAACCTACCCGCACTCCCGCATATCCCTAATACTCTGCCTTCCCTCGGAAGCAGCAGCAGCAGCAACGGGGACGACGCCATTCCTACGCCTCCCCCGAACACTCCGGACCATCTCTGCTGCGCGCGACATTCTTGTCGCGTTCGCGCCGACACCGTCGCTGTTCCGCGCGACGGTCGCGAGCTTGCAGGACAAGGGCCGGGAGGAGATTGGGATTTTGGCGGTGTGGGGGCTTGTCCGGGCGCAGTGGACGGCGGGGGCTGCGGAGTGGTGGGCTGGGGGGATTGGGAGGGCGATTGCGACGGTGGTGGAGGTTGCGGGGTGTGGATGGGTTTTCGGGGAGGGGGTTGTCGAGGAGGGTGAGGAGGATGGGGGTGGCGGAGAGGGTGATGAGGGTGGGGATGGGGATGGGGAGGAGTGGTGGGGAGCTGAGGTACCCGTTTTAGTCGGTGGTGATAGAAGCACAGATGTTGCGGGGGTGTTTGGGAAGTGGTGTTTTGTTGAGAGGTGGAGAGAGGGGGGGGTTATAGGTGGATGAGAGAGCAGCACGGGGGAGACGGGTAGGAGAGCATAAAAGTAGACTACGAGGGCAAATATTCGGCGGAGATGGTGCATTGCGGGCCAACAGTCACATCCTTTCAAAAAAGAGACCGGCCTTCATCACGACATCTGCTAAATTAGCTATAATACATCAATTAGCTTCCCCTGACCTAAGCAAATAATACATCGTCATCAAGCTCCCCCTTTTCTCTACCCTCCTCAATCCCCAACGCTTTCATTTTAACCTCCCGCTTGGTCTTCTCCTGCGTCCTAGCATGATACTTCTGTGCCTTCCGACTCCTGATATCCGCCCTAATAGCATTGGGCGACACAAACTCCTTGTTCTCGTAGATGACCGGCCCGCCGAACGAGCCTTCGAGGATCACGATCGGCGTCATAACGAATCTTGGGCCAATCTCCACCAATGAGAGCTCCGTCTCAACAGCCTTACTCTTTGGAGCATCGGGATCGGTGTCCTTGGCTACTTCCGCCTCAGAAACCTGGTAGTTCCTGAACCAGATCTTCCCGTCGGCGATGGTGAAGCTTATCACATGATCTGTGAATGGCTTGCTCTTCCGTGCGCCCTTGGGGATCCCAAAGGTGTGGTGAAGCATCTCCTTTATCAATCGCATTGCGGGGGTTGCGTCGAAGGTCGCGTCGAAACTGAGGAGCGGGCGGGAGCCTTTGAGAGCGTTCCCGGTGAAGTGGAGTTCTTCCATTGTATGCACTTTGTTTCCATCCCACAATTAGTTTACTTATCCCGAGGAGCGGGGGCCAGGGGTGGTAGATAGGGGAGGGGGAGCAAACAGTTCTGAAGATGCATCTTGACACATGGTCCGTTAGGTGCTTTGCTCAGCCATACGTAGAGATCTTGACGTTTTCGCGCTTCGAAGAAGAGTATATTATTGCAGTTGTGGAGGTCTGCAATCTCGTTCAGGTAGTAGAGTTTTGATTTGGTATCCAGCTTTGCATCCTTGCGACTGTGTGGGAGCATGGCTACCAGGTCATTGAGCAGGTGCCGGTGACTGAATCGCACTTTCATTAGTCGTGAACAGAATCATTGCGAGCGGTGTTGGGGAGGGGAGGTTGAAAGAGAGACAAACCGGTATGTGACGCCGCGGGATGTCAAGACTAGAACCCTTTGTTTATTCTTCTTATCCGGTTCATCGGCTGGGGCGGATTTTGTGCCGGTTTTCGACACGGATTTGTACACTGAAGCCATTACGATGTTTAACGGTAAGGTTTGGGAGATTTTCGGTTTTTTTGTTTCCCGCAGTGCCTTGCAGGTAGTCACATCCGGGTAACATGACAGGGTGTAAAATCGATCTTATCACGTGTTCTTGCCGGATCTTATCGTTGGCTATCGGGAATGTGAGATCATTGGAGGGGAACCTATCGTACTACGATACCCCAGTCCAGCGAATTCATAAAAGAATGGAAAAAAACAAAACAATGCCTTTTTCCCAGTTTTGTTCTTCTGACCTCCGAGCACATAGGGCCGAAAAAGCACAAATGAGTAAGTCGAATGCGGTCTTGAAAATACGATACTCATTGTCAGTCCTTTGGCTACTGAACTTCGCAGCCCCGCACGGTAGTGGAATTGTTGCGGTGGGGCTCGTATTATATCTGGGCTAAAACCAAACGCCCGGAAGCAGTAACTTAACCGTCAACTAAGTCAATATGATATTATGATACCAACCCAAGAATCCCAAAGATAATTTTTCTGAAAACACCGAAACAGAGAATACAAAATGATATAGTTCCTGGTATCATAGTAGAGAAAGTCCAAATACATTCAGTGCTCGTAGTCCCTGCCCGAGGAGAAACTATCAATTTACTGTCTTAAAATGGGAGAAAAGGATAGGGCGCCGTAAAGCTCACGAGACTGGCTAAGACCGACCCAGGATGTTTTAATTGCGGGCCAGTGAGGGAAGAATTCGGCCCTCGTCCACATTTCTCACGGGCCAGCTTATACGAGGCTAGTGCCAGCCAATTACAACAGCCCAAATTCCCCGTGATATAATACTCACCGGCCACAAATTACAAACTATAAAATGAGTATATTTTTGAAAGCTGTGTAGCATAATACCTATCAGAGAAGTCTAATAGATTTGCTTCAAGAGTAGTGGTAGAAAACTCAAATATCAAATCATAAACTGAGAGTGATATGATATTTTGTATAATAACTCTTATTATGACTTATACCATGAGTTATACTATGACTCACGTTATCAGTCTGATGGATATTACGGTATAATATGACTCAAAGTATAAGCAATTTATCAGTCAAAAAATTATATAATAATATATTATTATAAAGAATTATGAATCCAAGTATGATATAGGGTTACAAATTAGGTGAATAATGAATTTTATTTCTAAATTTTATTTTTCTAGTGTGCATAAGAGAAATTAGTCTGAGTGAAACATGTATCGTATTGTATTTCAAAACAAGTAGATTCATTTTTTTTCAATTCTCCTCTTGTTAAACTGTTTCTTATCCTTTTATTTCACTAATTGAAGCTCTTTTGATATTAGACTCTGTTTGACATATTGTTATGTTCTTATAAAAGAAAGTCATTTTTGGTAAAACTCATGCCTCTTGTAAAATATCCTTATTGATTTTGGTATTCTGAATCCTTCAAGAAACTGTCCAGGGTTATGTATATGAAATCCTAGCCAAAGATTGACTCAGGCAGATTGATTAAGCAGAGGCTTTTAAAAGTTGATAGATAACATCTTTTACTATAATACAAAGGTCGTAAAGTGTGTGGCAGCTTGTTACTATTATAGCAACCAGAAGAGGTAACTATCCAATCAAATATATTGAAAACTTGGTCTGGCAAAGTCTGCACTTTCTAAGTGTCAAGGATCCAGACTTAGGCGTTAAATATACTGGCTATCTTTTTCAAAGTCTTACTTCTACAAGAAGAGCTGGTATCTCAAAACAACTATAGTATCAAATTGATACCATAAAACAATATATAAAAGAATGAAGAAATACAATAATTCCTTGAAATAAAACTTCAATGACAGGAAGGATGAACTCAGGCTTTTGAAACATACCCAGCGAGAGGCATAATCTCATATGACAAAAACAAATATAAAACAAACTAGATATCAAATGATGACTCATGAAACACAACTCTATAAGCTCAATGCTCATATCCTGAAACCAAACTAGTCTTAAAGGAAAACCTATGAGTAACTAGTGTATGATATCTGTACCTGATGCACCTCGTCAGCTTAATAGAAATAAATCTTCTATACTATTCAAATAAAAACTATCATGATTCTAACTATTTTAATGAAAAGAAAAGATGAGAAGAAAGGATATACGTTAAGCTATACTAATCAAGACAACACAATATTGTAATATTTGTATTATGCAACAACAACACTATAAAAGTCAGAATGCCATTTCACTGGCATGACAAACAGGATTCCAGTTATTTTGATTAAACAGCAACCAAGTTTATACGTAGTCATACTTGGTGCTATAAAACTTAAATTATTATATAACTCAATTACATCATTCACATAATTTGTAACAATCCTACCCTAATAGTGTGAGTTCAAGGGGTAATGATGCTTCTTCTTGATTCTGTAACAATCCTATTGTTAGGTAGTCGTGCAACAGGCAACGATAGCGATTCCCTATAGTGAGCAAGTCTTCTTGTTTTATAATAAGGCGTAGGGGAATACTATCTCTTCAGATAGTACGTGACTGGCTTGCTTGTCTTGAGTCGTTTTACTAGAGGTACTATCTCTTCAGATAGTACGTGACTGGCTTGCTTGTCTTGAGTCGTTTTACTAGAGGTACTATCTCTTCAGATAGTAAGGTGGGTGGATTGTCGTGCTTGATAGAACTATCACAATAGTCCTATGTTCGGGCAACCTGTCGAGACTATC
>Ga0307509_10008885_pt1 | contig 12670 bp, 11 predicted proteins | sample 10_EM_MG_FD_202245 | JGI IMG/M metagenome (GOLD analysis project Ga0307509, IMG submission 202245) | Populus trichocarpa ectomycorrhiza microbial communities from riparian zone in the Pacific Northwest, United States - 10_EM | ecosystem: Host-associated > Plants > Roots > Unclassified | place...
CGCCTTTATCCGCTCGACCGTCGCACCATAAACATCTCCCAACTCCAATCCACCAGTCATTTTTCTTAGCTTTTCTCGTCTTCGGGAGATTGTTGATTCGTGTAAAATGGCATCGATACCTAAGGAAGCCAGTAGAAACCTAGATGCATATATATTAGCGGACCCTGTGTGGTGGGGTTCCTAGTAGCATTGCGCCTACATACATTTCCGACATATTTTCGGGAATCTTCTCCAAGATATCTGCCTCTAGACTCTCATCCATCGCATCCGGCGTTTCATCCTCTTCCAGTCTAACACGTAGGTATTCGACGATGTCATCCTTCCTGGGACCTAGATATACACTTGTAACTCGTCCTGCAAGACGCTTTTCGATCTCAGCCCGAATGTGAGGTCTTCCAATGATTAATATCCGCATGCTCGGTGACTTTTCTAGGATTTGTTGGAGCGAATTAAGGAGCTTGGTACGATGCCCCGCCGCACATTTGTGAGCGTCTATGCATACAAACGTGCGTAGTGAGGCTGTGATGGTCTGTAACATCTTCACGATATCGGAAAGTTGCGGCCCTCGCCCACCAATGGCCATTCTCTGCTCTTGAAACGTTCGTGATATTTCCTCTGGTATCTCTTCTATCCCGCGGACGATCTGTTTCAACAAGGAACCCAACATATTGGTCACAGAATGCTCCTTCCGGGCTGCGAAGTCGAAATAAAAACACGTAACCGCACTACATTGTCCTCTGGTTTGATCGCACAATCTATCCACTACCAGTGAACTAGTATCATAGTCTGTTAGCATTGACTCTCTTTATTTTGTCTTTCGAGAGTAATTTTCATTACCTAAGAAATGTCTTTCCAACCCCCGGAGCTCCATAGTAAAACAAGACCGCCTTATCATCTCCACTTTCTCCACCGCCCGCACGCCAGCCTCCAAATTCTTCAGTTCGCAAGAGCCATTCCCCTATATTGCCGACGCGACGTTCTTGGATGTCCCGATGCCGTAGCTTGGGCTCTAGGGCCGATAGCCAGTCCAGGATTGGAGTCCGATCATCGGAAATAGTGCAGTTGTTCCACACATTATTAAAAGACTTCGTAATATTGAAGGAGTTGCTGTTATCATGATGTGATGTTGAGACATCTTCTGCTTTTTATTGCGAGACATCTTTCGCTTTTTGTTGCTTGCGCTGTTATAGAGGAGGAGTTATTGAGTATGGTCGAATGATGATATTCGTGGAAGCTGAAGAAAAGTGGAGTCTTGCTAAGGGAAAAAGGGGATACCACTTCACAGAACACCGAAGAAAGCTATCGCACCCTGGAAACGGCCATACAAAATCCCCAAGCGCCGGTGGCAGACCATGCCCAATCAGATTTATACATAAACTATGGCAGCCTAAGTGGCCCACGCTGCGAAAACATCCCTCATCAGAAGCTGTGATAGCGAGAGCTCGTCTTGAAATCTACGAGGCCTCCCAACTCTATAGATATGGGGCAGAAGCTCGCCTGCAATATACAGTCACTCGGCAAAAGTGATCGTGATTCAAGAATGTTGCTGATTGCGCCACTGTTGTCCGGGCAACGCTGGTGGTTATGCCAGGCCAGCTTCGCAACGGTGCAATCACGGTTAAGCGCCCGCAATTAATAGTTATCATGTAAATTAAAAATTAAAAATTAAACGATATTGTTACGTTTTTATTTTGGCTTTCTTATTTTATAGTTTTTTTCTTATCTGCAGATAACTTGAGCTTGATGTATTGCTAGTCACGGTCTCGGAGTTAAGGGTTGTTGCGCTTCTGGCGGGGGGGGAGGCTGTCTGGGGCTTGGCAGACAGGGGTGGTGTATTAGTTAGGTTTTCTTCTCTCAGCCATCTTTTTTCTTCCTTCTTTCTCCAACCAGCCAGGTCGAGCGCAACGAAGTGGATTGTGAGAGCAGCACAACAGAGGAACTGTTTGTTTGCAGTTCGTGTGAAAGGGAAGTGGGCTTGGGTTAGTTAGGATTACTTTGTGGCGAGAATTGGTTTCTCTTTTGCGGTTAGGTGGTTTGGTTAGTTTAGAGAAGTTGAATTGATTGAAGCTTGCGCTGTTTACCTTTCTACTTGGAAGTTCGTGAAAGTGATAGTAGTTTTTCTGTACTTCCGCGGTTTAGAAAGTAGATAAACTGAACCCAAAATTCTTTGTTTTCAATATCATACTACTTATTACATAAATTAACACTTTGTATATCCTTTTGTGATCATTTGTTATATGATAAGTGGGAAAATAGTTGGGCATGCTTTGGAATAGGAAATAAATACCGTACCAGACACTCTTGTACCCTTGCACTTGTAGTGGGGGCAATAAAAATAGATGGCAGAACAGGCCATTAAGGCACTGGAAAACTAGAATGCGATCAGGAAAGTTAATTGTGAAATTTGGGTGTGCCCACCCGATATCGTGTCCTATGGCTGTATCTCGCACCTATATCCCTGCCAGCTCTTGCAGAATCAATCGACTCCAGGAAAAATAGCCTGTATCTTTAGCCACTTAGGCTGCCGGAGTAAACCCTTTTGATCTCGCCAAAAACCTTAGGGCTAACATTCCCCACCGACTTCAAGAAGTACAGCAAAGTTCTGTCTGATGTGTCCAAATATCGGAAAACTCTTGCTCGTAGCGCGGGAATGTTCTATAATGGTACCTCTAGGATCTTGTTTGCTGTCATCCCCGACACACTCTAACTTAGTGCTGTACAGCAGACTATGAGTTGCGGTCCGCATCCACGAATAACTCATTTCTTCTCTTGAAAGGCCTGTGATGTTTCCTCTGGAATCCTTTCCATTCCGCTAACCCTCTGTGTCAACTAGGAACCCAACATACGAGACTACTCTTTTCGCTCCCCAAGCCCATAGTTCAAACACATGACATCAGTGTTTTGTCCTCCGACTCGATCACATCGCCTATCCATTACTAGCGAGCTGCCATCGCGCCTAGTTAGCGTGGGCTATCTCCTCCCCCACCGAGAGAATAATCCCTACTATTGCCCGTGGACAAAATTAACCGCGGGTCAACCTCCAAAGGCAACGCATCCCTACTCATCACGCTGCACTTTCTGTTGGATTTTTGACTGCTCATCACGTGCATATATTCCCATGCGGGCAGACTCTGAAACGCAACTACTTGTTGAAATTCTTTGTATATTTCCTATGTATATTCAACACACTACCGTGTATTCTTTTACTTAGTTTGTGTTTCGGCTCCACCTGTCCACCGCTTACATTACTACAGCTAAGATATATATTATGGTGTTTTATTGTTTATTTCAGGATAATATCTCGGGATTTAACATGTGCTTTCCAATCAGGTGTTTAGGATTTTACTGTTGTTTATGCATCTCTTATGCACCATTCTTGGTCATGATATTTCTAATAATCGCTCCACACCCTTTTGTTTTTTTGCACATTATTTGGGATTTACTTGGTTGAATTTCAGGGTCAAACATGTTCCCACTTATGTTTCTTACATTGTTATTCCTATATTTCTCTTGCGCATATGGACGCGCACCTTTCTATAAATAAAGTGCTACAGCCCACCTGGCTTAGAAGAATTAAGAACCGGAACTCCTACCAATCCCTTCTTCACCTGCTCGCTAAGCGTGCCTTGCAACCCCCCTCGTACTTGCGAAGTATTATCCACATAGAATAGATTGTGCCGCTTTCACATTTTGAACACTACTATTATCCATTATGCACCATTACTCTAACATCGTTCCACCAGTGTTAGCTCATACAACCTCAGACTACGATTCTGCATAGTTAATGCAACATCAAACAACAATCATACAACACTGAAACAGGAACACTCACGATACCTGAACGATACCCTCGGCCTTACACCTAACCTGCGGCTGGCGGGACTACCATTACCTCAGAAATTCTGCTGGAACCTCGGATCAGATTCAGTAAAGAGCATTCCGAAACTACTAAGTGGGAGGAAGCCAGAAGCAGGATTGTGCATGCGCAGGAAGCATGACATGGAGGATGGTTAGGATATAAGGAAGCCTGTTTTTTCCATTATTTGTTCACTATCAGTTCACTGCACTTCGTTCCTGTCTGTTTCTGTTTATCTTATTCTTCACTTCCGTTCGATTGCATTCCGCTTTGTTCTTTTTTTTGATAAGTTCTTTGAGTTCTTCGTCAGTCTTTTATATCTGCTATATACAAATCAACTTGCGTCAAATCCGTATCTGAACTCTGAATCCACTGTGCGAGAACCTTGTTGCTAAAACTTTCAGCACCACTTAAAGAACTTTCTCTAGCTCAAATATGAATTTCTACTATGTATTCTACCTTATACTTCTATATCCCTGTTGTTTTTTTCTTCCCCTTTAGTGATGGTGGGGTTTGTCGGGGGGTGTTGTTGTCATGGCTTGAGTTTTTCCTTCCCGGGTGATCCGCGTTAATTTGGTCCACGAACGATTACTTGATGAATTTCTCGCCGACACAGTCATCTTAACAGCAAGGTAGCACTGCCCTATCACCATCAACTTCCCCACTCGGCCATCTTCTAAATTCCTCAGTTTGTATTTATTGACCATTCTCCGACATTTCCCACACAGTAGTATTGAATGTCCCGATGCCGCTGCTCAGGCTCCCGGAATGATAGCCAGGCTAGAAGTTGACGATCATCGGCAGCGGTATAGCTATTCCACACATTAACATTGTTCGTATCATTGGAGAAGCTGGTGTTATCATTGAAGGTATACCCGAGCCCGAGTAGAGCTCCATCTTCGGGTCTTTTTGTACTTTTTTTTTAAAAATTCTGTGAGTTTATTTCGAATTTAACTACAGGAAAACTCAGGCATGCACCCTAAGGTATGGCCTAGAAAAAGCATTAATATAACAAAAGAAACGCCATCACCGTCTTCTTTGACAAATAAAAATGTAGAACCAAAGTCTACACAATAACCATAACAAAAATCATAGTCATCAAGTGGTCATTTCCTCCGCTTCTCCTTCTGAGTTCTCATCGTGAGCAACCTTGCGGTGGGAGGGGCACTGTGCTGTGTGGGCGTCGTGGGGGCCTTGGCAGTTCACACACCTAAGCACGGTATGGCTGCAGGGTCGGCCTCGTATACGACAAGTAGCAGTGGGACAGGTGTGATTTCCTGTGGGATGTGGGGAGGCACACTATCGGCATGAAACCGGGTTGGTGCATCGGTTACTGTGGTCTCCATAGCCCTGGCATTTGGAACACTGAGTGTGGGAGTTGAAGCGCAATCGGCGCTCGGTTCTATAGGTTGATGACAAAGTGGCAAGGCGTTTTCTGACGTAGTCAGATACCCTGGGGCCCGTTATGCTGATCACGACTGTAGAGGCGGTTTTACCAGCCCTAGTGTCGTCGGTGGTGAGCCATCTGGGTTGGCTAGTGAAGGACAATCCAGTATTGAAGGTGGTAAGCTGATTGGCTATCTCAGCCAGACATTACGAGGTTGGAATTCTGTGTACCAAAACGTGTGATACAGGGGTGTCCAGGTGAAGGCTAACCGTTCCTGGTATTAGGTGTAGGAACGTTCCCACCTTGGTGTTAAGCGTGGTGGCCTTGATCGATTCCATGGTGGTAAGGATGACAGTATTCCATTGGAGGGAGATAGTCTGTAAGTAGGTCACAGCTAGTGTCAAGTTAATGTCATCTGTTAGGTCCAGGGCGGGTGTAGGGAGTGGCCCACCCTCGGGTTTAACAACAAGGCGGCGTTCTCTGGCCGTGAGACCCTTTTTCAATTGGGGCCTGTTGTTGGTAGTTGATCTTGCTGGGGCATTAGCAGCCCTAGCGGCCATGGTAGTCTTTTCCTTTCTGCCCTTCCTGGCAACCGTGGCCCACGTTTTGGGCGGCGCGGCTGTGGGGAGAGCGATCAGGCAGGAGTCAGGGGCAGCAGCCCGCTTAGGGGCTGTCACTGGTAGTGGGAAGGGTATCGGGGTGGGGGTGTCAGGCCAGGGAGTTATTACCCATGCGGGAATAGCTTGCATAATTATGCGCGAGGTATATGCCACCATGAGGGAGAGCATATATCCGAACCCAAGCTCCCTGAGTAGGGGCTTCCCGAAGGCATCTGGGAGACTACTCAGGAACCCCAAAGAGTTCATGTTTCAAGATATGGCTAACTGATTGGAACGATGAGAACAAGTTCTCTACTCCTAATAATGGATACACATTATGCATTGATAGATGAATATCGGAACTGATCACTCTATATTCATAATACTATTAGTATGTAAGCATTTGGACTGCATATTCCATTATAGTCTATCAGGACGAAGAGATCGAAGACTGACTACTGGTGGAGTGGGGACACCCTCAGAGCAAATAGCATCCGGGGAATTCTCAGAGTCGAGCTAGGCAGGTCTTCAGGGTCAAACAGTGTTCGCTCTTTGTTCTGAGGAACTGAACTCTTAGAAAAATACTTCTTTACTAGAGAAGTCAAAGTAGCTGAACGGTAGTATAAATAGTAGAGCTCTCCGCGATGGTTGAGAACATCATCAAGCAATGGAGAAGAGACCTTAACAATATTATAAGTTATTACGATATTCCTTTATTACTTTATCAAACAATTCTTCTTGAGCCTTCCTGATCTATAATCCGTTGTCTCGAATATCCTCGGCCTAGTTAGCCCCGAATCCTACTGTGTTAGCTACCCTGTAACAGGAGTAGCGTTCTTGAAGGTGCTAACTTTCTCGGTAAGGGCTTCGATCTGTTGGCTGAGCGCATCGATGACCGTCCTGTAGTCCTTGTGAATCTGATAGATCATCTCGATCATGACTACATTCTCCTTGCTGGCGGTGGTAGCCACGATCTCCTGGTCCTGGTTTATCTTCTGGAAAAGATGCAGGAAGTAGGCGCTTCGAGGGGGGTTTCTCAAGTATCTCTCATCAATATGTGGGAGGCTCGTGATTGTGTTGCTTCTGGGTCACTTAACCGAGGGGGGGCCTTGCGGGATGAAAATTGGGGACGGGGTGGGGGCGCCATCCTGAGTAGAGGAGCCCCTAGCACCCATGGGCGATGGGGGTGGGTCGGCGGCTTTGCCTTTTCCTTTGCCACGACGAGGCGAGCCAAAGGGATAGACACAGGGATCCATATGGTATTCGTGTAACCTGACAGGTCACATTACGCGGGAATCTCGAGATAGTGTACAGGGTGTTTCTGAAAGTGCAAATTGCACTTGGATGGAAAATAGGGGGGTTCAATCTCTTTTATTTATAACTATAAAGCTAATGGAGCCACTGCCTATCCGGGCTTGCACAACCATACGGTAGTACGTTCCAAGGAGTACGCCAGTCCCAACCCCACCTAGCCCGCAGTACATCTGGAAAAGTACTACCCGCACGATTCGTAGACCGAAGTCCCAGTATCCGGCCAGCACACGGGAATCACAAGATAAACCACCCAACAAGGGTACAACAAAGTAAACCCACCTCCCAAAGCCATCCATCAAACACTACCGTAAGCAAGGTCATAACCACCACCAAGCCCAGATTCCGGCAAACTGGTCACGCAAACTGGACAAAAGAAATCTAACACAATCTTAATAGCGCCCGCCACGCCCTTTCCGATGCCGACCACGGCCGACAGTAATGATACCAGGATCACGAGCATGACGATCGGATCCACCCCCCCAGCAGCGGAAGCCACCGGAGAACCGTAACGACCAGCGGGAACTGGAGGAGGCGACAAGGAAACAACCTCAATCACCCCAGCCTTCCAAGAAGCTCCGCCAGCCTCATCATCCACCCAACGCGAACAACGCTGGCGACGTTTGGCATCAGTCCCATCAGCTGACGGCGACCGTTCAACCTGTACCACCACCAGTAACACTGGCTCAGCCACATCGGGCTCAGGCTCCTGCGCCACGACAGCAGAAGCCACAGTAGTCACAGTCAATGCCTCCACATGCGCCCCGAGGGACACCACCGTAGGCGCAGCAGGCACAGCCACCGGGGCGTGCACCACCACTTCATCAGCCACCTCCTCACGAAGAGGAGAGGCTTCAGCACCATCACCCTCACGAGAGAGGGGAGCAACCGAACGAAGAGCATCGAGCTCACGGCGGAGGGACTCACTCTCCAAAGCCGACAAATGTAGCCGACGGGAGAGGACGGAAATGAGATGGCGGAGGCGAGAAACCTCAGCCTCGAGGGCCACAGTCTTCTCAACCGTCCGACCGAGAGCCAGACCCGATCTTGCGACCGCGGCGGCAGAAAATGTTGAGGAACCTCGCTTAACCATGACGATCAACTTGCAAAGGAAGACCGACTATATCAACTAACCGACCGATGGGAAGATAACCACCGACCTTCAAGTTTCGACCGAACCAAAGGGAGGAAACCACCAGCACTCAACCAAAGGAGGAAGAAGCAGGCGCGAAATCGTCCACCAAGGGAAGGAACAAAACAGAGGGCAAGCCGACCGAAGGAAGAAGAAAGCAGAGGGGAACGATGAGGAACCTCGAGATTCCAAACGATCATGATCGAAAGGAAAGAATTAAAATCAAGCAGAGCCCAGCGGAGTACTTGAAGTTAAAGACTTGAAGCCATCGCGAGAGGGGGCGATAAGGAATCAAGGACGCTAACTCGTTGAAAACCAGAATGTGACGGATCACAAGGAGGTTACGTGGCCAATTTTCAAAAAGTGAGGAAAATAGGGGGGAGGAAGCATGCCATCTTCCGGTCTTTACTTCTTGCGCTATTGTACTGGGGGGATATTTGAAGCACGGTCTACTGGTATTCCTAGCCATTGAACAAAAGTGGGCGTATGCCACCAGTAGTGGTACTTGTGTTATAAAGCAGGATTGCAGATACTGCTACATACTGCTGAAGAATACCCCGAAATCAGTTCGAGAGCATTCGAGTCCAGTGAAACAGGGTTAGGTGTCTGAGGCACTGGAGGACTAATCCGGGGCAATGCAATATAAATATTTGAGGGAAGTCCCCCCACTACTCGTTCATTCCTAACCTGAAGACCTCATTTCCAGATTATGAGTAAAAAAGGTCTCCTGGGGGAGGATTCACTGCGCAAAGAGCTCCTAAAAGGGACCATGTTGCCTTGTGTTTGGGAACATTACCCACGGCGCGACGGACCATACATAATATTGGAGAGAAGCCTGTGAAACGAATTCCCGGAACTAACACTCAGGTTGATCCACCCTACCCGATCCCCCAAGAATACGTTTCACCCCCCCCCCCCCCCAGATGTTTCCTCCAGAACTCATTCGATAACAGCGGAAACGTGCCTGACCTATCCGAATGAATTTCTCGGTAGATCGCAGAGTCTCTCGCAACTACATCTCCCGACCGTCGGGACAACATTCCACACAGTCTACTTTTTTCCAACTACAGTACCTAAGATTACAAGCGAAAAAGGAACTCCCAGATTTCGCAAAATCACTTGCTAAACTGAAGCGCCCGAGCGTTTATAATAATAGTATCATAATCTAATTGCTAATAAACTATTACGGTTGACAGCAGAGCCCTAACCTCAAAGACCTGCTTTTCTTTTCGCTCTACCGGGCATGCTTCTCCGGAATTGTGGGGGTCTTGGCTATCATCCACCCAACTCCACCAACCCAGCTCGTGAACGCCGTATGCAAGCTCCTTCATAATATATCACTCAGAGGGAACAAACCTACGAACTCAACTTCAATGCCGCAGGCCGAGCTTAGCCTGGCTAGCAACAGCACCTTAACTACACGTGCACTAGTCAGGCCTGCAGCTTGATTCGCACCGCACTCCAGCATGCCATAACACGGCATTGATTCCAACCCCAATTCAAATGATATCATACAAAAACAGAAAAATCAAAAAGAGAGAAACAATTCATCGCACTTTCCCTCGTCCCTCCAATTCACTAGAGCTGTATATAGAACAATCAGGCGCAGTGGGTCCCCCATTCCCTCCCTCCCCAACCTACTTGTATACGAGTATATCCCCAGTATGGGAGCTGAAAGATTCCCCCAGGCTTTGCTTCGAAACACGTCCTCAGAAAGAACCCTGGTATTTCCGCGTGGATTTGCTTCCGATCTCGCGGGTGTTGGACGCTCGGCCGGACTGCCGCAGCCTCTGCTCGAGAGTCTTGTAAGTTAGTCCTAGAATACCTGCCACAGCATACTACGAAATTAACAAGGAGGCTAGCGAGACAATGAATAGCAAGAAAAGCCTCCGTGCGAGGTTCCCCCCACCCTGCATACGAATACCAATAGTACGGGTGGCCAGCATTTATCCTCCGAATACCTTCACGTGCTCCCTATTGCCATTTATTGAAACCAGTCTTGCCCCGCAGGCACGATGTATATATAAATTCCGAAAATCCCTTCTTCAAGAATCCTTGGACTATCGTGCACTACATTTCTCTATCTAAAAAAAACGCTATCTGCAGTTTATCTACCATTCAGAGAGGAAAGGAAGTCGAGGAAGAAACAATTTATACAAGCAAGAAAGACATGAAATAATTTAGAGAGTGAGAAGGATTAAATATTACGAGGTAAAATGCACACGCTATGAACTCGGCCTTCCTGCAACAGTAGAATTTGCACCACCTCCACCTCCTCCTCCTCCTCCCACGAACCAAATTCTACGGAGCTTTGCAAACAGAAGCTCACAAACCCTCACCCAACCGCCCAACAAAATAGCCAAAAATGCGCAGGAGGGTACGACATATACCCGCATCCCCATTTCACGGGACTCCAACCGTCGAAGAGAAGGTGCGGCGGATATTTCCAAGTGGCGGCTCCTAGGGCTCAAATCGTACTGGTGGTTACTGTTTTGTGAGAATGTAGTAAAGCCACAACCCTATCACGGCCACGCTGGGCGGCCATCGAGCGCGGTGTTTGGCCATCATTATCCGGCTTGTCGGGGTTAACCCCTTCTCGCCCGAGCAGTGTTTTCACCACTCCCTCATGTCCATTCCGAGCGGCATACGAGAGTGGTGTTGCACCGTGATTATTTGGCTTGTCAGGGCTGACCCCTTCCCGTCCGAGTAGTATTTTCACCACCCCCTCATATCCATTCTGAGCGGCATACAAGAGCGGTGTTCGGCCATAATTATCTGGCTTGTCAGGGTTGACCTCTTCCCGTCCGAGCAGTATTTTCGCCATCCCCTCATATCCATTCTGAGCGGCATTCGAGAGCGGTGTTCGGCCGTTCATATCTGGCTTGTCAGGGTTGACCTCTTCCCGTGCGAGCAGTATTTTCGCCACCCCCTCATGTCCATACACAGCGGCATACCAGAGCGGGGTTCGGCCATAAATATCTGGCTTGTCGGGGTTGACCTCTTCTCGTCCGAGTAGTATCTTCACCACTCCCGCATGTCCATTGTGAGCGGCATTCGAGACCGGTGTTCGGCCGTAATTATTTGGCTTGTCAGGGCTGACCTCTTCCCGCCCGAGTAGTATTTTCACCACCCCTTCATGTCCATTGTGAGCGGCATACGAGAGTGGTGTTCCACCGTAAACATCCGGCCCGCCAGGGCCGACCTCTTCTCGTCCGAGTAGTATTTTCACCACCCCCTCATGTCCATTCTGAGCGGCATACAATAGTGGTGTTGCACCATAATTATCTAGCTTGTCGGGGTTAATCTCTTCTCGCCCGAGTAGTATTTTCACCACCCCCTCATGTCCATTCTGAGCGGCATACGAGAACGGTGTTCGGCCATAATTATCCGGCTTGTCAGGGTTGACCTCTTCCCGCCCGAGTAGAATTTTCACCACCCCCTCATATCCATTCTGAGCGGCATACGAGAGCGGTGTTCGGCCATAATTATCTGGCTTGTCAGGGTTGACCTCTTCCCGCCCGAGTAGAATTTTCACCACCCCCTCATATCCATTCTGAGCGGCATTCGAGAGCGGTGTTCGGCCATAATTATCTGGCTTGTCAGGGTTGACCTCTTCCCGCCCGAGTAGTGTTTTCACCACTCCCGCATGGCCATAGTCAGCGGCATACGAGAGTGGCGTTACACCGTAATAATCTGGCTTGTCAGGGTTGACCTCTTCCCGCCCGAGTAGTATTTTCACTACTTCCTCATGCCCATTCCGAGCAGCCCATGTAAGTGGTGAGAAGTCCTCATCATCTCCTTCGTTACCACAGCATCCCATCTCTATTAAACCAGCAACAACCTCAACAATCCCGAAGAACGATGCGCAGTGCAGTCCACTGAACGTTTTGGGATAATAATGGGTAGGAGGGTAATGCTTTGTTTGCCCGACAAGTAATATGGTCGATGTGTGACCATAATCCCCATTTAATAGCTCCAGCGCAAGTGATCTCCCGCTGTCCGAGAGCTCTCGTTTCGCATGCACTCCCCAGTTTACTGAACAATATTCTAGAAGGGTTCCCTTACGCATATTAGAATTAGAAGCATTCGCAAGGGCTTTGCCCTGCCGCGAATTTAGATAGGTCAAGCAGATTTCGGCAATTGCCGAGTGAGGTCTAATGAATATATCAGAGCGAGAGGAAAGATACTCCTGGAGAGTGAAGTGGACCAATCGCACAGTTGATGCTTCCTTATCCACAGTAATAAGCCCTTGACAGCAGCTCACCAATGTCGACATCGAAGGGACGTTGCCGACATCGAAATCCGTGGAGCCTAGCTCGACTGCTAGTGCGTGGCAGAGCTCATCCGCTAGTAACGGCCGCTCCGCATGACTGATCCACATCAAG
>Ga0307509_10008886_pt1 | contig 12670 bp, 10 predicted proteins | sample 10_EM_MG_FD_202245 | JGI IMG/M metagenome (GOLD analysis project Ga0307509, IMG submission 202245) | Populus trichocarpa ectomycorrhiza microbial communities from riparian zone in the Pacific Northwest, United States - 10_EM | ecosystem: Host-associated > Plants > Roots > Unclassified | place...
ACCCTTGCATCCATGGGGCAGGATGTCCCCGCGAACTGCAATTCTTGATCTACGGGGATGGTCGGCATGCGGCGTTCGCTGGTGACGGTCGTGGTGGCTGCGGTGCTCGCGCCGCTCGTGCTGTCCGGCTGTGGTGACAAGCAGAAACCGGCCTCCGCCGCGCCCGCGCCCAGCGCCGGTGTCAGCGCCAGTGGCCCGCCCAACACCGAGTCCGCGGACGTTCCGATCAATCTCTCGGTCACCCCGGCCAGCGGCAAGACCGGCGTCCCGACCAGCGCCGAGGTCGGCTTTCAGGTCTCCGGCGCCAAGGTCACCTCGGTCACGCTTACCGACAGCAAGGGCAAGGCCGTCGCGGGCGCGCTCCGCGAGGACGGTTCCAGCTGGGTGCCGGGCAAAACCCTCAAGAGCAAGGAGACGTACGCGGCGAGCGTCGTCGCCACCTCGGAAAGCGGCCTCACCAAGACCGTGCGCACCACCTTCACCACGATGGGCGCCCCGGCCCACCAGACCGGCACCGGGCTCTACCTCTTCGACGACCACACGTACGGCGTCGCCATGCCGGTCGTGGCCGAGTTCAACCCGGGCATCAAGAAGGCCGACCGCGCCGCCGTGCAGAAGCGGATGTTCGTGCGGACCGACCCGCCCCAGCCGGGCGTCTGGTCCTGGACGTCGAGCGGCACCCAGGCGTACTACCGGGGCCCCGAGTACTGGCAGCCGGGCACCAAGCTGACCGTGCGGATCGCGGTGGGCGGGCTCGCCACCGGCGGCGGCCGCTACGGCGACCGGGACCGCTCGGCGGTTGCCAAGATCGGCCGCAAGTTCGAGATGAATGTCGACAACGCCACCAAGAAGATGACCGTCGTGCAGGACGGCAAGGTGGTCAAGACGATGCCGGTCAGCCTCGGCCGGCCGAGCAAGCCCTCGGTGAGCGGCACCATGGTGATCATGGACAAGCAGACCCAGACCGTCTTCGACACCACCGACACCGCCGGCTCCTCGGGCTACCGCGTCAATATTCAGTACGCGCAGCGGATCACCTGGAGCGGTCAATTCGTCCACTCGGCGCCCTGGTCGGTGGGCGCCCAGGGCCACCGGAACGTGTCGCACGGCTGCGTCAACGTCGGCCCGGGGAACGCGAGGTGGCTGTTCGACAAGTCGCTGGTCGGCGACCCGGTGGTGGTGAAGGGAACCGGTACCAAGCTCGCCTACGGCGACGGCTGGACCGCCTGGAATGTCAGCTGGGCCGAGTTCGTCAAGGGCAGCGCCCTCCCGGTCCCGGCCTCCCTGAAGTGATAACCACCTAAACAAGCGACTTGTCCCTATGACCTGAGCGACTGTGGTGCCCGCGGCACGAATCCGGGATTGGTGACCCGGCTTTCGGGCGGCAAGATGGGGCCGCCGGGGACGAACGACGCCGCGAGGGGACCATGGACATCAGTCGAGTTCGACGGCCGTGGCGGTCCGCCGCGGTCGCGCTGATCGCCGGCGCCGTCCTGCTCGGCTCGGGCTGCGGTCGCGGCAACAAGTCGCCGTCCTGGCAGGGCGGTGGCGACAAGCAGACCGCCGGTGGTGGCGACGGCGGCGCCGCGCCCTCCGCCTCGCCGACCCTCAGCACGGTCGCGGTCGTCTCGCCGGCCGCCAACGCGACGAACGTGGTGGCCCCCACCGAGGTGAAATACACCAGCGACGACCCGGAGAACACCTCGGTCACGGTGACCGACGCCGGCGGCGCCGAGGTCAAGGGCACGCTGGACCGGGACGAGAAAACCTGGCGGCCCGACAAGGCGCTCGCCTACGGCACCCAGTACACGGTGACCGTCAACGGCACCGCCGCCGCGGGCAAGGGCGGCTCGGCCAGCAGCACCTTCACCACGATGACCAAGCCGTCGAAGGTCATCCGGGTGACCAGCTTCCTGGCCGACAACCAGACCGTGGGCGTGGGCATGCCCCTGATCATCAAGTTCGGCCGCGCGATCCCGGCCGGCTACCGGGACGACGTCGAGCGCCGCATGACGGTCACCGCGACCCCGGCACAGGAGGGCTCCTGGGGCTGGATCAGCCCGACCGAGGTGCACTTCCGGCCGAAGGTGTTCTGGCGGGCCAACTCCAAGGTCTTCTACAAGGCGCAGTTGGGCGGCGTCCCGCTGGGCAACGGCTACTACGGCAAGAGCGACCTCACCGTCGACCTGAAGATCGGCCGGTCGTTCGTCATGACGGTCTCCAACAAGAACAAGCAGATGACCGTCAAGCAGGACGGCAAGGTGATCAAGACCATCCCGGTGAGCCTCGGCAAGGCGAGCACCCCGTCGTCGAGCGGCACGATGATCGTGATGGAGAAGGCGAAGCACACCGTCTTCGACACCACCGACACCGACCCGGTGAACGGCTACAAGACCCCGATCGACTTCGCCCAGCGGATCACCTGGAGCGGTCAGTTCATCCACGCCGCGCCCTGGTCCGAGGGCAAGCAGGGGCACATCAACGTCTCACACGGCTGCGTCAACGTCTCGGAGAAGATGGGCGCCTGGCTGTTCGGCCGCACGATGATGGGTGACCCGATCACGGTCGGCGGCACCGAGGAGAAGCTGAAGCAGGGCAACGGCTGGACGGACTTCAACGTCAGCTATGCCGAGTGGAAGAAGCTCAGCTACCTCAAATAGCGCCTAATCTGGGCAAATGCGGCTCCTGATCGGTCTCGCCTGTCTCCTGCTCGCCGGCTGTGGCGGAGCCGGCGGCGGGGGCGGAGGCGGGGGCGGAGGCGGCGGGAGTGGCACCGGCCGACCGGCCGCTTCACCATCCGCACCGGTCGCCGCGTCGGCCTCGGGGCTGTCCGCGACCTCGGACGAGCCGCTACCGAGCGTGATCGACTCCGGCGCCGACCATTCACCAGGATCGATCGCTTGCGCCCGGCTCGCCGCGGCGATCGCGGCCGGCTCCTTCATGAGCGCCGGAGTGGTCGACGGGATCGTCGCCGCGAGCGCGACCGCCGACGCCCCGCTCGCCGACGCCGCGCGGCGACTCGGCGACGCCTATCGGGCGGCGGTCGCCGCCAGAAACAAAACCGACGAACCGGACAAGATCGCGGCGGTTGGTGCGGCTGCTTCCGATATGTCCGACGTTTGCACGGAGAGCGGTCTGCAAACAGTCGGATGATTTCAGCGACAGAGATCGATACCGTTGATGGCCAGCGGTTTCGCCGCCAAGGTGAGCTTCGCGCGTTGTTTCGACATCTGTAGCCGGAACGTGAAAGGACCTCAGTCACAATCCTTCACAAGGTCGCGACCAAGCAGGCAATATGCAGCGCGAACCTGGGGTGCGAGAGGGGAACGGCAATGGCGCAGATCCATCACTTCGATCATGGGTGGATCACCCCCACGATCAGTTACCTACTGTCAGTGTTGGGGTCACTGCTCGGGCTCACCCTCGCGGCCCGGTTCCGGAAAGCCCGCTCGAACGGCGAGCGCGTCTGGTGGACCATCCTCGCGTCGATCGCCATCGGCGGCACCGCGATCTGGAGCATGCACTTCGTCGCCATGATGGGCTTCAGCGTCACCGGCACGCCGATCCGGTACGACGTCGGCCTCACCGTGGCCAGCGCCATCCTGGCGATGGTCGCCGTCGCCATCGGCCTGGTGATCGCGCTGTTCGGCCAGCGGGGGCAGAACGTGCGGATCCTGGCCGGCGGCATCATCGCCGGGCTCGGCGTCGCCGCGATGCACTACACCGGCATGGCCGCGATGCATCTCAACGGCGAGGTCACCTACTCGGCGACCCTGGTGGGCATGTCGATCGGCATCGCCGTGGTGGCCGCCTCGGTGGCGCTCTGGCTGGCGGTCACCGTGCACAAGCCTCTCGCCATCTTCGTCTCGGCGCTGGTGATGGGCATCGCCGTCAACGCGATGCACTTCACCGGCATGTTCGCCATGTCGGTCACCACGCACGCGCCTGGCGACCTGACCGGCGCGACCGCGACCAGCTTGATCGTCCCGATCGGCGCGACCGTGGTCTTCGGCATCCTCGGCCTCGCGTACGCCCTGATGGCCGCGCCCACCGACGAGGACCGGGAAGCGGCTGCCTACCTGGCCGCCCGCCGCGAGGCGGCCAGCACCACCGGCACGTTCCCGCGCCAGCCCGCGGTCCCGGCCGCGCCGTCCGAGCAGCCGCGGCGTGGAGCGTCCGCGCTCGGTGGCGGCAACTGGACCTACCGCGACCGCTCCCGCTGACCCCCGCGACCGCTCCCGCTGACCCCGGGACCGCTTCTCGGCGCCGTTTCCCCGCGAGGGAGCGGCGCCGAGCCGGTTCAGGGGCACGCCACGCAAAACACTCGCCGGACAAAGCGGGCGCCGGACAAGGCCGCCGTAAGCGGGCGCCGCACGTGGGCGGCTACGGCCAACTGGGCGCCGTGTCAGGGCGGACACCATGACCGGGCGGACGCTATGCCGAGGCGGCTGCGGCCAACTGGGCGCCGCGCCAGGGCGGACACCCTGCCGGGGCGGACGCCGCGACGAGGCCGGTGGGGCCGCCGCGGCCTACCGTAGAACGCGCTCGCCGCGGTCCACGACCGCGTGGTGGACGCGGTTGCGACCCGCCTGCTTGGCCTCGTACATCGCGGCGTCGGCCCGCCGGAGCCCCTGCTCGGGGTCATCCCCCTGCTCGGCGACGACGACGCCGACGCTGGCGCCGATGAATACCGGTCGAACCGGGGTGTCGAAGGGCTCACCAAGCTCCTCGACGACGCGTCGCGCGATGTCACATGCGGCGTCGCCGCGGGTCCAGGGGAGGATGATGGCGAACTCGTCGCCGCCGAGCCGGGCGACCAGGTCGCCGGCGCGGACGATGCCACGCAGGCGGTCGGCGACCTCGACCAGTACCGCGTCGCCGGCCTCGTGACCGCACGTGTCGTTGACCGGTTTGAAGCCGTCCAGGTCGATGTACAGCAGCGCGGTAGGACCGACCGTGTCGCGAAGACCTGACTGCCACCGCTCATGGAACATCCGCCGGTTCGCCAGGCCCGTGAGCTGGTCGGTGCTGGCCTGCTTCTCGACCACTCGCAGGGCCTCGGTCAGCAGCCGGACCAGACCGTGCAGCCGGGTGATCACCAGGAGGAACAGCACGGCGCAGCCGGCGACGATGACCGGCACGTCGATCGCCATGCCCCGGGCCCATTCGATGGCCAGGGCAGTGGGGGCCATCAAGCTGGCTACGGCGAGCGCGATCAGGCGGCCGCGCTTGACCCCGGCGTCCGCCACGGGTGGCGCCGGCCGGGAGATGGCGGTGACCGTCGGGTGCAGCGCGGCCGCACCGGCCAACGCGTACATGCTCAGCCAGGTGATGTCGACGGGGTCGCCCGGCTGATAGCCGGTGGTCAACTCGAGCAGGGCATAGATGACGTCGCCCGCGAGCATGACCAGCGTGCTGCCGACGAAGAGCCGGTACGCGGCCGGTCGATCGCCACGGCCGGTCGCCAAACGCAGCAGCACGGTCAGCACCAGGATGTCGGCCGCCGGGTAGGCCAGCGAGACAATCCGGGCCATCGGCGTGATGTCGGCGTGCACGTACGGCACGATGAGAAACACCCACGAGAGCATGGCGGCGCCGCTCGAGAGCACCAGCGCGTCCAGCAGGCCGGGAAGGTCCTTGCCGGGACGGCGCGCGCGGACCAGCCCCAACAGGGCATACGCCAGCACCGGGTAGTACGCCAGATACAGCGCATCCGAATAGGTGGGGAACACGTCCCGGTGCAGAACCTCCGACTGCACCCAATACGTGACATCGCCGGCGGCGAACGACACCCGTCCAGCCGCCATCAGATACCACGGCCACCGTACGGCCGGCCGGTGCCGTCGGACCGCGACCACCGTCACCGCGGCGGAGGACAACCCCAGCAGCCCGTACAACGTCGTCTTCACCGCGGGCACCGGGATGAGAAAGTACGCCCCGATGACAGCGCCGGCGAAAACCAGATAACCCGCCCACGCTGGGCAACGCCAACCGCGCATCGCGGCTCTCCCTCTGCCGACTCCGACATGTGCTGGTTGTTATCGGCGCCGATCCGGTTGAGTTGCGCCGACCTGCTGCCTTTTCAGCCTTTCAGCCACCGCGACACCGCCCGGCCGGCCCGGGCGAGAGACCCGATGCGTCACGTCGCGAACAACAGACGAATGGCAGGCGTAGCAGGGATGAGGAGGACCCGCCGACACGCGCGGGCCCGGCAAGCCGAAGTCGCCTTCGAGCGCGCCAGGCCGGTGTCCCGGCGGGTCAGGCCGGTTTGTGCGCGGTTGGGAGGTTCGTCAGGCAGCCCGCCGGAGCGAGCCGGCGTGCGCTGTGCGTGAGGTCGTCCCGGTGACCGAGGCCAGCTCGGCCTCGGTTACGTGACCGGCCTCGACGGCGAGATCGCCGAGACGACGCCACGGGCCCTCGGTGGTGACCTGCAGGTCGAGCAGGTCGGCGAGCTGCGCCTCGGTCAGCAGGCCGGCCGCCATCAGCAGCTGGCCGACCCGGCGCCCGGTCACCACCGGCTGGGTGTGTGACCAGCGGTTCAGGGTCAGGTGGGCGACCGGCGCCAGGCAGGTGACCATGGTCAGCGCCGCCCAGAGATAGAGCGAGAAGTACGGGTGGTGCAGCCCCACCCCGGCCACGATGAACGCGGCGCTGAGTCCGGCCCAGGCCAGGTGCGGCCGGAAGGTGCGCCAGCCGTCGCCGGTGGCCGCGGAGCCCTTGGCCGTCACCACATACGCCAGCGGTCGCCCGGCCAGCTGGGCCGCCGCCGCGGCCAGGTAGATCGGCGCGGTGATCAGTTCGAGCGCCATCCCGCTCAGCCCCCAGGACCGGCGCTCGTGGGCGACCAGGTTGAACCGGCGGGTGAACTGGACGAAGGCCAGCCCGACCGTGAGGTTGCCGACGAACAGCAGCCCCCAGACGGCGCTCGGCAACCGGGTGATGGTGACGCCGCCGACCAGGTAGAGGCCGGTGAGGAAGATGCCGCTGAACCAGGAGATCGCCGTGGTCGGGTAATGGGTCTGCAGGGCCGCGAACGAGAGCCGCTGGCTGACCAGCGGCAGCCGGCGCAGGACCGCCGGCGAGTGGCTGCGGGCGATCTGCCAGATTCCGTACGCCCATCGCTTCTGCTGGCTGAAGAAGTCGGAGTAGGTCGCCGGCCCCTCGCCGACCGCGATGACGTCAGGGGTGTAGACGCCACGCCACGGGTTGCCGGTGCCGGGGTTGACCGCCGAGAAGATGACCATCGAGGTGAGGTGGTCCTCGATGATCGAATCCTGGTAGCCGTCGATCTGCCGGAACGCGGCCGGCCGGTAGAGGTGATTGGTGCCGATCAGCAGCGGCGCGCCGCGCCCGTTGCCGCCGCGCTGGATCACCCCGTGGAAAAGGTACGCGAGTTCGGCCGCGCCGCGGGCCACGAACGACTCGGTGAGATTGGCGTACACCTGCGGGGCGACCACGAACCCGGTGTCCGGGTCGGCGAAGTAGCCGAGCGTGCGCTCCAGGAAGTTCGGGTACGGCACGTGGTCGGGGTCCATCTGCGCGACCACGTCGTAGTCGTTCTCGTGCCGCGAGCGCCAGGCGTTGTGGTTGCCGTGCTTGGTGCGGGCCCGGAACGGGCCGGCCGGCTGGTTCCACTCGGGCCGGCCCTTGCGGCTGAAATGGCGTACGCCCAGCCGCTCGCAGCGTCGCCGCACCTCGGGGTCGTCGCCCTCGTCGAGCAGCCAGACGTCGAGGACGCCGTCATGCCGGATCCGTCGCATCGCGCGCAGCGTCGCCATGACCAGCTCGACCGGCTCCTTGCCGGGCACGATCGTGGTCAGCACCGCGACCCGCAGGCCGGGCGGGGGCGCCATCGGGATCGGGTCGAGCGCCCGGGCGGCGAAGAAGGTCAGCACCAGGGTGCGCAGCGCGACGATGATCTGCATCGCGACCATGACCACCAGACCCACCACGGCCGCGACGGCGAGGGCGGTGTGCCGGGAGCTGAGCGCCGGCAGATTGCCCGGCAGCAGCAGGAAGACCCCGAGCGCGAGGGCGACGCCGACGTGCAGCAGCCCGAGCGTGCGCAGCAGCCAGTCGTCGCGGCGGCGGTACGCGGGGCGATACTCGACCCGGGCGCCGGTCGGCCGCAGCGGGCCGGTGATCTCGGTTGCGGTCCGCCCGTAGAGCGCGCCGGAAGCGCGCCGCTCGACCTGAATCTCCGTCACGTGGCCACTCCCAGTCCGGTCAGGGGTCACTCCCCCCATCGGCAGCACCGGGCCGGATCCAAGCAATGCGGCGGGCGTCCTACGGCACCTGCCGCGCTCACCACTGGTAGGACGTCGCCGGGGAGTGCTGGTTGATCGACAGCGAGCTGGTGTGGCCGAAGACCGACGACACCGCGACCCGGCCCGGGCCGACCAGCCGCAGCCAGACCGTGCGCTGGCTGAACGCCCGCCGCCAGGAGATGGTCGGCGCGCCCTGCGGATACTCGATGTGCAGGTGGGCGGTGACCGATACGTCGCGGTAGAGCAGCGCCCCCGGCTGCACCAGCACGGTCTCCCCCGGGGCGAGGTCGCGCAGGAACGTGTTGCCGGGCGCGTGCAGCAGGAGCAGGCCGGGCGTCTGCTGGGCGGTGAAGATGTCGCCGAACTGGCCGAGCGGGTAGTGCGTCTCCTTGTCGTCGCCCGAGCCGGTGGTGTACCAGATGCCGGTCTGCTGCCAGGTGTAGCCGATGTTGCCGGTGGCGGTCAGGAACCGGTGCTCGCGCGTCCAGATCTGCCGGCCCGGCATCAGCGGCAGCGCCACGACCTCGCCCGGCCGGTCGCCGGAGAGGGCGATCCGGCCCGGCCCGTGCGCCTCGACCATGATCAGCGGCAGGCCGGACATCATCCGGTTCCAGCCGCCGGCGAGCGACGTGTTCGACAGGCGGACGTTCGGCTCGGTCCAGAGCAGCGAGTGGTGGGCAAAGAAGATCCAGTCCGGCTCCGCCAGCGCGAAGTCGGCGACCGGCACGTAGGTGCCCTCGATCTGGACCCGGGACTGGCCGAACTGAATTCGGGCCAGATCCTTGATCGGGGGCTGCTCGACCCAGCCCGATCGGGCGATCGCCGTCCGGATGTCCAGCGCCGCCCCGCAGCTCGGGCAGGAGGCGCCGCCGGCGGGATGTGTCATCCGGCAGTAGCGGCAGACGACCTGGCCCTCAGGAATGGTCATCTGGTCACTCCGCGTGGTGGTGGACGTACATCGACTGGATGCCGACCCGGCCGGGGCCGGTCATCTCGGCCAGATACATCCCCCGGCGAAGCAGGCCGGTCTTGACCGGCATCTGCACCGCCTGCATGGTCACCGAGGCGTCCTTGTAGAGGAAGCCGCCCGGCTCGACCATGATCTTCTCGCCCGGTCGCAGCCAGCGTTCGAGGACGTTGCCGTAGCCGTGCAGCACCAGCAGGCCCGGCGCGCCCGCGGTGACGAACCGGTCCAGATACATGCCGTTGCCACCGTGCAGCACGTTGGCCAGCCCTTGGATCCGCACGAAGGAATACCCGATCGTGTTGCTGGCCAGCAGGAACGCGTGCTCGCGCGCGTCCAGCTCCATGCCCGGATGCAGCGGCAGCACGACCAGTTCGCCCGGCGAGTCACGCGAGAACGCGACCCGGCCCGGCCCGTGCGCCATGGTCAGGACGAACGGCATCCCGCCGAAGATGCGCCGGGCGCCACCCTGCGTCGGCACGGCCGTGACCGGGGTGACCTCGTCCTTCCAGAGCAGGACGTGGTGTTCGAAGTACACCGCGTCGCCGGGCGCCAGCGCGATCTCGGCCACCGGCACCAGCTCGCCCTCGACCTGCACGCTCGAGTTGGCGAACCGGAACTCGGTCATGTCCCGCAGCCGGGGCGCCTCCCGCCAGCCCGAATCGCTGACCAAGTTCTTCACGTCCAGCGGCGCGCCGCAGGTCAGACACGAAGCGGCGCCGGGCGCGTTCTGCAGCCGGCACCACTGACACTCGATTCGATCCACGGCGCGGAACGTAACAGAGCAATGCCCACGCGTACGTCTTCGCCACGATCTGCCACGCTCTCTGTAACCGATGCCGGCCGCCAAGCGTGTATCCCGTGAGCGGCCGGGCCACCGGGCGCCACGGGGGAGAGAGAGGGCACCGTGGTCGATTTGCGCCATGATCGCGAGGTCGATCCCGGTCCGCCCGACCCGGACTTCGACGGCTTTTACGCCGCCCACTTTCAGTCGCTGACCATCCAGCTGTACGCCTACACCGGTGACCTGCCCAGCGCCCAGGATGTGGTGCAGGAGGCGTTCTGCCGCGCGCTGACCCGGTGGAAGCGGGTGTCGGCGCTGGACGATCCGCTGGCCTGGGTGCGCCGGGTCGCGTGGAATCTGGCGACCAGTCAGTGGCGCCGCGCCCGCACCGCCGCGCTCTTCCTGCGCCGGAACCGCGTGGAGGACGTTCCCGCCCCCGGCCCGGACCGGGTCGCGCTGGCCGGCGCGCTCGCGACCCTGCCCGCCCAGCATCGCCGGGCGGTGATCCTGCACTATCTCGCCGATCAGTCGGTGCGGGACATCGCCGACCAGGTCGGTGTGCCCGAGGGAACCGTCAAGGCGTGGCTGCACCGTGGCCGCGCGGCGCTGGCCGCCCGCCTCGCCGAGAAGGGTGACGAAGCATGACCAACCTCGACCACGATCCGCTGACCGCCGCGTTCGACGAGTTCCGCAGCCAGGCGGCCACTTTCGTGAAGCCGGTCGGCGCCGATCGCACGCGGGAGGACGTACACGCCCGGAGGCGCAACCGAAACATCGCGATCGCGGCGTTGTCCGCCCTGGTCGTCGCGATCCCGCTGGCGGCCGGCGTGCTGGTGACGGGCGATCCGCACGGCCCGCCGTCGGACTCGTCGTCGGTCACCCCGCGCGTCTCCGCCTCCGGGGAGCCCTACTTCGTCGGACCGGGCGAGAGCACCCATCCGTCGACGACGGCGCCGGCGGGCGGCATCACCGAGGCGGCCCTCTACTCCGCCGAGCTCGTCCTGCCCGCGTGGCCGGCCGAGATGAGCACGGCAAAATGCCCGACCGGCCCGGTCCGGTTCCGGGCCGGCGACATTCAGTTCGACGACGTCGCTCTGTGGATCGCCGGGGTCGCCTACGCCGACGTCGATCGGGACGGCCGGGCGGAAACGTTCGCTCGCGTCTTCTGCATGCACGCCAACGACATCGCGTCGCAAGTCGTGGCCTTCACGCCCGCCACCGGCAACGGCGTCCGTACGATCGGCACGGTCCTCGCGCAGACCGGCGACGTCGTGGCCATCTGTGGGGTGCGCGCCGGCAAGGACGGCGCGGTCCAGGTCGAGACCGCCGATTTCCCGGTGCCCTGGCGGTGTGCCGATCCCACCTCGGCCAACGAGCGGTACGTCACCCGGCAGTGGCTGACATTCACCTGGACCGGGTCGGCCTTCGCCCAGCAGGGAGCGACGGCGCACACCGCCAACCCGTACGCCACGGATTTCGCGCTGACCAGCACCGGTCTCGTGCTGACCAAGCAGGCGAACGGCCACTACGTGGGGTCGATGACGTTGACCGTGCACAACACCGGCACCTCGGCACTCCCGTACAAGACCGATACCGTCATCTCGGACGGCATGCGGTTGGTCAATCCGCCACACGGTTGCACCGTCTCCTCGGCCGGCGGCGGGATGGAGGACGTCTACTGCACCGGGGCCAAGCTCGCCGGCGGCGCGACCCGCCGAGTGACGTTGCACGTCGACTCGCCGCGGCGCTACCAGCTCACCTACATCCCGGACACCAACGTGCTGCCGCTGGACGGCTACAACGACCCGAACCAGGCCAACGACCGCGCGGCCCTCGACATCCAGTTCCGCGACTGACTCACGCGCTACCGGCCGCGCCGGGCGGGGGTGAAGACCCGCATGACCGACGGGCCGCGGTTGGCCCATAGGTGGTACGGGATCGCCGTCAGGGTGACCCGGCGGCCGTCCGCGGCTGGCAGTTCCGACAGGGCCGCCCAGCCGGCGCCCGCCCAGCCCGAGTCGTCGCGGGCCAGTCCGGTCGCGGTGACGACGATCTGGGTCTCGCCCAGGAAGCCGTCCCGCACCTGCTCGCCCAGCGGTTCGTCGACGAGCAGCTCCACGTGGTTGACGTCGACGTCCGCGGGCTGGTCGAGGCTTTCCAGGCAGTAGACGACCGGGCCGCGCTCGATGGCGACCGCTCCGCGCAGCGCGTCGACCGACGGGTGCGCGGCGGTCAGCCGGACCGGCATCGGCAGGGTCAGCGCTACCCGGTCGCCCGCCCGCCATTGCCGCCTGATCTCCAGGTATCCGGCCGGGTTGGCGGACGCCGGCACTGGCGTGCCGTTGACCGACACGGTGGCGCCCCGGCACCAGCCGGGCACCCGCAACGCGAGCGTCCACGGCTCGTCGACGGTTTCGCGAACCGTCACCTCGATGGCGCCGTCCAGCGGGTACTCGGTCGCCACGGCGAGCGCGGCCGTGCCGGTACGGATGGTCGCGGGCAGGTACTGGTGGAGCTGGACCCCGGATTCCGTGTACGTGGCGAGGTACCCGCCGAGCGAGGCGACCGTACGCATGATGTTCGGCGGGCAGCAGGCACAGGCGAACCACGGCGGCCGGGTGCCCGGCGCCTCGGCGCGGGCCGGGCGGGTCTGGG
>Ga0307509_10008888_pt1 | contig 12668 bp, 20 predicted proteins | sample 10_EM_MG_FD_202245 | JGI IMG/M metagenome (GOLD analysis project Ga0307509, IMG submission 202245) | Populus trichocarpa ectomycorrhiza microbial communities from riparian zone in the Pacific Northwest, United States - 10_EM | ecosystem: Host-associated > Plants > Roots > Unclassified | place...
CAACGATGGTACAGAGGATGATCAGGAGCATCAACTGTTCCGGATCCCTATGACCTTGAGGAGACAGCATTGGAAGCTTGGAAATGGGGAATTGAGAGCTCTTGGCCTGTAGTACCAGTAGTACTTAGTTTATCACACGTTAAATACGCAATTTTGGCCGCTTCGAGGCAATGACGTCATGATTACATAACAAAATAACAGTTAATAACCTAAGTAACTAACGTCACACGAAGGCCCAAACCATCATCACGTTATAAACAGCCCGGGTTAGCAAAAAAACCCAGCCCTACTTCGCTTTCCGAATTTCTTCTGGACCCTCATCGCTCAGGGGACTATTTTATTGATGCGGGCGCGGGCCTTAATAAAATTGCAAGGCGCATCTTGAAATGTCTCTTGAAGACAGGTATGAGGCCAGAACCTGGGGATTGGTGAGCTTAGTAAACTCATCTGCATTATTTTAGATAACCCCAATATTCTTATCAACACATGTTATGTGGCTCTACCCGTTTTTGTTCCTCAGATGACTCCCCCCGGACGTGAACTGTTGGATGATCTGTTTTCACTTGATTTGGAACGGTATGTGGCATGGTACAGCAGCCGGGCACCGGAGAATTTTGAGGTTGTAGCAACCTTTCTTATATGGATGAAAGACAAGGTCTGTTTCCTCCCGCTTCATTTGATCAGTTACTTATCATATCCAGTTTCATCCTAATTATGATGGCGACCTTTTCCACTGGCACATCCAGGCCATTGATACTTGGATCGTTGATCACCACATTGAATGGATTATACCCACCCACCCCATGCAGACGCCTTCAATCTCGCTCTTCCAATCCCCAGGGCTGCACAGGGGAATGGATCCCGATATAGTATTCGCAGATTCCCCTGTATTAATTATCATCTCAGAGGCGATCCATTTCACGGCCCTCTATTTCCACATTCACATACCCGACTTCCCGGCCCTCGATTGTTTGATTCGAGATTTTTTGGCGGAGCCAGGACGACGCGGTGAGCAATATCGGCTTGATGGAGATAAATGTGCAAGACTGGCCAGTGTTGGTATCTAAGGGGTTATTAACCCCAAATTTTTTTCTTAAGCCTTATGCCTTAAATAAAACCTTAATTAAGGCTTGATTCTAAGGGGTTATTAACACTTCATCTAAAAATAGATAAAGTCTGCTAAATACTGTGGGCACTGCTATCACCTGTAAATAAACTCAAATTCCCTAGCATTAGGCTTTTTTTCTTTGTATAGCTCATAATTCACCAGGAATTCCATCAACTTGGCATTATGTCTGCTCGGGGTACATAATAATGTCATAATTATGTCATGTGATTTACATTGTTAAGGCTTAATTAAGGGTTATTAAAATCTTCCTTTGATACTAAGGCTTAACCTTAGAATCAATTAAGCCTTAATTTAACTTAACCCTTAGGTCTTAATGCCAACACTGAGACTGGCCAGAAAGCTTTGGATCTATCTCTTTTCACCATGCGTATCATTTCTGTTTGGGGCCCCTGGGGCTATCATCTTCTTGTGGCATATCCTGACTTGTGGTCGTAGTGAGTTTTCGGACACCTTTGAAGATCCAAAATTTGGCTTTCATAAAATAGCTTTGCATAATGTCTGGGGAGGAAATGTGAGCGGCCGCTCTGTTCCTGTACATTCATCACGACTCTATGACCCTGGGGAAGCGTTGACGCTCCTCCCAAAAATCCTACCAAAGGTTTTGGAGGCCGACGTCGATACTCTTGATGACTTTCTTCAGGTAGTTCAGGACCACCCGCCATTAAAGTACACGGACCCCGCCCACAGAATGTATGACCTGTACAAAGCCGCCGCAGAAGCCGCCGAGAAGCTTTTAGATCGTGAATTATTCCGAGTAAGTGCGTTTTTTACACCCCCATAACCGATGTGGCTCATTGCTTCTCTTTTTTGGTCAGCAAATGGGGGAATGTCGCGCGTCACGTGAACGAGAGGCCCTCAAACTGGTTACCGATACCCCTGCTGGGCGGCCTGGGCCTAATACGGAAATACAACAAGATGCCCATGTGCCAGATGCTCGGCAAACTAACTGGAATATAATGCGATCCCCCTTTGCCCACGAGCCACCGACCTTCTGGGCTCGATTTACACGACTTTTTTCTCAACATTGGTTTAACACTACATGCTGGAAGAAGTGCCTAGTAAACATCCTTCCACTGTCTCTCGCCAATTGATCACCAGGAAACACTCCCATCGATGTTGATGTCGGTCCCATTCTTCTGGGAGGCCTTTGTGATGTCCGGTGTGAGCATTGCGGGACGTCGAACAACGAAATACAATTCCCCGGTACCACTGACATTCGACGTGACTCTAAACAACTGCATCGTTCCCATTCCCATATCATGATCGACTTTCTTTCGATTCAGCTGAAGGAACCTTTTACACGGCGAAAACACCCGATCGCGTTGACTTGTACCGCCAAATAGTTCGCTTACCTTCTTGCGAAATTGCTATCCCCTAACTTGATCTCACACTCCCTCCTACATCTCGCGGTCAGCTAACGACAGTACTGCAGTGGAATGCCTCATTCGTGATGTCTCGCCGACCTCAGCATGGATCAGCTACCACGGAAGCTACAAGATAGGGATGGTTCTTTTCATTCTTAAAATACCCAGTAAACAACCAGTAAAATGAACAGTATATTCCTCACAAAAATCAGAAGTTTGAACAATATCACATTGAGTAAGTACAAATATAATTTTTTTGTGAGTGATAACCACAATGAAGGGCCGATTAATAATTTAATCAACATTTATTCAGAATTAAACTGACGGACACATCAGCCAGTGTCCCCAGTGAATCTTCCCGAGTTCAGAAGTAATTTCGCCGTCAAGATGTTGGCGAAGTCCGTTGTGGTAATATCATCGGACAAGTCAGAGTCATCAGCATCATCCTTAAGCTGCGCAATCAGGTCTGCCGCACCACTCATGCGCAATACGCGGGCCACGGCATATTGCAGATTACAAAGTGCGGGAAGAGGTCCTCCAGGAAATTCTCCAACGTATCTCCCTTCTCCTTTTCCAAACGGTATTTCATCCCCATCCCTCAATTTGATGATGCCTGGTCCGGGAGAATACTTGTTTCCCACAAATTTTCGGAATATATATCTGACCTTAAAAGTGTCAGATATAATGAAACCGGTATGATTTCTATTCATACCTTGCCATCGTCATCTTCTTTGGCCTGGATTGCCCATTTGAGATCGTCGTATGCCATCGAAGCATTACACTCCAGGTTCATGATATTTCCGATACCACTTAACTGTTCGACGACGAGGTCCCTTACTTTTGTCCCAGCGAACATGGCAATAAATTCCAAGGTGTCGGGCTACGGAAGTCCAGCTGAGCCAATTGAAGAGCTTACGGAAAAGGGTGACTGACTTTGTTATGGACGGAGTTGGGAATGATATGCGAAAGGATGGGTACTACACCATCCGGATTTATTGGAGTGAAAGGGATGTCGGTCAATGGGCACTCAAAGCCGTCGCGTTTGAATCCCTATGTGCAAGGCATCAGGCCTCAATAATGTATGTATCATACTATAATGAATTTGACGACATACTAGTACTGTGATAATTTCTTGTCTGCAGCTCCCAAACTCCTCCTTTTCAGCCTCCCTGAGCAATTCGTCGATATCTTTCGATATGAATTCGGTAACCGAATGGGGTGTCCCGGCTCCGGATTTAGGCCCAGCAAGGTTTTGAACTAGCGCAAGGGCTGTTATCAGGCAATTTTGCCCACTGCAGAGTAATAGTCGTAACACGCATATGCTATCGCGAGGTGCGTGAGGAGTTCGGCTGCAAACGTGAAGACAGATGAGAAATCTACTTCGTTTGGGTCGATCCCTTCAAATAGAACTTTCACAGTCGCTTCCCGGGAGACAGCGAGGGTTCTGAGCCTCTCAACTGATTTGGCATTAAGGATGGTTCTCTGACCAGACAAATCTGAACTCACTATTTTTCCGCAGACCCGGATGACCCTTTTCAACATTGAACCAGAATTGATCGACGAGTTGGCTATCGGGATACGTGTGGGACTCCTCAATGAAACCGCAGAGCAGTTTCGCTGTAAGACCTTGTAATTTGGCGCCTTGTCCTGCGGATTGAATGAATTTTACAGGCAGAGAATCCCACAACTCAAGGTGCCGCCAGAAGTGCTAGAGCCTGGATGTCCATGGTCGTTCCAGTCTGAAGGTCAGTGTATTCGGAGTTGGAAACCCCGACCGCTCTGCATTGCAATGACGGCGCCGATAGCTCACATAACCAACTGGTTACTGATACCCCTACTGGGCCTACTGTAGAAATACAACATGCTCCCATACAAGATGCTTGGCAAAATAATGTAATGCGATCTCCCTCTGCCAAGAAGCCACCAACCTTGCGGGCTCGATTTAGACGACTTTGTAATAACACTATACATATCTAGAACTAGTAGAAGAAGTACCTTTTCATGACCGATCATATCCCATCTCGTGCCTCTCGCTGATCAGGAAACACTCTCATTCTGGATGTAAGCAACAGTATAACGTAAAGCCTCCGAAGATATTAAGCGCCCGCGGTTGAATTCGATCTAGTGTATGTTGATCGTAGGGTATTCTGAGGGAGTGACAAAAATGTGAGAGGATGGAGTCTTCGCGAAAATAACTACCCGCAGAGTGCAGTGAAGTCTATTGGTACTGGGAGCGAGAGCCTTAGCCCATGCCTAAATGATGATCAAGGGTTACCATTATACATTGTCGCATATTTAGAATTTTCGTTCCCTTTCATAATTTGTACATTATCCACACCCCAAATCTTATGCTTTCAAGGTTCAACTCTTCGTCTTGATAAGACCCGCCATGATATCGAAACTATTTCCATCCGGTTGCAAGTCAATATATTCTGATGGTGAGCCAGGTCGTTCTGGGATTGTTCTCAATAAGCCATGATCATGTGTGATGCCCACGATGCGGACAGCGGTGTGTGGGATCGTAGTGGTCAAGGTGACTAGTTGGTCTCTGCGAAACCAGAGGGTGAGTTTCCCAAAACGAAGGAAAATAGTGAAGACTAACGAGTGTAACCAGCGTTTCAGATATAAATCCATGAACGGTGCAAATGAGCCAAAATTTTGAGAGAAGACCGTCCACATGGGTTCGAACTTGGCCATGATTGCAGCTGCAGTCTTCTCCACACTCAACTTTTGTTCGGCGCCTGACTGGAGTTGCGCGAGCGAGGTGATAGGGGGAAGGTTTAAAACGTTCAAACCACACCCTGCATCAGTATGCGTTAATAATACGTACTGAACCAAGGGAGTGATGGCTTACCGACAACAATATCCACTTTTCCTCCAGAAAAGCTCGTGTTAACAAGGACGCCTCCGATTTTCCGGAGATCATCTTTGTTACCTCCTACAACGGCATACAGGTCGTTCGGCCACTTTAACCTAACCTGTTCGCCGGCCTTTGGTCCTAGAACTGTCTCGTCCCTACAAGCTTCCACGACTGCCAACGAAAACAGGTATTGGAGGAAGACAAGTTTGTTCGCGTGGAAATTTGCGAGCGACACGCGCAGAAGGAGAGAAAATTGAAGGCCACCCGATGGGGACAACCATATGTTGCTGCCTCGCCCTCGTCCCGCCAATTGGTAAGAGGCGAGCGAAAGCAAAGGTGTGGGTAATTGGGAGAGAAGGAGAGGGTTTCTTGAAAAATGATATAAATTAGTGTGCGACGATAGATGAGGTCGCTTCTCACTTGTCCAACATGGTTTGCGTGCTTGTTATCGTTTCGCCATACAAAAGAGCTTCGCCCACACCCCACGGTTGCGATGTTTTGGGTATCTCGACCTTGTCGCGCGCAGCCGCCAAGGCTTTGTAGAAGAGTGCAGCATCGAATAGGGGTGTTATTTCTTTGTCGGGGAGAACTCCCTCCTTGCAGACGATGATATGCTTGGGCTGCCATGTAGATGGATCGCTGGTGGTTTCAGCAGCTTTGCGACAAGACCTCATCACGTCCGAACTTTCTTGGAGAGGGTGGAAATAAAATTCGTCATTGGCATCTTTGAATGTTGTCAGTTGTGTCCTGGGCTGAGGAGAGGCGATGGCGTCAAGGATTTGGGATACAATTGTCGGCTTTTCTGGGGCGGAAGTCAGGAATTGGGGGAGGGGCCGCGAATTAGAGTATGCAAGTTTGGCATCTACAGGCACTTGGAGTCCCAGTCGGGTCAAAGTGGTCCGTAGGAGTTTTATCCTCAGCTTTTCAGAAGACTTGATTTCTTCGACGGATAACTGGGTGGATCTGGCGATAAGGGACGAAGCGGGTTCCTCTTGTAATGGGTACTCGATGCTGGGACCCCAAAGTGCGATCCGGCCTTTGCCAACATCCATGTTGAGCCCAGCAATTGCTCCCTCCCCTGCTTGTGAGGTATACCGGGAAAGGATGTCCAATCCTTTGAGAACATCGAATCCATGAAATTGAGTAACTTCCGCATCGTATATCCCTTTCACTACATCGCCTTCTGGGGTCTTCAAGTCGGCAACCCTCGGTGCAACGCGATCGTCGCGAACATCCTCATCGAAAGTGAGATGTGCATTGTTGAACTTGTCGAAAAGTTTTAGCGGCGTTTCACCAGCCTCCAAACCCAGACTCAAACCCGCCGATCCCAATCCGAGCCCTCCAGATCGAGGAGTAGCTGTGGCCCCAGTTCCGAGCATAAGGTATGCGCCACCTGCCTCAACGAAATCTTTGACCTGTTTACTGGCGACCGATACAAATCGATTTCGACTTCGAGGCAGGACGAGGAGCGCACAGGAGCTTTGCCATGGTTGGGTCGTCAGAGAGTGCAGAGAAATGAATTGTACAGTATAGTTGGGAACGAGAATGGACCGTAAACTGGCTAGAGCATGCGAAGGCTGGAGAACCTCTGGTCCTGAATAGATGAGGACGTTCATCACCACAACATGGATGAGAAGTAAACAGCGGATCAACGGCCCGGGTTGCTCGATTGACGAAGTTCAAAACTTACTTCAAAGATACTCGTGTTTCGGTTCGGACCATGCATGGCGAGCCAGACTCGGGCGTAATCACAGATGGTAAGTACGAGTCATTAAATACAAGCGGGTAGGTAAAGACTGTCCTCCAGCAATGCCATCATCTCTTTCGCATTCACCCTGATAGGGTCCCCACAATCGTCGAAGAGGACGTCGTATTCAACCGCCCTGTCCCGCTTCCTGGAGTAGCCAATAACCTCGTACATCCCAGAATGATTATTATCCGAGAGAACAAATTGCTTCCCGTGCAGATTTTCGGGATTCAGATTCCGGAAGACTCGTCGAAGCTCTTCGGCAGTGATGTGCCTCGGCTCAACCATTGGCTTGGAGAGAGGCGCCTCAAGATTACCCTGGATGGGAGGAGTAGGATGTACAGACATCCTGTAAATCATCGATGAGATGTAGAATACAGGACAGTGTCGTTGAGCTGGATTATTCACGCTAACTCATTATGCCTCTTCAAGATCGCCAACTGAACCCTGTCGTGTTGTTGTACAATCTTGCAGGTTACAAGGTACATGAGGCCAGCATGAGCTGCATGCAAGATTTTGACGCGACTGAATATGTTCGATGGTAAAACGTTAGCAGCCTTGTGAAAAACTCAACTCGTCGAAGTCCCGAGGTACTAAATGACAAATTTCATCACAGCGCGCAAGATACTCATCAACATTATCTAGTGTGGGTTCCCAGCGTTGACCGCGTTTCGCAACCAGGGGTGACTTCTGGAGTTGCGCCATGGCTGCTTCGAACTTGGGTAGGTCTGATCTAAGCACTTCGGCCTGTTCTCCAAAAATGGTTTCGCATCTGATCTGTTTTTGCGCCATGTCTTCAACGAAGTAGACTGCAGGGTTCATTTAGACAAGTAATTACGCGCATGTATTTCTCTACCATATGGTCCGCCACACAGGAGAATAAAGGAGGATTTAAAAAAAACAAAAACAAAAACAAAAACAAAAAAAGTCGACTGCAGTGGAAGCGCGACGCATGGTTGATGCAGAGGAAGATCAATTGTCACTCCGATTGTCATGTGATTATCGGCTGTTCGTTCAACGACACCTCGCATTGGTACCAGATTTCCTTACAAATCCAGGTAAGTATGCAAGATTCCAAGTTCACCCTCGACGATTTGTAACCTAACCATCATGAGCGTTACGGTCATGGCGTTTGTTCTGCCCCCCATACCGCCCACCATTGTAGGCTTGCCTTTTGTTCACTACGGAATCTCATATGTATGATATATCCTTGCGAAACACTCCCTAATGGCTGGTATTCTCATCGAGGTAATTTTCAAGGTAGGTGCTTTGATGTCCAACCACCGATGGATCTTTTTCTAGTCAAGGTGAGTACAGCTTTGGGACTGATGGGATTAACTTCTTTTGCTCCTAAGATACTTGATCATGTCGACGGACTGTGAATACTGCAGGTACAGGGACAATGAAGCCAAGTCGGGGTCAGCTATATCCCTTCAAGAGAAGAAAGTCATTCTCAAATGTGAGGATCGTGAAGATCCGAGTCGCGATATCCCGAAGGCATGTATGTGTTCCAAATTATATTTTTGTCATCATTCTTCAACGCATTTTACTTAGAGTGAGACGGCGGGTTGGACAATCCCCGAAATAGACCTCGTCCTCACACATGGGACAGTTGAAGGTCGAACAAGTCTATCATGAACTCGTCGAGAAAGCGTTCGTCCGTCGGCGACTCATTTGAGGGCGAAAGGGAGAAATCAGAGGTTTTCTTATTTGGTCAGGCAGTGCGTTCCCTAATCAAGTGTCAATCAATGCGTTAACCAAGTCATACATCCAGAATTTTACTCTCCAGATCTGACCCAAACATGACGATCGAATTCTACGAGCGTAATTTCGAGCAGAAGTTGGGACTAAATGATATCAAAGTGGAGGGATATGAAGAGGATGCAGATAAAAACAATCGAAGCAAACTCTAAAAACCGAAAAAGCTCAAGCTATAGACTTGGACCAAGAACAATGTGGTCCGACTATAATTACATAGTAGACGCGTTGAGGTTTCTAAAAAAAACTGCACAGGTTTTCCAAAGTCGAGATCTTGGGAAACTAGTAAAATGTCATCTTCCTCATGCATAGCCACCGCCTCGAGGCTTCCATTGAACACTCTACCTCTGGTTATTCGTCGTTCGCCTCTACACAGTCCTTTTTTTTACTTGAAAATTTGACGGACTAATTTCTAGTATGAGCCTCTTCACCAATGCCAACAACACAAACATTCACGGCGGTGTATTCACCAACTTGAATCACATCCAAGTGATAGAAGAGCAAAACAGTCTGTCTACAACTCATTTCACCGAATCGAACCATTATCGATCCATGTCTAGATGTTCTTGAACAACTTGAAAAGCACGTCGCTTTCGGGGCATTCCACAACTCAGCAGAGCGTTTCGATCCCCCGAAATGCCATCCTCATACCCGTGAGGCCGTCTTGAAAAGGATTATGCAATGGCTAGACGATCCATCCAATCAAGCCCTAATCATGTGGATATTTGGTCCTGCGGGAGCTGGGAAATCTGCCATTGCTCAGAGTATCGCTGATTTTTGCTTCCATTCCGATAATTTGGCCGCAAGTTTCTTCTTTTCGCGAAACTCGGCTGGCCGCAATAACTCGGTACAGTTCATAACTACACTTGCATACCAAATTTTGCATTCTATACCAGAGACACGGAAAGCCGTTACGAAGGCCCTGAAGGATAGTTTCTCCCTCCTCCTTTCACATTCACTCGACGCGCAAGCACATACCTTGATCACCCGACCACTCAATGACGCAACTTCGAGGATAGGCGACACGGAAGTTCTCAAGTCTTGGCCAAAGCTTGTGATTATAGATGGACTCGATGAATGCGGTGAACCCAAGGACCAACAATACCTTCTCGAGGTGCTCTCCACAATGGCGAAACGGCTGTCATATCCGCTCTTGTTCCTTGTTGCCAGCCGGCCTGAACAGGTCATACGCGACGCCTTCAATAGAGATCCCTTACGCGGACTGACTACTCGTTTAGCTTTGGACGACGCTTACGAACCCGACTCCGACATAAAAATGTTCCTTCGATCGAAATTTGACAAGATCAGGCAGAGCCATCCGGCAGGTGGGGACCTACCGAACCCATGGCCTTCCAGAGAAGAACTGAGGAGGCTTGTCGAAAAATCCTCTGGGCAGTTCATCTACGCCTCAACAGTCATTAAATTTGTGGATTCCCCGCATCACCTGCCTCAAGATAGATTAAACATTGTGTTTGGGATTGCCCCGCCTGAACTTGCCACTCCATTCGCCGAACTGGATGCACTTTACGATCAGATATTTTCCTCTGTTATTTACATCGAAGACGCTCTCGAAATCCTCCTGATTCTCTTGTTACTCACAAATCTACCTCCTCGTCCGAGCCTCCTGGACCGCTTTCTTTCCTACAAACCAGGAACTACAAGAATGAGATTAAGTGATCTCCATTCTGTTCTTCGAGTACCTGCGGCAGAATAGGATGAGGGGGAAGTCGAAATTTTGCATGCTTCGCTTTCCGATTTTCTTCTCGATCCCTATCGCTCAGGGGACTATTTTATTGATATGGAGGCAGGCTTTGATACAATTACAAGGTACATCTTGAACTCGGTCCTGAAGCAAGGTACGAGGCCAGAACTTGGGCATTGGCGAGCTTATACTCGTGTTTATTATTTTAGATAACCCCGATATTTTTATCGACGCATGTTATGTGGCTCTACCCTCTGTTGCTGTCCGTACAACATTCCCCGGACCTAAACTGCTGAACAATCTTTTTTCATTTGATTTTTCACACTATGTGGCATGGTACAGGACCTGGCTTAGAGGCGCCGGAGTGGGTGATATTGAAATTGCAGTCACCTTTTTTACATGGATGAAACTAAAGGTCTGTTTTGCCTTCAAGCCTCACTTGATGGATTGCTCATCACAGGTAGGTGCACCCTAATTACGACGGCGATCTTTTTCACCGGCACATCCAGGCCATCGATACTTGGATCCTTAACCAACTTGAATGGCTTTTACCCACCCACCTCTCAATCACGCTGACGACATCAATATCGTTCTTGCCATCCCCCGGGCTACCTATGGGAACGGGTCGCGTAATGACCCTCGCAGAGACGACCCATTGTACGAACGTCTATTTCTACTTGAACATGTCCGATTCCCCGGCCCTCGATTGTTTGCTTCGGGATTTTTTGACGGAGCCTGGACGGCGCAGTGAACAATATCGCCTTGATGGAGATAAATGTGCAAGACTCGCCAGACAGCTTTGGATCTATATCCTTCCACAGTATGTCTCATTTCGGTTGAGGCCCTTGGATGCTATTACCACATCTGACTTGTGATGATAGTGAATTAGCAAACACCTTTGATGGCCGAAAATTTGGCCATCATGAAATGGCTTTCTATGATGTCAGGGGAGCGCTGACGCGCCATAGGTATTCAAAACGGATCTACGGCCCTGAGCGGGCATTGATCATCCTCCCAAAAATCCTGCTAATGGTTTTGAAGGCCAATGTTGATACCCTTGTCGATTTTCTTCAGGTTGTTCAAGACCACCCGGTATTAAAGTACGCGGATCCTGCCGACAGAACGTATAACTTGTACAAAGCCGCCGCAGCAGCCGCCGAGAAGATTTTACGTGCTGGAATACTCCAGGTAAGTGGTTTTTGGCACCCACACAACCGGTGTGGCTCATTAAGTGTTTCTCTTTTGGTCAGCAAATTAGGGAACCTCGCGCGTTACGTATACCAGAGGCTCTCACACTCACCACCGAAACCTCTGCCGGGCCTACTATGGGAATAGAACAAGATGCTCCTATACCAGACGCTCGGAGAAGTAACTTACATGTAATGCGATCTCCCTCTGCCAAGGAGCCGCGAAACTTCCGGACTCGATTTAGGCGGCTTTTCTCAAAGCTGGTTCATAGAAGAAGTACCTAGTAAACATCCTTATATGATCATATCCTGTCCTGTGCCTCTCGTCATTTGATGGTCGAGAAACACTCCCATTTGTAAACAACATATGAATGTAAAGCCTCTGAAGATTATACTTTAAGCGCCAACGGTTGCAAACATAACTTTTGTTTGTGATGTCATTGCTTTAGATATCGTAGGGTATTTTGAGGAAGTCATAAAAATACGGCGGTAGCCTTTGTGAAAATAATTACCCCCAGACTGTGGTGCAGTTGTGTTGGTATTGGGAGCGAGCTTCAGCATGTGGTCATACATGACGATCATGCCGCAAAAATTTTGAGCTCCAAATCCAGTTCTTCTCCCGGCCTCTTTAACCCATCTTTTACGAGATCCTATTTTTGCATTGATTAGGAACGTCACTGTATCCTTCCGTCAGCTGAACCATTAAAGCACATCTCCCCACTGCACTCTCCTTTTGATCAAAAAACCTACCCTTTCACAAAATTTCACCTTAGGTAGAAGGCTGGCCCTGTCCCTTCAGCCTCTCGGTCACCAACTGGCTGAACTCGTCTCTCAAAATCGCCTCCTTCCTCTCCCTCTCCTCCCTCTGCAGCTTCAAAATACCCCTCTTCTCCTCTGCACTGATAACCTGATTCTCCTTCC
>Ga0307509_10008889_pt1 | contig 12668 bp, 7 predicted proteins | sample 10_EM_MG_FD_202245 | JGI IMG/M metagenome (GOLD analysis project Ga0307509, IMG submission 202245) | Populus trichocarpa ectomycorrhiza microbial communities from riparian zone in the Pacific Northwest, United States - 10_EM | ecosystem: Host-associated > Plants > Roots > Unclassified | place...
AAAACCTTCAGCCGTGGCCTCAGCCGTGCTTGCAGGTGGGATCGGCAAGTGCTGCCGGATCAGTTGCTGGTCGATGGGAATTGGCCGCGTGGTGATAATAATGCGGACTCGATGAAGCTGACCTGCAACCGCGCGTGCAAGGCGTTTTAATGCCTGCTCGAATGACTTCTGGCTGATCTTTAGCTCATCAATCGAGTCCAGAAAGAACGTTGCGGTTTCGGACTGCATGCGCAGCCATTTGTCGAACCGCTCGCGCTCTTCCGGACCGAGCATATCCACCACTTCGGTGTCAGCGAGCGTCGCAAGCTCAAGAAAAAACGCCGGTTCGCCTGCATACCACATTCTTTGCTGGCGAGTCCGGCACTCATATGTCTTCCCAACGCCTGCTTCCGACACAATGAGAATACGGCGCGCCGAAAGCAAATCGTCCCAGCTGGAGCCGTGCGTCCTGCCCCAGTACGCTAGCAACGATGAACTGTCGATGCCGGCGATGTCCTCGTCCGAAAGGTCGTGGAACGTGCGTGAGATCTCGGTTGGCGGATTCGTGGTCATCGTCCTGCTAGGGGTTAAGGGCGCGCTTGTGCCACCGGCATAGATTGCAATCTTACCGGGCGGGCGACTCGCATCAAAAGCTTAGCGAGCGGAGATATTAAAGTATCAATTTTCTGCAATGAAAGAGCTAGTCGTTCGAGATTAAGCGTGATTATCGTGTTATAACAGGTAGTTAGGCCAAAAGCGAAACCGGTGGAGCATGTTGCGACATGGCTTCGTGACCTTGATCAACCTTGCCAGCTTCGCCACTCCTATCTGCCCAGGCGCGCCGCGTAATGATCGCTATGACGAAGCACAACATGATCTTAATTGGCGACCGCGCCTAGAGGACAAGCTCTCGCAGGCGTATGACCTTGCGAATGTTGTCGAGGCTCGTCAGCGCGTAGTGCCTCAGGACCGAACCCGCTTCGAGATCTGGCAGCAGGTGTTCGATATGGTCGGCAAGATCGCAAAGCTCGTTCCGTGTCAGGTGCATCAGGTCGGCAATCGTCCAGACAAGCATCGTTTTCTCCATCGCTTGACCGCGCCAATCGCGGCCTTCTGACGGAGGCCCCTGCGACGGAGGAGGCGGATGCATCGCTTGCGACCGCAACGCAGTGGAGGAGTGCCAACGGCACTTGCAGCCATGAGCCGACGACCGGCGCGATAAGGCCGACATGAAGGACGGGATTGACGTGGTCCGGAGACGGGAGGAGAAGTTTCTGCCGGGCGAAGCCCGACCGAAATCAATGGATCAAATGGCTCAGGAAGTCATACGCCGCCGCATGAGTTTCGAGCAGCTCCAGCAGGGATATGAATCTCTGCCACCCGAAGCTCGTCCCAACGGCAAGGCAGAGTCTTTCGCGCTCGCATCGGGCGTCTTGAGGGCCTTCATGGACGCTGATTGGGTCGAGCGGCACATCGTCGCGGATGGGAGAAAGAAAGGATTTCTTTCGATCGACGAATCCGATTGGGGCCGACAAGAGATATCGTTCTTCCGCGTCATGGATTTGGCTGAAGTGATCTACAATTTGCAGTCGGTCCCCGGTTTCGACGAATGCATTACGCGTATGCGTGACGGTGATATCGAAGGCACATATGCCGAACTGGATTTCGGCCGTATGCTGATCTTGAACCAAGTACCCTTTCGCTTTGTCGTTCCGCAGGGCACGACCGGTACCGACTATGATGTCGAAATCGTGTATCCCTCTGGGATCATCGCGTGTGCCGACGCCAAATGTAAAATCGAGGGAACCGAATTCAGCTCGAACACGATGAGGAACACCTTAAACAAGGCGCGCAAACAGCTGCCGGATGACAGACCGGGCATTGTGTTTATCAAAGTGCCCCCGGCCTGGATTTCCGACATCGGTCGTGTCGCCACCATGGTGAATACCGCGCGAGAATTTTTGCGCGGGACACGGCGAGTCGTTTCCGTGAAATTCTATTCGTCGCCCATCGCCCTGGCCGACGGTGTTTTGCGGCACGACCACGCTTATAAGGAAATCTCAAATGCGCTGACCGATTTCGGCAATGACCAGGACTGGAATATTTTTCGAAAGTTCGAGTTGCCGTCGGAATGGAACGGCATGCCGCCACATTGGCAGCGCATCATTTTCTTTCCCGACGGAAAGCCGCGATAATCCCTCTTCATAGGCGCGTCCGGCTTTGCCGGTCAGGCTCTACGCCCTGCGCTTACCGAGCCAGGATGTTTCGGCCCTTCGGGTAACGATCCCTCGCGCAAGAAATAATCGCCGCCTCGCCAGCAATCAGATCGTCTGGCTTTTCCGCCTGCGTCTTTTTACGCAGGGCAGCCCGTGTTAACCGCGAGAAAGGCGAGGTCGTCCTGCACCAATGCAAAACCCTCAATGCGGGTGGGCGCGTTCGAACGGATCGTTCGCTGGCGGTGACAGCACAGGTTTCCAGTTTGTCAGCTTCTGAAATAGGTAGGTGTCATACGAGACCCCGCGCCAGGTCACATCGATTTGTCCCACATATTGCAGCCGTGCGCTCGTCGTCGCCATGATCGCGGCGTCAGGATCGGTTTCGGGTGCGACGTAGAGTCCGGCACCGTCAAGCACGGGCTGGGCGAAGCCAACATATCGGCGCCGTTCGTTGACTTGCACGACGGGTACGGCCTTATCCCTTAAGTGCCATCGCAGCATCGAGTAGATGCGATAGTCGGTCGTCGCGAACCATTTTGCGCCGATGGCGTACTGCGCCAGGTTGGCCGCCGTCGCGACGCCGGCAAATCCGGCCTCCTTGCCGATCGGATCATTCCGCTTCAGATAATTGGCGGTTCCGCAAATGTAGTAAATCTGCGCCGCCGCGGTGAACGGCAGGCCGAATGCGATGGCAACAACCATCAAGGCGGGTCCGATCCGCGCCGGTTGTGAGTTCGGCGCTAGCTTCCGAATGTCTTTCAAATTGATTGCGGCGCAGATGAACCCGACCGGCCAGACGAACAGCGGCCAGCTATCGCCGATGCGCGCGGAGAGGCCGTGCCACAGGAAGAAGCTGAGCGGGAAAAGCACGGCTGTGGAGAGCAGCATCGAGATCGGGTCCCGCTTGCGATAGCCGCGCGCGGCGAGCATCGCGGTGCCGCCGAGAATAACGGGAAACAGGACGAAGCCCACGAGGGCGAATTGCTGCCCCACGAAATCCAGCAAAAACTGCGCCGTCCAGCCCGGCACCTGCGCCGTGCGATCGAGCTGAAATCGGAAAGACGCCCAGTCATGAACCGCGTTCCAGGTGAGGACGGGCGAAAAGATCAGAAACGCGATGCCGAGCGCGAGCCACAGATAGGTGCTGGCAAGCTGTTCTTTCCGCCAGGGTGGGACCAGCACAAAGGCGGCAATGGCGGGGATAAGGAGCACGGCCGTGTATTTCGCGAGCAGCGCGAAGCCGCCGAAGAATCCGGCGGCAAGCCACCAGCGATGGTCGTTGGACTGCGCCAGCCGAATGAGCGACCAGAGCATCCCGAGTTCGCACGGGATGAGCGCAACGTCCGGCGTGATCTTCGCCATCCCGAGCCCGTATGCGAGCGAGGCTTCGGTCATCAGGACAACGGCTATGACGTAGCGGAGATCGCGCAGCACGCGCCATACGATACCGCCCAGCAGCAGTTGCATGAGCGCCATAGCGAGCAAGCCCGGAAATCGCACGCCAAAATTTCTGTCGCCGAACAGGTCTGTGCTCAGCCGGATGAGCCATGCAATGAGTGGGGGATGGTCGAGATAGGAAAGCACGTTTTCTTTCGACCATGTCCAGTAATAGGCCTCGTCTACCCGCAGATCGACCGTCGTGATGAAGATGCCGCGCGCGATCGTCGCCGCGACGACGATTGCACAGGCTAAGAGCAGCATCGTGCCGGAATTTGAGCGCGGCGGCGCATCACGGCCTTCGTTTTCTGCCCGCGCGGTTTCCGCTGCTTTCGTTCGGACGATCGGCCGCTTCTCTTCCTCGCGCGCCCAGTAGCCTTTCAGCGCATCCGGGTACTGGAAGGATTTCTTTGTGAATTGTCCCTGGCGGCAGACCGTCCCGAATGGCTCGGCCCGGACAGACAATTTCCCTGCGACGAGATCGACCACGGTAGGCCCGGTCATGTCGTAGACGCTGGCAATCGTGTTGGACGTTATATTGTCCACGACCTTGCAGGCGACCGCGGCCAACACGGGATGCGCGGGTTCGGCGGCAAGAAAATAGTTGGTCAGCCGTCCATCCTTCGTCCGCACGAACAGTTCGGATTGATCGGCGCCCAGCAGATATTCGGGCGGCCAGGACAACGCTGCGTCGATATCGAGATAGATTCCGCCATGCGTTAGCAGGACGAGAACGCGCCAAAGATCGGCCTTGGCAGCGCCGATTTGCAGGCTGAGATACGTCTCGACCAATTGCGGATAGTGGTTCCGGATGAACGCTTCGCATTCCGCGTCCCCGCAGAACCGGAATTCATGGGTCGGCGCGATAGTGCGGTTGAACAGATAGTTCACGTAAACGGCGAGCGTCACGTCACTCGTGTAGTTGGTCAGCCAGACGATGCGGGGTATTCGCCGCGGCGCACGTGAGCGTAGTAGCGGCGGCGAGTGCGCCGGTATGCGGTAGCGCCTGCGGGGTCTCAGAAAAATATCCAGATAGAAGACCAGCTTCAGGATATTTCCGAAGGACTGCACACATCGGCTGCTAAGACGCCGCGCGGCAAGTCCGGCCAAATGCCGCCGCTCGTGCGGCCCGCCCCGGCCGCGCGTGGTGATTTCTTTTTCCGATTTTGCGGTGAAACGGTATGGCCGATAGTGTTTCGATCGTCACGAAACACGCTTGAAATGCACACCAAGAAAACGCTAGATACCGTGATCAGTTCCGCCGACCGCACGCTCTTCGCAGACATTTAGGGGAAAACTCGTGCTGAAACACTATCGGCCATTCTGTTGCAGCCGAGGTAGCCATGCGCGAGCACCCCTACGGAGGCGGAAGTCTCTTCGGTCCTTCCGGTAGCCGGAAATATCTCAACGCCACCGAGCGTCGGCGATTTCTTGAGTCAGCCCAACGGCTTGCGCCGCCCGAGCGCCTGTTTTGTCAGGTGCTCGTATGGAGCGGCGGGCGGATTTCCGAAGTGCTGGCCCTCACCCCCGCAGCGATCGATATCGATACCGGGACCGTCAGCATCCTGACTCTGAAACGGCGCAAGCCGGGTGTCGTCCGGCAACTGCCTTTGCCGGATGACGTTCTGAATGACCTTACCCGCATGTTCAAGCTGCGCGCTCGGCAGCGCGATCCTGACTCTGCCGTTGAAAGGATCTGGAGCTGGAGCCGCACCACCGCATGGCGACGGGTGAAGAAAGCGATGGCGGCGGCGCATGTAGTCGGCGTCTGCGCGATGCCCAAGGGATTGCGACATAGCTTCGGCGTCAATGCCTTTCAGGCGAACGTGCCGCCGCATCTTGTGCAGAAGTGGCTCGGCCACGCCTCGCTGCGTACCACAGCCATCTATGGCGATGTGATCGGACGCGAAGAGCGCCAATTTGCGGCGCGCATGTGGAAAAAGCGCGCGAAGTAGTTTCCTAAAATGAAGGCCTCGACCGAAAACTGCACCAACCCACCCAAAGTGGGCGCCGCGCTATCGCCGTTGAACGCGACCCATGGTTGTGCTATCCGCGCTAGCAACCTTTTGGACTGTACATGCATATTTACGTTATTAATCTCGCACGCGCTCCGGAGCGCCGAGCAAAAATGGAAGCACAAGCCAAATCGCTCGGTGTTGCCTTTGATTTTGTGGAAGCAACGGACGGCAAGTTGCTGACCAATCAAGACCGCGCGCGCGTCGATCATAGCAAACGCAAGCGGATTTCGCCTTACCCTCTAAGCGATAATGAAGTCGGCTGCTGGTTGAGCCATCTGCGCGCGATGCAGACGCTGATCAATAGCGGTGAAAGGATGGCGGCGATCCTCGAAGACGACGCTGCGTTGTCGCCGGATTTTCCGCGTGTCCTGGCAGCGATTGAAAAACGCACTGCGCCGTTTGATGTCATCGATCTGCACCGTCTCTACAAAAAGGGTGAGGTCTTCGTCCGCTGCCATCCGTTGCTGCCGGGGTTCGACTTGGGGCGGATCGGCTATATGCAAATGCACGCGACCGGCTACGTCATTACACGCGCGGGCGCGCAAAAGTTCATCGCGCACGCCAAATCGTTTGCCCACGCCATCGACAAGGATATGCATAGTTATTGGGTCAATGGGTTGGACATTTATGGATTGGAAACTCCGGTCGCACGGCAGGAAGACGGCGGACATTCCTATATTGACGAAACGCGCGGGCAAGACCGCCCGACGGAACGCGTGCGCTACCCGGACGCCGATCAATTCCATTGGCGTATGCAAAGGCGCCTGACCAAGCTGATGGACAGTATTCACAAGCGCCTCGCCTTTCCAGCTTATGTGCGGAAGGCACAACGGGCCGGATGAAGGCGGCCACAGGCCGGTTGTTGCCGGCGTTTTATCTGTCGCTTTTGCTTCTGGTCACAACGGTAGGGACCTTTGCGGGAGGCGTTTGGGCCAGCGCTGGTATCGGCGGCGCCATCATCATGTCGCTCATAGTGTGGTTCAGCGATCGGCGGCTACCTTTGCCTCAAACGGATTTGGCTTTGCTGACGCTGGCCGCCTTGCCGATAATAGCGGTGCTGAACTGCATCTCATCAGCGTCGGATGTGTCATGGGCTCCGTGGGTGCGGCTGGTTTCGATTTTTCTGCCGCTTCTGTTCTTATCCAGCCCGGCAATTCAGACTAAGGCCAATCACCTTCACTTCGGAACGGTCGTACTTTTTGCCGCCATGATCGGCGCTCTCGCGCTCGGCCTTGAGCTATTTCTTGGTGGACCTCTTTTGCATGCGACCAAGGGCGTCAAAGCGTCGCTGACCGAGTATAACCGAGGATTGTCCTACCTCGTCCTGGTGGCCTTTCCGATCATGGCAGACGTGAGGTCCGATGATCGCCTCGCGCAGCGACCCCGGCGAGGTGTGCTGGTCATTCTGCTTTTGATATGTGCGCTTTTGATACCGGCAAGCCTGACGGAATCCCGCGCCGCCAAACTGGCCTTAGTTATCGGTCTCGCCGCGATGGTGGCTGCGCAGCTCTGGCCGATTGTCACCACGTATGTCTTAGGCGTCCTGCCGCTTCTCTTGCTCGGCTGGCCGTTCGCAGCTCAGAAATTCTTCCTGCGGCACTACGATTGGCTCGCCCATTTTCCTGACTCGTGGCGCGACCGCATGGAAATTTGGGATTACATGTCATACCGGATTCTCGAACATCCGTGGCTTGGTTGGGGGTTAGGGACCAGCCGCTTACTCGATTTTCAGCAGCCGCACGGAAGCCAATACGTCTTTCGAATGACGCACGCCATGCATCCACACAATGTGGTGACACAATTGTGGGTCGAGCTCGGCTTGCCTGGTCTTGCGCTCGGTCTCGGGTTTGCGTTCGTGATGTCGAGCAAGGCTTATCATCTCGACGCGAAGATCCGGCCCTTTGCGCTTGGCAGTTACGCCGCCGCTCTGACGCTCAGCCTTGTGGCCTACGATTTCTGGACGGACTCGCTCTTCGCGGCCTTTGCCCTCACCGGGTTTGCGTTCAGCGTCATCAACCGCAGACTCCCACGGGTCACATGACAGACCCGATGCTTGCGATCTACGATTTTGGTTGCCAGCCATCTTCCGAGATTTGGCCGCACGCCCATCTGGTCCTTTGGGGCGTACTTATATGTGTCGCGCTGTTAGGACTGCTGGCCGCGACTGGGCGATTGGTGCGGCGAGGAGGCGCGCCTTTCCAAGCTGTCGATATTCTGTGCGGCTGGGCGATCGTTGCCGTTGCAATGACGCTGACCGCGACTCTCCTGTCGCCCATCATGCTCTATGCCGCCTGGTCGCTGGTCGCGCTGATGGGTATCGCCGCAGCGCCGGCCATCGGAGGGCGCTATTTCGCGTCGCCCTTCTGGGGCTCGGTTCTTTTTCCCGGACTTCCGGTTCTCATCGCCATCAATGTGATCGGCATCGCCAAGTGGGATGACTTTTCGCACTGGGTCCCGAACGCGCTCTATCTCTATCAGCAGAACGCCTTGCCGACTTCAGCGCTGCCGGCGTTGCACTCCGCCTGGCCGGGCTATCCCTATGCCTTGCCGTTCCTGACTTACCTAGCGTCGCTCCTGGCGGGCGGTTTCGTCATGCAGGGCGGCGCGATGTTTAATTTCATGTTTCTGCTGACGTTTGCCGGCATGTTGACCGAGATTTACCCGGCAGCGGCGAAGACCGCTTTCCGGGAGCGGATCGGCTTGTTCGGTCTGGCGATCCTGACAGTCACGCTGGCAAACCCAAGCTTCAATGCGAGTTTCACCATGACCAGCCAGGGCGACACGTCGACCATGGTCGTCGTCGCGGCTCTCGTGCTGCTGCTCTGGCGCTTACTCGATGATCTGCTGAGAAACGACGGCGCGCGCACAATCCAGACCATCATGTCGATCGCACTGCTGAACACATTGCTGGTTCTGATCCGGCAGAGCAATGTTGCACTTTGCGGGCTGCTGTTCGTAGCCTTTCTGATTTGCGCGTGGAAGAACAGGCTCTTGGGTCCCGCCCTGCGCCGGGCGCCGGCGATGCTGTTGGGTGCGATAGCGCTTCGCCTTCTCTGGCAACACTATGTTGATACCGAACTAGCCGGAAACGGCTTCGGCTTTCGCCCGCTGGCGGCCTGGCGGTTTGATTTGCTTGGCCCTTTGCTTGAGGCAATGGGTCGCGAGATGCTGCGCAAGAGTGGCTGTTTCCTCTTGATGTTCGGCGTGATCGTTGCCGGGGCTGTGAGCCTCTTCCGGCCGGTATCGCGCGCACGCACGTTTGCACTTCTGTCCGCGATCGTCTGCGCAGGTTACATGGTGTTTCTTGTGATCTGTTATCTTGGCGCGACCTTCAGCGAAGCCGAAGTGCGCCGTGCAGCCTCGTTCTACCGCTACAGCACGAATGTAGGTCTGCTGGGCATCGCGGCGCTGTGGATTGCGGCACCACAGGTGATCGGGTGGCTGAAGCACAAACCGCTTTTTCCCGCCCTTGCAGTCATCTCACCGTTACGCTCCGGCCTCTGCCTGTTTGTGCCTTTCGTGCTGCCTCTTTCGCTTGCCGTCGACGCGCATTGGCTTGTTGCTCATCCGATCCCGGAGAATTGCGGCTACCGCACGGAGGCGCAAAAACTGGCCGCCGAGCTTCCGGACAATGCGCGGCTCGCAATCTTCGAGCCGGAGACGGACAGCATGTTGTCATGCATCGTGAATTTCGAGCTTGCCCTGAAGGATGCGCGCACTGGCGGCCAAACATCAGTTGTCTGGAACGTCAACAAGTTCAATACGGATTCGCTCGCATCGCGCCTCGATGACTTGTCGAGGGATACAACGACCGATGCCGTTTTTGTCCAACAGGCGCGACAAACACCGATAGACGTTCTTGGCGTCGACAACGCAAACGCGCCAGTCCTGCTGCTGCGCAGAAACCAAAGCTGGGAGCGAGTGGAGCGGTAACATAGTCGCGGCCGGTACCAAAGACCGGTAACTATCTGCCTGTCCGTCCCGCGAATGCAGCGGGTCGAACTAAGGTCGCTAACGCAAGCCTGTCATTCCTGTCGATAGCGCATACTGGAGCAATCATCGCTCGCTCCTTGATGAGTGTGTGAGGCCATTGACAACTTTACGATGTTTCTGGCAGTTTGCTCGCGTATTTAGAAACTTGTTCCGTCGCGTGCAATTGCAAGTGGGAAAATTTAGTCAGCACTCACCTTTGAAGGTGTCGGTCGACGTTCTTGCGGGAATTTTCGTCGCCGTTTTCTCGGCAATCGCGTTGTTCATCATCGTCGCTAATCCGCCGCGGCCGCTTGGGACGCCCTGGCCTCTCTACTTTCGCATCATGGAAGCCGACGCGCCTTTGTTCGCGCTTGGTCTTATGTGGCTGATCGCCCGACATAGCGACGCTGTCACCACACGCTTTCCGTTCATCGACAAGACGTGGTTCAGGATTCTGCTCGCTCTGGGAGTTTTTGTTTTTTGTGCTTTTTTTTCTCATGTTCGGAGGTAGCCCATGTCGCAGATAGCAAATTCCATAGTGGCAGTCGGCGGGAGTATCGACCAGGTAGCGACGAATGACGGAACGACCCTTGGTAACTTCAACACCATTGCTCAATTGAGCGCGACTGCTCTCTCGCTAAAGGCAAGCACAACTCCTTCGTTTGCACCAGCCGCACTGTTAGCAGACGGAGTTGCTCTCAAATCATCCCTCGATGTGTGGAATCAAGTTCGTTTAGATCCTAATGCGACGGTGCAGGAAGGTCTGTCTGCAATAGCAGGTGTGGTAGGTGCCGGTATCGCTGAAGCTGGCGCCATGGCTCAGCTGATGGGGGCGGAAAAAATAGGCGCTAGGTTTGATGTGGCTGGCGGCGCAATTACCGTCGCCTCGCTTGGCCTCGACTTTAATCAGCTCACCAACTTCTTCGCAAATGGGATTTCGGGCGTCGTCAATAGCGCGGGAGCAATAACGAGCGCGACAGGATTTGCCGCGCCAAACGCGCCTACCGCTGCCGACGTGACAACCGTGCAAAACGATCTCACGAGCATGGTGAACGAGATGCAGGCGTTAGCGAGCAATGGAAGTGCGGGAATTAACGCCAGCATTGCGGCAAATCTTACGACGGCCTTTAACGCCTTCGCAGCAGATACCCAACAAACATTCAACGACAGCGGATTTGCTGCGCAGACTCTGACGGAAACGGCCACGGGAGCGGCGGGGGTCTCGATCACAGCAGCCAATGGCTCGACACTGGCGTCGTCGGAGATCCTTTCAAACTCGGCCGGTCAAACGACCGGTATTCAAACCTCGAACGCCGATGGTTCAGGTAACATCATATCTGGCGCTAGCGTGATCAGTTACGCTGCTGGCGCAAGCCCGACCGTGACTGAAAACAGCAATGGACTTGTTAGCGCGGCTTTTGGTTCATCTGCTGGCAGTGGAGAAGTGACGGTCAACGGTCAGACGTTCTCGGAGACGGTCGCCAACACGACGGCGACTATGGATGCACTTGGCAACATCGCCTTTGTCAATGGCTCAGGAAATACGTTACAAACGCTGACGCCCGACTCCTCAACGGGCGGCGTGTTTCAGAACCTCTATACGTCCGGCACCGTTGATCAGCTCACGCTGCGAAACCTCTACGCGGCGGACGGAACATTGGCGGGATCGATTGGATTTCACTACGACTCGCCTTCCAGCACGACGCCGTCGTCGGGCACGATCAGCAATGGTTCCGGTCAACTTGGCTCCTATGTCGCAAACCCCGATGGTAGTATCACTCTTGTCAGCAGAGATCCGGTGACGGGTCAGCAAACCGTCGGCGCGACGATCGATGTGAACGGTCACATTACCAACCCGCCCACAGCGAGCGGCATGAACTGGGCTCAGTTCGAGACGGCGGTTGCTGACACCTTGGCGACGCAGCTTATCTCGAATGTCCTGGTCAAGAACAACCTGCCCGTAGCGATTGCCGGAACCGCCTTTGCCGATGCCGTCATCAAGTCGGCGCTACACACCGGCACAGGGAACTTTTCGACTGACTTCGCCAACTCGGTTTTCGATGCGGCGGGTGGCGTCGCGGGCTCTCTGGCTGGCACCGAAGTGGCGCAGGCGCTCGGCTTGCCACCGCAAATCGGCAGCTTTGCGGGCGGAGTGGTGGGGAATTACCTCGCCCAGCAAGCCGCACAATCGATCGGCATCGCGGGGGCAAATGCACTTACTTTTGGCCAGTCATTTGGCGCAGCCGCTGGTTCATTTTTGGGATCGGAGCTTGCTTCCGCTATCATGCCGACGAACGAAGCTGGAGAGATTGTCGGTTCTGTAGCATCGGCGGCAGCAACCATTGAACTCATACTCTCTGCAGACCAGCCAGAGTTGATACCGATCGAAGAACTTTTCACCGTTGCCTTCGGTAGTGATTTCATTGGCACTATTATAGGCGACATTTTTGGTGGCATCTTCGGCGGTCATCCAAGCGTTGGACCGGATGCCGATGCGGTCAACCAATTTAACGCGTCAACGCAGCACTTTTATGTCGGTCAGACTGGTCAGGATAACGGAGGCTCTCCTGATGGTGTGATTGCCATGGGGAATGCCCTCAATGGTATCATGAATCAGACGCTCAGTGCCATCGGTGGCACAGCCAGCAACGTTCAAGACATGAGCCTGGAATGGTTCGAGGGCAACTTTTATTACGCCTTTGGCGATCAAAGTCCGCGAGCGTTTCCGGATGGGTCAAGTGATGCAAATACTGTCATTCAACATGCGGCCTTTGCTTGGCTAAAATCGATCCAAATTACGGGCGGCAATCCGTATATGGAATATGCCCTGCAACACAGCACGGCAACTAATCTCAGTGATCTACTGAGCGACCTCAACGCGGCGCGAGACTATAGCCTCTATGTGCAGAACCCCTTTGCGTTCGACGTTGGTCTTGCGATGGCGAATGATCCCACGCGCTATGCCACCTGGCAAGCCGAACTGGCGCGCGTTCATACGCTTGGCTTGTATGGACTGAATACAGGCGACACGCTCGCCGTATCGAAT
>Ga0307509_10008890_pt1 | contig 12668 bp, 3 predicted proteins | sample 10_EM_MG_FD_202245 | JGI IMG/M metagenome (GOLD analysis project Ga0307509, IMG submission 202245) | Populus trichocarpa ectomycorrhiza microbial communities from riparian zone in the Pacific Northwest, United States - 10_EM | ecosystem: Host-associated > Plants > Roots > Unclassified | place...
TACCTCCTGATGCACTCACTGTGATCTGGCCATTCGATGGGCCATTACACAAACTCGGCGTCAAAGATGATATCGAAACTGCTGACGGGGGATTTATTGGTACTGTGTTCGTAGAAGCGGTCGTTGCTGTGGAGCATCCATCCTTAACATTTACTGTATGGCTCCCTGCACTTACTCCATTGAACACATTGGATGCCTGATAAGTCGGGCTGCCATCCAGACTATAAGTATAACTTCCATTGCCTCCTCCGTTCGTACTCACTGTTACTTGGCCATCACTCGCTCCACTACAACTCAACTGTGATCCATTATAATTGGAGGTAATACCCAGACTCGCTGTTAATGAATTGCGTGGGCCCGAGGGGATGGTGACGGCTGGTGTGAGATCTGCTGTGGTCCCACAATAACCAATATTATTTGTGATCAGAATATAATAAGTCCCAGAGGCTATCCCATTTATGGTAATCGTCCTGCCTGAGACTGACGGGTTAGCAATTTGATAAGGCATGGAAGATGATACGTCATTGGCTGTATGAAAATCCAAACTCAAAACATGTTCATTTAACACTAAATTCCTGTCCATGGTAATGGTCACTGACCCATCATTCCCATTGGCACATGTGGGTGAAGAACTAATATAAGTGGATACTTTAGGTTGAGGAGGCTGAAAAGAAAACGGTCCAATTTGGGTGGAGGGAGTACAACTAACTACATATCTGAAATAAATATTATCAGTATAATGGTTTGCATAGTCTGATCCGAAAACATCCTGCATCGAAATTGAAGCTGAGAAAGAATTGGCGTTGGTAATGGGATTCCAATTATTATCGCCTTGAATCTGGTATTCCCAGCTATAAGCACTTGTTGATATAAATGTTGTGGTACCCGCAAGCGAGACTGACTGATTCGAACAAAGAGTACTCGATGAGCTGCTTGTTGGCGCTGGAACAACCGGCTCAATCGTGAAGTCAGCCTCTAAAGGATAGCAACCATAATAGGAATAGCTAAACGAGTCACAATCGTTAAGTGACAAACCAACTGATGAATCATCCGAACAAACAGTGGTAATAAGAGTGCATTCTCCGGCATCTTGATCTTCTTGCGAGTGAAAATTCACCTGGGTGGGCAGGTTGTTAAAGTAAGCCACAGTACCGTAGGTCCAACCCGCTGTCTCTGTTCCATTGGTAAGGTAGGCATATCCTTGACGCCCCGAACAATTATTATACCCACCTGTATTTTCAACGCCATAAGCCGTTGATGTAAACGTGACTTTATACTTTTGAGAAAGGCATTCGTATGGGGCAACAAAGAATATAAACAAACCCACAACCAAAAAATATATCTTTCGTGATCTCATTTCTAAAATTCAATGTCCAATTTTACCCGGACAGCCCCAAAATTTTCCCATACCATTTAATTCAAACTTCAAATCTCCTAATGTGTAGCACAAAACCAAGTTCATTCATTGCTAAGGCAAACTCAGTTTCCGCCCTTGGATTTACTTACTTATTCATAATGACTTCCTTCTTAATGTCTTCATAGATCAAAAAAATTTCCTTTAAAATACTCTCTAAGTCTTGTTCGTTTTCATACTTAGGAAGATTGTATTTCTTCCTATCAAATTCAATTCCCATTTTTCCTGGAATAAAATCGAAGCGTCCGTCTGGCGATAAATAAACGTTATCCTTTTTTACGTCAAGCATTGCTTCCACCATTCCATCTTTTAGAACAAGTTGTAGACCGAACTCATAACCATTATTTTGTTCGGCAATTCTATAAAAACGCTCCTTGCTAAAATATTTCGCTTTATAGCCTAACTTGGATATAACCTGATCATAGAGTTCCTTTCGATTACCGTTCATGCTGTTCGAGAAATTATCATACTTACTGCATATATCTCGATAGCGATTGATGAAATCAATGCTCTGCAAAATAGGAGTCAAGCTTATACTATTCATCTAAGTACTTAATTTTTATGTTAGCACCATTGGCACTATTAAAATCAGTCAAAACCTTCTGAAATTCAGAACTTGATTCAAAAAAACTTTTATTTGAAGTTGGTATCTCCAAAAAATATTCTCCTGAAAGGCCTTGACCATCAATGGCCCCAGATCCAACTTTATATTTGTCTGACCTTATAATTTCTCCTTTTTTATACTTAGTAGTTAGTTCTTTAAGATAGCCCTCAAAGGTGCTCGGCTGAATTTGGCTTAAAGTGGTTGCCTTTCTTGATATAATCTCTTCGCCAGGAACGTATGAGTCCAATCGTTTTCCAGTGGTTAGATTAATCTCATTATATTGATATTTAAGTCTTCCTTTCTTGTTAAAATCATTTCCCCTCTTCCATAATGCCTGAATCTCAGGCCAAGTTGGCTTAACTTTTTGCGTATTTTGAACTGCGTCTAATGTGGCGTCTGGATCAGACAAGGCATCAACATTCTGTTTTAATGATTTATCTAAACCAGCATCATCTAGCGTTTTCCAATTATCCACCAAGTCAGGGTCGCCAAGTATTTTCGCGCGCGTGTCATCGGTAACATCCTTAAAATCATCTAAGAATTTTTCACCACCATCGTCCAAATTTTTTAGTTTACTCTGAAATTTCTTTAATGCATCATCCGGTATCCCAGGAATTTTTTTAAACTTCAAAAATGATTTTGACCTAGCTAGTTTAAATGCTACCGTCTTTGCCATATCAGGCAACTTCGCTATTACCTTACCTGAGGCAAATACTGAAGATGCCGTACGAACACCCGTCTTGACTATAATATGCTGCTTCCTTCCCTCATCCGTCGTATTCGTACTGACTTCCGAAAACTCATCCGGTGTTGAACCTGTAAATTCCTCAACCACTACTTCAGTTAGGATTGGAAAGAGTTGAGTCGGATCATCAGAAACTTGATTTTTAATTTCTACCAAACCTTTTATTGCACTATTTCTTGCTTGTTCATCGGTAGCCAAATCATGTATTGTTGAGACAGCACTCGTTATATCTGTCACTACCATCCCTACGGACTCCAATGTTCCAGTAGCTATAGGAGGCACTTTTATGACCGCCGTTTCTCCCTCCTTATAAACAGGTTGTTCAATTTTTGCTGTCTTCAAAAAAGTTAAACCTACGCCTCCTGCTTCGCACATAAATTTGAAAAACGAAGCACTCTCACTTATGTCAACTTTTTTTCCATCTGGAAATGCATCGCTGTCCAAAGTAACCCCCGCTATTGCGGGTGAACGTGTGCCATCTTTAACCTGATATTTTTTCAGCAGCACATTGTTTCTCAAACGCATGTTAAGAGCTATTTCTACAAGAGAGGCAGTCTTACCTGAAGCTATTTGTAAATCTTTTTTAATTCCTAAGGCAGTGAATTGAAGAAGCCCTTGTTGATCATAAGCCAACCGCATTTTCATTTCAAAGCCATCATCCCATATTCCGGAATTAATCTCATCATCAGTCTTAGGTGAATTATTCTTTATTAGTTGACTTTGCCCATTCAACGTAAAAAGAACACCTTTTTGCAAAAACTCAATTTGTTGATTTGACCTTGCTTGCGATTGTAGATCTTGCAAGAGACTACTTACCTGCGAGTCAGTTAAATCACTATTACCTGTAGGACTTGGTAGACAATTTAAAATAGTAGAAAATACATTGTCATAGTAGGCTATAGTTGATGCATCTGTAGAGAAGATATTTGACGGAGAAAGGTTACAAATTGATTGGCTCCAGTCTCCCAAAAATGGAGTACAGTCTGTTTGTTTGTCATTACCATCAAAAAACAGAAGAGTCTTCGATATCTCACTTTTAATATCTCCTGTAGAGTTGAATCCTATTTGTTGACCGCTCGGATACTGATAATATATAATTAAACATTTGCCCTTGCCATTTTCTGCAAATTGAATTTTTGACGCTCTTGGGTCCGTATTCGAAATTTTTATTCGACTATTCTCAAAGACTGCATAGTTAGCCGGAACGTCTATAAGATCAGAGAATGTAAACGTGGACAAACTGGAGCTACTTTTATCCTGACATTCATCACAATGAATGATTGTGAAATATTTATTACCAGTCTTTGAGAGTTCAGCTAGCTTAGCCTTAATATATTCTTTAAATGAGATACTCTTTGATGCCCCCGCCTCATCACTCTCAAACAATCCCAGCACAGTGACAGGATCATGAATCTGATCCCATTGGTATTTCCACAACTGTGAACCGTTGTTGTAGTCCATCAGGTTGTCGGTGCTGCCTTGCGCAATGGCAGTGTATTCGGCAAACGTATGCTTGAGAGTAAACGCTCCGTGGCCCAGTTCGTGTGCCATGGTGTGGATGATGCGCATCGCATCATTGCCATTCGGTTCTGTAAAAATAAATCCGGCCTGCTTCGAACGCGGCATGTAGCCGAGTTTGCTGCCGCTCGCTGGTTTATCAATCAAAAACAAATAATATTCTTCATCCTTTAGATCACCGAAGGCGTTGATCACTGCCTTCATGTCGCCAGTGTAGTTGCTGAGCAGGCCGCTGCCACCGTCATCAAACGGAGTAGCCAGACCGTCTACTTTTAGACTTTGTGTAACTACGTCTACTTCCCAACTCACCACGGCCTGTGCATAGATCTGATCCAGCTGTGTTTTGATCGCGTCCGCTTTGGCATCAAACTTCACATCATTCACGCGCACGATGTGCAGCTTCACGGGCTTGCTGGCATAGCCGATCACATTTAGTTTTCCCAGCACCTGCTCTTTACCTGCATCGGATGTTGCTCTTGCAACGATGGATGAAGGCATTTCAGGTGTCACTGCTGCAACCGGCATGCTAAACGAAGTGCCGCTGTTGGTAGCCGTAATGGCATTGCCATCTTGCTCAAATTTTATTTTGGAAACGTCTACGCCCTTACCGCTAAAGGTTGCATTCACTGCATCCGACTGGCTTGCATTAACCGATTTCCACGACACAAAATAAGTTTCGCCTAACTTTTCGTAGTTGCCTTTCAACGCCTCTATTTTCTGCTCGTCAAATCCCAATTTTGAATTGGCGGTTTTCGCAAAGGTGAGGCCAAGGTTATACTCACGCTTTGCTGTGGCAGCAGCTAATGCTGCCGTTGTGTTGGTTACGCCCCCTTCCTTGTTGACAAGAACTCCTTTTCCACCACTATCCGTAATGGCTAAATTTTTTCCAGGCGGAATTGATTGCGTTTGTCCATTGTTATCCACCACAATAATGTTTCCTGAAGCAACATCTTTATAAACCTTGCTAATACCGGCTGCAACCGTAATGGAAGTATCCGCAACGAACGTGTTGGGATCTGGAACTGGCGTTACCATTTCCCGTGCAAGGTTCAACGCACTATCTGCTATGCTGAGCGCTTGTGATAATTTGTCCATCGCGTCCAACACGCCGGAGGGCACGATCTCAATTCCACCTCCCGTTATGTTCATGAACCCGTTCACTAAACGCTTGTCGTTGTTCACGGTGATGTTGTCGAAGGCAACGCGTCCTCTCACTTGATTCAAGAAAGGAACAACCACCGCCCCTTCTCCACTAAAGTTTCCCGTGGCTCCGGTCACTTTAGTAATGGTCACATCAAAGTCTCCAGCATTTACTACATCTCCTACTTTTAATATCGGGATGAGTTGTGATGGATCAAGATTGAAAGTGTTGGGCGCTACACCACACGAATATCCTTTCTGAGAGATGTCTTCAGTAGTGATCGAGGCGAGATTTCCATAACTGCTTTCAAATGCTCCGCATGTGGACATCACCTGGTACTCATACGTTGTGTTGGGTTGCAGGCCACCAATGTCAGCGCTAGTAATCAAAGAGGTGCTAGTATACCAATTAGCTCCGGGCTGATCTTTCACTCTATACTGCACCGCATATCCGGTTTGTGATGGGCTCGCATCCCACTGCAAAGAAAAACGCGTGGGGCTTTCAGTCTGGGCAGTTATGTTAATAGGTGCATCGCATGCGTCGCCATAGATAAATGTAGTAGTCTCGCTGTAGCCATTGTTTTTGAAAAGGTCAAGGTGATCTGATCCGGTCATGGCTTTGGCTTGCACACGAAAAGCATACCTGCGGCCTGGTTCTAATTGTGTTGCATCGGGGCCATAAACCAAAGACGTGCTGTTGGTAGTTGTTTCATAAATGGCAGGCTGCGTCAGGATTGCGTCGTTGGGGTTGCGATTAGCTGGCCACACCTCAACCACCTTCACTTCATATTCGGTGGTGAAGGCAGCATTGGGGGACCCTGTATGACGAGGTGTCCACTGCATCATCACATTCTGAGGAGAGAGTGGTTTGAGTTTAGTTCCAATCAGTGGCAAGTTGATCAGCGGTGGATCGTTCAGGATCAACCAAGCCGGCGCACAAATGGTATTCGAAATTTTTACTCCACGATTATATTCATACACTTCAAAACAAAACTGATAAAATCCTTCCGGCAAAATTCCAGTCTTGAGAAAATCAGATTTACTGATACCGGAAAAGTTGAGATGATTAGGATCAAAATATTCCGCCAACTCCATGTTTGTTAATCGAAGAGGCACTCCACCCTGCATGGTGATCATTGACCCAATGTATTCAGGTTTGGTTTCCAGTTTTACATTCTGCCCGGTGATGCTGATTCTAAACCGCACGTGCAGATCGGCCTTGCTCACATCGGCCAACAAAACATTAAGCACAAAACGATCAGCCGTTGAAGTGGTATAATCAGAGAGTCTTAATGCATATGGAGGAATGAGTGTAGCAGTCCCCTGAACGGGATAGACTTGAGCGTTTGATAAAAATGAAAAAAGTAGGCAGTAGACAGTAGACAGTAAGCAGGACGTTCTTTTCGGATTTCTTAGTGATCTCCGCGTCTCTGCGGTTAATTTTTTTAACGCAAAGTGCGCAAAGAAATCAACGTAAAGCACGCAAAGTCTAAATACAGAATACTTTGTTGTAGAGCTTACCATACTCGTTCTGAATTCATATTTTCTATAAATCATTAACCTAATCCTAAATTCTACTTACTAAAAGAATACGCATAACCTATTGTGCCTGTAAATTCATTAAATGTTGGTAACCCTGCTCCCGACCTATTGAGTCCAACCAATGAGACATTCAAATTGTGTTTTTTCTGAACCGTATATCCGCCCGTTAATCGAAGGGTGATGACCTGGCTCGTCACAACCGATTCTGTGTAACTTCGATTTCCATTGGCTGTAAAACTTCCTCTCAATTTTTTATTGTTCGACGATTTAGCAATAGTTATTGATGGCCCGAGCGTCAATGAATTGCCTGCCAGGGAAGTGCTCTTACTCGAATTAAATGCCGGTGTAATCGTAAGTTTTGACGGCACCAAATTGATGCTGTAGGAGGCGTTGAGATTAACGAATGTTGTTCCTGAATTCTGCGGAACGTTTGCTTGTGTATCGGCCGCTTTCATGAAACTGATATTTACATTCAATGACTCTCTTCTCTCTTTCCCCATTTTCGTGAGGTAATTAATGTTGGCATTGGCATTCTGCGATAGCTGCGTATAATTAAGTGTATCCAGATTATCGTATGGAGTAATCTGGTTGATCTTTAAAAACTGGGAACGAATGTTGGTGTAGGTGAGAAAGTTTGAATAGCTGGTGGAGATATTGAGTCGTTGAGAAGGAACAAAGGAAACATTAACTGCCGTGATGGTTCTTCTTAGTGTACTGATCTTGCTGTTGTCGAGGTTATCGCGTTGCGATCCTACACTCGCACCCAGGTTTACACGCCCGCCAACAAGTGCGACATTTCCGTTCAGCGTTACGTTTTCCAGGTCGCTGTTAAAAAAATAAGCACCCAGTGTTTTATAAAGCGGATCGATGCGTTCGTAGCCCATACCTACTACAAAACCTTTTCCGTTATAATTGAATGCTCCTTTCATCGCTTTGTAATAGGAGGTTGAAGAACGTGGTGTGAAGAGAGAGCCCACCTTGTCAAATAAATTCCCCGGATCATTTCTTTCAGCGCGTGTATCTCCGGTAAGTGCGCTGCTTGCAATTTCATATTTCAATTGAAAATGCTCAAGCATAGTAACGCCACCACCCACACTTAATACTAAATTTTCCTGAGGCAAAACATTTTGGCTTTCCGGAACATAGGGCAGCGAGCCAATCTGATCTTTCGCCCTGAACATGGTTAGATCTAAAAATTTAATTTGATCACCGTAGTGTGCTTTCAAGGCATAGCCCCATTGTTCAAAGGCAGGCTGGTTTCTTCCGTTAGTTGTATCTGGTTTTACAGCCTTTAGCAGACGTCCATACATGCCACTGATTTTCCACTTCTCATTGGGCGTAGCATCTACACCGGCACCAAGAAAAATATGGCCGTTCAACGTGTAAGGTGAAAATGTCATGCTGGTATATCCTACGTGTGCAGTCACCCATTTATACGTAGGGTGAATTGAATATTGATTAAAAGGTTGTTGCACAGAAATATTTTGATTGGAGAATGTGAACGACACAGGAATGTTCAATTCATAGACATTGAAATTAAGATTTCCCGAAAGGAAGTAGCTGTACGGATCTCTTCGGTTCTGAATGCCACTTGCTCCATATAGTATTTGATTTAAAGAAACTCCTCCTGAAACTTTCAGAGGATTGGATTTGCCTATCTTCGTTAAATCCTGAGCAAAGGAAAATGTGCTGCTAAGAAGAAGTGCTATTGCTAAACTATGTCGGTAAAGTCTTCTCATCAATCTAGAGTTTAATCACTTTGACAGATTTGGTAGTAGAGCCTGCTTGCAGCACAACGATATATACCCCGGCTTCACGTCCATTGAGGTCCAGCTCTGCCTGGTAGTTTTTCTCTCCATCAAACTGATGGGAAACGATCATCAGGTTGGTGGAAAGACAATACACTTTAAGGGTGGCGCTGCCCGGCTCTGAAAGTGAAATGCCAACACTGGTCTTTCCTTCAAAGGGATTGGGGTACACCACAAAGCTGCTGATGTCCGCTTCCGCTGTCTCTCGTCCTCCTTTATTAATCTTCTCTTTGCTCACCGTGATGTGTTGATAATATTCATCGGTGCATCCACTCATTGTTGCTTTCACTCCCACCCTATAAGTACCCGGATCACTATAACTAATCAACGCATAGTCATTGTCAGCATGGAACACGGTGGCACTGTCGCCCAGGGACCAGGTGACATTGTCGGGGATCGGCCATGAAATGTCTATCACTACGATCGTGTCACCTACTACCGCTTCACTCACCATCAGAAAGTCCGCCTTCAATAAATTGTCGGCTATTTTAATAGCCACATCATCGCTGGCCTGGCAGCCCACCGCATTAATCAACGTCAACTGGTAGCTGCCTGCCGTACTTACATTCACCATTCCTGCTGTGCTGGTAAATCCATTCGGTCCACTCCATTGGTAGGTCGCATTCGGTAAAGCCAACCCTATCTGTGCGGTGGCCTTCGGGCAAATCGTTACATCGGGTCCCAGGTCGATAGTAAATGGAGTTGGATCTGTGATCGAATAACTTTTTGTGAACTGGCAGTTATTAGCATCCTTGATAATCAAATTATACGGTCCTGCTTTTATGTTCTGGATCGCATTGCTGCCCGCTGTTCCGTTCCAGGTATAACTCAACGCTCCTGTTCCTCCAGTAACTATCACTTGTATCGACCCATCGCTGCCTCCCACACATACCGGGTTGATCACGGTCTCTGTCACTGTGGTGAGGGCAGGTGGTGAGGGCACTTGAAATGTTTTTGCAACGCTGCATCCATTTGCATCGGTTACTGTAATTGTATTTTGCCCGGCTGAAAGTTTCGTAGCAGTCGTTGTCGTTTCTCCGCTCGTCCATACTTGGGTGTAGGGTGCTTGTCCTGATGTTATTTGTAAAGTCGCTGCTCCATCGGTTGAGTTGTTGCAAAGCGTGCTGTTGATGTTGGCGACGCTGAACTGAACAGCTGTGTAAGGCGTCAACGTAACACTTGTTCCCACCACACAATTGTTGGTGTCTGTGACTCTTACATTGTAGACACCCGAAACTACATTTTGCAAGGAGGCACTATTACCAAAAGGATGAGCAAGGGCATCGAACCACTGAAAACTAAATGTTCCGCTTCCTCCTACTGCTGTAACCTGAACTGAACCATTGGGCAAACCACAGGTTGGATCTGTTTGGTTGGTAACACTTACTGAAAGCAATTGGCCTGACGAACAAGTGATACTACTTGGTGGTGGTGGCGTCGATGCTACCACGGCTGCTGTAGTTTGAATACAATTATTTGTGTCCTTAACGGTTATTGTATAGGGTCCGCCAGAAAGATTAATGAACGTGGATGCTGATTGAAAAGTAATTCCATCTATAGAATAAGCAAGTGCACCCGTGCCTCCCGAAGCAGTAACATTAATCTTGCCATCACCGGCGAAAGTATAACTCTCCGAAACGCTGGTGGCTGAAACAGTCAATGCTGCAGGGTCCGTCAGTACCTGAACCGCGGATGATACACTACAACTATTTGCATCTCTCACCGTGATGATGTAGCTGCCTGACGCTAAAGAACTAAACGTGGACACACTAAAATAATTTACGCCATCAATCGAATATTGATAAGGGCTCGTGCCGCCAGATGCCATCACCTGCAAACCTCCATCGGATCCTCCGAAGCATGCCGGATTGGTTTTTGTTATGGAAGAAAAAGAAAGAGCAGTCGGAGTGGAGATTATAATCGTTGACGTGGACGCTGTGCAACCATTGGCATCTTTGGCTGTTATCACATAACTGCCTGCCGCAAGGGATGAAAAAGTTGAGCTAAGCTGGAACACTGTGCCATCTTTACTATATGACAAGGCTCCTACTCCTCCTGTTCCCGTTACTGTTATTCCTCCGTTGTTCGCTCCGAAACAGGTTACATCATTTTTTGTCTGTAATGAAACTGAAACTGCTGTTGATGGTTCGGTCATGACAATAGAGGCTGGTGCTGTGCACGCTTTGTTATCTGTTACCGTTACACTACAACTTCCTTTTGAAAGCCCCGTAACATTTTGTGTGATGGCACCTGTGGACCAACTATACGTATAGGGTGATGTTCCTCCTCCGGTAGTTAAATTGATCGATCCGTTGTTCCCTCCTTTGCATGAAATATTGAAACCATTAAAAATACTCGGAGTAAGGGATGCCGTAAGCTGGGTTGGCTGGGCTACAATGATGGATGAGGTTCCCTGGCATCCTTTGGTATCGGTTATGGTCACAACGTAAGTGCCTGCACCAACATTGGAAACTGTAGCTCCACTAGATCCATTCGACCAGCTGTAGGAAACATACGGTGGTGTTCCGTTTGATGCGGCTACATTAAAGGCTGCTGTCGTTTGACCATAACAATTGATCAATGAAGTTTGTGTGATCGTTCCCGACACTGGTGTTTTTAATCCCACGGTTGCACTGCTGATCGTAAACACACAACTGTTTCCATCTTTCACATTGATCGAATGCGACGAGCCTGATGCAACACTTGTAAAGACATTGCTGGATTGATATCCTCCGCCATTCAATGAATATTGAAATGCATTCGTTCCTCCTGTCGTTCCTGTTACTGTGATCGTCCCATCATTGACGGTGGAACAACTGGCAACTGTAGAACTGTAAGATGCCGTGATTGGTTGATTGATAGTAACTGAACCTCCCGAAGCTGTGCATGAATTTGCATCTGCAACGGTTACCGAATAGGTTCCCGGCGACACATTGCTCACAGTTGCTGTGGTTCCCACCACCGCGTTGGATGCATCGCGCCAAACGTAATTCAGTGGAGCAGTTCCTCCACTTGATCCACTTATAGAAATAACGCCTGTAGTGGAACCCGAACAGGTAGGATGGGTGATGGTCGTTGTTCCGGCAACCACTTGACTGGGCACTAATACACTCCCTGTTGTAGTGCAATTGTTTTGATCTTTAACGGTTATCGTAAACGTGCCTGGAGTAAGTCCTGTGAATACATTGCTCCCTTGAAAACTAGAGCCGTCTTTGCTATAGCTCAACGTGCCTGTACCTCCTGATGCACTCACTGTGATCTGGCCATTCGATGGGCCATTACACAAACTCGGCGTCAAAGATGATATCGAAACTGCTGACGGGGGATTTATTGGTACTGGGTTGGTAATCAAAGTTTGAGCTGTAGTAGGTGCAGGGCAGCCATCTTTGATTGTAACCGTGTGGCTACCAGCATTCACTCCCGTAAAAACATTCGAAGTCTGGTATGCCCCACCGTCAAGACTATAGGTGTAGCCGCCACCATAACCTCCACTCACTCCGTTCACGCTCAATTGTCCATCACTCGATCCACTGCAACTGATCTGTGAACCGTTGTATGGGGTCAGGGCCGATAAACTCCCAGTAACTGATGTGCGGGGGCCGGAGCCCACTGTAAATGACTGTGTGAGATCGGCGGTGCTTCCGCAATAGCCCTTGTTGTTTTGTATCAATACACTACCGTATGTACCAGAGGCAAGATTGTTAATTATTATTTTGCTGGTGATACCGTCAAAGATGACAGCCGGGTTGGCAACTTGATAAGATGTCGCACCCTGAAAATCAACACTGCTGACCGATTCCCCTGAATCCAGATTTCTACTCAGCGTAATCGTAACTGATCCGTCAGCGCCACCGTTGCAAATTGGAACAAGGGATGTATATGACGCAACCTTTATTT
>Ga0307509_10008892_pt1 | contig 12667 bp, 11 predicted proteins | sample 10_EM_MG_FD_202245 | JGI IMG/M metagenome (GOLD analysis project Ga0307509, IMG submission 202245) | Populus trichocarpa ectomycorrhiza microbial communities from riparian zone in the Pacific Northwest, United States - 10_EM | ecosystem: Host-associated > Plants > Roots > Unclassified | place...
AGATCTCAGGAGGCGAGGACGCGGTAGCGCAATCCTTGCTTGCACGCTGTGCATGCTCAAAACAGCACATCCTCGGGTGTGCTCAGTCAGCAGCTCGGCGAGGGACGGCACGGCGGGTCCGTCAACCCCCGTGTGATCGACGGCAATCGGCACGATGCCGCGATCGGGATGTCAGCCCGCCACGATGCTCGGCCGTATCCGGCCGAGGCGCAGTGGTCCGGTGTGGCCCGCCGAATGGTCGCCGCGACGGGACTGCCCCGCCGGGTGCCCCAGGCGACCCGGGCGACCCGGGCGGCTGCTGGTGGATCGCGCCGCGCGACCAGGACCGCCAGGTGCTCATCGTGGCGATTCAGGTCCGTGAGGACGGCGGTGTCCACACCACCTATCGGGACGCCTTGAGTTGCGCCGTGTCGGCGACTCGCCGCACCAAGGTCTCTTCTCCCGCAACATGCACCGGACCTGTGGTGACGGGCGTTTCCACGGCGACCCGGGACAACGGGCCTCCTTGAGCAACGCGTCGAGCGTGGTGTCGCTGATCTGGTCGGCGACACGGGGATCTGTCAGTAGTAGTGGCGCATGATGTCGGTGGCCCAGGGGGGTTGGGTGGTGGGGTCCTGGGGGGCGAATTCGTGCATGTAGGGCTTGATGTCGAGGACGGGGGTGTCGTGGACGGCGTCGAGGCCCTGGACGTGGAGGTCGAGTCCGTCGGTGTGCAGGAGGCGGCAGCGGGAGACGCCGATGCGGTTGGGGCGGTTCTTGCCGCGTTGGGCGAAGATGCCGACCAGGGGCCAGTCGGTGTTGCCGCGGGGGTGGCGGGCACCGGTCTCGATCTTCTCCACGGGGACGCGGTCGAAGTGGTAGACGACCTCCAGGTGGGAGAAGGCGTCCAGCCCGGCCAGCGCGTCCGGACCGAACCGGGTCCCATCCAGCCGGATGACCGCCTTCACCCCGCCCCAGTCGTCGTCCCGGACCTCCTCCCGGCCACCGACCACCCGACCCACCGGAACCGACACCACCCCGGCCGGGCCCTGCCCGTCTCCCGCCCAGACGTCTCCCCGGATCAGCAGCTCGCCCGGTACGGCGCGGTGCACCGCGAGATAGATCTCGTCGCCGGGCACACCGAGCAGTGTGCTCAGCTCGTCGCGCAGCAGCCGCAACAGCCGCTCCACGGTCTCCTGCGGGTACGTCTCCTTGCAGGTGACGAAGCCGATGGGGGCACGCGAGCCCGCGGCGGCGCGCTGCCACTCCGGGCGGTGCGACGCGTCGGCGTCCAGCTGCTGCCAGGTCACCCAGCAGTGCTCCGCCGGAATGCGCAGCAGCCCGGTGACCGCTTTGGCGACCTGGGCCAGGCCGGTGCCGCCCGGGCTCGGGTCGGGCGACATGAGGGTGATGACGGGCATGGAACTGTGCCTCTCTGTGGCGGGGGGAGAGAAAGGGGGACGGGTTCTCGTTCAGGCGGGCGGGGGAAACGGTCAGCCCGGGAGCAGGGCCAGCAGTTCGGTGCGGTCGACCTTGCCGTTGGCGGTGACCGGCAGCCTCTCCACTCGCCGTACGACGTCCGGCACCGCGTGGGCGGGCAGCAGCCGGCCGAGCGAACGGCGCAGCAGCACGGAGTCGTCCGTGCCGTCGGCGCGGTCGGAGTCCTCGGCGGCGGAGGCGGCGGAGGCGGCGGAGGTGTAGAAGAGCGCGAGCCGTTCGTAGGTGCCCAGTCGTCCGGGTACGGGGACGGCCACGCAGTGCGTGATCCCCGGCAGTCCGGCCGCGTGCGCCTCGATCTCCTCGGGCTCGATGCGGTAGCCGCGGATCTTGACCTGCCGGTCGGTGCGGCCGGTGAAGTGGAGGACACCGTCGGTGTCGCGGAAACCGCGGTCGCCCGTCCGGTAGACACGTAGGTGCGCGTCGGCGATCCGGGCTTCCTGGAAGCGGGCTCCGGTCAGGGCCGGGTCGCCGAGGTATCCCAGTGCCAGGCCGGTCCCGCTGACGCACAGTTCGCCCACGGCACCGGGTGGGCAGACCGCGCCGGTGTCGTCCAGTACGTGCACCGCGGTACCGGGGACCTCGCGGCCGATGGGGACGCCGTACTCCGCGGCGCAGTCGGGTGCGGCGATGGGATGAACGGTGGCGAACACACAACTCTCCACCGGGCCATAGCCGTTGAGCAGCCGGATCCCGGGGTGCCGGTCGAGGAAGGCGCCGACGTGGGCGGTCGACAGCTTCTCGCCGCCGATGTAGAGGCGTCGCAGGCCCTGGAAGCAGTCGGGGTCGATCTCGGTGAAGAGGTTGAAGAGGGAGGCCGTCAGCCAGCCGGTGTCGACCCCGCAGATGTCGATCGCGTGCCGCAGCGTGTCGGGCAGGAGGTAGTCGTCCCTGGCCGTGACGCAGGTGCCGCCGGTCGTGAGCATGCCCCACAGTTCGAGGGAGAAGGCGTCCCAGGACGCCGGGGCGGCCTGCAGCATGACGGTGCCGGGGCCGAGGGCGAGCGGCCCGTCCGGTGTGAAGAGCCGTGTGGTGGCCGCGTGCGGTGACACCACGCCCTTGGGGGTGCCGCTGGTGCCGGAGGTGAAGAAGACCGTCGCGGCGGTGTCCGCCGGTCCTTCGTACGCGCGGAAGCCGTCGTCCGCACCGCCGGGAGCCGACAGTTCGGCCGGGGGCCGCCACACCGGCTGCCGTGCGGACGTGTCCTCCAGGTCCGTCACCAGGACGGGAGCGTCCAGCTGCCGCAGTACGTCGTCGACCCGCTCCCGCGGCCATCTGGGGTCCAGGGCCGCGTAGCCGGCGCCGCACTTGAGCACCGCGAGCAACGCGACGTACAACCGGGCGGATCGCGGCAGTTGCACCGGGATCAGCGTGCCCGGCCCGGCGCCGGCCGCCGCCAGGTGCCCCGCCCAGTCGTCCGCGACCGCGTCGAGCGTCGCGTAGTCGAGGCGGATGTCGCCGTCCACCACCGCGAGGGCCTCCGGCGCCGTCCGGGCCTGGTGCGCGACGGCCTGGTGTATGAGTCCGACTCCCATGGAAGGCCCTCCAGATCTGCCGGTGGGAAAACCCTGGGCGGCCGAATTCCCGGCAGCCCACAGCAGATATACGGGCCCCTCATACCTGGTGTCACGTACCCAGATCCGGGGACGGCGACCGGCGTTGACTTCACGGGCCATCGATCGTGAATCTTACTGGGGCCGGGTCGGCCGGACATTCGAGGGGGTTTGTGCGATGAGGGCCTTCAAACAGGAAGCACGCATTCTTCCCAGACCGCTTCTGGCAGGACACGGCAGCGGCATAGAGCTGCTGGACTACGATGCCGTCCCCGGGCTGCCCGGAGCCGGCGGAGCGCCGGGAAGCATGCTGCTGCTGCACGGATTCGGCGGTGACAAGGGGCAGTTGCGGCCGGTCGGCGACGCGCTCTGCCCGCCGGGCTCGGTGGCCGTCCACCCCTCCCTGCGCGCCCACGGCGACAGCCACCGGCCCGACTGGGGTTACTCGGTACTGGACTTCGCCGCCGACGTGCACCGCTTCGCCGACGCCCTCCCCGGCGAACTGCACCTGGTGGGCTACTCGTACGGCGGCCTGGTGGCGGCCGTCTCGGCGGTCACCTGGGGTGCGTCCCGGGTCCGCAGCCTGGTCGTGATCGACCAGTCCTTCGACGCGCACCCCGCCCTGCACGTGGCGGACGAGTGGGCCGAGGGAAGTCTGCTGCGCTGGACCTACGACTTCGGACACCTGCCGGATCTGCTGGAGCGGCTGGGCATTCCCGTCCTGGTGCTGGCGGCCGAGGAGAGCCGGAACATCCTGGCCGACGAACGGGAGCGCCTGTCCCGGCGCGACAGCGCCGCCCTGCGACTGGAATTCATCCGGGGCTCGCACGCCGATTGCCACCGCAATACGGACGAGATCACCTCCGCGATGCGCGATTTCTACCGCGACCGCTTCCCCGCGTCCCACGAAGAGAAAGAAACGCCATGAAATCCTCCTTCATCGAGGAGGGGCCCGCACGCACCCTGGTGCTCGGCACACTCGCCAACTCCGTCGGAAACGGCGTGTTCCTGACGTGTTCCGCGCTCTACTTCATCCGGATCGTGGGTTTCTCACCGGCCGAACTGGGCCTGGGACTCAGCATCGCCGGAATCGCGGGCCTCTTCGCCGGAGTCCCCTTCGGCCATCTCGCCGACCGCAGGGGCCCGCGCGGCACCGCGGCGGCGCTCCTGATCCTGGCCGGCCTCGCCACCGCCGCGTACCTCGCGACCGACTCATATCCCCTGTTCGTCGTCATCGCCTTCCTGTACGCGCTCTTCGAGCGCGGCGCGCACGCGGCGCGCCAGGCGCTGATCCCGGCGGTGCTGAGCGGCGAGAGTCTGGTGCGCGTCCGCGCCAAGGTCCGGGTGGTCACCAACGCCGGGGTGTCGATCGGAGCCGCGCTGGGCGGTCTTGCCCTGCTGTGGGACACCAAGGCGGCCTATCAACTCACGTTCGCCGGGAACGCGTTGAGCTTCGTCGTGTGCGGACTGCTGTTCCTGCGGCTGCCCGCCGTGCCGCCCTCGCCGGAGCGTCCGCCGGGTGAGCCGCGGCTGGCGGTGCTGCGCGACACCCCCTACGCGGTCCTCGCCCTGATCAACATGGTGATGCTGCTGCACATCCCGATCCTGGAGGTGATCCTCCCGCTCTGGATCGCGCTGCGCACCAACGCACCGCACTCGCTCACCGCCGTGCTGCTGCTGTTCAACACCCTTGCCGTCGTGGCCCTTCAGGTGCCCGTCACCAAGAAGATCGACGCCCTGGAACCTGCGGTCCGCGCCTTCCGGGTGGCGGGTGTCGTCCTGCTCGCCTGCTGCGCCGCCTTCGCCCTGTCGGCCGGCCGGGGTGCGGTGACGGCGACGGCGGTGCTGGTGGTGGCCGCGGCTCTGCACGTCCACGGCGAGATGGTGCAGTCGGCGGGCTCCTGGCTGATCGGCTACGAACTCGCCCCCGCGGACAAACAGGGCCAGTACCAGGGCCTGTTCAACACCGGAATCGCCGCCGTCCAGATGTTCGGTCCGGTCTCGCTGACCCTGCTCCTCATCGACTGGGGCAGGCCCGGCTGGCTGGTGCTCGGCGCGGTGTTCCTGGTCGGCGGACTGTCGATGGCACCGGCCGTGCGGTGGGCCCAGCAGCGCCGGGCCATCGCGGACGCGGCGGGTGCGACGCCGGTCACCGCCGTCTGAGCGCTGCGGGGCGCTTCGGGGCGCCGTACAACCGACACCACCTGATGGGGGAAACGATGGTCAACTGGCAATCCACCGTGCCGTCCACCGGCCTCGGCCGTGACGGCATCGAACTCCAACTGTCCGATGTGTGGCGCAGGTTGCTCAACCGCACGGACATCGGCATCCACGACGACTTCTTCTCGCTGGGCGGCCACTCGCTGCTCGCCATCAGGCTCACCGTGGAGGTGCGCAGGCTCTTCCAGGTCGATCTGAGCGCCGCCGACCTGCTGTCCGCGGCCACCGTCGCGGAGCTCGCCGAGATCGTCCGCCGCGGCACGGCGGACCGTCCGGGCCAACTGGTGCGCATCCAGGCCGGCTCGGGCGGCAGCCCCGTCTACGCCCTGCCGCCCGTGTCCGGGACCGTGCTGCTGTATCCGCCGATCGCCCGCGCCATGGGACGGGACCAGCCCTTCTGGGCCGTGCAGTCGGTCGGTCTGCTGCCCGGCGAGGAACCCCTCTCCTCGATCGAGGAGATCTCCGAAGCCTTCATCGAGCAGCTGCGCGATGTCCATCCCGAGGGCGCCGAATGGAATCTGATCGGCTACTCCATGGGCGGCCTGCTGGCCTACGAGACCGCCCGCCGGCTGCGGGAACGGGGCGAGCGGGTCGGCCTCGTCGGGCTGCTCGACACCCGGATCACCGTCGAACCCAGCGGTGACCCGGACTTCGCCCTGCGGGCCCTGCTCTGGCGCGGACTCAAGCTGGACCTGGACATCGACTGGCTGCGCGGTCTCGACCCGGACACCCGGGCCGCGGAGCTGGTGCGGCGGGCGGTCGCCGCGGGCACGATGCCCGCCGACTTCGACGCCGACCGGCTGCGCCGCATGATCGACATGTACCAGTTCAACCTCGACGCCCTCGCGGCCTACCGGATCAAGCCCTACGACGGCACCGTCACCGTCTTCCGTGTGACGGACCGCTCCCTGGAGGGCGGCACGCTCCCCGACGACCTCGGGTGGGGGGACGTCGCCGCCCGCGCGGTGGTCTGCGACGTACCGGGCGACCACTTCACGATGGTCGAGCCCGGCCAGGTCGAGGTCCTGGGCCGCCGGCTGCGCGAGCAGGTCGACCTCCTGGACACGGTCACGCCCCTGACCTGACCGCCCCAGGACCTGTCCGGAAAGGAAACGTCCGCACCATGTCCCGACAGCAGGCACAGGAACCCGACCCGACCCCCACCTCCTACAACCTCCGGCCGATCGGTGTCGTCCGCTCGCCCCGCGCCGTGCCCCGGCACGATCACTGGGGCGGGGTCACCTCACTCATCGAGCTGGATCCCGCGGTGCTGCGGCCCGAGGCCGTGGCCGGGCTGGAGGAGTTCTCGCATCTCGAAGTGGTCTTCCACTTCCATCTCGTCCCCGAGTCGGACGCGGTCACCGGAGCGGTCCACCCCAGGGGCCGTACCGACCTGCCACGGCTCGGCATCCTCGCCCAGCGGCTCAAGGAACGCCCCAACCGGCTCGGCGTCTCCCGCTGCGAACTGGTCCGCGTCGACGGCCTCACCCTGCACGTACGCGCACTCGACGCACTGGACGGCACCCCGGTCCTGGACGTCAAGCCGTACCAGCGGCTCTTCGCGCCGGACAGCGAGGCCGTACGGGAACCCGCATGGCTCCACGAGGCGATGTCCGCCTACTACTTCTGACGCTTTCGGCTTCTTGCCCTGATCCGGCCACAAGCCGGCACGGGTTCCGTCCACAGCCAAGGAGACCACCATGTCCATCCTCACCACCGGCAACGGCTCCACCCCGGTCGACCTCGAACTGAACCTCGGCCGCCTCCTCGACCGCAACCCGCAGCTGCAGATCCCTCGCGACGAGTACAACATCAACGTCACCTCGAACGAGGGCGACCGGCTCGGCAGCGACGAACTCGCCGCCGAGTACGGCGCGTTCCCCGGGGCGGGACTCCCGGCGCACCTGTACTTCCACCTGCCGCTGTGCAACTACATCTGTCATTTCTGCAACTACGTGAAACGGCTGGTGCCACGCGGCAAGGAGGACTCCGCGCTGAGCCTCTGGTCCGAGCTGCTGATCGAGGAGTCCCGCCGCTATCTGGACCGCTTCGACTGGATACCCCGGGCGTCCGTCGAGTCCTTCTACATCGGCGGCGGCACCGCGGCCCTGCTGCTCAACAGCCCTGATTTCATCGAGCCGTTGGTCCGGCACGTGCGCGAGAACTACGACCTCGCGGACAACGTCGAGTTCAACATCGAGGGCAACCCCGAGAACTTCCAGCGCCATCACCTGGAGACGGCAAGGGAGTTGGGCTTCAACCGGTTCAGCCTCGGGGTGCAGTCCCTGCAGGACGAGGTGAACGACTTCACCAAGCGCCGGCACTCCTCGGCCCAGTCCGTCGAGGCCGTGGAGAACCTGCTCGCGACGGGCTGCCCCTTCAACGTCGACATGATGTTCGGACTGCCGTACCAGACCCCGGAGTCGGTCCGCCGCGACATGCGGATCCTCACCGATCTCGGTGTCCCGACCATCACCATCTACCGGCTGCGCAACGCGGACCGCGAGGAGATGGGCATCGGCAACCGGGCGGTCTGGAACAACCCCGCCGTCCGTGAACGCCTCATCACCGAGGGCCGGTTCCCGGACCTGGACTCGACGTACGCGATGCGCCAGGAGGCCGTCGAGGTCCTGCTGGAGCAGGGGTACTACCCGAGCCCCTGCGGCTGGTGGAGCCGCCCGGGGACGTACGAGGGCGGAAACATCCCGCAGACGTCGAAGAACAAGTGGGAGCACTACAACACCATGATCGCGTACGGTCCCGGGGCCTACGGGTGGCTGACCGGTGACCAGGAGGAGTTCCTCCAGACGCACAACGTCACCGACATCAGCAAGTACGTCTCCTTCATGCAGAACAACGAGGGCCTGCCGCTCAACTTCGGCCGGCGGCTCTCCGGGCACAAGGCCATCGGCACCGCGCTCGGCTTCAACTTCAAGGCCAACCAGCCGATCGTCCTCGACCGCTACCGGCAGCGCTTCGGCGCCGACCTGCTCACGATGGAGCCCTTCGCCTCCGCGTTCACCGAACTGCTGGAGCGCGGGCTCGTCGAGAAGGTCGCCGACGGCACCGCGCTGAAGCCGACCCTGGACGGCGAAGCGCTGCACGAGGAGATCATCTTCCACTACTTCCACCAGCGCATCGGCCTCTCCGACGCGCCCGTGTGCCGGCGGTGACCATGCGACAGACCACTCCGACGACCGCGCCGTCCGCCGTATCGCCGGACTCCCGCGGAGCCAGGCGCAGGGTCGAGGACGCGTTCGCCTCGCTGCACGGAGCCGAGGCTGCGCTGCTCGTGCCCGGCCATGTGGCCGCCACGACGGCCGTACTGCTCGCGCTGACCAATCCGGGGGGCCACATCGTCGCCTCGGACCAGACCTGCGACCCGCTGCGCGGTGTCCTGACCGAGGAGCTCACCGGCCTCGGACGGACCGTCACCTTCGTCGACTGCGCCGATCTGGACGCGGTGACGGCGGCTGTGGAACCCGCGACCCAGGTCGTGTACACGCAGTCCCTGAGCGATCCGCTGATGCGGCTGTATCCGCTCAACGACATCGCCATCCACGCCCAGATGAACGACCTGCTGCTGGTCGTCGACAACACCGCCCTCTCGCCCGCCGAGCTGCGGCCCCTGGAGACCGGCGCCGTGGTCGTCGTCGAGAACACGTCCCCCTATCTGGACGCCTGGGGTGACGTGGAGGCCGCCCTGGTGACTGGCATCGGCCGGTATCTGCCGCGGATCCAGGAGCAGTGCGCCCGCTTCGGCGGCGAGGTCGACAACTGGTCGGCGCACCTGCTGGAACGCTCCCTGCCCACCCTGCAGTTGCGCCTGGCGGCCCAGCGGCGGGACGCGGAGCGCGTCGCCGAGGCACTGCGCGAACACCCCGCCGTGGAGACGGTGCACCGCCCGTCGTTCGACGAGGCGCCCTGGGCCCTGGAGACCCATCAGGGCTTCGGCGGACTGCTGTCCTTCGAGGTCCGGCCCGGGATCCGGGACCTCTCCGGAGTGCTGAACGCCTGCCGCTCGGACGGCACGGCACTGGCCACCTCGGCCCGGGTCCCGGCCCGCACCACCCATGCCCACCTGAGCGAGCGGGTGCGCCGCGAGGCCGGCGTCTCCCGGCAGTTGGTGCGGCTGTCGGTGGGTGTCGAGGACTGCGACGGGCTGCTGCGCGGGCTCCGGCGCGCTCTGGACGCCTGCCTCGCCCAGAGAGGGAACGGAGGAGAGCGATGCTGAACGGCATCGATCTGCGCGCCAGGCAGGCCCTGGCCGAGCAGATCCGCGAGGACTCGTGGGAGGCACAGCTCAGCATCGGCGTGGTGGCGCACCCCACGTCCCCCGACCGCTGCCGGGTGCACACCGAACCCATGCGGCTGGGGTCCACCAGGGTCGCCCGGGCCTTCGGCATCGAGCAGCGCTGGGGCCCGTCCGCCGGCGGCGACTGCCTCGATCCGGTCGGTTCCCTGCTGGTCGCGCTCGGCGCGTCCGTGACGGACAGCGTCGTCACCCATCTGACCGGCGAAGGGTGCGGTCCCGCCCTCGTCGAGGTGCTGCCCTGCGTCGAGTTCGGATCGGACGGCGGCCCGGCCGGGCGGTCGTACGAGATCCGGATCGGCGGGGACGTCTCCGTCGAGCAGGCCCGGCGCGCGGTCGCGGCGGCGCGCGAGCGGGGCAGCGCCCATCACACGCTCGCGGAGCCCAACGAGATCAAGGCCGTCGTGCAGACCGCCCAGGACGTGCACCTCACCAGTCGGCCGGTCCCGGCCGGGGCCGCGCCGGGCGGACCGGCCCGGCGGCGCGCGGCCCGGGTGATGTGGGAGGTGGGCACCCATGTGCTCGCCGAGGTGGACGGCGCGCAGGCCGAGTCCGACCAGCCCAAGCAGCTCTTCGGCGCCGATCTCGCGCCGAGCGCCCAGGAGTACGTGCTGACCGCTCTGGCGGCGGAGGCACTCGGCTACACGGCCCCGGACGCCCCGGCCCCGGGCGGGCCGACCGCCTCGGTCCACACCTCGGGCCGTATCGACCTGCGCGGGCCCTACTCCGCCGACAACTCCCCGGCCGGACTGCGCAACATCCTCGTCCAGTTGCTGCCCGCCGACCCGTGCGGCCCGGATCCCGTCGGGGCCGTGCGCCGCTGGCTCGCCGAGGGAGACGCCCTGCGGCTGGTCAGGGACGCCCACCCGATCGAGGTCGGTCTTGTCCTCGACGGTGTCCGCGTCGACCCGAACCCCACCACCGCGTGAACCGCGCGAACGACATGAAGGAGCAGCACCGTGCCCCGTGAATGGGACGCCAAGACGTACGACTCGCTTCCCCTGCCGCACCAGGGGTGGGGCAAGCGCACCCTCGGCCGGCTGAACCTCAAGGGCGGCGAGACCGTCCTCGACGCCGGCTGCGGCACGGGGCGCGACACGGCCTCGCTGCTCGACCTGGTGCCGGAGGGCCGGGTGATCGGGGTCGACGGATCCGGCCGGATGCTCGAACAGCTCCGGGTGAAGCTGGCCGACCGCCTCGACCGGGTCGAGGTCGTACAGGCCGACCTCACCAAGCCCCTGCCGGTCGTCGGTCAGGTCGACGCGATCACCAGTGTCGCCACGTTCCACTGGATCACCGACCACGCCGCGCTGTTCGACAACCTGGCCCAACACCTGCGGCCCGGCGGGCAGTTCGTCGCCGAGTGCGGTGGCCAGGGCAACGTCTCGAAGATCAACGCCGCCGTCGAGGAGGTGCTCGGCGCGCCGGCCGAGAAGGAGAAGGTCTGGTACTTCGCCGGCGTCGAGGAGACCACCGAGCGGCTGCGGAACGCCGGGTTCACCGACATCGAGGTCAACCTCCTGCCCGACCCGGCACGGCTCGATCCGGGCGAGCAGCTGTGGAGCTACCTGGCCACCGTGGTCCTCGGCTCCCACCTGGACCGCCTCCCCGAGGCCGACCACGAGGAGTTCGTCCACGCGGTCGCCGCCCGCCTCCCCGAACCGGTCGTGGACTACGTCCGCCTGAACATCACCGCCCGCCGGGCCTAGGCCACTACGGAGGCACCCCCGTGCGAGACTCCGCTCTCCCCACGCTCCTGGTCGTCCACGACCAGGGTTCCGCCGGTCCGCTGCGCGTTCTGTCGGCGGCGCGGCGGCTGTGCCGGGTCGTCCTTCTGTGCGAGCCGGAACACCCGGCGCTCAAGGCCGAGTTGGGCCAGGTCGCGGCGCACGCCGACGTCGTGGACATCACCGGCCTCGGTGCGCAGGAGGTGGGCCGGCTCGCCGCGGGGCTGTCTCCCGACGGGATCGTCACCTTCAGCGAACACCGTCTGCGGCTCACCGCGGCGGTGGCCGCCCACTGCGGGCTGCCCTTCCACTCCGCCGGGACCGTGGACACCCTCACCGACAAGTTCCGCCAGCGGCGCGTCCTGGCGGACCACGGCGTACAGCACACGAAGTGCGCCCTGCTCCGGCAGCCGGACGACTGCGCCGGTGCCCTCGCCGTCACGGGCACGCCCGCGGTGCTCAAGCCGCGGCACGGGGCGGGCAGCGTGGACACCTGCCTGATCGGATCGGCCGACGAGTGCCGGCAGCGGCTGGCGGAGTTCACCGGGAACGCGCCCAGGGACTTCGTCCTGGAGGAGTACCTGCGGGGAGATCCCCGGCACGCGGACTCCGGATGGGGCGACTACGTCTCCGTCGAGTCCCTGATCGTCGGCGGCGAACCCCGGACCGTCGCCGTCACCGGAAAGCCCCCGCTCGTCCCGCCGTTCAGGGAGACCGGACACATCCTGCCCGCGCCGGTACCGGCCGCCCTCGCGGCGGACGTCGTAGAACTCGAACAGGCCGCGGTACGGGCGCTCGGCATCCGGCACGGCATCACCCACACCGAGGTGAAGCTCACCGCCGACGGTCCGCGGATCATCGAGGTCAACGGGCGGCTCGGCGGCTTCGTGGCCGAGATCGTGCAACGCCGCACGGGCTACGACATGGTGGCGGCGGCGCTGCGACTGGCGCTGGGGCTCCCCGTGTCGGTGCCGGAGCCCTTGCTGCCGGAACCCTTGCTGCCGGGGCGGGGACCTGACCCGGTGGCCTTCCAGTACCTGCTGATCCCGCCCGCCGACCCGGTGACCCCGGGACCGCTCTCGCTCGTCGAGACGCTGGAGGAACTCCCCGGCGTCGATCTGGTCGAGGTCTCCGCACCGGACGGCCGCCCCGGCGACTGGCGCGAAGGCACGCTCGGCGCCATCGGCGTGGTGTACGGCACCGCCCCGGACCACGCCCAACTCCGCGATCTCCTGGGGCTGTTGCAGGACCGCATGGAACTCTTCTGGTACGGCGTCGCACCCGCCCCTGCAGTACGCTCGGGCGCCGCGTGACACATGATCCTCCGACGAAAGGCACAGCAAGATGTCTGAGAACAGCACCTCGTCCGGGGTGGTGTC
>Ga0307509_10008893_pt1 | contig 12666 bp, 14 predicted proteins | sample 10_EM_MG_FD_202245 | JGI IMG/M metagenome (GOLD analysis project Ga0307509, IMG submission 202245) | Populus trichocarpa ectomycorrhiza microbial communities from riparian zone in the Pacific Northwest, United States - 10_EM | ecosystem: Host-associated > Plants > Roots > Unclassified | place...
ACGATAGAACGCAACCCCCCCCCTCTTTCGCGATGTGGGACGCTCTCGAGACCCAGGATATTCCTCGCGTTCGTGGTGAGGTGATTCGTCGTTGTCACAGCAACCGATATTGGAATTCGATAAGGGTCATTTGTGCACTTCGGATTTGGATTTCGAGGAGTATATGGTAGGAGTAGGATTCCGTTGAGGTCGCAGGGTATGGCTGAGGACAGCGTTGAAAAAAACCATCAACTGACATGGTGCGCGGAGTTCGAAAACGATCGAGGTTCCTCCTGGCGTTGGCTGCAGAACCTGAAGACCCCACCCGCAACACCGTACGAATATCCACCACAACACCCGACCCTCCTACTTAACGTTAACGGTCGCTATTTTCACACCCGCTTTCCAGAACGGAGGGTCGCGTCGTTTTATGGAAGCGTCTCTGTCGTCTTCGTGCGTGGCCTCCCCTCTCATCCTCTCTCGTCGCCTCCAACAATATAGAACGTTCCAAGGACCTCGAAGGAGTGCCTCACACGGTCGGCAGTTCCTGGGTGGAGGACAACGCCGTTATGCTCAGCAAGTGTCTCACTCGTCAGAGCGCCTTCGGCTAACGTTTCTTCCAGAGTCGGTTCGAAATCATTGCGGGATCCCGGGATTGCCACCGTTCCCGGAAGTTATCCGTTCTACCCCTCCCCTTCCCCCTGTCCCATCATCTTTTCCTCGCCGTCATGTCCCTGACCGTATTCATCGGAGACGGCGAATATGCTTGGAAAGCATAGCACACTCCCGTAACACACCCCTCGGACACCTCCAGCCTACTCGATCCGCTCAATACCCCCTTCTGAGCCACTACGCACATTCGAAAGTAATCCCGTTGGGGTCACTCGAACTACCCTCCCCAACGACAACGACGAAGCTGGGCGGGATGGGATTGACTCGGGTCACCATCAGCTCAGCGCCGCCCTACCCCAACAGGTCGCCAATCGACTTCGTATCCCGCCTAGTGGGGTATTGTCAGCACCACCGTCTCTGGCCTGCTCTCAGCACCACCGTCTCTGGCCTGCTCCCGGCACAACGCTTCATCTCCCTCCGGGTCTCGCAATGAATTCACCTCTCTTAGTTGCCGTTGGAGACACCGCCTGTCATCAAGCGCCCCCCGTCTTCCGGAAACGGGGAAACTGGACTTCAATCCTATCTCGATCCCCCGTGTTCGATCGCTGTGCAAGAACGTCCGCGAACGACCTGTGTTGAACGGGATCACCGAGACCGCCACCAATGGAAAAGTTGTCCCCCCCTCTCGATGTTCCGTGGCCGGCCCCGAACTACCGCAGGAACAGCCACTCGAAGCCACCGGCCAGGAGAATACCTTGGCGAACGTTGTCAAACGCTATTCCGTACCAACCACGACGAGAACTCCCGTTCCTCATCGTGTTCCACCCATCTGAGTTGCAACCTGAGCCGGCTCGGCTCATAGCAACACCACCGCGTCGACACGTCTCCTTTCATTGACGAAGAGTGGGCTTTGAGGGATTGAATTTAGGATCTTTCAGTGTCTGGGCGTGGGGTGGAGTCTTGTACTGTCATGCGACTGGGGATGTATGCCCGATTGATACCTTTGTGTGAAATTAGAATCCCTCATGTTTGACGTCGGGCCATCGACAAATGGGGCACACAATTGGTTGCCTCCTTCCGGAGTGACCTATCCTGCCGATGTGTGGGGGTCTCCACCCATGTTGCATGAAATTCATCCGAACCCACCCCTCCTACTCTCGCGAACGACGTTCACGACGGCGAAGAGACCGATTTCTACATCACCGTTGCCACCAGAGCGTCTCTCGCTCACAAAGCCCAGACACCCAGACTTCCGATCTGCCTCGATCCCTCGAGATCCCGAAGTAGATCTCGTGCTGATCCGCTCAGAACCGCTTCTCCTTCACTTCCCGTTGTCAGTGACTGGGCTATAATCCTTGGAAGAACAACCATTATCTCCAACCGCGTGTGGATCTCGGTACAAGGAGCTCGCGTCGAGAAATCGAGACCGAGAGCAGCTCTTTCTTGGGCTCTCGGAGACTAGGTTACGGGGCAGTTCACGGGTTGGACATCAGAAACGCGTTTTCTGTCAAGTCCCTGTTACCTTCACAAGAAGAGAACGAGCTAGCAGAAGCGGAGGCCGTAGAGGAGGTCGCCGCTGGACAGGAACGGTTGACGTCTTGAGTGAAGGGTCTACCCTTACTCTGCTTGTGGGAGTGGGGACTCTACGTCGGGTCCTTTGTCCCTTTGGTACTTTGGTACGGTGGACACCAGTTTGGCGTTTGGACCGGTGACTGCTGGGAGACGGTCGTGCTATTTCGGTTTGTGTCTGCGTGCTGATCCAGAAGTTTCACTCTCGTTCTTACGATTCCCCAGCAACTACACCCCACCGAAACAATCCAACAATCGTTACGGAGATCCATTTGGGAGGAGCGGGGTAAACCCACACTCGTGTAGTCCCGACGAGTGGCAGTGATGCTGCCCTCTATTCGGAGGTACACGGCGCCTCTTGGACCGCCATCCGCGAGGACTGAGGCTTGGGGCCTGAGGCCCCGCCACACCAGTTATCCATGCTTTAGGGATTCCGACCTCGCGTTCACTGACTCAACCCCACGTTCGATCTCCCTGCCGAGTACCGTTCGCCCGCCCATGAACGAGGTACGCATCTTCATCACTTGTTGTGACTTCCGAACAAACAATGCCCATGTGAAGGCGGTGGTCGGCCGACCCTGAACTCCTCACTTAAAAACTCCCATCGGATTGTATCTGGATGATGGGCAAGGACATCGGGGTTGTCTATGACCCTGTTGGTGTCTCGCTGGGACCAGAAGCAATATACGGAGCTAGCCACGATTGTTGCGTCGCTTTGGGCCCTAGGAGGAATTACACACGGTAGCTAAATGCAGTAGGCTCATAATTCCGACTAGGGCTCGTCTAGCATGGCCTGACCGTAGAGGATTCCCCCAATGACTCTCCCGAACCCAGATGTGTTCCTGGGGGGGGATGGAACCCCACAAGGCGTCACCACAACTGTTACGTATGGGAATACATGAGAGAGGAAAACAAATACAGGAAATAATATCTCCAGAAGGCGTCGGATTTTGAAGACCGTTAGATCTCTTCCCGACGGATATCGATAATAGTGTCAACCCCAAACTCACTTGCGCTTGTCCCCTGCTCACCCACAAACATCGTGGGATGCCCACCGGGAAGGGTGTAGCTGCCACCTGTAAACTCCCCTTGGCTCCTAGCTTTGAACGTGCTGGTGCTCCCAGGGGCGATATTGCTTCTGTTGAACGCTCTCTTGCTGGCAACTCGTTGAATGATGAGCAGAGGAGCAATGACCTGTCCGATCCGTCATCACATTAGGCAACCGGCCCAATGATCTGGTTCAGGGGAAATACAAACTTGAGTCTGAGAAAGTATAGGAACGAACAGATCCGAGAGATTGCTTTTGGCAACCAAAGACCCGATGACCAACAACGAGCTCACAGCGAAAAGGGCAGAAGACTCGATGAGCATGATGGCGATAGTCTTGTAAAGCCCACTGATTCCACCTGGAGACCCTGTGGCGGCGTGGAAGTTCTTTCTGTGTAGGACGAGTCGGATGACGATCATGAGGGTGAGGATGATGTTTAGTGAAAGTGAGATCAAAAGGTATGGAAGAGTGGGCCAGACGTCGGCAAGCCCCTGGTCCTTGATGAGCGGGAGGCACATGGCCAGAATGCCTATCACTATATCATCGATATGAACCTTGAGCACCACTGCCATTCGTGGGGAACTCAGATACGTACCTATAGAGCCGAGGTACATAAGGCACGGGAAGGCGATGACCCAATGATTCATGGAGTAGACCACGTAGCAACGATAGAGCTAGAAGAACTGGCGTTAGACACCTGGGGGAGTGAACGCAACACCAAATAGGGAACTAACCAAAAGACCATCGGCTAGCCAAATGTTCAGGGGGATTGCAGCATAGGGAATCACATTGATCAGCTGGAGGGAAACGGATTCCCGATATCCAAGCGGTCCAGGAGCAAATCCATCTTGGACACCAGGGTATGCGCGGTTATCAATGTAGGAAATCGATAAAAGGTTGAGATTGAACGCGGTTTGCATGGTCGCCAACGAGAACATGATCACAGTGAAGGACACGAGGCCCCACTTGATGCCCTCGCCTCTGCGATAGACTGGATTGAAGAGTGCAGTGATACAACCGAAGAACAGCATGGTGAGCATTCCTGGGATGAGCCAAACGAAGCAGTGAGCACGGATGAGTAGATGGACATGTAGGCAGGGATATCTTGCGCGTACCATAGAGAATCGAGCTGACAAGATCTCCGGCAAAGTTGATCTTCTCCCAAAGGTACAGATCATACCGGATCTTTGGAGCATTGGGATTGTCAGACCACGGCTTGAACTGAGACTCAGCCATGGTTCGGGTGCGTACGAGGGATGCGGGATTGCGACGGAGGGTGGGGTCGGAAGCCCAGGGAAGGGGATTCTGAGAGGGGGAAAAAGCCGTTAGGTTTGATGGGAGAGATGTGACCGGGGTTATAAAAGCCCAGGTAAACCCAATTTGAACGGTGGCGTTACACCGACGAGTGGAAAACCAATGGTGCGAATTCTTCACAACGGCGCGAGGCGCCAGCCTCTGACACCGCTTTTTTCGTCTACAATACTGGCTATCTGTCAACCTATTGCGTCGCGTGCCGCTGGATGAGCGGCCACCAGCCACCGGCCGCCCCCGTGGCACCACGGAGTTCCCGCGTTCCTGCAGGACAAACTGGATTTTATCGGTGGCTCACCACATGATTTGCAGACTCAATGAGTGCTTAGATCACCGCCCGCCCTCAGGTGAACAGAGTCCATTCACAAGGTCACAGCGAGCCATCTGTATCTGTTGGTTCAGTCGTCAGCTATCCCATCACCCTACGGAGCAGGTGTCCTAGTAAACTTTGTATCTGTTTGTTCAGCTGTCAGCGCCCCACTAGTAAGAGCTATGCATTGTCAAAAAAGAAAAAAATGAAATTGGCGCACCGCCACGCCTTGTGAGGTCTTTGCACGCACACACTGTGTATGGTAAGGAACCGGCCGTCGCTTCCGGATGTTCCCGCCCAGGATTGTTTGGACGTTGGCGGTCGTGAGCTTGCACAGACCGGCAAACACCGAGAGGATCCAACACCATCCCGGGTTTGAATCAGTATTGTGGCGTGGGCGTTATTGCGGTGCTCTCGATTACTTCCTTCGACATGTCCCTCAGGAATCGGGAGACGGTCACGACATTGGGGTTTGAACGCTCAAGCGCTCACCGTTCACCCAGTGGCCCAGGTTGACCGCCCATTCCCAGCCACCGTAAGTCCCGGTTGGTACGGCGTTTGTCCATAGCCACGTCGGATTGGAATGCTTCGGAGTTCTGGAGGGACAGCACAATATCCCATTGTTGATGTGAGGAAATCGAAGTACGCGCGGACAAGGTACCATCCGGAGCTCACCAGTGGTCCCCCCCACTCAAATATAACTGTCTCCGGTTGTCTTAAGACTGTAAGCATGAAAAGGAAGTTCATACACAACGCCACTCACGGGGGCCTAACCGGTACCACGGGCACCATGGCGGGCCAACCGTGATCAATGCATCGCTCTGGACTCGTTACCCAGAACGACCGCCTAGGAGGAGTCATTTGCCATAGCTAAAGGCCCTAAACGTGGAGTTCTGACTAAGCCCGTGTTGTAGGGGTTTTCTTCGGTGAGCAGTGGGACTCCGTGACACACCGCAACAAAGGTTACACACGTGAAACATGCACAACCGAGGGAAAAATATAATGGCATCAGATGATGTGAAAGTCGATACAAGTAAAGGGCGAGGTGGGGTGGGGTACGTGGGTCCAAAGGAGGTGTGGAGGGCCGTCAGAACAGGGGACATTACCTACAGAAGACGGTAGAATTTGAAGTCACTCAGACTCCATCCCAACGGATATCGATCACAGTATCGACCCCATCCACAGGCTCGCCAGATCTCATCCCATGCTCGACCACAGAATCCATGGGGTACCCACCAGGAAGGGCGTCACTATACCAGTGGGTCCCCCCCGGCTCCTGGCTTTGAACGGACTGATACTTCGGTGGGTGACGGTGTCGCTCGTCAATGCGCTCTTGTTTGCGACCCGTTGAATGATGAGTAATGAAGCAATGGCCTGCCCATTCCGTCGTCACGTGAGACAGCCTGTCCAAGGGTCGGAGTGGCGTGAATGCACGAACCTGAGTCTCTCCGAGGATAGGCAGGAACACATTCATGACTGGGATATTGACACCCCACGTCACGACCACCAACAACGAGCTCACGGCGAAAATAGCAGAGGACTCAACGAGCATGGTGGCCACGGCTTTGTACAATCCACTGATTCCGGCCGGAGACCCTGTGGCAGTGCGAACGTTCCTCCCATACAGGACGAGTCGGACGACAATCATGAGGGTGAGGAGAACGTTAAGTGAAAGTGAGATCGGTAGGTATGCGAGAGGAGCCCAGGGGCTGATCCTCACCCATTCTACACTCGGGCGGAGCGACAGGATGCCTATTGCTATACCGACATTAGCCTTGAGCGTCATCACTGTTTGTGGAGAACTCAGATACGTACCCACAGAGCCAAGGAACATGAGGAAGGGGAAGGCGATGACCCAGAGGTTCATGGAATAGAATGGGTAGCAACGATAAAGCTAGAAGAGGAGCCTGCGTTAGACGCTGAGACAAACCACCACGGTGTCAGAGAACTGACCAAGAGACCGTCGGCTAACCAATTGTACAAACGGAACGCAGCCCTGCCCGGAACGATCGTGATCACCTTGTAGTTTATTGCTGCCTGGTATCCGTACGGTCCATAATAGAACTCCCCGTCGACAGCAGGGAACTTGCGGCTGTCAATGTAGGAAATGGAGAACACGTAGAAACCCGCCGCGGTGTGCACGGTCGCCAACGAGAACATGATCGTAGTGTAAGATACGAGTCCCCATTTGATGTGCTTGCCTCTACCATGGACGGGACTAAACAGCGCAGTCACGCATTTGAAGAACAGCATGATCAGTACCCCTGGAATAAACCGAACAAATGAAACCATGAAATGGATAGGCAGATGTGTAGGGAGGGATCCCTTGCGCGTACCGTAGAGGATCGCGCTGATGAGGGTTCCAGCGAACCAAGCCTTCTCGAAACGGTAGATGATGGGCGGGATGTTTGGCGCATTAGGGTTATCGGACCATGACTGTTCCTGAGAGTCAGACATTGTCCGGATGCGAATGAGGGGGGGAGATCTCGGCGGAGGATGGGAGCGAAGTTGGGGGGAGGGGTTTCCGGTGGAGAAAAAACTAGTGATTGTGTTCGATGGGAGAGGATTATAAGATCTCAGGAAATTTCAATTGACCGGTGGTGTTCAATGCAGGCGACGAATAGGGAACTGACGGTGCGGCTTTCCGTCTGGAGTGGTGGACCGAGTAGGCGAGATGAGTTATAGCAGACAATCAAGGATGCAGTCTGGTCGCAATGGGAGTTCCTGCGTTTGCACAAGATTGGAAGTCTTTAAAGACATTCCGGCCCGCCCGCGTTCAAATTGGGACCAAAACGCGTTAAGACCCAGGGACAAACATACCTGGATGCGCTGGGGGCACCTCTCGGTAGATTCCATCACTATACTATCGTCACTGCGCGAGGCGCCGGTTCCCCGCGGTACCAATCTATTGTGAAGGGTGTCGTTGGGTGAGCGGAGTCTCTGCGGCACCCGCCGCCACTCCCGCTTCCTCCAGTGGAAGTTACGATATACTTGAGGTCCCGAAACACTTTTGGGCAAGAGTTTGTTCACGGCGCCGTGGTGAGACATTATTTATCTGCTTGTTCAGCGTCAACTATCCCATTTACTATGAGGAAGATGGTCCCATAGCTTTATGTGTGTTGGTCCGGCCGTCAGCCATCACCTCCCCACTATTGAGAGCCATGCAGGATCAGAAGGTATTTGAAATTGGTGTACGGTCGCACCTGGGCGGGGCGTTCGCGCGCGTACCCTGTGTGGGGTAGGAAACTGGCGGCTACTTCCGGACGTTCTCGTCCGGGAGGGTCTGAATGTTGACGGCATCGCAAGGGTACCGAGAGTACCCAACACAGTCCTAGGTTTGAGTTAGTATTCAGGAGTAGGTGTTATCGCGGGTCTCTCAGTCCATTCCTCCTCAAGAATGGGAGGCGATCGTAATATCCCTCCACGTCATCAAGGTTAGGGTTCGAATGTTCAAACGTTCACCATCTACACAACGGATTAGGTTGGCCGCCAACCGCCAGTCACGGAATCCACCGTTGTACGGCGTTCGTCTACGACCATAGCGAGTTCCAATGCCTAAGCCTCCGCAGTCCTGGAGTGACAGTGCGGTATCTCACTAGTGCGCGACGATCGAAGGGCGTGCGGACCTTGTGCCATCCAGGGTTTACCAGAGTCCCCCCAGTTACTAGGCGGAAATGGTTGAGAGAAACAGGCTACGGAAAGTTCTTCGAGATCATTGAAGGCGAAACAGCCCTAATGCTCCAAAGGTGCCGTACGAAGTGTACTTTTACGAGAAGATTGGGTTTTCCGGAGATCTCATCGGCTCGATTCTCTATGGTATGCGCAAGAGATCCCCGCCCCCAAGTCCACCTCTCCGTGCTCACTTCGTCTGTTCGGTCCGTTACAGGGACGCTTATCGTGCTGTTCTTCAAATGTATGACCGCACTGTTTAACCCCGTCTATCGCAGAGGCGAGGCTGTCAAGTGGGGACTCGTCTCCTTCACCGTCGTCATGTTCTCGTTGGCGACCGTACACACCGCAATGGACCTCAACCTTCTATCCACATCTTACATTGATAACCGTGACTTCCCTGGTGTCGAAGGCGTGTCATATCCTGGACCGTATGGATACATGGAGTCCATTTACTTCAAGGCGATCAACATTATTTCAAATGCTACGTTCCCGCTGAACAATTGGCTAGCCGATGGGCTTTTGGTTAGCCATTCGTTTTATTCGGTCTTCACTCGTTCAGATGTCTAACCCCAGCTCCTCTAGCTCCATCGTTGTTATGTGTTCTACTCTACGAACCGCTGGGTCACCATCTTCCCCTGTCTCATGTATCTTGCCTCTGTGTGTACGTATCTGAGTTCTCCGCGGAGGGCAGTGATGCTCAAGGCTAACGTCATTAATACAGCGATGGGTGTTCTGACGATCTGCTACGCGACTATTGAGGGACGGGGACTCACCACCATCTGGTCCACTCTTTTGTACCTTTCAATCTCACTTTCACTCAACATCATCCTCACCCTCATGATCGTCATCCGACTTATCTTACACAGCAAGGGCGTTCGCATCACCACGGGGTCTCCAGGTGGAATCAGTGGGTTGTACAAGATCATTTCCACCATGCTCATCGAGTCTTCCGCTCTTTTCGCTGTGAGCTCGTTGTTGGTCATCGCACCGCTGGCTGCAGGAAGCTTAGTCACGAGAACGTTCTACTCTATCCTCGCTCAGACTCAGGTTCGTGCTCTCCCGTAACCCGACGTTTGGGCGGGTTGTCTAATGCGACGACGGATTGGGCAGGTCATTGCACCGCTGCTCATCGTTCACCGAGTCGCTAGCAAGAGCGCGTTGACGAGCACCGCCATCGTCTCCGGAAACGTTGGTTTGTTCAAAAATGGGGGCCGAGGGAAGTTTACGGGTGACAGTGGTGTCCTTCCTGGTGGGAGCCCCATGAGATCCGGGATGGACTGGGGTGGGATGAACTCTGGCGAGCTTGAAGTTTGGGTTGAGACTACGGTTGATTTCCATTGGGAGAAGGTTTGAGGGTCATCGAATTTGACGCCCGCTGCGGGTATTGTCCCCTAGGCCCTCCTCACCTCCTTCGGACCCGTTACGTCGCTCTTTCCCTGTATTTATTTTCACATCACCTCGCCCCCCTGCATGTGTGTATTTCGTGACTAATCTTTACGGTGATATTACCTCGCGGGGGTCCCCCACCTCCCCCCAGGATCACGCGTGGGTTCCAGAAGGACTGAACTCCACGAGAGAACCTCCTGGATGTCAACTTTTGATTGGCAAGCTAGTAGTGATGTAGAAGTCGCGGCTAGCCCCCTATGCTACTCATAGCGCCAGCTGGATACCCACGAATGAGGTTGTAAGCGACCTTCCCGTACTTGACATCTCGGTACATTTTGAGACGGGTGTACCGAGAGGGAGACCAACTCTATAAATTCGGAGGCTGTTACAACAAGTGATGATTGGACTATCCGCGGACGGACGGACAAGGATGGCGATCGGTTTGATTTGAGCGGTATGCCGGCGAGCATTCAGCGTCTCCTTGGGCGGGGTGTGTTCGACGTGCAGGGTTCCGGGTTTTCGTGTGTGACGGGGTCGGTAGGGACGGTTCGTGTCGGCCTAATGGTGCCGGGGCGGGGCGTTGTGGCGCAGTACTAGTATTGCGTTGGACCCGGTGGAAGGACCGTTCTTTGCGCTGGTACCTCTTTATTGGCAGGGGACGTGGAATTGGCTTTAGCTCCAGAACGCGTTTAATGGTAACATGCCGAGTAAGCCGCGAGCGTCGCGCCGACCACGGGCGATCTATCACGGTTTGCCGCATCTCAGAACCTGGAAAGAGGACTGGAAAAGATAATAACATACACGGAGTGGAACAGGGACAATGCCCACAACTCGTCCTTTATCGAAAGTTGTACACGGGACATCCCAGGAGTGACACCGCCTTCACTCAGTGACCTTCAGAGATTTTCCGGTCATCGTTCAAGATCACGAGGACTGCGAGATTCTTCAATGAATATGACGTCCGGTTTGGCTGTTGTCAGAGGAGATCGCGATACCCGAAACTCCGCGCAGTAGGATAAGGTAGTGTGCGGACATACAAGATGAAACGATCGCCTCCCAACCAACCAACTACAAGGCAACGAAATCTCTGGATCGGCGATCCCTCCTCCACAGTTATGAGGAGTCGAGGGAGTTTGGAATCCGATCTTGGCATCCAGGGAAGGTCTGTGGTGACAAGAGATGTTCTGGCAACGGTGGTAACGTGGACAACGGACCTTCACCGCTGTAGCCATTGTTCGTGGGGGTGGGTGGTTATGAGTTTGGAGGAATGACTTGACTTGAAAGGGCTTACAATCGCGGGTCGTGACTCCAGGAATACAACTGGCTGAGTGAAGATCCTTCAACACGAACGACTCACATCAATCCCTGCATCCTAAAAGAAGGAAACACGGGAGAACGTACGCAGAGCAGCACCGCCTTGATAGGTAGTGACGTTCGGCTCGAGCTCCTCAAGGATCACTCCGACGGCGTCCCAATCGCCCTCGACCTTGGAACCATCGCTATAGCTCCTCTTCACCACACGCAGAGGGAGGGGCGGCCACCAAACAGCTTGTGAATTCTTTGAAGGAGGGAAAGCGACAACTTTGGGAACAGTTGGAGCGCAACTGGGGGAGTGAAAGAGAATCAAGGCTGGTGGGCCAAGGAAGAATTCACAAGTGACGGATGGAGGCCCAGAAAGTTTGGGGTCTGATCGAGTGCGGGGAGTTGTTTAATGCTTGGGCGACGTCCGTGGCGCGAACAGGCCGAATCCTGGGTTAGGTATGGTCGGGCTTCTACAGGATCGTCCAGACTGCATCGGAGTAAGAACCGGGGGACAACACGGGGACATACGTGAACATACTAACCAGCAGTGTTACACAAAAGCCTATCTCCGAACTCGGAGGTGGAACTCAGAGATGTGTTCAAGTGAGGGATGTGGATGAACTTCGAAACTCCGGAGCGATCGATCCGGCACCGGTAACACGATGGGACCGGAATCGAAGTTGGATCCTGAGAACTTGGGATCAACGCTTGTGACACGCAGAGATGAAAGCGTCAAATACTTGGGTTCGTAATTCCTCCAACGAGGTCATACACAACGTTCGGGTATCTGAGGTGTTCTTCTGTTTGTCGTTAGTTCGTTCCTCTATCCCGTTCTGCGAGACCCGAACAAGTGGGCGCGCTACAGTAACCAGACGCGTCGCGGACTCTTGAGATTGAAGCTAAGCGTGATAATGCCCCAGGCAGCAGTATTCGCGGAAACTAGCGCAAGGAGCATCGTCGTATCTTCGGCCATGAGAAACCCACGAACTTGGGACAGGACCACGCAAGTACGGGGTCCTACCTATCCCCCCAACCGGATTTTTGCGATAGATTCTGGTTTGTTTCGGTGGAGTGTGGTCACTGGGGAACCGCAGGAATAAGAGCGGAACCCCCGGATAATGGTGCGGACACACGAACTGGAATAGTTTGACTTTCTTCCAACGGATTGGCGCTCCCTCCTTCACAGTTCCGAGGAATTGAAGGGGGTTGGGATTCTTGGGTTCTGAGGCCCATGGTAATGCGGGGGTCAGTTTATTCGCCGCTGTGACCATCGTTCGTGGGGTGGTAGGTTGTGGGTCTGGAGCAATATCTTCACGGAATTGCGTCACACTGGCGCGCTGGATGGGAACGGTGATGCGAGGAAGGGGTAATCGATCACGGGCTTTCCCTCGTTCAGACACCACCTCTCGGTGGAGGGCTCCCAACCGCGCCTCAACTTCCTTTGCGTGGATCGTATGGAGGTACAACACGTGCTATG
>Ga0307509_10008894_pt1 | contig 12665 bp, 9 predicted proteins | sample 10_EM_MG_FD_202245 | JGI IMG/M metagenome (GOLD analysis project Ga0307509, IMG submission 202245) | Populus trichocarpa ectomycorrhiza microbial communities from riparian zone in the Pacific Northwest, United States - 10_EM | ecosystem: Host-associated > Plants > Roots > Unclassified | place...
CCCATAGCCATCCTCTTGGGACATACTCTACTGTGATAAGACTCATACCTCTAGAGTCCAATAACAACCCATAGTAATGCTACAAATCAAGGGGAGAAGGTCCGGGCTGGTTACTGAGGTATTTGTCCCGAAAGCACCCTGGCCTTCTGAGACTACCTAAGTACCACTAGGAAGACTACCCTACTACCCGTAGGCAAGAATAGACTCCTAGGTGCCCGAGAGACCATATATGGGCGACCTCCATTTTGGCGGTTACCGATACTCCCCTTATATATCCTGCGAACGACATTCAGTCGGACGGACGGCGACGACTTATACGCTGTTACGGCAGCTGCTCCGATGACCTCTTTTAACTAGCAAACGAGCAACTATACAGCCGTCTGCCTATGACGCGCCGTCCCAACGCTGTGGCCAGAGGGGGGTGTTAGCAAAACCTGCCCAAGTTCAATAGTATGTTCGGGCCACTCTTGCACAGGCGTGGGGCCTCCCTGTGCAGATGCGTGTGTGCCCAAGAACTTCTAACAGCCCATAGAATGTGAGGCAATCGACCTCTAAGTTCCAGGATGACTTTGCCGGTGAAGGTAGGGTAACTTGGACTTCACAGTAGGGTAACTGGGGCCCATTGGCATAAAGGTCAAATTCCCAAGGTAGGGTAACCTTTGCCTTCTTATGCCTTTAACCGCTCCGGCAGTCCGCCCGTCAACTCTAAATGTTGTCTCGGATGTCTGTGTAACGTTCCCATAAATTTCTTCACTTTATGCGAACTTACTCCCGAACGGTTACCCTGCCTAGTAGAGTACCTCAAGGCTACTCAACTATTCCCTAGGTCTTATCCTAGGATTACCAGCCATGTGTATAATATATATGAGACCATACCACCTCTGGCTACCACTTGGTATACCATTTGGGCTAAGGTGATAGTGATTGTAGCTACCTATCGTAGGGTCGTTACACTCGGGGTCTTGTCTCTCTAGACCTTTTCCTTTCTCTTTGCGACTCGGGCCTCCTTTCGGATCCTGCCCGTCGTCATTGTCGTCGTCACTATCGTCTGGGTCGGGGTCTCCTGCCCCGCACATAGTTGTTGGTGGTATTGGGCCCCCTCCATTTCCTCCTCCTTGTTCAGGAGATGGATTTGACCGTTTTTTCGGAGCTCCATGGGTATTCCGTACGGCCTGTTCCCTACTATTAGTTACTTCCGATGGGGCTACTGACCTTTGAGCCGATATGGCTCCTACATGGGCCTTTAAATCAATCAGGATATCATGAAGCTTTGCAATTTCTGCTTCATGACATCCCTGTTCATCCTTCGAGGCTTCCTTGTGTTCCTCTTTATGTCGGTTCAGAATCGACATGTAATTGGCATTGTCGTTTGCTCGGGCTTCCTTAACTTTGATGATACTGTCTCGAACCTGCTCGTCCTGCCGTTGGCTATGTTCTCCCTGCTTCGCTTGGTGAGCTTGTTGAGCTTGGAACTCCGCTTGAACCCGTGCCACGATTTCTGCCTGAATTTCCTTGGACTCTTGATCCAACATTCCAATCAATTTTTCGAACAGGTCTAACTCCTCGACCAGTATGGAGGCACCTTGTTCCAGCCTGGGTCGGAGTTTAGCTAAATGTTTAGCCTGTCTTTGACACTGAGTCGAAAGGTCTCCTATATCCAGGTATATGGAATTCTGTGATTTTGCCATTCGCTGGCTAAATCTGCCAAGAACACCTCCCAGGTGGCTGGCAAATTGGTTTAACTCTTCCTTTGAGATAAAGTTAAGAGTGGGTGTCTTGGAACGGCCTCCCATCAGTCGTCCAAGGGCCGTCCTACCAATTGTGCTTGTATCTATTGGGCCTGGCGTCTGTCACGGGGGCACCCTGTAGAGAGGTGAACTCTAAGGTTGCGACCGCACCAAACACTCAATGTAGAAGATAAAGATGAGGTAAAATAATTCACAAGAATCAAAGGTAAAACTTAATATAGTTAAGCTCGAAGCTTGACTCAATTTAGTTCTCTTGAGGAAAAGTTGGTTATCGAAGTAGAATGCCAAACGCTTAAACTTAAGTAGATATCAGATTTAAGCCTTTGACATTCACCACTACTTCCGACATTGTACGAGCACCCTGTCCTAAGCAGAGTTTGTCTGAGGTCTACCCTCCATCAGGATTTATCCTGCCGGAAGTGTCGGACAAACTCGGGTACACGTAACTCCGTCAATAGGATATGAGTTTGTGCAATGCATCTCCAATAAAACCGCAGATGGAAAAACTCTTCCTATCGAAGTCATACCAGTGGCTAACTATTATGACAACAACCGGAGTCAATACCTAGGTGGTGAACTCACTGGCCCAGTGGTAGTTTCGTCTATACAAGGTATGCAGTCCATCATTTAATCTATGCGACCATTCAATGTGATAAATTGACATAGAAGCTCCCCCGGTGAGATGTAGCCGATGGTTGGCTAAGTGGGCGCTACCCATAGCCAGCCTCTCGGGACATACTCTACCGTGATAAGACTCATACCTCTAGAGTCCAATAACAACCCATAGTAATGCTAAAAATCAAGGGGACAAGTTCCAGGCTGGTTACTGAGGTATTTGTCTCGAAAGCACCCTGGGCCTCTGAGACTACCTGAATACCACTAGGAAGACTACCCTACTACCCGTAGGTTAGAATAGACTCCTAGATACCTGAGAGACCATATATGGGCGACCTCCATTTTGGCGGTTACCCATACTCCCCTTATATATCCTGCGAACGACATTCAGTCAGACAGACGGCGACGACATATAAGGTGTTACAGCAGCCACTCCAATAACCTCTCTTTACTAGCAAACGAGCAACTATGCAGCTGTCTGCCTATGACGCGCCGTCCCAATGCTGGGGCCAGATGGGGGTGTTAGCTAAACCCGCCCAAGTTCAATAGTATATTCGGACCACCCTTACACAGGCGTGGGGCCTCCCCACGCAGATGCGTGTGCCTCCAAGAACATCTAAGAGCCCAAAGAATGTGAGGCAATCGACCTCTAAGTTCTAGGATGACTTTGCCGGTGAAGGTAGGGTAACTGTAACAAACCAGCCTTCCGTGAAGGTGTTCGTAACGGGAAACGACTATCTTACTATCATAGGCTATCGACATAGCCTACGTAGTTTGCTTCGTCTATCGTTATAGACTATCATCTTGCGTTCGTCGTAGGTGTAGTGATCGTAGGAAGTTCTATCGTGTAGGAATAGGGTACTCGCATACAAGCGAGGTAACATAGAGATAAGGGTATTAGGTATCTCGAACATATTGCACCTATGGAAGGTCACTGTCAATGGGCTTGGCCCGTGCCCCAGTATCTGAGTGGTATATTACTTAGATGGTTGCGTGAAGAGCTCTAACTACTGTGACCGAGTCTCCTACTTATAGACCCTTCACGCCAACAACCCTAACCCTGGTGACTCATAACTCGAGTCACACGGTCTTATGACTCCTAGTGAGTCATACCCGAAATCCATCAGATGACTCCTATGAGTCACTGCGCAACATGCCGTAAACCAATCATAAAACATAAAACATATCAGGTGCGCAAAGCGCGTCACCTGCGTGGAACTCGTGACTCATAAAGTGAGTCACGCGCGAAAGTCATTACATCATTATGACTCACAATCGTGTGTCATAGAAACATCAACCAATCATAACATAATGATGACACGCAAGTGCGAGTCATGTGAGAACTATGAGTCAACTGAATGCATAGCGTAAAACATAAACATACCTTATGACTAGTAACTACTAGTCATGTGAAATCTGCCTTGCTTAGTCACGATTTGTGACAGTAACTTGGACTCCTCAGTAGGGTAACTGGGGTCCATGGGCAAAATGACCAAATTCCCAAGGTAGGCTAACTTTGCCCTCTTATACCATTCACCACTCCGGAAGTCCTCCAGTTGACCACAAAAGTCATCTCGGAGGTCCGCGTATCATTCCCCTAATTCTCTTGACCTTATGTGAATGTTCTCCCGAAAGGTTACCCTGCCTAGTAGAGTATCTCTAGGCTACTCAACTATTCCCTAGGCCTTATCCAAGGTTTACCAGCCATGTATATACTAAGTATACAAGACCATACCACCTCTGGTTACCACTTGATATACCATTTGGGCTAAGGTGATAGTGATTGTAGCTACCTATCATAGGGTCGTTACAGTGTCTGGCTGGTACTATGGATGATGGTCTCATCACCGCCGGTCATTTCTGAATCGTGGGTTTCTTCGGTCATGATTGGTGATCGTGATCCGTCTGGTCGCCGATACACTGAAGAATTTCTGTGTGCTTAATTGCACCGGTTTGGAGGTATCTAATGATGCTTATCGAATTGACTTGGGGTTAAGCCAGATAATTGGAATCTTGATGTCCTTGTCGGACGTAGGGTAGGATGTATAGAAGTCTTCATGCACCAGAGGGATTTCTTCTATCTTTGATAGATAGCTATCGATTAGCTGCTGCGAGCTAGGAATAACGTAAAAGCGTTTTGAGGGCCTTTCAAATATGAAAGGAATTTCGGGTAACGAATTTCGTAATTCCAAAATGTCAAAATGGAGTTGAATATCTTCTTGAATTGTGTTCAAGAAGTGGGGGGTGTCTGGTCTTCGTTCGAAGAAATAATTGAAGTCGTCTTAAATTATATAGTAAGCCTTGGTAACAAGGAGAACTATCACTGTACTGTTAGGCGGGAGCCTGTCTCAAAGTCTTGCGAGATAGCACAGGCCGATAGTCTTAATTATAGACGGAGATCGTCTAGGAAGGCTCAATGTTTAAAGTAGAGGTAGGTAAAGTGATAAAAGATTTCTAGTGTAAGAATTTAATATTGATAAGATCTCTTCTCCGTTGCTTTGATAATGTTCAAATAGCTCAGGAGGCACCTCGATATTTATATGCCGCGTCTGGGTGGTCGCAGGCTACATCTAGTTCTCATACTAACTAAGTACCTACTAACAACTTCCAGTTTCTTCTAAAAGTGCAAACACCATTTGACCCTGACAATTCTGGTATCGCACTTCGACTTCCGAATCGCAACACCATGAATTTTCCTGACGGTGCTCCCACACATCAGTTCATTGGTTATGATCCATCTTTGTCGGCATAGAGTCTTGCTCACTATTGCATACACAGAATGGTCTCCATGCTCGAACCAACAAAGGGGCCAGCTTTGTTATTGAACCTCTCAGCATTGCAGATGCTGTCTGCACTCGACAGCTGCGAGGCATAAGATAGACTTGTCACGATAATCGCTCCAATAGCCATTATTCCTCCAAAGTCCTATCGTTATCGTAGGGTTCCGTCAGCCTCCTACGGATAATATTGCCGTGCGTGAGTGCGGGTATACCTGATTTCTCAAACTACCTCATCCAACAACACCTTCACTTCTGCGACTTTCATCGCGAGAGTGTGGAGTATAGAATGTATTGCTTAACCATTGTCCGGAAAACGTCCCATTACCTAGTGACCACCTTCGTGACTCTCGTCTTCAGTGCTCAGTAACCTTATGCAACGTTGACCGATTTGGCTCGAACTACTTGCATAAGCTTGCCAAAGGCCTTCCCTCATATACCCTGCCAACAGGAGCTGGTCAGACAGACGGCCGCGACGTATACGGAGTTACGAGGAGGGTTCCAATAACCATGTCATAGGTGAGGGAACGCAACTACGGCGGCATCTGCCGGTGTAGTGCAGTCCCAACGCTGGTGTAGGAGGGGGGTGTTGGCTTGGCTTTTTTGAACTCAGAATCCTAAGGTAGGGTAACTATAGGTCTTTATTCCCTAAAAGAAGGCTAAGCCGTCCTGTATGCCTAACAATAGCCTCAACCATTGCGAGGGCTTCCTGATAGTGGGTGAGATAAGCGTTGTGTGATGGTGTTAGAAATCGTGACTAAGCAAGACCGATTTCACATGACTAATAGTTATTAGTCATAAGGTATGTTTTTCTTTCCCGCTATCCAGTCAGTTGACTCATAGTTCTCACATGACTGTAATGACCCTACGATAGGTAGCTACAATCACTATCACCTTAGCCCAAATGGTATGCCAAGTGGTAACCAGAGGTGGTTTGGTCTCGTATACTTAGTATACAAATAGCCACTAAACCTAGGATAAGGCCTAGGGAATAGTTGAGTAGCCTTGAGGTACTCTACAAGGCAAGGTAACCTTTCGGGAATAAGTTCGCATAATGTAAAGGAATTTATAGGAACATTACACAGAGCTCCGAGATAACATTAGATGTTAACAGGAGGACTTCCGAAGCAGTTAAAAGCACAAGAGGGCAAAGTTACCCTACCTTGGGAATTTGACCATTATGCCCATGGACCCCAGTTATCCTACTGAGGAGTCCAAGTTACCCTACCTTCACCAGCAAAGTCATCCTGAAACTTAGAGGTTGATTGCCTCACAATCTATTGGCTCTTGGAGGTGGTTGGGCGCACACGCATCTGCGCGGGAAGGCCCCACGCCTGTGTAAGGGTGGCCCGAACATACTATTGAACTTGGGCGGGTTTTGCTAACACCCCCCTCTGGCCCCAGCGTTGGGATGGCGCGTCATAGGCAGACGCCTGTGTAGTTGCTCGTTTGCTAGTTAAAAGAGGTCATTGGAGCAGCTGCTGTAACAGAGTATAAGTTGTCGCTATCTGTCCGACTGAATGTCGTTCGCAGGATATATAAGGGGAGTATGGGTAACCGCCAAAATGGGGGTCATCCATTAATGCTCTCTCCGGCATCTAGGAGTCTATCATAGCCTACAGCTAGTAGGGTAGTCTTCCTAGTGGTAATTAGGTAGTCCAAGGAGGCCAGAAAGCTTTCGGGACAAATACCTCAGTAACCAGCCGGGACCTTCTCCCCTTGATTTGTAGCATTACAATGGGTTGTTATTGGACTCTAGAGGTATGAGTCCTATCACGGTAGAGCATGTCCCGAGAGGCTGGGTATGGGTAGCTCCCACTTAGCCACTCATCGGCTACATCTCACCGGCGGAGCTTCCATGTCAATTTATCACATAAGATAGTCGTGTAGATTAAATGATAGACTGCATAGCTTGTATAGACGAAACTACCACTGGGCCAGTGAGTCCACCACCTAGGTATTGGTTCCGGTTGTTGTCATAATAGTTAGCCACTGGTATGACTTCGAGAGGAAGAGTTTTTCACCTGCGGTTGTATTGGAGATGCATTGCAGAAACTCATATCCTATTGACGGAGTTAAGTGTACCCGAGTTGGTCTGACCCTTCCGGCAGGATATATCCTGGTGGAGGGTAGACCTCAGACAAACCTGGAGCAGGACAGGGTGCTCGCACAACGTCGGAGTAGTGGTGAATGTCAATGGCTTAAATCTGATATCTACTTAAGTTTAAGCGTTTCGCATTCTACTTCAACAACCAACTTTTCCTAGAGAGAAGTAATTGAGTAAAGCTTGGAGCTTAACAATATTCAGTTTAACCGTTTTGATTCTTCATAAATTATTTACTCTATCTTTATCATCTACTTTGAGTTTTGGTGCAGTCGTCACCTTAGAGTTCACCTCTCTATAGGGTGCCCACATTACAGCTGATTAGCACATCATAGTCTTTAACTGGAGTGACCATCATGTCCACTTTGATTCTCATCCTTCCTATATGGATTTCGACATTGCAGCCATTGTTCCTAGTGGATCGTGATCCTTTGACTGCCATTTTTAGGACGACGGGTTTCTTTTTTGCTGTTTAAGGGATGTTGTTTGTGGTGACAAATCTGTTGCTAATTAGGGTTCCACCAATAGTTCCTGTATCTGCTAGGGCTCCGGCGGACTTCCCATTGATGAGAATAGTAAATCCAAGGGCTTTGAAAGGTTGGGTCTTAAGTAGTGTGCCCACAGTGGTCTTGAATGACAGGACTGAGCCATATTCATTCAGTTCTTCTGTATTGACAGATTCTGCTTCGGATTCTTCATCCTCTGTATCCTCAGAGGCGCGAACATGGTTGATAATGACTTCCTTCTTTGGGCATTCATTTGCGATGTATCCACTTTGGCTACAGTAGAAACAGGCTCCTTCGGCCTTCCTGTGGTTCATTTCAGCCTTGCTGGGCTTCTTATTCTTGGTATAGGTCTTCTTCTTTGCTGGGGCTTTTCCTTTGTATTCAGATTTGATACCGGTGGGTTTTCAATAGGTAGAGGTATTCTTTAGTTTGTGTGGCTTGCTACTGGAGTTTGAGCTTCCTCCATTGCTCTTGTATGCTCTAGTGTTGTACATGTTAGCGTCAAATCGTTCTACTAGAGCTATGATATCATGCATGGTATCTGTAGGTCTGATCTGTGGTTCAACATTCCGGCAAAGCTTTGTATCCATAGCATCAAGAAATCGTTGTTGGTAGGCGTATTCTGTGATTGCTTCATCAGGTAGGGCTGCCTTGATGTCTTCTAGATCGCCAACAACCTTTGTAATAGGTCCTGGCCCTCCACCGGAGTTCTGGTGTACTTTCTGCCATTTCCGGTACAGGTCATCTGTGTTGGTAGAGGATTCAAATAGCTGTTTGAATTTGTTGATGAATTCTTCAAGCGTTGGGGATTGTTCTCTGTCCTTCATGAATGTGAGGAAGGCTCCTTCTGCTCTGCCTTCTGTAAGGCCGCCATACCAATCCACTATGTCTGGTGTATTGGCTTCGGTCATGCGGAGTCTAGATAGGTATCGTTCCACTGCTAGAAGCCATTGCTTCAGTTTGTCAGGCTTTAGGTCATCGCCCTCAGCACTGAACTTAGCTGGTGCAGGTATCTTAGGTGGCAGTATCCTGGCTGGAGGAGGAGGGTCTGCCATTGTGGCTGTTTCGGGTTCCGGAGGAGGTTCAGGTGGCGGTCAGGGCCTTTCAGGTGGTTGCCTGCCTCGAGGTCTTTCCGCTCTTTCTGGTGTGTCTGGGAATGCTCCAGGCGTTGTCTGGTCTCTGGTGGCCTGAAATTCGGAAGCCAGCGATCCAAACGCTGTTCCTAGGTAGCTTTGACTTCTTAATATCCCTGGGCGAGGTGGGGATTGTTGTATAGGTACTGTAGCTGCTGCTATTGTTACAGTTTCTGCAAGTTCCTCTGCTTCGAGTTCCTGGCATTGGGAAGCTCTTTGAAGAAGTTGTTGTTTGGCTCTTTCTTCTTCTGAGTCTGTACCAAGATCTCCTTGAAGGAGGCCACTCTCTGATAGTGGGCTTTTGGTTTCTGATTGTTCTGGTGGGAGTTCTGAGGGGCCTGGCATAGGCTCTGGTGTTTGTGTTGTCTGTGTAGAGCGTCCGTAGGTCCTGCCGGACCTTGTGGTACATCTGCTCCTTTCTGCAATTGTGAATGTAGCACCTAAGCTGGGAACTCTATCCCTGCCGCTCCTGCTTCTAGCTAGTTATCAAGATATAGGAAGGGTGATCAATCCAAGCTGGCAGTCCTCTGTCCTGAAGACCTTTGAATTCACCTGCTAAGGCGAAAGAAATGTAACAGGTTTACTCCTGTCTAACGAAAAAGTACAATAGAGGGCTAGCGGTTGACCGGCAAGCGCGAGGTCTTAGGGAGGCTTCAAGAGACCCGGAGATAGGGAGATAATACATAAAGGGCAAGTGGAACTCTGAGGTCGCCGTTCAACCAAGTATATTCATAAATCAAGAGTCTGCTGAAGTCTGTCATTCTCCTGCTAGCTAGGAGATGAGTTTAAATACAAGAGTTCTCCCAGAGCGATAGTAATCAGATATCCTGCAACCTGTTAGGCGGGAGCCTATCTCAAAGTCTTGCGAGATAACTTAGGCCGATAATCTGAATCGTAGACGGAGATTGTCTATGAAGGCTCAATGTCTCAAATAAAGGTAGGTAAAGTGATAAAGATTTTCTAGTGTAAAAGATTATATTGATAAGATCTCTTCTCCGTTGCTTGATAATGTTCAAATAGCTCGGGAGGCACCACGATATTTATATGCCGCGTCTGGGTGGTCGCGGGCTACATCTAGTTCTCATACTAACTAAGTACCTGCTAACAAACTCCAGCTTCTTCAACAAGTACGAACACGATTTGACCCTGACAATTCTGTTATCTCACTTCGACTTCCGAATCGCAACACCATGTGTTTTCCTGACTGTGGTCCCACACATCAGTTCATTGGTTACGATCCATCTTCGTCGGCATAGTGTCTTGCTTACCACTGCATACGCAGAGTGGTCTCCATAATCATACCAACAAAGGGGCCAGCTTTGTTATCGAACCTCTCAGCATTGCAGACATAGCCTACAACCGACATCTGCGAGGTATAAGATAGACTTGTCATGATAAGGGCACCAATAGCCATTATCCCTCCATAGTTATATCATTATCGTATGGGTTCGTCAGCATCCTTTCGATACTATTGACGTGCGTGACTGAGGGTATGCCTGATTTCTGAAACTACCTCATCCAACAACACCATTCCCTTCTGCACCTTTCATCGCGAGAGCGTGGAGTATAGAATGTGTTGCTCAACCATTGTCCGTAAAAGCGTCCCGTTACCTATTGACCACTTCCGTGTGACTCTCTTCTTCAGTGCTCAGTAACCTTATGCGACGTCAACCGATTTGGTTCGAACCAGATGCCTAAGCTCGCCAAAGGTCTTCCCTCATATATCCTGCGAACGGGATCGGATCGGAGGGACGGCCGCGACGTATAGGGGGTTACGAGGAGGGTTCCAAAGACCATGTCTTGGGTGAGGGGACGCAATTACAGCAGCGTCTGCCAGTGTAGTGCCGTCCCAACGCTGGTGCGGGAGGGGGGTGTTGGCTTGTCCTTTTGAACTCAGAATCCTAAGGTAGGGTAACTATAGGTCATTATTCAACAAGGGAAGGCAGAGCCTTCCGGTATGCCTAACACGAGCTCCCTCTCTCTAAGCTTCGTCCTCGAATGCTTCTAAAATCTTCCTTCTATCCTTTTTTCTAAAAACAACTGAAATCCTTTTTGAACTCCAGGAGGTAGGGTGAAAAACCTCGTGTGTTTACTTGTCCACACGAGTAAAACCTTTCTTCCTCATTCAACATCTGCCCTACTCCGCATATCTGGGTTTTCCTGATGAAAACCTTCTACCAATTCCTGAGCATTTTCCAAACTCTCAGGTGGTTCCCAAGTGTTCTCATCTTCTGAACACCCTTTCCATTTCACCAAATAGCTTAGTTCGCGCATTCGCTTATTGTGACCGCGAACCTTTCTTGTATAAGAGATTATTTCACTCTTTACAATTCGTTCCACTTCCCATTCGAGATCGCCATCGATCCCTTCTGGCTCTCGTGGAGGCTATTCTCTTCCTTCTCGGATCAAAGACCGATAAGGTTCCAACAGCAAAACATTGAAGGTTGGATGTATCCTCCATGTAGGCGATATTTCAAGTTTGAAAGTGTGTTGTCCATTTGCTTCTATGATTTTAAAGGGCCCATAGAGCTTCGGACTTATTTTCTTCGAGGGTCGTTTTGTACGAATATTCTTTCCATTTAGCATTACCAAATCGCGTTCTTTATATTCCGGCTTTTGTAATGCTTTTCGGTCGTATTATCTTTTCATTGCCTCTCTGGTATAATTTACCGCTTCTACCTCTCGTTTGTGAATCGCCTTCATCCAGTGGCTGTACAATTCAGCCCTTGGGTTCTGAGCTTGTCGCTCTCACATCCATTCTGTCTGTGGATGATAACTGAAATTTGCGAAGAAAGCCAACATTCTGTGTAGATTAGTTGCGGAGTTGTTGTACGCGAATTCGGCTAAGGGTAACAGCTGATACCAGTTGTCTTCGTCGTAGTTGAGGAAATTTCTTAAGTAACGTTCCAGCACTTCATTGTTTCGTTCCGTCTGACCTTCAGTCCGTGGATGGTACGCTGTCGACATGTTTCTTTTAATCCCTAGCAACTTGTATAGGGATTCCCAATATTCTCCTGACAATTTTGCATCCATGTCGGATATGATTTCGGTGGGTAGACAGTAAAGTTTCCAAACTCCTCGTAGGAAAACCTATGCCACATCCTTTGCAGTCGTGTTTGTCGGGAGACCGATAAAGTGTGCCATTTTTGTGAATCGGTCGACTACTACCATGATTTGAGTGTAGCCTTGAGATTCCCGTAGTTGAGTAATGAAATCAGTTGAGATAGAGTTCCATGCTGCATATGGCGTTTCGAGAGGTTGAAGTAATCCCCATCGTCCATGTCGTGGAGATTTATTGTGTTGGCACTCATCACATGACCGTACGTAATCATTTATCCTTTTGGCGAGTCCGTTCCAATAAAAATCTCTTGTGATTATCTCTATTGTCTTTTCCATTCCAAAATGTCCTGCTACCTTTGAGTCGGGGCACCCTTTCGCAATCTTTGTCTTTAGAGTATTGTTTGCAGGTATGTATAGCCGATTTTTGAAGTAGGAGAACCTGTCCTTGTATTGCCAATTTATAGGTGTAACGACCCTGCAATTGGTAGCTACAATAACTACCACCTTAGGCCAAATGGTATACCAAGAGGTAGTCTAAGGTGGTATGGTCTAGTATACTTAGGATACAAGAATGCTGGTTCGCCTATGTAACGACCCTACGATAGGTAGCTACAATCACTATCACCTTAGCCCAAATGGTATACCAAGTGGTATCCAGAGGTGGTATGGTCTCGTATATATTATACACATGGCTGGTAATCCTAGGATAAGGCCTAGAGAAT
>Ga0307509_10008895_pt1 | contig 12665 bp, 10 predicted proteins | sample 10_EM_MG_FD_202245 | JGI IMG/M metagenome (GOLD analysis project Ga0307509, IMG submission 202245) | Populus trichocarpa ectomycorrhiza microbial communities from riparian zone in the Pacific Northwest, United States - 10_EM | ecosystem: Host-associated > Plants > Roots > Unclassified | place...
TTAGGAATAAATAACCCAATAGGAAACTATAACAAATAAGGAAAGTACAAGGTAAAAAGAACAACGCTACTATTGTAGAACCTAAATAGGAAACATCCAACATCAGGTAGGTACAGTAGCGAGAACAGTAGGCAGATTCCGTTACAATTGAGGTGGTTCCGTTCTAGTAGCATCCTCACCACTCCAGTACGTCCATACCGCGCTGCCCACCATAGTGGTGTCCGGCTTCGTTTGTCACCTGTATTAGGATTGACGTTGTTTTGTCCCAGTAGTATCCCTACAACTTCTACATGTCCAATCTCCGCGGCAAACGAGAGTGGTGTTCGGCCATCTTCGTCCGCGAGGTCAGGATCATCATCGTTCCGTTCCAGTAGCATTCTCACAACTCCATCATGCCCTTTCGCTGCTGCCCATGACAGTGGCGTTCTACCCCAATTATCGGCAACTTGGGGATTGATCTTACTTTGTCCTAGGAGTACCCTCACCACTTCAGCATACCCGTTGAAAGCGGCACACAAGAGCGGCGTTACGCAATATTTATCAACTGTATTGGGATCACATCATTCCGTTCCAGTAGTATCTTCGCGACTCCTAGGTGCCCCTTCCTAGCCGCCGCTGACAGCGGTGTTTGGCCATATTCGTCTCTTCGCTGGGGATTAACCTTGCCCTGCCCCAGTAGTACTCTCACCACTCCTTCATGCCCCTTTGCAGCAGCCCACCAGAGTGGTGTTCCGCCAAATATATCAGCTGCATCGAGATCGACATCATTCCTTTCCAGCAGTATCTTGACCACTCCTTCATGGCCGTTCAAGGCCGCCCTTGCGAGCGGTGTTTCGCCCTCTGGGTAGTCGCGCTGGGGATTGACGTTGCTGTGCCCTAGCAGTATCCTCACGACTTCCTCATGCCCATTCATAGAGGCCCACCAAAGTGGTGTTCCCTCATATCGATCAACTGCATCGGGATCGACATCACTCCTCTCTAACAGGATCTTCACGACTCCTTCATGCCCGTTTTCAGCGGCCCTTGACACCGGTGTTCGGCCATCTTCGTCGGTGCACTAGGGATTAATGTTGCTCTGTCCTAAAAGTATCCTCACAACTTCCTCACGCCCATTCATAGCGGCCCACCAGAGCGGTGTTCGGCCAACCATGGTTTCAGCTGTTTAAGGTGAGCGCTACTTTGCTATAGTAGTATTCTCGCAACCTCTGAATCTTATAGCGTGCTTCTAGTTGTGCTTGTTGTCCCCCCTCGTCACAGAGGAGCTCGTTTTCGTCGTTTCGGTCTGTTCGAGTCAACTCTGGTGTTGGAAGGCAGGTACTGGAAGCCACCTCTTTTATATCTTCCTGGAGGCTATTTTCCAGCAGTGATCCCTGTGGGGGGCACTAGGTTTAATAGTCCAACATACTAGCCACTATAGTTGTCCGGTGTGACTGCTATCTTCCTGTAGTATATTAGACCACGTATCCTTTACTATCCTTAGCACTGGTACCCTGACGTAATATTTACCCCCTGTTTATCGCAATGATACCGCATTATCTAGTCCAGCTCGTTTTCACGCTAATAGGTCAGAATAAGGTGTGGGTCAGCATTTTTCACAAAGTAGCCCTTCTAGGCTAGTTGTTTCCTCTAAATCGATGGCAAGGTCACCCCATAGGTCACTCCATAGTAAATATCTATGAAAATCCAACCCCTAAAGGAAACTCTCTGTTCAAAGAAGTTCGTGTATTCCGCCACAGAATAATGTAGAACAATTGTCGGTGACAAACATAGGAACATTTAATCTTAGTCGGTAGGAAGTGCTTCAAGCCAGCATATAGGTAACTTTAGTGGAAGATAACACTTACCACAGGGCTTCGCAGCATCTATTGGATCATTGGCTTTTGTAAATTATGGTAAATAAGAGATTCAGATAGAGGCTTCCATAGTGAGATAGGGGGGCTAGTGTGGTTCAATGTTGAGACTGTATTTGGACCTGAATTGAAAGAGTATAATGTATTATATCTTGACAGTTTGTATTTTAGAACTTCTCATTAAAAAAATAAAAACAACTACAGTCGCACCTCGCTATAACGAAACGCTTTATACGGGAACCTCGCTGTTACGAATGAACCTTCTGAAAATTTACACCCCTGCTCCCATACAAACAGACCTCGCTATAAGGAACTTCTTCTGAAACCTCGCTATAACGAACGAAAGAACCTGAATTCTTGGCTTTCGTTATAACGAGGTGCGACTGTATGAAAAAGTAAAATAAAATGAAAATGAAAAATGAAAAATGGAACCTGAAAACGGAAAACTGAAAACTGAAAACTGAAAAAAGGAAAAGAGGAAAGATGAAGAAAAAGAGGAAAAATAGCCACACAAAGCTTGGTCCTCTCCGTTCCCCAGTTTTTTTCTTCCATTTTCCTCCAACAAAATTTTCAATTCCCTATCCGGCACACCTACTCCGATCGCCTTGGGGGTGGAAAAATATGAGGACGAAAATAATGGCCAAAAGGGCAATATAAAAAAAAGAAATCACAAAAACAATCCAGGCTTGCACCCAGGGGGGAACCTTCTGCGACTGCGCGCTACAGCCCGGCCGGGAGAGCCCACGGGACCCCGGATATCTGTCCGACGGCTTAGATGCTGGGTTCCGTGGGAGGGGATGTGAGTGTTTAAAATGGGAGAGTATTTCTACAACCCTTGCATGTTTCCAGGATGCAGCTACCTCACGGGCTGTTTGGCCGGTTGGGCCCCGTATATCAGGTTTCAGATCCTTGCGTTCCAATAGTGACTTTACTATTCTCACATACCCTAACTGTGCTGCCCACCAGAGTGGTGTCCCGCCATATTCGGTGTCTGCGGTGTTGGGATTAACATCCTCTCGCTTTAATAGTAACGCTACTGTTACCGCATGCCTCCGCCGCACAGCCAATATGAGAGGCGTTCGCCCATATTTTTCTGCGGTGTTGGGATTAATATCCACTCGTTCCAATAGCAGCTTTACGACTTCTGGGTACCCGTTCTGGGCAGCCCGCCCGAGTGGTGTTAAGCTATATTTGGTGTCTGCGGTGTTGGGATTAACATCCTTTCGCTTCAATAGCAACTTTACAATGCCCTCATACCCATAATCTGCCGCCAACCAGAGTGGTGTCCTTCCGTGTTTGTGGTCACCAGCGTTCGGATCAATATCCTCTCGTTCCAATAGCAACTCTGCTATACGGCTATACCCTTTCTGGGCAGCGCACATGAGTGGTGTTTCGCCATATTCGGTCTCTGTAGTGTTGGGATCGATATCCTTTCTCTCCAATAGTAACTTTACCACTCCTATATGCCCTCGTTGTGCTGCCGAATGGAGGGGCTTTATACTATGTTTTCTTCCTGGTATGTTGGGGTTGATATCCTCCCGTTGCAATAGCAACTCTACTACTCTCTCATGCCCAACCCACGCTGCCTGCCCTAGTGGTGTCAAGCGAGATTTAGGACCCAGAGTGTTGGGATTGATATCCTCTCGTCCCAACAACAGCTTCACAATTTTCTGGTGCCCCTGCAGTGCCGCCCGCTCGAGTGGTGTTTGCCCGTATTCGGTGTCTGCCGTGTTGGGATCGATACCCTCTCGTTGCAATAGCAACTTTACTACTCCCTCATGCCCCTTCTCTACAGCCCAGAAGAGTGGTGTTCGACCGTATTTGGTGTCCGCAGCGTTGGGATCGATATCATGTCGTTCCAATAGTAATTTTACAGCTCCCTCATCCCCGTGCTCGGCAGCCCGCAAGAGTTGTGTTGGGTCGCATTCGGTTTCCGAATATTGTGGGAGTTGCATGATTTGTCCAAAGAGTGTTGGATGTGCATATGCTATAGCGACAACTAATTACGGGATCGATATTGGTAGTTTTATGGAAGGCTGGCGGTGGGAGATGTGATCTGGTCAGATCTACGTTTTAGGAATATTTACTATACCGCATTATTTGGGGAGACTGGAAATGGTGCTGGAGCTAACTTAGTGGCCGGCCAGTCCCCCAAATAAAGCGATAGCATCATTACTGCAACTATTCATGATTGGATAGATTGGCTATTTTCAGGAGAAGTTGGGTGTCAGTAACTTGATTAGTTCTAACTTAATGCACCTATCGATATTTTCTAACTAATATTTGTGGTATAGATCGCCCCCCGCTCTATCGATACCGGTATTGTGTTCTGCCGGTATAATAGCGAGCTCATATCTTGTCATTGATGTGCTAGCGCTCACCCGGTGGGAACTGCCTCTGTAGTGATCCTAGCAGCCAGTCCACAAAAACCTCGAGCACACGAAAAGAGCTAGCGAAAGAAACCCAGTTTCTGGATAAAAGCCACCCTTCATGTTTTCCTTAGTTAGACAAGTACACCCATACCGGAGATAATTGCTCAATACACACCTATTAGGCAATCAATTGTCAGGTCAACTCTTCATCGATTTATTTTCCAGTTTACCGGAAGGTCACAACACAAACACCGGGGTTGGATCAGGCACGCGCGACACACTTTGTTCATTGTGCTCTCATATTCAGTGTCATGAACTGGTGTTCGGATTAGGATTAGAATTACTTGTGCGCTTGTGAATTTCCCTATAAGCCGGTTTCAGCCATAGAGCCTCCTTGCGCTCACCAGTTCTACTCGAGTAGCCTTTTATCCCGCGCTTATTGCTAAATTTACATCACGCCAGGACTGATTTTTCTCCGTCACCAATTTTCTCCCATCACAGACCACAAGTGACATCTTCGGCTCCTCATGTCACGGTATTTTAAGTCTTTTCTTCTCGAGATCTATTTCTATCCACTTTTTTTTTCCCCGTAACCCCTGTGCTACCTTAAACGCCACATCGCTGGCAACCTCCCTCTTGACCGACCAGATTACCGTACTCCACACCGCGACCGACCAAAATGTCTCTCTCCGTTACATGACCCACAGACCACTAGTCTCCACTGATAGTCTTAACCCCACCGAGCCGTATCCCCATCTGCACAACCGGATCAATGGTGGCCGTATGCATGGATGTGTGGCGTCTCCTTTAGTTAATTATAAATAACACGCATAGAAGATCAAACAAGAATTTCTCCTGTGGCTCTCTGAAACCAACGCAAAAGCCGCTATATGGCACGTGCATCGACGGAAAATTCCGCAGCCTTCGGAACATTTATTGCACGGGAAAAATAACGCTTACGAGAGATCCCCTCGGCAAAATAATATCCCCCTATTCGGAACTGCCACCATCGTATTCACCTTTTCTTCAGCATGGACATGTCCTCGGGGTAGCCGCCTGGGCATGCAAGGCGAACAAGTTCTGAAACTGCTGTTTTTTTGTTTTTTTTTGTTTCGTTCTTAACCTAGCTGTATGTTATTCGGATTGCTCCGAACTCTTCGAGTAACCTACAGCCAGTCTCTCGCGTCTAAGTTAGCAGCTTTCACAATCACCACCGTTAAGGGGTGGCTAACGAATTGCAAACTCGCCTGCATAACGGCTTCTGAACCGCTTACTGTACCGTACGCGCAAACCACAATCCTAGCCAGAGTGCACCTTTTTTAGCTCCAGCTACCCAAAACTCCTACCAAACGAAAGGACCAAACAGATACAGCAGTGGAGCCGATGTTGTGCAATCGTCATGGGCACCAATACAAAAAGTGACTGATCATGCCTGGCAACTAAATAATCCCCTTTGTTTGAAGATAGACGAGTGTAGCACTATCTACGAGGATTACCGGCACGTGATTGTCTCCCCGAGAGACTCAAGATAATCCCGCATTCATCCTATTTCATGGCCATCAAATAACCGGATCCCGGAAGTGATAAAGCTTTCTGATCTCAAAGTTCACCGGGTTCTATCGCGCTCACTTGACAATAATTCCCAGTGACAACTATAATGGCTTCTATGAACGTGATTACCGAGTGCAGTAAGCGTCCCTCGTCCTCAACAAGTGATAATCCGGTTGCGGGATCGAGTTCCATTAATATCCGCCGAACCGGCGGAACGGACCCCTACCCCAGCAACTATCCCGCCCCACCCTCCATGTCCTCCTAGAATCTTTCCGACTACAGTAGGCGAGGCCGCATAGAACCTACTGATACTAATTTAGCTTGAACTAACGTACCCCCTATGTAGGGCTGAAATCAGCGGTGTGGAGAACCGAAAAAGAAAAACTCACTCCACATAGTACGTATTCCTCACTCCTTGCAATCCATCTTTCAACAGTTAGCCTTCCAACGCCTCCAATCCGCCATACCAACGAGTTCCCCCACGGTTACCCACAAGAGCTCCCCATCCCCAACAGGTATCTATAGTCTCCCTCACCTTCTTTGGGAGAAGAAAATGGCCTACTACGGCCACCTTCAGCCCAGCCAACTCGGCCGCGATTGGGGGTCCTGCTTCCCCGGACAGTCGCCCTTGACGAAAACTAACGTCCTCCGAAATTTCAGGCTGGATGGACTATAAATCTTGGTTTCCTGTCCAGTCAAATCCCCTCAGCAGCCCCCAAATGGCGAGTCATGGCCCCAGCCTGGTAGGAACCCCGGGCCTAAGGCGCCCACTTGACAAAACAGCCAGGCCTGTTGGTTTTTGGTAGAACGCCACAACTGGATAGCTAGCCCGAGTTTCCCTCGATCGAGGGATGTCCCTGTAAGCGCTGGCGTGCTGAGAATAGAATCTTTATAAATCTTCTGCTTCAAACCTTATTTCCAAACCATAACCCACAAACACTAAGCTAAGGTAGGGTTCCCTAACCATCGTGCAGTGGGTGCTTAGATCCCTAAATTTATCGCGCCTAGCGAGGCGACAGCAAAGCATCACGAGCAAAATTAGGATCCCCATTCAACGTGCGCGTTTAATTTTCCCACGACATGATTGTAAGCAGCTGACCTCACGGTAGGCAGTGGAGAGCCACAGATTCTGTTGTGAACAAATTATAAATTAGACGCGTTTGCCGCTTTGAGCAAGGAGGCATTCATGTCTGCTCGTGTGCCTATTGGGTGAGGAGGACTTAACGGCGTGTTAGCCGCGAAATAGCCGAGATCTCGGAGAGTTGAAGGATAATGCATGAAGAGTTGGATATAAATCTACAAACACAAGGGGTGTTTAGTCAAGAAGCGTTAGACAAAACATGCACGCTCGTTAGTACTGTGGGGTCAAACGATCATACCCCCAATATCTTGCCCAATCCCAACCTGACGACGGTCATCTGAGCGCCGGCCTCCACCTCCAATGCGGTGCAAGTTCTTCGTACATTTCATATCTCCCCTCTCTCTCACGCTTAGACAGCGAAGAAATAGCACTCCATCCTCCAAAGGAGCCTGGCTATGAGAGGTGGATTTTATTTGTGAATTGGGATACCCTGAAGGGTGGTTTATTTTGGAGTAGATAGCCGTGTTCTGGCCGGACGTTCGGGCCCTGTGGTGGGGTTACTACATGTCGCGCTGGTGGTACTTTCCAGATGTACTGCGAGATAGGCGGGTTGGGTTGGCTTGCCCCGGGATAGCAATGCCGTTTGGTGGCCATATACCTGGATGGATGGTGTCTCAATCATATTGAATCCCCGCCGTCACCGGCCGTCACCGGCCGTCACTCGCCGTCATTCGCCGTCCTTTGAAGAAAATAAACAAACAACATAGTTCCTTAACCGTGAGAATGTGTATATCGCTCAAGTATTAATTTTCATATGACACACATAAAACCAAACTATATACTCAACATTCCCAACCTCTAGCATTCATCCTGCCATTCCATTCTGTGCTGTTCCATTCTTTGCCATTCCGTTCATGCCATTCCTTCCTCCAAATTCCATTCACCACATTCCAATCCTGAGCTATCAGGAAGTTCGTCCCATTCCAATCCAAGGTTACCAGGAAGTAATACGACCATTCCTTCCAACATCCTTCACCGTACCTGCCGTTACCGGTCGTCACTTGCCGTCATTCAGAGTCCCTGCCGTCCCGCACCGTTGACTACAGTTCCAGCAATACCACTACCGTCTTCAAACACCCCTGACAAAATAATGTCTCAGGTTGCCGGGCCCGTCATCTTTGCTCATAACGGCCGTCTTTGAAATTTATAGACGGGGACGGGGCATCCCCCGTCGTCCCGCCCCGTCCTGGGCTCTTGGCGGTCCGTCCGCCAGGCCCTGCCGGGACCCTGGACGGTTGGGAACACTGGTTGGCAGCCCCACCTATCTGGGCATGCTAGGAAAAGGTCTGTGTCCGTCAGGGGGAAGGTATTGATAGCCGCCAAAGCTATCTGGTGCACGCTAAAGCTACCGGATGCCTAGGTAAGGCCGCCCCAGCATCTACCTAATTTGATCTAGACTGTATGTGCTGTATATACTGCAGATGTCAGAACTGCCAATAGCCCTTCACGGACAATCACTCGGAGCCTGAGAATAAATCAAGGAGCCCATGGAGTAATATACTTTGTCAAATGGATCATCAATGGTGGATATATATTAGTTAACAACAGAAATGGTTTTTAGATTTCATGCGTTGTGTACCCCGCCTCTGAAAAGGACATCAAGATCAGGTGGGAAGGGGAAACAAAAGGGCGGGAAAGGGAACGCAAACCTTATATATTTGGATGGGGGTACAGGTGTACACATTCGGAATGCGGATGTATGCGACGTGTAAGATGCAGCAGCAGCAGATGCAGCCAGATTAGTACCGACTTGGGATGCATTCATACCTTATCACTCGGGGCCTGTATGTATATCAATGCCGGCCAGGCCTGTCAGATGAACTCAAGGGCGGGATTATACCTGGCCTGCCCATGGTCCGGGCCTTGCCGACACACGGGAGACCAAGAGTGCAGAAATATCTCTGCTTCTTAGTTTGCTCCATAGGTATACACTAATGTTCATGCAGGATGAGGCCCGTGACTATTAGTCACCATCCTGTCACCTGTAGCATTATCCATATCACTCCCTACATCCTGAACCTTGCACAATGAGTGTCTTCCGGCGTCCTTTCATGCCATTCAATATTTGATGTTTATAACACCCCCTCTGGTATGCGGCTTACGTAATCCACGCGCTAACCCAAACTGGACGACTGACTGCTGGGTGAGTATATTTGACCACTAACTTTATACTACCAAAGACTAATGGTGAAAGCTCATTCCAAGTTGGGCTACTCCTGCTAATCCGGAGGAATCACTTTACAAACAGGGCTCATGTGACGGCTGGAGCCATCTAGGCTAGGAATCGGTGTCAATCCCCATCCCCCCTACGCATCATTGGTCCGATTCTTCATATTCTAGGATGATATGACTATAGTCAAGAGAGATCATATGAAAAGTGCAATCATGCAGGGTCTCACTAGGTTAAAAGTGTGTTCCTATTGCAAATCGCCGACGCTCTCTCCACTCTGACCAGACATCGTCCCTTCTTAGAAAATACAAGAACGAAGTTGCATAGATCACCATAGTGTCAACCTCTCGGTGAAGAAAATGTGGAGTGGAGCCGAAGTGGGGAAAGCGGAATCGTTCTGAATTTCTTTACACCAAAACTGGGCCACTTAGCCTAGATCGCTCGGTATCTCGCACGAATGCTTCGGGTTTAGGCCATTGGGCATAGGGGAGGGTGTGTATCGTGGCACTCTTAAATTCATCTCTACCTCAAATTCGCTTTCCTGGTGATGTCTCATCTGAAGACCTAGTAAGCAACAGATACTACCAGGATACAATAGAGAGTTTGTGCAAGAAGACCTAGGTGGCAGGAAAACAAGTTATTTTCTGTTAATCTAAAAGGCTTGGACACCCAGGTGGGTAGCAAGACCTGGAAGAAGTGTAAAATATGGGTTTTCAGACCTGAAGAAATCTGATCGCTGCAGAACAATAAATCAGCAGCAAGACAGCGCTCCTTTTACACTTTATTAAAAGATTTTACTGATGATAATATTGAGGATTCAGTAGTAGTTATCACCTGTTCTATGGCTGTCAGTATGGTTAGTACCCAACTTGTGTATCTGGGAATATTAATTTGAGCAGAGAACAAATTTGAGGGCAATGCGATATTACCCTACTCAATTCCCATCTTCCAGCTACCAAGCCACCTAGACCTGGTGCGCAAACTCATTCAGAGACCTAGGCCTCTTTTCCGTTAACTGCCACCTAGGTCCTCTTGCGCAAACTCTCTAATACGGGTAAGCTCTAAAGACTAGGTAATGATGGCAACAACAACTATGGATAGTCCTATAAAGAAAAGCTCCTTGGCTAAATAATTCGATGGATATAGGTTACTGGACAGAACTTCCCAAGCATACTATCATAATAGCTCCCATAATTAGACCTTATGTTAAACCTTCCAAATCGAAGCAACCCCCTCAATACACCCCTATAAGAAAAATACAAAATCTGCCAGCAGACCAGGAAATGAAACTCAAACACTCCAACGCAGCGTGTTTGGCCTTCAATCACCTCCCTTTTAAGGCTTTACCTATGAACAGCAGCGCTGCGCAATGACAGCTGTTCAGTGGGGCTTCGCAGTCGGAGATTTGTCGAGGTGGGGCAAAAATATTATATTCATGGTTTCCTGGTGTAGTTGGTAGTACACCATGTGAACGTTGGGGAGCGGTGGACTTCTCCCCCGCTAAACCTATCTTGGTGAATCTTGGTGGGGGCAATACTCAGTGGCATACAAGAGTAGTATTTGGTCGTTATTATTTGGCTTGTCAGGGTTGACCTCTTCCCACCGGAGTAGAATTTTCACCACCTTCTCATGTGCATTATTGGCAGCCTATGCGGGCGGTCTACCACCCAGAAAATCTTCTTCGTTGGTATCATAACATTCCATTTTTATCAAACCAACTACAATCTCAGCAATTCTGATGAATAATACACAGCGCAGTTCACCGAACGGAAAGAGGGCGTCATAATCCTGAGGTAGAAATTCTTGGCTTGGGCTAAAAGTAATTTGGTCGATATCTGGCAATGATGCCCCTTTACGACTTCCAGTGCAAGTGATCTCACTGATTCCAGGAGCTCCCTTTTTGCATGCACTCCCTACTATACGGAGTAATAGTGAAGAAAGGGTGCGCTCTGAGTATTAGCAGAAGGAGTGGTCAAAAGGGCTTTGACTTGTCGGGAATTCCGATATGTGAAGCAGATTTCTGCCATTGCCGAGTGAGGGCTAGTGAATATATCGGGATGAGCGGAAAGATACTCCTGCAGAGTAAAGTGAATCAATCGCATATTTGATGCCTCCTTATCTACGGTAATAAGTCCTTGACAGCAGTTCACCAATGTTTACATCGAAGGGATATTGCCAACATTGAAATCCGTGGAGCCTATCTGGACTGCTAGGGCGTGGCAGGGCTCATCCCCTTGTGGCGGCCGTTCGGCATGGCAGATCCACATCAATGCCGCTATCCCTAGTCCCAATTTGCCATCTTGGGTCTTTATCCGCTCAATTGTCGCACCATAAACATCCCCCAACTTCACTCCTTCTCTCATTTTGCTTAGCCTTTCGCGTCTTTGAGAGATTGTCGGTTCGTGTAAGATTGCATCGATATTTAAGGAAATGAGTAAAAACCTAGATACCTATCTATTAGCCTATTGCATGCAGTGGGGTTCCTAGTATCATTGCCCCTACATACATTTCAGACATATTTTGTGGAATATTGTCCAGGATGTTTGCCTCTAAACTCTTGTCCATGGTGTTAGGGGTTTCGTCCTCATCTAGTCTAAGACGAAGAGATTCAATGATGTCAGCATTGCTGGCGCCAACCAACACACTTAGGACTTGCCCAGCTAGACACTTTTTGATATCAGCCCGGATATCAGGGCTTTTGATGATGAATATTTGTGTAATTGGGGATGTTTCGAGGATTTGTTTTAGTGAATTAAGTAGCTTCATTCGATGCGTTGCTGCACATTCGTCCCAAGCGTCAATTCATATAAATGTACACAATGAGGACGTGATGGTCTGTAGCATCTTCACGATATCCGGCAGTCGTGGTCCTTGTCCACCAATGACCATTTTCTGCTCTTGAATGGCCCGTGTTATTTCCTCTGGAACTCTTTCCATTCCGCCAACGACCTGTCTCAGTAAGGAACCCAGAATACAGATTACAGACTGCTTCTTTCACGCTACAAAGTCAAAGTAGAAACAGGTAATGGCTGTGGTTTTTCTTGTGGCCTGGTCGCCCAACCTGTCCACTACTAGCGAACTGACATTGAGGCTTGTTACTATTGACACCTTTTTTCCCTCGGCTGAGAATAATTCTCGTTTCATCATAAATGTCTTTCCAGCCCCCGCACCTCGGTAGCAAAACAAGACTGCTTTATCACCTTTACCTTCACCACTCCTGCTATGCCAGCTTCAAAATTCATCAGTCTGGAAGAGCCATTCTCCCACAGTTTCTGTTGATCGGCTCTCTTGGATATCGCGATAGTGTAGCTCGAGCACTAGGGATGATAACCAAGTCAGGAGTGGAGACCAATCATCAATTCGTCTATTATCATGCTAGAAAAGAAGAGAGGAAAGAAACAAACTATTCATCCCACTTTCCCTCATCCCTGCAGTGCACTACCAGATAAGGCCATGTAACAGGTTTACTCCTGTCTAACGAAAAGGTACAATAGAGGGCTAGCGGTTGACCGGCAAGCGCTAGGTCTAAGGGAGTCTTCAGAGAGCTCGAGAATAAAGAGAGATAATAGTTAAAGGGCAAG
>Ga0307509_10008896_pt1 | contig 12664 bp, 16 predicted proteins | sample 10_EM_MG_FD_202245 | JGI IMG/M metagenome (GOLD analysis project Ga0307509, IMG submission 202245) | Populus trichocarpa ectomycorrhiza microbial communities from riparian zone in the Pacific Northwest, United States - 10_EM | ecosystem: Host-associated > Plants > Roots > Unclassified | place...
CTCGGGTACCAATGGAACAACCAACCCCCCCCCCCACTAACCCCACCCCCCCCCCCCCCCCCAAAAAAAAAAAAACCTTCCGGTACATGCAGCGAATGACCCGTGTTGTGCCGGTTATGGGTACCGTACTCGAGTACGGCATTGAATTTTTTTACTTTTTTTGGGAAACTCTCGGATGTTCCTACCGTACAGGATTATCGAAGATCCAGGGGAAAGTTGGCGGGGTATATGTGTGACTGTATATATAGGGTTACCGGTATTGTGGTGGTCGGTGAGGGGGGTGACGGTGGACTGGGCTATGCAGGCTGAGCATTTGCGCAGATAGGATATGATACGAGGAGGAGGAGGGGGGGGGGGGAGGGGGAGGCTTGTCTTCCCGGTGATGTGAAACTGTGGTTGGGACAGGGGCGAAGGCTGAGCTAGTCTATCCACTCCACGGGTAACAAATCACCGCCTTACAACTACCACCTTATTACTAGTAGAGTAAGGGTATGAAGAGAAAAGAAATGCAAGGGTCTTTGTTTTGCTTTCAAGCCAGCACTGTAAGTTATTATTCAATAAAAGTGATAACCAGGTGAAAGTAGATTGACAGGTACTAAAACAGCAGCATACCCGCATCACAGTACGAGTACAGTACAGCACAGCCTATGCACAACTAGAGGACACCATGAGGCCGTTTAAAGGAAGCTCCAGGCAAGGTACTTGTAGCATACAACATTTAGCCCACCGCCCGCTCACTAGAGGGCACTGGCATCATACCAAGTAATATACAACGATAAACCCTGCGTAACGCCCCGCACTCCCCCCTCCTCCAACCTACTACTCCATTCCCCCACCCAACCCAAGCATCTAAGCAAGAAATGCTCCAAATGATAGAGTGTAAAAGTTAAAAATAAGTAGAGAACCAACAAAAGTCACCAATCCAGACGCCAGATTCATGTAGGAAAAAATTAGAAGGGAAAAAATGGGGGGAGATATACGCCTGGGAAATAAAGGAGAGAGAAAATATGAAGAGACGTGATGCTAAAGCTGTAAATGGCCACGGAAACCAACAAGACTACCGCAATGGAGAAGGGAAGGAAGAGAGGAAGGCGAGAAAGAAGGCGAGTAGTGTTCTCCTTTGTGATCATGATAGATAGATATACGGGAGCGTGTGTATTAAAATAAACCAAATATCCCAATCCAAGGATCTAGAACTGCCAGGTTAACATAAGATACTCGTGTAGCATGCTGTGACAACAGCTCAACGCCTTCTCCGGGGAGCCGAGATCCCAGGCGGCGGACCTGCAGGTGGGGCTGGGGCTTGTGCCTGTGCTCGCCCCATCGCCATCATCAGATTTTGCCCTTGTATTCCCATGCCTACCCCTTGCATGTCAGCGCCCATAGGCCTGACAGCAGCGACAGTATTTCTTCGAGATAACACTGCACGGCGATACGGCGGTGGGGGCGGCTGTGGTGGAGGTGGAGGTATATGTTCGTTCACGACCGGTGCGCCATGAGCAGCCGGGAGGCCACCAACGAGTGGCTGCTGAGCGGGCTTCGCACCTGGGTACTGATTTTGGGCAGGATAAGGAGCAAATTGTGGAATAGGGATTGGATACATGTTCTGGGCAACTTGATGAAATAATGGTAGCGGGTGGTGACCCGCAATTGCATGGGCAGGCTGCGCAGGCGGAGCTTGGGGCTGAACGACCTGTTGAATACGATCCCGTACCCTTTGCAATATACGGCCTCGGGGTCCTACCGCGATGACTGGCCCTCCAACCTGTGGTACGGGTGGTGGTGGTGGTGGTGCAGGGGGAGGTGGCCCGGCTGCTCGTCTTCTCACAACAGGAGGAGGAGGAGCGACAACTGGTTGTCGAGCCGCTTGTGGTTGGTAGGGGGGGATGCCGCCATTCGCGACCGCCGCGCGAGAGCGTTTGGCTTCCTCTTCCTTTCGTACCCTTTCTGAGAGTTCTATCTTCAGATCCTCATCATCAAGGTCCGGATGTTCTCCTCGAAGCGTTTCCATGGCCTTCTTTGCTGCAGTCTCAACCTCGTCATGATGTCGTTCTTCGGTGTTGTCAAAGAGTGGGCAATTGCCGATCTTCCCCCCTCTTGCTGGGTCGTTAAAATGGTCGTAGTTTTTGATCGTTTGGGAGCAGATATAGCTACATGTAATATTAGCCCCGCCTACATCAAACAAAGCCAATTTACCCACCACTGAAGTGTGTTACAACGATTGCAGTGAATCTTATTACACCCGTATTCCTTAATATACGGATAGGAACATTTGCTGTATTTCGTTAGAAGTAATTTATCATGCTAGGTTCCCAAAACTTACTTGCACTTCCTTACTAGCGCTTCTGTCATGGCTTCTTCAACTCTGTGCCGAACATTAAGTTTATTATCCTTAGCATATTCCTTACACGTCAAAGGGATGTGTGATTTCTGGTTGCAGAGTCGGCAACTTATTTCCATACCTGTAACCGTGTCAGTGTGCATTTATGAGAAAGCAGTATAAACGATGTGGCCCTTACAGTCAGGATTTTGACACTTGAACTCCTTATCCACCTCAGCTGGTGCACAGATAGCTCCGTAATCGCAGAACGGGCACTTGACAAGCCCGTCAATCTCAGCAATCCGCAGGGCATCCTGCTGTTCTATCTTTGCCAAAGCCGATAACGTCCTATCATCGAGGAAACGCAACATCTGATCCCGAGGGAAAAGTGCCTTGCAGCCAGACCCATCCATACAAGATAGTTTATGGCGACCATTTCCCACTTCTGTTTCTGCATTACGTCTGGCACAGTCAAGACAGAAGAAATGCAGGTCATTACAATGAGTCATGCTGTTGAATGGATATTCACCAAAGCAACACCCGCACTCCATAAGCATGTTGCTCTCTTGATGCTCCTTCTCGTTTATCTGAGCCGCGAGCCTAGCGTCGGCATCCATCTGGGCTTGCACTGTTTATCTCGATTAGCTGTGGACAAAAGGAGAACAGATGTCTCAAATAGTACTCACTTTCTTCCCTCCTCACCTCGCCGCGGGCGTATTCTAGCTCAGCACTGATCTCAGTCCAGTCTTTACCCTTCTTGAGTTCGTGGCTTTGGCCTTCCACCTTTCGCGGGTGCAGGAGCTGTTTGAAAGGGGCGTTCGTTTGTGGATTGTAAGATTTATCTGCCTTAACAAGGGCGGAGTAGGATTTAGCTAGATAGTTCCGGTTCTGCGTCATAACCTTCTCGATGTACCGTACCGGCATCAGAGGAAACTCCTGCTTCAAAACAGATCTCCTGGACCCGTAAGGTTAGCAAGGGGAAGTCGATAGCCTAAGCCAGGCATCCAGCATCGGGCCAAGTAAGGTAGCACGGTCACGTGAGAGCGCAAGCTGCCCTCCGTGTGGGGCGGGGTAGAAGCATAACATACACAAGCTCACAGCGCTCCCCAACGACCGGAGGTCTATCGTTAGCCTCATAATCCGGGCCCTTTTCTCCCTTTTCGTCTTCCTCCGCTCGCTTCCTCTTCGTGCCCGCCTTCAGAAAGAGATCTGACTTTGGGTAATCTGTCTCAGCTAGCTTGTTTGCAATAAATTCGGTGATATCACTGCCATGTAGTAAATAATGTTCACGATAGAGCTTCGCTATATGTGTGAGGCATGCATCGGGAAAGATGCTCAGGACATTCTGAATGACGTCTTCTTGACTAGCAACTGGCTTCTTCTCCTCTTCCTCCACTTGCTTCCCGTTGCCATTCCTCTCCCGTTCCGCCCTAAGGGGTTCATCTCCAGAAATCTCCATGCCGTCGCTACCACCAAACACAAATTCGTTATCGTCATCAACAACATCATCATCACCATCATCATCACCATCATCATCATCTGAGATCCTCAGCGAGCCAAAGGAATTTGCCGATGCGGTGGAGGGCGATAATAGGGGACGGTCGAAATCTTGTCGTATCCTCTGCGCTGGTAGAGGGTTCAGCGATTTCTGGTTTGGTTGCTTTCCTTGCTGTGGTCGTTCCTGGTATTCCCTTTGCGCCTGCTCCTGCTGTTCATGGAGAACGATGTCGATGGCCCTTTCCAAATCTCCGCCCGCATCATTGAGGGCCCTTTCGAGCAAGAGAGTTGGATGTCCAGGAAAGATGCTCCGCAGCCCATCCATGTCAGACGGATGATTGACACCTGTGCGACAAGAGGAGGAGGCGGGGGGGGGGAGGGGAGGGTGTGTGTCTGTTGAGGAGCTGCAAAGGAGAGCTTTCAACTGTGAGACGACGCGGGGAAGTGGACGGGCCGAACTGGGGGCACGGTTGCTAGTGATAAAAGGAAAAAGGTTATCGAGGTAGAGCCTCTTTTACCGGAATCTTTAATTATTTCGGGGGTTTCTTCTGTTTTTGGGTGGGGAATCCTCCCTCTCTCTTTCCTCTCTTCCTCTCTCTCCGTTCTTTTTCTTTTTTTCTTTTTTTCCTCTTTTTTTTCCTTTTTCCCTTTTCCCTCCCTAGTTGCCTTTTTCCCCACTTTAGTTAAGCCTGCGGGTATGATACCGTAGTACTGTAGACAATGGGCGGGATTTTTGGGGAAGGTATTTCTCGACCAGGCTGGGGTTTGCTGTCGGCGGCACTCAGGCTGTGGTGACTGGCTGAGTGGATCGTTGTCTTTTCCAGACTTCTCGTCACGGGAAATTGATCTCACTGGCCGGGAGGAAGGGTTGCAATCTGACCCAATTTCAGGTGCTCCAAAGAAAGGCATCATATGTACGGTACATAGGGTTACGCGAGGGTAGCGCGAGGATGGGACTTTTTTCTTCTCGAGCCTCGGTCGCGCGAAAGTTCTGGTTCCAGGGTATGGAATAGGGCCAGGAATAACACCATGGTCTAACCCACAGGCCCGGCAAGCAACAAGCGCCTATGGATAACAATAGCAAATTTGGCATGCACGCCTCCAGTTCCAGCTGCAGGTCGTAGTATCGTAGATTGACCAGCTACCGTAGCTACGATACGAGGGTACAATGCGGTACGCAGAATATTTTCTTCACTTATAGTACAGTACAGTCGGTACCTTAGCTTGGGAGAAGGGTACTGTATGCTTCCGGCAATGGGCTTAATCGGCCCAGACTTTTGCGCTCGCAAGGTCAGAGAACACGCTGCACTCCTCATGTTTTTGCTTCTGCGGTCAGGTACCGGTGACGTTCCGTGCAGCATCATGGCTCGCAGCTTCGACAACAAGCCTTCCGCCCGAGCCCCCCCTCGCAGGAAATGGGGCCGACGTTGGCAGGGAGGATGGGGGGAATCTCGAACGTCAGGCTTTCCTCACTTAATTAGGCCAAGCAGGCAGCAAGTACCGGTACAGTACTAATTATCGCTGCTTTCCTGTACCACGCCGGTAATGTTGTACCTAATTATTACCTGCCGATTTAGTAGACGGCCCTACACTTCATAGTGATATTGTAAAGCTAACCCATTAGGTATTGGGGGAGAAATATCTTTGTATCATACGATGGACTCTCGACGTAGCCTGCGCACCTTGCTAAATTTTAAAAAACCATCTAGTGTCGGTAGGCGAGGGACATGTCAATCAATTGGCACGTACCAATACCGACTCTTCCTACCTTATTGGTGCCCTTAAAGCTCGCATGGTCCTTCAAATCCATCCACTCAACGTTAACCCGGTTGGATCACGATTCAATGAGGAGAGGCGAGAGAGGGGCGAGAGAGGGGTGAAAGGGATGTGAAATACTACTCATGGCTTGGGGATATAATACGAGAAAAACATTTTTTCGTGGTCCAGGAACCGTAGAGTAGGGGGAGAGAGGGGATAGATTAACCTACCCCTATCATACCCAGTAAAGGTTAACCAGCCTTCGTAGCCCTGTCACCGATGTGGGGATTTTAGAAAATAAATACAGTACAAGTATCATAAATAAATACGGGTAGGGATAATAAAAAAAGGCTTGGGGCAAATGTAACCTAAAATAGCGTTGGCTGGCTGCCGTTGGGCTGCCATTGCGGTTGGGCAAACCCGTTGGACCGAATTTTTGGGCTCGCACTTCCTGTCTGACATCTGGTAGGGTAAACGAGTCAATGGAGCAACCAGGAGAAACACAGAGAGTCAACCGGTATTCGACGTTTCCCACCTGTTTTGTATCAGATGAAGGGGGACCAGTATCCCATGCCACATTGACGACAGCTAGAGTGATGTATTAATGTGGACGGATCGGCGTGATGACGATGGAGGGAGCATCGTGAATGGGCGCTCGTTTAGCGAACCGGCACCCGGTGTTTACAAGGGAGAGAGGAAAAGCGAGATTGTTGCTGGAGAATCAGGATTTTTGGTTGGACAATTGAAGGCTGAGGCTACTTGTTACTCGTGATAGGCGGTGGTGACAGGGAAGAGAAGCCACTACCGGAGGAGGACAGCCAGTGAGGATGATCTAAGGGGACCGTTTAAAAATAAGGGCCGAAGTCTGCGCATGGGGCCAACCAATCAAGCTGGACGCCGGCCCCCTACAGAGAAAAGGAAAAAAGGAAAAGACTAGGGAAGAGGAGAATGGCCGAAGGCGAGAGGTGGGAAGGGGAGTGGGAGTGTAAATAAAAAAAGCAATAACGACATGGCTGGCCTGGTTGTTAGATTTTGGTGAAATCTCGCCAGCAACAGAACGACAAACACATCACACCAGCCCAACCAGCACACCAAGAAAGGGCTGCAAAAGCAAGAGCGGAGAAGGAGAGAGAACGGACAGTGCGCAGGAATCAAAATATATCGTAACGGCATCGGAGCCAGCAAGTAGTAGGAGCAGAAGCAGGTAGACAGACAAGGTCAAGCAAAACCCTTTTTTCCCTCCCTTCCTTCCCCCACCTCCTCCTTTGAGTCCTTTCCCCTCCTCCCCTCTACATACATACACTCTGCTTTATAGTTACCGGCACATACTCGAGTGCGATACATATCTTTCCCCTTTGCTATTCCAACATCCTCCCCCCCCCCCCAGTCATCCTCCCTTACTTGCCTTGTAATTGATTGAATTTAGTAACCTCGCATTCTTTTTCCCACCCATTCTTCTCCACCCTCCTGCGAGGAAGAAGAAGAAAAAGGGAGAAGAAGGAGAAGGAAATGGAAATGGAAATGGAAAAGGAAAAGGAGACAGTCCCTTTTACAGATTCGCCGCCCTCACGAGCAATGCCTTTCACTTCCTCGCATCAAAAATCCATTCCTTCCTCCCTTTTCCCCCGGTTTCCCCTTCGTTCCTCGAATACCCGCGTACAGTACTCGTACCCTCAGCCTGTGTGACAGGTGGACCGTGAACCTTCTCCTGGTCCCAAAGTTCCAGCATGTCAGGCAGTTGTTTGTGTGATACGATACTGTGCGGTACTCTTTGTGCTGTAAACTGATTGTTTCCCCCTCCTTTTCCCTCATTTCTCTCATTCCCTCCCTCCCTCTGCTTTGCAGAGCGAGCTTTTCTCTGCTCTGCTCTAACTTACTTACTACTGTAACTTCTGTAATAATCATACTATCAATTATCGTGCGATTCCATTTCAACTGTTCCTGGAGCCGACGTCAGCGTGAACAATGCAATTTTCTTTTACTTCCCGCTCTTTTCCTTTTCCTTTCCTAAATCTCTTCCCTCTTCTCTCTTCAAAATTCCCTGTTCCAGCCGTGCCTCAGCACACCATCATCATCATCCAGCCATCCCCTCCCCCCACCACCCCCGGTCTGATATTTGCCAGCCCCCCCCCTCCCTCCTCCTCCTCCAAGGTCCCACCACCCTCTCTCGCCGCCCGTTCCTCCATTGCTCCCACTCTCCTTCTTTCCCTCTCGTTTTCCCTGTTGTCCAATCATCACTCGTTACATCAAGACTCTTATGACTCGTGGTCTCCGCAACAGCGGAAGCAGCAGGACCCATCATCTATCCCCTCCCCTCGCCTTTTCCATGACTTGCCGTCGCAACCATCCTGCGAGTCCCACCCATCGCTGGCCAACTCTCACTTAGACAGTCCACGTACATACTCGGACTGCTTGCTACTTACCACCACCACCCCTGCTACTGCTGCTGCCCCTACTTTAACAGCCCACACACCGCACCAAACTTACAAATTTTCTCTTCTTCCTTCATCCATAATCCCCCAACTATTTCGCGTGATACTACCCGCAGGTCGCGGTGGAGATTTTGGAGAGTTCACGATATGGCCCTTTGGCCTTTCAGGAAACGTCGAAAGACGAAGGTTGCCGAGGGCAAGAAGGTCGCCGTGCCGGATCCGCCCTTGGTCGAGCGAAAATTGTTCCTGGCACGGAAGAATTCTAGCCGACAGAAACCCCATCGAGCAGGCAGTCATCGTAACCCAAAGGATAATTCCCACGCCGCAAATAATGGGGCTAACTTATCCGAATTCCCACAATCCCCAAATAACTCATCATCATCACCTATACCAATACAGAGCTCCTTCCATCCTCAGAAACAACCACATGAAGGAGGTTTTTCATCATACTTTATCGAACAAAACCCCTCAATGTCAGCATCTTCGGCATCTTCTCACAGACCCCACAAACCTACAAGTATTGTTCGCAAACTTAGCAAGCGAGGTCGCGATCGTTCGCAGCAACCGCAGCCACCCCCATCCGCTTATATCACGCAATTGGCGAGGACCGCTTCCAAGCGTGACAAGAAACGCATCCGGAATTTCGACGAACTGGAGGACGATCGACCAATGTCTAGGTCTTCCCTTCCCGCTCGTGATTCGATCAATTCTTCCTTATCATCACACTCTTCGATGCGTGCCTACAAAGTCCGCAACATATTCACCCCTAGACCGAAGCTACACTACGATAATTCTACTGGAACCTCGCCTACGAAATCCGCACGCCTTCACCCTTTGACCCCTAGTCACTCTAACTCGCAATCTATCCGTGATGGGCGATATGCACGAGCAGCCATCACGGATGAAGAGCTTCTCAGAGGTGGAAGGGTGGACGAATTGGCGGACGAACTGGATGTGCATGGGATAAAGGAAGCTCTGGATCGTGACCGACGGAGAAAAGAAAGAAAGAAGAAGGAGGACCAGGAGAAGTTGCAGAGGAAATTGGAGAGAAGAGCTGCGAAGCAGAGAGAGCAAGAACGAATGGATCGGGAGATGGGATTCGAGATGGACGATGACCAATTCCAGAGAAATTTGTATAGTGGCCATAATTACGGAGCCCCAGAATTCCAGACAGGCGAGAGCTCGAGGTCCGCTGGTCGTGCTGGATTCATGATCACACCTGAACCCTACCCATTTCCCGATCCGGATGACCCACTAAGAGACAGTCAGTCACCACTTTCATGGCTCCACGGTCCTTCACAAGAAGACATTAGTAGGGCTACTCGTTCTGCTCAAAGAGTCGGCATGGTCACTCCGGTGTCTATGGATTCGAACCAGGATATGTCCGGTGCGCCAGAATACCGTGGACCTGAACAAACCGACTCCTACAAATCAACAGGCCCGCTGGCGCAGCCCCATGAATCCTCACACATCGGAGGAGCACACCATGTAGATGATTACCCACCAACTTTCCGGGGTGGGTTTGTGGCCGACGATGATATGGATCGGGACGAGCTGGATGCTGGTATTGATACAGGACGTGGTAAGATGTCGGGATGGACATCATTAAATTTTCTCAAGAAAGCTACCGCCGCTAGGGTGCGGAAGGAGCAGGACACCCGAGGTATTCAGTTTGGGGAGTCTGCCCTAATATCTGATTCCGAGGGGGAGGAAACACATAGGAGAGAGCTGATTCAGGGTAACGATTTTTACGAGGTGGATAGCTTGAGGAAAAATCAGGGACAGACACCCGGTACGCATATTCCGGATGAGGTTGCATTTGCAATGACTGCTCTGGAGACAGGTCATGTCAGAGGCAAAGACAGCATAGAGGCCGAGAAGCGTGGTTCTTTTACGCCCGGACGACCTTTATTGCCGTACTCACTCCACGGTCGTCCATCTAGTTCCAAGAGCTCCTTGACCAATTTGCCACATCGTGTTCCTACAAGCAACCCCCGAAGCTATGGTTCCATTGATTTTGGAATCGATTCACCAACCCTTCCCATTCAACCAATTCGAACATCATCATCAACACATTCACAGAATTACCATGGAAGACCATCGCCAACACAAATGCATCGTCACTCGTTGGAGGCTGTTGGTCCGGATGGTAGACCCCGGTCGCTGATGTCTACATCACTTGCATCAATTGATTCGGAGGGATCCTGGTTATCCGGTAGAGTAGCAAACCCACGGGGCTCAATAAATCACATCAGCCCTCTGCGGACAAGCGCTACATCCCTCCGCCGGAGATACCAGGAATTCGACGACAACGGGAGTACAAATGGTGATGACTACTTCAGCGGAGTCACACCCAGAAGGAAACGTAGGGAGAACGCAGGAGACGAGGAGATGAACGGTGTCACAAGACTGGACCTTAGTGATGTGGAAGACAGTGACGAGGAAGGCTCAGTGGGCAGCGAAGCAGAGAAGAAGATGTGGAGGGATGGGCTGGGCAAGAAGGTTGTTGTCCACGAGGTTGTCGCGACTTCTAGATCGCCCGTCGATCCTAAAACCGCCGTACTCAAGGCCACCCAAGCATCTACAACAACTGCTGCCACAACCGCACCAAGTAAGGACGACCAACAATCGACGACGACGACAAGGCAATCCTGGGACCCCGCAAGTGAGGCCGAGGGATTTGCTACGCCGATGGAACATCCTTACGCGCCGACCTATAATAATATAGAATTTAAAACACCGATGGAACACCCCGCCGCTAGGCAGAGTAGCTATGCGGAATTCGTGGGGAGATAGTTTGCTGGTAACTTGGACCTGGATGATGGATGGATGGATGGACCGATAGAGGAAAAAGCACACTCACACAACTACCCCCATAAAACAAAATTTCTTTTGTCGAAAAGCCATGCCAACCACATTCTTTTACTATTTTTTCCTTTGTCGGAGATAATACCCACTGCCTACGCACCAATTTCCTTGCTGTCTTTTTTTTCTCTTTTTCTTGCCTCTTTTTCTTTTCATTTCGAGAAGGATATTTTAAACGGCGCTATCTTTTTGATATTCGCCGTTTCATTCTCTTGTTCTACTTTTCTCTCATTTCTTCACATTTCCTTCTTGATATGATACCTGTCTTTCCTTAAAATCTCGTCATGCCTGGCAGAGAAGACCAGAGCAGAAAAAACCCGGAAAAAGTTGTGTTGCTTCGTGTCGGGCAGTAGGTAAGTACCTAACTGGCCATATCCTTGTCATCTCCACCATATCCCCTCATCACCTTCATCATGATTATACCCATTCTACCTACCACCACATCATACTTCATAAATTCACCCCCAAAGTGTCAATTTTCCTATCCATTTCTTACTCTAAAATATTTATTTATTCGTCCCCTCCCAATCTTCATAATTTCTTCCTCCCTTTCTTTTTATCTTACGAACGATGAACGAATTTCTTACTTGCCCTTCACCATTGCTATAAAATGTTTGTCTCGCTTTTTTCCTCTTACCTCCTCTCATGTCTTGCTTTCATGCTACCAGGTTGCATAACGGGGAAATTTGTATTATCATAGTATTTATTATCAGGTTGTTGGTATTGGATTGGGCCGGCTGGGGTTGGTTAGGTTGGTATGGGATTGACATGTTTGTATATATTGGGTGTCTTTCCTATCTTCATACTATTTTTATTTCATATTCAGAATGGTATTATACAGGGTCTTTTTTTTTTCTCTTCTAATTTTATTTTATATATACTTATCTGATAGTGCTGGTGTTAGTGTTCTCATTGAGTTTTTTTTGCGGGATTGTGTTCAAGTAATGTAACTGAGTTGGGTGGGTGAATGAAAGGGAGGAGCTATTGGTTGAGTAGTCAAAGCAGAACGCGTGGGTAGCGAAAGAGCGCAGTGTAGTATAACCCCAGTGCGGGTACTGTAGAGCCCAGCACAAAGACGCCCAGGATTCTATCGCGCAAGTCCCGAGATCCAAAGTTTGTCCGGAACCCACTGCAGCTCCCCCGCTTTCCCCGGACATTGTCGAAAATCACGAACATTGAATAAGACATTACGACAACAACCGAATCGTAGCCCAGCCAGTGCCAAACACCACTCCAACTTTGCCATTATGTAGATGCTCCAATTTCAAGAGGGCGGGGCGGGAGGGGGTTCACATCCCTCCCTCCCACCTACCTACAGTACTTGTACCTACCTAGTCACCCATCAAATTATCAACCCCCCTCCCCTCCCCACCACTCATTCATTCATCTTCATCACCCCCCCCCCAACAAAAAACAAAAAGCACAAAAGTAGAAGAGAAAGAAAAGAAAAAGGCGCCAACAACTTTTAATTTACCCATACGAGCAAGCATTCCCACACCCACACCCACACCCACATACACTCACATACACTCACACACACACACGGCCCGTCCCTCATCTTCCTACCGTATTGCACTTTCCCGACGGGTAGGTACTTGTTTCCTTCCTTTCCTTTCCTTTCCTCCCCTTCCTTCATTCACGAAATGAAATGAAAGAGGGTATGATTACCGGTAGGAGGGGGAAAAAAAGGAAAGAAATGGACAACTCAAGCCTGTCGGTGGCCGTGTGTGTATGTACGAGTACAGTTATGTGTGGGTTGGGTTGCACGTGATGGGGTTAGTTAGTTATCGTG
>Ga0307509_10008898_pt1 | contig 12663 bp, 11 predicted proteins | sample 10_EM_MG_FD_202245 | JGI IMG/M metagenome (GOLD analysis project Ga0307509, IMG submission 202245) | Populus trichocarpa ectomycorrhiza microbial communities from riparian zone in the Pacific Northwest, United States - 10_EM | ecosystem: Host-associated > Plants > Roots > Unclassified | place...
TCTAACAAATTTTCCATGTGGGATCACTACTATTTATGTAGATATTAAAATATACATTTGATTTTCCTGTGGTTGCCAAGGGGAGCCGCATCCCGGTGGCGAGCCGTTACTAGGTAAATGACGTTATGTACCTTATCAGGGTGTTGTAGACACATCTCTCAACAAGACGGAGTAGGGTCGTAATCCAGGAACTATCCTGTGGGTCGCTGTCATCATCCTGTGCATTGATCCGATTACTCTGCAGTCGAATTTCTACGACCTCCCCTATAGCGTTTGTGAATTCGGCGGATACCGCCACCGCGACTTGCATTTTTGTAGCGGGGGTGTATTTGGTACTGTAGGTGCAAAGTGTCCAACAGGGGTATGAGTGGACCAATCCGAATTTGATAGCGGGGAATCTGGTCGAAGCCAAAGGCAGAGCCGAGTGGATGGGTCATGCATGCCAGTGCCAAGAGTAAGGGTACTATGATCCAAAAAATGTTCATCCCGTTAATTCCGGTGGTGGCAGTCTCCGCTTCTGAGGCCAAGGGATCATCTGGTGGGAATAACAGAGGGGCTAGTGTGGTCGCATTGAGTGCTGTTCCCGTACCGATAAATGGACGCCCTAGGGTTGGGAATTTGGTGGAACTGATGGGTTTGGAGAACACAGGAGATGATAAGAGTAAGTGCCATAAAAGAAATTTTGTCATGAGTGAGACTCTGATGTGAATTTGACACATTATAAGTGATATCAACAGTGGGCCTTGTACCGACCAGTCTAGTGGGTGGGATTGAAGCAGGGAGAGGGTGACGTTGATTTATCTCAAAAATTTAGCTCTGGAACTCATACACGTGTCCAAGTGTTCGAGCGGGAGGGTTAGTCCATGAGCAGGATTATGGAGGGGTGGGGATCAGGTTTATAGGCCGTATGCACATGCGGTGATATATGCTCGTAATTGCCTGAAGTTTGTAAAAACGACTGCTATTGCATATGAGCAAAATCTTAAGGATGTGGGTAATTTTTTGCCCATATGCAATAGCAGTCATTTTTACAAACAAGCAATTACGAGTATACAGTATTTTAAAAGAGAAAATAATAATTGGGGAATTAAGATTATCCAAAGTGCGGACTAGCTAAGCTCGAACATTTGACTATCCAACTTGCAACTAGTCACTAGCCCTGTATAACCGTGTCAAGGTTCCCACCACTTCCAAGGATGATTAGCGTCTTTCGAAGAGGTGGGAACCCCGGCACTGTCAAATATATTGGATTAACAGGTGCTCACGGATCTTACACCTGCCCCGAGTTTACACGTATTACCAGGGCGACTCCTTGGTATAGCCACTTGGCGAGGCTTTCACGGTCCCGGCATAGTTCAACTGCGATTGTGCAACGAGGCTGATTGCTGTATCTGTCACAGTGGGGTAATAGGGCTAACTTTCCCCGCTCCCTTGTAACTCTTGTCAACCAACAAACCAATCAACGGAAGGAATGGATAAGCGAGCGAACGAGCAAAGGAGTAAATACCGGTATAGGAATGGGCAAATGGCTTCCTGAACAGCCATCGGCCTAGCCAACGAGTAAATTAGTTTAGGAATCCATGAACGAGAACAAGAATAAACAAGCCACACAAGTGGAGAGTTGGGTGAATAAAAGCACGGGGTTCCACCTACAATTAGCCACCTTTTAACCAATCTCTGGCTATAAGGAATTGCTAGGCTAGAAAGCCTACAGTAACACCGAACCTGCTATCTGCTGTGATGAGTGCCCGTTGTTAAAATTCTAGAACCAGACTCTGGTGTCTTGATTCTGTGCATTGATCCAGTAAGGTTCGATTGCAGTCAACAAAGGAAGACCGGAGGGAACAGCGTTTATCTTTTTAAGGGCGTTAACACAACATAATACTAATTCATATCCTTTCATGATGTCTGGGGAGCTTTTTTGATTTTTTTGATGTTTGAAGTTTCGTCTTTTGGATTTGTAAGACATCCTCAAGTGGTGTGGAAAGTACCTGTACTCGAGTACCGGTATCATACTGTGCGAGTACCCATGTGGCCGGGTGCTGGGTAAATCACGTGATATTAGATCCTGCAAATTGACAATGGATGTGAGTAAAATGTTCAAAGGAAGGCCTTGACCTGCCTATATGGAAAGAGAAAGAGAAACACCGAATTACCATGAAAATCGTTGGCAAACCCGAATAAAGATCACGTGATTTAATTACCGCCAGCACTCTGCAGTATGAGTCCTTACGCCAATTAGGTTATGGCGCTGATAAATGAACAACATACCAAAATCTGAGACCTGTCGCACCATGAATTTGCACAAAGGTGAGGGGGAAGCAGCTATGATACGGGAGTTGGCTCGGCGGAGCAAAAAAAGAAAACAGCTAGCAAGCGGGGACTATTGTCACTTGCAAGGCACCCACAGCTGAGCTGCCCAAGAAAGGGCCCGTTTACCTAGCCGCCCACCTCTAAAATTTGGATGATAGAGGCTAGACATGGCATGTCCACCGGAATCATTTTCCGATAGGCTGTGCAAAAGCCTTCACCCAGTCTCTACAGCCCTGAATTCTTCTCGCAAGACGGTCAAAACATAACTTTGCTCCGGAGGTGGGCCCCGAAACCCACCAGACGCTAGACTGCACCCCACCGCAGGTAAACACCCTCTACTGTAAGAACCGAAATAATTGGGAATGGCGCTGGGACGTCCAGAATTTCCGGCTTTGGATTAGGGGGAGAAAACACAGCGAGGGGATTCTCCTTCGGCCCTCACTTGAGACATGGACCTTACCAGGAGAGGCTACTCGAACGTCCTAACGTAATTCTCGATTATTTCGGCTTTTGCGGTACTTGACGGCGCCGTAGGAGGTATGGTAGGATGCATAGTGACGTGTGCGAGGCTTACTACACATGGCCTCTTGTTTCTGTCGCCAGGTCTCTGACTTTTCCCCAGGATTTATTGGATAAAAAGGAGGCTCTGTGGCCTTGGTTCAAGGCGCAGACGCGAACTTGGATTTTCCTGCAGAGGGGTTTTTGATTGATGCCGTTTTTCTTTCATCTTTTCCACTTCGCTTTTACTCCCATTGTGACCTCGATCAAAGCTCGTTGCCAATACTCACCCAGGAGCCCTGGTCCCGGAAACACAACGACAGTACCGTACCCTCCCTGAGTATGACCTGCAGTAATGATTCGGGAGACCGCAACCACAGGGAAAACTGATAAAGTACACTTAAAGTGTTGCCTACCATCCTTCCGGATCAATGGCAGACATCATCCCCTCGGGCATGCTCCTTGTTACATTTTCAAATGGTCTGAATCCAGTAATTCCTCGGGGTGCTCAACACCATCCTGAATTTCCTTCTCCGATCGGTGCGGATCAGGCTATATTCTTTCGAAAACACACTCGGCCCGTGCCCTCACAGTACCGGTAGCGTTACAGGCACTGGTCTCTTTGCTAATTTGATATATCAACACTCCACTCTCAGGGAGGCCAGCTAGATAGTTTTACTTGCAGAGCTAAAGGGTGCTGGTGTGGGGTGGGAAATTTGCCTCAACATTTTGGTTTGGTTGAGGTATTTTGTAATTGGGGAGTACCCTCACATATTTTCAGCTGGGGTGCCTCCAGTACTTGGTTGCAAAGCATGGTTTTTGAGTTTGTTGGAGGCCAGGCTGCATGCGTATTGACAATCTTGAAAGGAAAGGCTCCCAGCTCCGTGAGGGTGACTTGCAAGGGAAAACAGAGGGGGGTGAAGGCTGGTTGCGGAAGCTGAAGGAAGAATGTCGGATGGCCGTAATTGATCAGTTCGATCAAGTACAAGAAAGGTTAAACGTGAAGACTGAAAGAACAATTTCTAATTACGGAAACAAATTCTCACGATCCTCTCTCCTCCTCTGCAGAGTTTCCACCTCTCTTGGATAATAGGAATAGAACTACCTGAACAACCCATTATCTCTACTGTGCAAGAGCGTACGCAGTCATTAAAGAAAACACCAAAAGTTGCTAGAGATATCCGGACATTTAGTAGTAATAAACACCACTAATCTTGTAATAGGGTGCACAAGTATCTTGCAGCACATGCAGTTGAATTGTCTAGCTTAGTGAATATATACAGAGCGAGTGCATCAAGCTTTATTAGTGAATCTGTCCGAAAACCTAGGTTACATATCACCAGACTTAAACATCACAATAGTTCTTCAAGAGGCCAATGTAGTGGGAGAGCGTTCTAGTGCAGGATCCTGGAGGAGGTTGGGACCATCCCTTTGATATTCGTTGTCACCGCTAAGCACAGTACGTGTGGAGCGGAAAGGGGTGTGCGGTTGCTGTAGGTTTCTATAATATATTTACGATAATACCCGATGGTCTGGCTTGCTGATGATTGGGGGAATAAATTCATCAAAACCTTTCGGCTAACGTATGTGCGAACCTAGAGAGCAGTGGACTATGACGGATAACCTTCTATGCGAGCCGAGGATGATAATTGTGATCCAAGATTTGCCTTATTGGTGAATAACTAACCGAGATACCGGTAGTAGCGCAAGTCAGGGAGGGATTACGCTCTGGACTACACTCTTAGCGAACTGTACACCAAATCATAAGTAAAACCAATATAGTTGGTACAGCGAATGCGGAAAGAAAACCTGATTCTGCTTTAGTCTGTTCATGCCAAAGGAGAGACAAGTTTTTTGCAACTGTTATTCATGCTTTATTAGTTGTTTCTAATTTGGTAACGTGTGCTATTACAGCGAGCACTCAAATTTAAGAAGAATGCGCAGGGTCATCGGAGCTCCGGATCTGGGGTAAGAACAAGGAAGTCGCCCTGAGCTTGGCCCTAAGTCTAAACTGGGAGAAAGAAGGAGTAAAGAAAAAGTGTCGTGGGCTCAAGCGAGTCATAAGCCATCACTCACTATTGCCAGGTGTTTGGATAGTGAATTTACGTGATAAAATCATAGCTTGCTACACAATATGGTACGGTGTGCTCACACACTATACTATAAACACACTGGAGGCGGTTGGCTGAGCAGGTACACATAGAAAAAATTACTTCAGATCTCAACGGAGGTGTGAGAGGGGTAGAAGGGAGTGTTCGCTCTAGGGCTGAATGAACAGGAAAAGAAATCCCAATTTAGGTTTTTGAAATCAAAACTGACTCCCGCTCGGAGATAAAGATGCTGTGAATCTGTTTTGGGTCTTCCTAGCACTACCTTTGAAATCAGGCTTGATGCAGGTGATTTATATATGGGACCTGGCACAAGAGGCCTTGCGGTATAGGAAGTTTGTTTTCCAATGTTGTTGCCCGGAGTTTCATTATCGCAATGGTAACAGTATATTAGTATTTTTGGGGGAGTTCCAGGGCTTACGTCTGAATGCTTTTCCGTCGGCGCTTATACACTATTGTTTCCTCCTGTTTATATATGTGATATCCCCATTTTCGATTTTCGATTTCCTCGTTTATTTATTACATAGTTCCTCATAATACGTTAGCATTTCCACTTCCTCCAAGGTCCTGACTTGCTCTTATAGTAATTACACCTAGATTTCTTCTGCTCTAATCCCCACAACTCACCTTATTTTTTCCTATTCTAATCCCCTAGATATCATATAGTTTTCGTTCAAGGCGCTTTCCCCCCCCCCCCTTTCCCCCTCTACTATCATCCTTGCATCTGGGGACATCGCTGTATTATCCAAGTCGCTCCGTTTCATTACCAGAGTCCCTCACTTGTGCTCTCGGACATCACGACAAATATTCCGTCCACCAGTCTTTCCATGTACCTTCCGGGCTGAAAACAAAAATATAAAAAAAGAGCAATTCTCCAGCATATGCGAGAGCACAATAGCTTGAACCCAACCTGCGCCCGGGCTGGGCCATAGCCAGATACCTCTCCTGCCCCTCTCCTTCCTTCTGCCGCCAAAACATACAAGATGCATAGCAAACCATGAGATATAAATTGTATGGGAGATAGACTATCAGGTGCCAAGACCAACAGTACTGAAAGGGGAGGGCGTAGAAGAGAGTCATACTGGCAACCGTAAACAGACCAGAACCACCGTTGACTCTCATCAGATTTCTCTCCCAGTCGGAATGGATTCCGGTTGCATCGAGGGTCGAGGGAAAGCGAAAAGTAAAGATAACAAACTGGAGCAATAACGGAAAAGCAATTGAAGAGGCCCACACGTAATACGAGTCTAGGACTACTCTACTGTAGATGTAACCCAATCTATAGACCTCCATGCATGCCCCCGCGCCGATTGTCAAGTACTGGAGTAAGAATACCCATGTCATGATTGTTTCCGGAATAGCTGGTAGCGAGATTGAATCTAGGTTTGGCAAAGTGGCCTGGTCGGACTCCACCATAGCATCTCCTTTGCCTGCAAGAAATATCATTTCCATGATAATCCATGAAGCAAAATATGCAGTCGCCAGGGAGAAAGATATGGGAATGCCATGGAACCCACAAAGCTTCACATACTGCAGTATCAAAATCGCAGTTAATATGTGCCTGATTAGGGTGTCGTAGACATATCTCTCAACGAGACGGAGCAGGGTCGCAATCTGCGAACTACCCTGTGTGTCGCGGTCATCATCCTGCGCTTTGTTCCGATTCCGCTGCAGTCGAATTTCTACGACCTTTCGTATAGCGTTCAGAATTCGGTGGATACCGCCACCGCAACTTGCATTTCTGTAGTGGTGGTGTATTTGGAAAAATAGGAGCAAAGTGTCCAAGAGGAGTATGAGTGGTCCAACCCGGATTTGGTAGCGATAAATTGGATCAAAGCTAGGGGCAGAGCCGATCGGATGGCTCATACATGCCAAGAGCAAGGGTAATATGACCCAAAAAATGTTCATACCGTTAATTTCGGTGGTGGCGCCCTCGGCCAGTGACACCGGCGAAACATCGTCAGGTGGGAATGTTTGAGCCGTCGGTGTGGAAGCATTGAGTGTTGTTCCGGTAGCGGTAGAGGGACCCCCTAGGGTTGGGAGCTCGACCGATCCGACGGGTTTGGAGAACACAGTAGATGACAAAAGTAAATGCAATATAAAAAAACTTGTCATGAGCGAGACTCTGATGTGGATCCGGTACATGGTAAGAGATATTGGTGTAGGGCTCGTACCGGAGAGTCTAGTGGGGGAGATAAGGGCGGATGGGAGAAAGGAGAGGATAGTGTTGATTTATCCTAAAACTTTAGCCCTGCTACTCGCACAGATGCACACTCGAGTACCAGGGTAGTCCGCGAACAGGATTTTGGAGCGGCAGGATGAGATTTGTGGGCATATATGTTAAAAGAGAAGGAATTCCGGAAACACTTTAAAGGTGATTGTTGAATAATGATTTTCCAAGGCGCTGGCTGGGTAAGCTCGAATATTTGGTTATCGAGCTTGTTGCCAATCACTACCCTAGCTAGGATAAATAAAGTATATTGAATTAACCAGTGTTTCCGGATTTGACCCCCGCCCCGAATACACTTGTCACAGGGGCAGATTTTTTGGTCGTGTACACCACAGCCACTCGGCGAGGTTTCGGCGATCCTATCATAGTTCGATTGCGATTGCGCAACGAGGCTGGTTTCGGCATCTGGTACAATGGTGGGATAGTAACAGCACCATGGTTCCTGCAGTTTCAAAATCTTGCAGCACATCTACGACGTGGCGGACAGCTCAACATCAGATTGGTCTCAACGTCAGATTTCGCACTCTACTCGAGCGAGCACTGAAAATTCAACCTGACCATGCTGCCCCAAAACCTTCTGGACGAGCCTAGAAAATTAATCTCATGTTGAATGAATAACTTAGAAAGTGTGATAGGTAGTTTCGATTCAAGAACTCAAATGTTGTGAACCTGGTTTGGAAAGTTCATAGGACACAGAATTCAGGAATTAAACCATACCAAAAACCTGCAGGACTCGGCTGAAATAGAGGAATGGCCCCTCAACAAGGGAAAGAAAAAAACCTAGGAACTGGTCTCACGAAGCCCAAGCGGTCCTTTAGGATCTAAATTATTTTTAGGAGACATTTAATGAAGTTGGGAGGTCATATTGTAGGCTTAATACTAAAATGTGACATTGGACCGAATCCGAAGCTAAGTTATCAGACCCGTGGTAGACTTGCTACAAGGTTTTGGAACTGCGCCCGGTTACATAACCCGCAGGAACCTTGACACCGTTAAGGCCTAAGTTGTCTACCCCCTCGCAATTCTTATCCCCCAACAAACCAATGAATCAACGGGTGAAAGAGTGAATAAGCGAGCAAACAAGAAAAGGTGTAAACACCGGTATAGGAATGGGCGAATCGCCTCCTGAGCGAGCCATCGGCCTAGCTAAAATTCGTAAACCAGAGTTTGGTGTGTTGATTCTGGGCACTAATCCTAGTCAGGCTCAATCATAGACATATCAACTAAGGAATACCGGAAGGAACAACATCTATTTTTTAGGGGCGTTAACACCAATTTTTCAACGAACGGGGGGGTTGGATCAAAAATGATCGAGGGGCTAGGAACACTGTTTTTCGAACCGGGGGGTTATATACTCGAGTAAGATAGAACCCCTTCTAACAAAGCGGTAAGCAATGACATTTGGGGGTAGTTGGAAGCAAAGAAACACAAAATGATAGGAAAGGGGGACAATATCTAGGAGAAGAAGCGGGTAAACTAGCTCCGGCACTCTTCTTCCCCTGCTTCCTAGCAATAAATTCCCATACAGCTGGGTAAGTTTCCATAAAAGTTCCGTCTATTTTTGCTTACTAAGGCATTAAAGAACAGCCCCCCCTCCAATCCCCATCTTTGGAAGCCCCGATTCAACCCCCCCGGGTTCGATTACCGAAGGCCTTCTTCTCAACACTGGTTAACACAACATAATACTAATTCATCTCCTTTTTTGATGTCTGGAGGGACTTTTTTTTTCCGTTTGAAGTTTGGGCCTCTGGATTTGTTATTCTAATGGAGTGGTGTGGAGAATATTTGTGCGCAAATTAAGTTACGGGGCTCATATATGAAAAAACACATCAAAACCTGAGCGTGTCGCACTATGATTTAATTTGCGCACAAGTAAGAGAGAGGCAGTCATGATAGTTGGGTGGGCGGAGCAAAAAAATATCATAGCTGGCGAGCGGGTGTTGCTGTCACTTGCAATGCATCTGCAGCTGAGCCACCCAAGTAAGGCCCATTCACTCAGCCTTCAGTTTCTAGAATTTAGGTGGTAAACTGGACCGTAGCGTGTCAACCGGCATCATTCCCCGACAGACGGTGGAAGAGTGTTTGCCTAGTTTCTACCGTCCGAAATTATTGCTGCTGGATGGTCGAACCGTAACTTCGCCTCGGAGGTGCGCCCGGGAACCCACCAGGAGCCAGACCATACGCTAATGTAGGTAAACACAATCTACTCGTGCTATCGGAGGTGTCGTAGGAAACATACTGACATGCGAAAGACTTCATATGTATGTCCTATTATTTTGCCGTCAGTACGCCGGACGCTTCCTGCTGGATTCATTGCATGAAAGGGGGTTCTGTGGCAGTGGTGCGAAGGAGCAGACTTGAACTTGGATCCTCCTACAGAGTGTTTTTACTTGACCCCCTCTCCTCTGCTTTCAGAGCCACTGTGACGTTGATCAAACCTTATCGCGAGTAAACACCAGAAAACCCTGATCCTGGTAGGACAGCGGCAGCACCCCTCCAAGCGCCAAACCCCACTAACGGTCGCCACGGTCGTGTATCGTATTAGGCTGCTTCGGGTTACCCGAGTAACAGCTGAGCTGACCCTTCAAATACAGTAAAAACTTGAATAATTGGACGGTGTTCTACAAGCATGAAATCCAGAATTCCCTTCTCAGGAAAGGGGGCAAAAAACACATCAATAACAGGCATTTTTCCCCCCTCCGAAAAAAAATATAAAAATATTCTTGACCTTCCTGAGAGAGGAATGCTCAACGACATAGCACGCTGCCCAATTATTCAAGTTTCTCCAGTAGTGAATTGAGAGGCTTGAACCTTTCCCTCCCACAGGAACGCTAAGGAAGAAGATTTGATGTTAGGTTAAGAGGCTTCCGTTTGCTGAAAAAGGGTGTGACCTCTGAAGGTCCTTTTCCTCTGCCCCTGTTCATCATTGTTGACAATGACAATGGCTCCCTCCGGCACCCACGAAATTTTCTTACTAGACAGCTAATTGTGTGGATGGCGGTCTATACACATACACACCGGTTCAAATCACCTCCTAATATGTCTGCCCTCTCTAGTGAAACCTTCATCAAAAACGACATTTCATACGATCGTGAGTGTGTAGTTGAAGCTATGTATTGCAAACTTTTCAATCACAAGGTTGATGAATGAACGGTCGGTTGAAGAATCCACTTATCCGAACAGCTTTTCTAGGTGTCAACCAGATCTCCAGGAACTGTTCATGGCTGTCAACGGTCATGTCTGGAATGGGGGACGAACTGTCCATTGCCAGCCGAACCGAGCCTTAGTCTGCGGTATAAAGGGCAAGCGTGGAAAAGTGGCACGTTGCGGGGGTGGGATGGGTTGATTTTGGACAAAGTTCTGGTACACTGCCAGTCTGTGCTCATAAAGTAATGTGGTTGGTCTTTCTTCATCCGATCCTCTTTTGCCGGTATGAGCAGTTCTGAAGGTAAAGGTTCCATAAAGGCGACTTGCAGGAGAAAACAGAATGGGGTAAAGGCTCGTGGTGGGGGCTGGGGGGTGAGTGTCGGACGCCCGTAATTGATCCCTTTTATTAGGTCATAAGAGAGGACAAGAGCGGAGACAACGTGTCTCATATTATAAACCCGAAGCAAAAAACCCTCTGTGCAGCCAAACACTTCAGGTCCGGTCTCAGATATATACAGTAGCTTACCCGCGCCACGTATGATCTCGATGAGCAATAGTGTGGAGGAGCGAAATTTCGTTTCATTGTATTTCTTGTCTGCATCGCGGGGGGATAACCCCGTCTTTGAAGCCCTAAATTGTTTTGTTCCTGTTCTTTATGCCATGATAGGGGAACCCCCCCCCCATCGTGCTCTTATGTCTCTATGGAGATCTAAAGTGTTTTTGTAGTCTACTTGCGCAGCTAACGGAACGTTACTGTAATGTATCGTAGTATTTCGTATAGTGTTCAATGCAAACTTATAAGTTAGTTGGGACGCGAAATAGTAGCGAGTGACGTCTGGTGACTCTCCCCAGCTTCTGGACTTGCCCAGATGATCGATGGAAGGATCTGGATGACATGGTTGTGTTTTCCATATATACTCCTGTGTTTACCCTTAGTTTAGCAGGCGAGAAGAAGAGAAGAAGTTGCGCACTATCCACTCCAGTTGCTATTCGGTGCTGTATTTTGATTAGAGAAAATAGTTAACATCAAACTTCACAGGTTGTCGGAAATGCTTGAACATTATAATTCCTTCTGTATATCTAAATAAACCCCACGCCTACATTACAGATGGGGGAGGGGGAAAAAAGAATTCTATCATTAAGGAGACAATCAGTGCGTGAAGGGGATATATAACTAGAAAACAGGGAAGAAAAAGGTAAAAATTATGGAAATTGCTGGTTATTCTGCGCTATCTAGATGCGATAGGGGTAGCCCCCACTAAAGTCTGAACTCTAGGCCGTGAACGGGTGCTGGCAGACCTTGGTCTGACTGGGTGAGAAATTCGAGGTACAGGTTGGGAAGGGTATTTCTCTCAATAAAAAGAGGAGTTTTTAAGCTGAGAATCTGTCTCAGGCTATTCAAGAAGGGCGGGAGAGACAAGAATCAGTGCAAGGTGGGGACTTGAGTAGCAGGAGGAGGAGGTTAGGCGGGGGTGATAGAGAGGAGGTGAGAGCGATGACGGACATGTTGTGGAGCTGTTGGGTCTATGCGGGGATGGTGCAGGACACAGGTATCCGCATTTGGAGGCTGTGAAGGGCCGGCGCCTCCCCGACGGTAGGAAAGGCTGGGGGGGAGATCCTGGAGGCTGGAGCAGCACTATCACTTCCTGATGCCCATTATCAGTAGCCCAATCGAGTGGTGTCTTGCCATGCTTATCCCTATTGTTAGAGTGAACGTCGCCCCTTTCAAGCAGTACTTTCACCACCCTCTCCTGCCCATCCTAAGCGCCACGATGGAGTAGTGTTCAGCCATTGGTATTTGGTCCGTCCGGGTTGGCGTCGTCTAGTCCTAGTAGTATTTTTACTAGTGTTCCCAACGGGCTAGGCCGATGGTAGGCCGGCCTATAGGCCGTAGGCCGGGCTAAGGTAGGCCGCTCTGGAAGACAGCCTAGGCCCATATAGGCCGAATTCAATCGGCCTACGAAAGCCTATCAGGCCTGATAGGCGCCTATAGGCCCAGAGATTAGCGTTGAGAACAGATTGCATTAAGGGTATTCAACCCCCCACCCTCTTCCGAGTTTATCGCCTGTGATTTTTTTCCTCCTTTATCTTCGGCTATTATGATACTTCTTAATTAATCACAAAACGAGTGATACTCAACCAACACAATAAAGCCTTCGAAATTTACCTCCAGGACCACGAGCACAACCCTATCATACCATCATTCCCCCCTATTTTGTAAACTATTTACAGTCAACCTGTCTTATTGATGCCTTCAAAATAGCCACCGTCCTACTGCAGACAGTTGATCCACCAACAGCAACTCTTTTTCTACAATTAATTCAACTAATTAATTCACTACCTCTAGTATTTTTTTGTGTTTTTTTT